>Ga0209847_1000209_pt1 | contig 25380 bp, 18 predicted proteins | sample OrgsoiDNA_201060_FD_185808 | JGI IMG/M metagenome (GOLD analysis project Ga0209847, IMG submission 185808) | Permafrost soil microbial communities from the Arctic, to analyse light accelerated degradation of dissolved organic matter (DOM) -... | ecosystem: Environmental > Terrestrial > Soil >... | reverse complement strand
CGACGCAAAAAGTGCGTGATCACATTAACAGCGAAGTACAGCGCGAGCTGCGTAACGACGCCGCGCTGTTCGATATCATGAACGTGCCGCTGATCTTGAATCTGAGCAAACTGCACGCCGAGTTTTTATCGCCACGCATGCACATCACCCAGCAACTGCGTTCACTGTGTGAAGTGGTGGCGCTTTATTCTTGCGACGTGTTGTTGCTAACCGGCCGCCCTTCCCGCTTCCCTGGGATTCAGGCGCTGTTCCGTCTCCTTCAACCGCTACCGGCCAACCGCATTCTGTCGCTCGACGGCTATCACACCAGCGATTGGTATCCGTTTAACAAGCTCGGACGCATCGAAAACCCAAAATCCACCGCAGCCGTTGGCGCGATGCTGTGCCTGTTGTCGCTCGACCTGCGTCTCAACAGTTTCTATTTCAAGGCCGGAGATTTTCAGCCTTATTCGACTATCCGCTATCTCGGGATGCTCGACAGCAATAATGCCCTGACCGGTGAAAACGTTTATTACAGCGATATTGACCTCGACCAGCCGGACTTCCAGCTCAGTCAGGAGGTCAGTTTCGAGATGCGCGGCCCGCTGTGTCTGGGTTTCCGTCAATTAGATAATGACCGCTGGCCCGCGTCGCCGCTGTATACCTTGTCGATCAGCGACCACAAATTGGCGCGTCGCATAGCCGGTGATAACGTGTTAACGCTAAAACTGAAGGTGACGAAACAAGGCAACGCCGACAGTCCCGAACAGGTGGAAATCGCCCAGGCCGGCCTGCAAGACGGCACGCCGGTACCGACTGACCATCTGCGACTCAAATTAAACACCCTGGCGGCCAGTGGCTCAGGAGCCACTCATTACTGGATCGACAGCGGGAGCGTATTTAAGAAATGACATCAATAAATCCCGAACTTCTGCGTACCCAGCTTAACGAGCTGGTGAACGGTGTCAGTCAGGCCATTCAGTGGGTTGACGATAACCGCCCAACGTCGCCGCGTTTGCATATGGAAGCCGACCGGCTGAAATTGAAACTTCGCCGCCAGCGCAATAAATCCCAGAATCTTGGAATCTCTGCATCCTGCAATCCGGGGATTGGTTTGTATGGCCATTCGCAAGCGGGGAAGTCCTACCTGCTGAACGCACTGGCCGCCGGTGAAAATGGCCGGTTGGAGACGCTGGTTGGCGATCGTGTTTTGGACTATTTCAGCCATATTAATCCGGGCGATCAGGCCACGACGCTGGTCACGCGGTTTAGTCGTCAGGCCGAGACGCAAGACCCCCAGTGGCCAATACCGCTGGCGCTACTCACCGAAGCGGAACTGATTAAAATCGCCGCGCTGGATGCTCTCTCACAGGGCGCGCTGCCGGAATGGGACCAGCAGCAAATTCTCGCACATTTACATAGCCTTGCCCTGCATCGCCAGCCGGAAATCATTGACGGTCTGACCGGTGATGACGTGGTGGCTATCTGGGATATGTTGGCCCGTATCGATGCCAAAGCCGACAAACAGCGCGCCCTGCATTTCTGGCCTGCCGCGGTCGAACTGGCACCTTATTTAGGCGTCGATGACCGTGCGCGTTTGTTTTCGATTTTGTGGAATGAAGCCAGCCATTCCACCGCATTCTATCGCCATTTTGCCCACGTGCTGCAACGGCTGGATGGCGCAACGCAGGCGCTGGCACCGATGAGCGTGCTGGTAGATGATCATCTACTGCCCGCCGACGGCATCATGAGCCCGGTGACATTAACCGCCGACTATGAAACCGAATCACGCAGCCACAGCATCAGCATTCGCCCGGTTCTTGCTGGCATTGCCGGAAAACCGGTAGAACTGTCGCTGGTCGAATTGACGTTGCTCAGCGCCGAACTGCTGCTGCCTTTGCTGTCAGCGCCGCAGGAAACGCTGTTTGAACACGTCGATTTAGTGGTGTTCCCCACGCAGGTTGACGCCCATACGCTGGGCCACACCCACAGTCTGTTGTCGCACGGCTTACTGCAGGCCAAACATGCCAGCCTGCTGGAACGTTATACCGAAAATCAGCAGGTCAATTCGTTGCTGGTGTGTACCGCCGCGGGAAGCCGTGAGGCAGTGAAACCGGTCGGCAAAGCGCTCGATCATTGGGTGAAGCAAACCCAAGGGGAAAATGCGCAGGTGCGCAGCCAGCGCAAGCCGGGACTGCTGTGGGCACTGACGCCATTCGACCAGCGCATTACCCACGGTGAACATTTTGATGAAGCCGTTCAGCGCTTCGTCGGCACGCCGGGCGATGCATGGGGCACCATGCTAGCGATGGACAAACGCGGCATCGAGCGCATGGCAAGCTGGCTGACCACCGAGGTCACGCAGGCCAATAAGCTTGCGCGTCTAAGCGAGCAGCGCGACGAACTGCGCCGCGAGCTGGCCGATAATCTGCTAGGAAGTTGGTTGCCCTCTTCAGGTGAGCAAGAGCTGGCGCAGAAACAGAAAATTGCCGAAAGCCTGTTAAAAGCGCTGCAAACCCGCGCGGGTGTGCATGGCGAACTGCTGGAACGTCTGCTTCCCGCACGCGAAGAACTGCGCCGTTTATACCTGCAACAATTTGACGCGCCCCTCGCCACCCCCACACCGAAAAACGCCGGTGCCGCGCCTGCGATCACCGAAACCTTTGGTATTGGTATCAGCATTGATTTATTCAGTGATGAACCGCTTGATACGCCGCTCGACGATGAAAGCCCCGCAGCGACACCGATGGCTGACACCGACTTCGCCCGTCAAACCCAGCATTATTGGATTAACCACCTGCGCGGGTTACCTGATAACGCACCCTTAGTGAATCTACTGGGCATCGGCAAGCCGGGCGTAGAAATGCTGGTAGAAGAAGTGATCACCGCCGGCATTCGCATGGATGTCGCGGCCATGTTGTCGCATGTTTTAGAAGAAACACAGCCCTCATCCAGTGCCAACGAAAATCAGGCCGACCGTCAGGTATCCCGCGTACTGACCGTGATGGGCGATTTTGTAGCATGGCTGGGCTTCCTGCACATCGAGGAATCACAGCGCCCTGACAGCCGCATCAATCGCGGCCATAAGATCTTCGCCAAACCGCCGAAAAACTGGAGTACCTCACAACGCCTGACCAAACTGACGCTGACGCCCGCCAACAATACCGCGTTCTATATTTACGACTGGCTGGTGGCGCTCAATGACGTGATCATTCAAAACGCCGGTTATTCGGCAGGCCGCGAGATTTCGCCTGCACAGCGCGAGAAGCTGGGAGAGATTTTGCAGCAGATTCGCGGCTAAGTATGTGTTTGAGAATGTCAGGAACCTCAAAAGTTAATGAGTGGTATAGGTAATATAAAATACCAAACACGCTGATAATGAGTGCTATAAGTGACGAAAATTGAATTTTTAGCACTTAAAGAGTACTCTGCTACTCATAAGACTTTTGGGGGGCTTATTGTAAAAAATGGCGTTGTCATGAAAACTGAGGCTATTCATCCCCTCTTCAGTGAACCCACATGGCCCTATCAATTCATTAAACGGGTGTACCCTATCCTGTTGAAAGACAGCCTAAAAGACTCAACACCGATAAACATTGGTCATACGGTTACGCTATCACTCGTTTGAAGAAAGAAGGAAAGCTACGGGCTGATGTGAAGCATCGGCAGGTTAAATACCTGAATAATCGTAGCGAGTCAGACCATGTACCTATCAAAAAATGAGTAAAATCGGCCGGTGGGTTTAAACGACCAAACCGCGCCTGGTCAACGCTTCAGGGATTTAAAACATTGCAACGATTGAATAAGGGTCAATTTGATATTTGGCTACGCCCTGACGAACCTGAATATCGAGTGCGGGAAAGATCTGCCTTTATGAATCGGCTCTTTAATATTGAGGCGGTTTTAGCCTAATTATTTCCCCCCATCAATGAGTAAAATCACCGACTCTTATTATTTGCATCAAGCCCCTTACAACACCACCAAGATGAACAAATATGCAGAAGCACGTGTCCATACTTGAATCATTCTCTTGGTTGTTTTGGTCTGCGGAATCGATAAGAAATGCTGATAACCATATGAAACATTTTAATAATGACCAAATATGATGTAATTCGTAATGACCTTTATTTAGGGATGAGATATAACGTGCTTCGAAAAATGATTAACATTCTCATAACGTAGTTAAGGTTAAGCAAATGAAGCAAGTTGGCATTGTCGGTTGGCGAGGAATGGTAGGTTCTGTTTTACTTCAGCGCATGGTCGAAGAGAACGACTTTGACAATATTTCTGCGCATTTTTTCAGCACCTCCAGTGCGGGTGCCGCCGGTCCGGTCATCGAGGGCGTAAGCTATACCCTCAAAAATGCTAATTCCGTTAGTGCCTTGGCTGATATGGACATCATCATAACCTGTCAGGGCGGGGATTATACTAAAGCAATATATCCCGCATTGATTAACCATGGTTGGAAAGGTTACTGGATTGACGCGGCCTCTGCACTTCGGATGGATGAGAAAGCCTGTATTATTCTCGACCCCGTCAATCGCTCAAATATTGATCGCGCTGTCAAAGAGGGAATTAAACTTTTTGTCGGTGGCAACTGTTCCATCACGCTGAGTCTTATGGGGCTGGCTGGGTTGATAAAGGCTGACCTGATCGAATGGATGAGTGTGATGACGTATCAGTCTGCATCGGGTGCCGGTGCGCAGTATGTACGTGAATTAATTACGCAAAGCGCTTACATAAGCAACCATTTGTCCTCCGATGAGCTGACATCCTCAGGTTCAGTGCTTCCGTTAGTCAATAAGGTCAGTGAACTGATTAAAAGTGCTGATATGCCGACTCAGAACTTCGGCGCGCCTTTAATGGGCAGCATCATTCCCTGGATTGACAGCGATTTAGGCGATGGCAATAGCCGTGAAGAATGGAAAGGTGAGGCTGAAACGAACAAAATTCTGGGCCTGTCTCCCGGTACGATCCCGGTAAACGGCTTGTGCATTCGGGTCGGCGTGATCCGCTGCCACAGTGCTGCAATCACCCTGAAGCTCAAGCGTGAAGTCAGCGAAAAAGAATTTGCGGAGCTAGTTACGCATTCCCATCCATGGGTTAACTATGTGCCCAATAACAAGGATGAGAGTGTCAGTAAATTGACACCAGCTTATATCAGTGGCTCTCTTCAGGTGGGTATCGGTCGCTACAAGAAAATGTCTCTGAATAATGACCCTATCTATTCGGTTCTGACGGTAGGCGATCAGCTATTGTGGGGAGCGGCGGAACCTTTGCGTCGTATGCTGAATATTCTTCTCGGCAGAGTTTGATTCATTTTATTTAGGTAAAAGCACCTGCTACGTAGGTGCTTTCATCATTCAGGATCATGCGATCCAGTATGCTGAAGTTGCCCTTTACGTATCATCTGTACCAACTCAATGCCTGCTAACAGTGTCTGTGCCCGCCGAAATGATTTAAATCCCAGCATCGGCCGTGTTCGGCGTTTGATATTCCCGTGATCCTACTCAACTAGGTTATTCAGAAACTTGCTCTGCCTGATAGTGATGATGTCCTCTTCCGGTTTATCAGCGTTGAGCGTGGTCAGGGCGGCCCGCGTTAAAGCTAAAAATTAACACGCCCGGTCATGGATGGCCGGGCGTCGTTACGCGGAGTCTTAATCTAGAAGGTAAAACTTAGCTACACAAGCAGCCGCTGCGTTCTGGCTGGCTGTGCAGCGTTTTGCGCCAATCTCCCGGCGTTTGGCCGAATTGACGTTTGAAACTGCGGTTGAATGACTGTTGGGAATCAAAGCCCAGAGAGATAGCCACATTAACGATCGGTTCCCCACTGTTGGCCAGTCGCTCAGCAGAAATATTTAATTTTTTCGCCCGAATATATTCGCCTAACGCTGAACCGGTATGCTCTTTAAACATCCGTTGCAGGTACCATTTCGAGTAGCCTGCGCGTTCAGCGACGGTGTTGATATCCAGTCGCTCTTCTAGATTCTTGTCGATCCAGTCAGTTAAATCGTGAATAAAATCAGCCGTTTTCATGTTCTCTCTCCCGCCTCAGTGACGAAACATTTGTTGTTGATCTGTTTTTAGCCTGAAGGGATTTCACACTAAATGCAAGTATTATTGTTGCATTAAATTCCCCTCGGGGTAGAGTGACCGACGTCACAAAGTTCCCGCCTTGAAAATAGCACATAAAGTGCAACAGTAATTCTTGCAGTTTAGTAAGGACCTCCTTACAATCCCCCCGAATAAATGTATCTTTCATTGATACTTTATATTTAGCAACATCAGGTTTTCTCGCAATAAGTTGTGTCATTGAACGACGCAAATCGGACAAAAGCCCGCTCAGGCAAAGGACGTTACCCGGGTGACAGGACTCGGATGTATTGCCTGACTGCGCTCACTCACTGGAAATAAAAATAATGGCAAGCCTGCAAAATCCCATGGTTAAACGGGGCCGCACTCTTCGCGCGCCTCAATTCGCACTTCAGCTTTCTCTGGTCGCGTTGCTGGTTAGCGTGCTCAGCGGTTGTGATAACAGCGTGGCTAAAAATGCACCCCCTCCACCGCCTGGCGTTAGCGTGGCCGATGTGGTGACTCAACAAATCAACCAGTGGGATGACTTTAATGGTCGGATCGAAGCGGTGCAGAGTGTCCAACTGCGTCCGCGCGTTTCCGGTTATATCGATAAAGTGAATTACACCGAAGGTCAGGAAGTGAAGAAAGGTCAGGTGTTGTTCACCATTGATGACCGCACGTATCGCGCAGCCCGCGAGCAGGCGCAGGCTGAACTGGTTCGCGCACGCAATCAGGCCAATTTAACCCGCAGTGAATCAGGCCGTACCGAGAAATTGATTGGTACACAGGCCGTGTCGACAGAAATTTGGGAGCAGCGTAAAGCCGCTGCGTCACAAGCACAGTCCGATGTGCTTGCCGCGCAGGCCCAGCTCGACGTGGCCCAGTTGAACCTCGACTTCACGCAGGTCACCGCGCCGATTGACGGTCGCGCCAGCCGCGCGATGATCACCACCGGCAATCTGGTGACCGCCGGTGATAGCGCCAGCGTGCTGACTACGCTGGTGTCGCAAAACACCGTGTATGTCTATTTCGATGTCGATGAAGCTACCTTCTTACGCTATCAGACTCAGGCCCGTGACGGTCAACACGTAGCAGCACCGGGCACCAAGCTGCCGGTCAAAGTCGGTCTGGCGGGTGAAGACGGTTATCCGCATGTCGGTTATGTCGATTTTACGGACAACCAATTGAACTCAGGGACCGGTACGATCCGTATGCGCGCCGTGTTGGATAATAGCGAGCGTCGCTTCACGCCGGGGTTATTTGCTCGCGTGCAGATGCCGGGCAGTGCGAAATTCAACGCTGTCTTGGTGAATGACAAAGCGATATTGACCGATCAGGACCGTAAGTTTGTCTACGTCGTCGATAAAGACGGCAAAGCACAGCGTCGTGATGTCGAGTTGGGCCGTCAGTATTCAGGTCTGCGTATTGTGCAAAAAGGCTTAGTCAGCGGCGATAAAGTGATCGTCGATGGCGTGCAGAAAGTGTTTATGCCAGGGATGCCGGTCAGCGCCAAGACGGTTGATATGGTCGCCACCACGTCTACACCTGCCGTTTCCAACTAAGCCTCAGAAAGAGAATCCTGAATCATGGACTTTTCCCGCTTTTTCATCGACAGACCGATTTTTGCTGCGGTGCTGTCGATACTGATTTTTGTTGGTGGCTTGATCTCAATCCCGCTGCTACCTATCAGCGAATACCCTGACGTGGTACCGCCGAGCGTTCAGGTTCGTGCCGTTTACCCCGGTGCCAACCCGAAAGTGATCGCCGACACCGTGGCTACGCCACTGGAAGAGTCGATCAACGGCGTTGAAAACATGATGTACATGAAGTCTGTTGCCGGTTCCGACGGCGTGCTGGTGACCACCGTGACTTTCCGCCCGGGTACCGATCCCGATCAGGCGCAGGTTCAGGTGCAAAACCGCGTGTCTCAGGCGCAGGCCCGACTGCCACAAGACGTTATTCGCCAGGGGATCACCACCCAGAAGCAATCACCCACGTTAACGCTGGTGGTGCATCTGTTCTCCCCTTCCGGCAAATATGACTCGTTGTATTTGAGCAACTACGCCACGTTAAAAGTGAAAGATGAACTTTCACGCTTACCGGGTGTTGGACAAGTGCAGATATTTGGTGCCGGTGAGTACGCCATGCGCGTCTGGCTGGATCCGAATAAGGTCGCGGCACGTGGGTTAACGGCCTCGGACGTGGTCACCGCCATGCAGGAGCAGAACGTGCAGGTCTCTGCCGGTCAGCTTGGCGCAGAACCTATGCCGACCAAAAGCGATTATCTGCTGTCGATAAACGCCCAGGGCCGTCTGGAAAACGAAGAGCAGTTTGGCAATATCATCCTCAAAACCACTGATGACGGTACCGTGGTGCGTTTGCACGACGTGGCAAGAATTGAGATGGGCTCAGGCAGCTACGCGTTACGTTCGCAACTGAATAACCAAGACGCGGTAGGTATCGGTATCTTCCAGGCACCGGGCGCCAACGCCATTGATTTGTCAGACGCGGTGCGCGCCAAAATGACCGAACTGGCGACTCGCTTCCCTGATGGTATGACGTGGAAAGCGCCGTATGACCCGACGGTGTTTGTACGTGATTCAATCAGCGCGGTGGTTCACACGCTGCTGGAAGCCGTACTGCTGGTGGTGCTGGTGGTTATTCTGTTCCTGCAAACCTGGCGTGCGTCGATCATTCCACTGCTGGCGGTGCCTATTTCTGTCGTAGGTACATTCAGCGTGTTGTATCTGCTCGGTTTTTCGCTCAATACCCTCAGTTTATTTGGGCTGGTATTGGCGATAGGGATCGTGGTGGATGATGCCATTGTGGTGGTCGAAAACGTCGAGAGGAACATAGAAGAAGGACTGACGCCGCTGGCCGCAGCGCATCAGGCGATGCGCGAAGTGTCCGGCCCGATCATTGCGATCGCGCTGGTGCTCTGTGCGGTCTTCGTGCCGATGGCGTTCTTGTCCGGCGTTACCGGCCAGTTCTATAAGCAGTTTGCGGTGACAATCGCCATTTCGACGGTGATCTCCGCCATCAACTCCCTGACGCTCTCCCCTGCGCTGGCGGCGTTGTTGCTTAAGCCCCATGGTGCGAAGAAAGACATTCCGACTCGCATTATTGACCGTCTGTTCGGCTGGCTTTTCCGTCCGTTCAACCGCTTCTTTAATAACAGTTCGCAGCGTTATCAGGGTGCGGTATCACGCGCGCTGAGCCACCGTGGCGCGGTATTTCTGGTCTATGTGCTGCTGTTGTGTGCTGCGGGTGTGATGTTTAAAGCGGTGCCGGGTGGCTTCATTCCGACGCAGGATAAACTCTATCTGATCGGCGGCGTGAAGATGCCGGAAGGTTCTTCGCTTGAACGTACCGACGCGATGATCCGTAAGATGAGTGCGATTGGTTTAAGCGTTGACGGCGTGAGTGATTCCATCGCCTTCCCGGGGCTTAACGCATTGCAGTTCACCAACACGCCAAATACCGGCACGGTGTTCTTTACGCTGAAACCGCTGAGTGAACGCACCCGATCGGCGGCGTCGATTAACGCGGAAATTAACGCCAAGATCTCGCAATTGCAGGAAGGCTTTGCTTTCTCCATCATGCCGCCGCCAATCTTAGGATTGGGCCAGGGTTCCGGTTATTCGCTCTATATTCAAGACCGCGCAGGTCTGGGCTATGGTGCACTGCAAACCGCCATCAATACGATGTCGGGCGGGATCATGCAAACGCCGGGGATGGGCTTCCCGATCTCCTCTTATCAGGCCAACGTTCCCCAGCTTGATGCGAAGATTGACCGTGATAAGGCCAAAGCGCAGGGCGTGTCGTTGAATGAGTTGTTCAGCACGCTGCAAACCTATTTAGGGTCGTCTTACGTTAACGACTTCAACCGTTATGGCCGTACTTACAAAGTGCTGGCGCAGGCCGATGGCCCGTATCGTCAAAGTATCGAAGATATTGGCAATCTGCGTACCCGTAATAATAAAGGGGAAATGGTGCCGATCGGCAGTATGGTCAACATCACCACCACCTATGGACCTGATCCGGTGATTCGTTACAACGGTTTCCCGGCGGCAGACATTATTGGTGATGCAGATCCGCGCATGCTGTCCTCAACCGAGGCGATGGCGAAAGTCAGCGCACTGGCGGATCACCTGTTGCCGAACGGCATGAATATTCAATGGACTGACTTGAGCTACCAGCAATCAACTCAGGGTCACGCGGCGCTGATCGTCTTCCCGGTCGCGATCCTGCTGGCATTCCTGGTACTGGCGGCACTGTATGAAAGCTGGACGTTGCCGTTGGCGGTCATTCTTATCGTCCCGATGACCATGCTGTCCGCGCTGTTTGGCGTATGGCTAACCGGCGGAGACAATAACGTGTTCGTGCAGGTTGGGCTGGTGGTACTGATGGGGCTAGCCTGTAAGAACGCCATTCTGATCGTCGAGTTTGCTCGCGAGCTGGAAATGCAGGGCCGGGGAATTGTCGAAGCGGCGCTGGAAGCCTGTCGCCTGCGTCTCCGTCCGATCGTCATGACCTCTATCGCCTTTATCGCCGGGACCATCCCGTTGATTCTGGGTCACGGTGCCGGTGCGGAAGTGCGTGGCGTAACCGGTATTACCGTATTCTCGGGGATGTTGGGGGTGACGCTGTTTGGTCTGTTCCTGACGCCGGTATTCTACGTCGCCTTACGTCGTCTGGTGACGCGTAAAGTACGTTTGGAAACCGCCGCCGTCTGACGGTAAACGCCAGAAAGCAAAAGGCCGGGTGTAAAAACCCGGCCTTTTTTGTGCTTCTTTTTCGCTAGCCCTACACTTTCCCGCGCTTTCTTACCTTTAACGGGATAAGAACTTATTTGCTCGCGGGCGTTTCAGTTTCAATATCACAACGCTGTTCGCTGCACGCATTCTGATCTTGCTGTTCGCCACATCGGCTACGCGTATCGTTGCACTCAAACTCGCTCAATGCATCGGCCACCGTGTGACGCGCCAATACAGCCAGTGACGCCTCTTCGGCTTCACTGACCACAGATTTGAAATACCAACACGCATTGGCGCTGACCAGACATTTGGCTTCGGCCGCAGGTCGCGACGCCCAAATGCGTTTGTCGTCAATCACCGCGCTATAAATGTCGCGCAATGTGATTTCATTGGCAGGGCGGCCCAGCGTGATACATCCTGTACGACCCAGCGTCGAGACGATAATACCGTCGCGGGTCAGAGGAACCATCAGCTTGCGAATAAAACTTGGGTTAGCTTCCAGAACCTTAGCCAAAACCGCACTGGTGGCCCGCATACCGGTTTTCTCGGCTACGGCAACACTAAGTACCATTTGCATTGCTGTCGGAAAGCGAAAATCTAACATGTCATTGTCCTGAGCGACGAAGTTCTATGAGTATATTGGCTGTGATGAATTACGCCAAAATCCTGAACGTCAATTGGACAATAATATACCAAACATGGTTGCATTATTGAAGTTTAGCCCCCGACTAGCGCACAGATAGACCATGTTTGACAGTAAAATGTGATCACAATCTGACTCCCGTAACGACAGTGTCGATTGTTAAGCCAGAGTAAAAGGTGACAGGCCTGCGCTGTCCTAAGAGATCCTGACGTCTATGCGTTAAGCGTTGCCCAATAGCGATCTCGCCGCGTAACAGTGAAAGTGTTGGAATCCTATCATTCCACTCTCTTAACAACATGAAATCTTAGGATTATAAGATTTCAGGATAATCTAACTCCATAATCATAAGATTACGAAATCTTTGAATCAAATGATTATGCAATCCTGAAATCCTATTGCTTATTGGCCTGATAAATCTGATTAACGGCCTGTTGGTTGGCCGTTAATGTTTCATCCAGCGTCATTTTACCGTCCAGCAATGCCGAAATATTTTTGCCCACGGCATCCCCCATCTGATCGAAGGCTGGAATGCTGACATATTGCACGCCTTGATAAGGCACGGGAAAGAGGGTCGGTTGCTCAGGCGTTGCGCTTTCGACCGCTTGTTTTACGCGCGCAGCATAAGGAGCCAGTTTCTGATAATGCGGCTCTGCATAGGATGAATAGCGGCTGCCAGGCGGAATAGCGCCCCATCCGACCGTGTGCGCCACTTCCTGAATATAAGCCGGTGAGGTAGCCCAACTGATAAAGGTTTGTGCTTGCGCCCGATGCTCAGACCGTTGCGGTACCGCCAGGGCCCACGCCCATAGCCAATGCGAACCGTTAGAGGTCAAGGCTGTGGGTGCCGGTGCGAAATCAACCTTGTCGGCGACCATGGAAATTTGCGGGTTTATCACCATGCCTGCTGCCACGGTACTGTCTATCCACATGGCGCATTTACTCTGGGCGAAGAGTTTGAGATTCTGGCCAAAACTGTTGGATTTCGCGTCGGGCGGCCCATAGTTTTTCATCATAAACACATAATCTTGTAACGCATTACGCCACTCGTCGCTGTCAAGATGCGGTTTCCAGTCGCCATCAAACCACTCCGCACCATACGCATTCGCCATCGTGGTAACGAATGCCACATTATCACCCCACCCCGCCAGACCGCGCAGGCACAAACCATAAATGCCCTGCGATTTATCCGTGAGCGTAGCGGCTAATGTTTTGATTTCATCCCAGCTAGGCTCTGCGGGCATAGTTAAGTGCTTGGCAGCAAACAAGTCTTTACGGTAATAAGTCATGCTGCTTTCACCATAAAAGGGTAAGGCATACAGTTTGTTCTGCCACGAAAGTGCGCTGCGAATGGGCTTTAGCAGGTCGTCGACGTGATAATCAGCCGGCAAGTTGTCCAGTGGCATCAACCAGCCTTTTTGGCCCCATAGTGGAGCCTCATAAGTACCGACGGTGATCACATCAAAGTTAGCTTTGCCGCTGGTCATGTCGCTCAATAGCTGTTTACGCAGTTCGCCGTCATCCATCACATGCCATTCCAGTTGGATATCGGGATGTGTTTTCTGAAAACTGTCAGAAAGCTGACGCATAATGGTCATATCGCCGTTGGCAATGGTGGCGATTTTAAGCGTTGTCACCGCGTGCGCCTGCGCGCTCATCGCGGCGATCAGAGCAGTAAAAATAAGTTTCTTTACTTTTGAATCAAACATTTACCGGCTCCAGACTGACTGAAGCGGTTGTGATTGCAGCCTTGGCAATGGGGATTTTCTGCGACGGAGGTTGGGCATGGCTCGGAGTAGGACGCAGATGGAAAAAGGCCATTTTCTCCACCAGTCGCGCTGCATGTTCGTTGACTGTCTGGCTGGCAGCCGTGGCTTCTTCAACCAACGCGGCATTTTGTTGGGTTGCGCTGTCCATCTGTACAACGGCTACATTAACCTGCTCAATACCACTCGATTGCTGACGGCTGGCGACAGCAATATCAGCCACAAATTCGACCACTTTTGCCATGCCACCGTTGATTTCATTCAGTGTTTCCCCCGAACGCAGGACCAATTTACTTCCTGCGTCCACTTTGCTTACGCTGGCCTGAATGAGAGTTTTTATCTCCTGAGCGGCCTTCGCCGATCGTTGTGCTAGCTGCCGTACTTCGGAGGCCACCACGGCAAAGCCCCTGCCCTGCTCGCCAGCCCGTGCCGCTTCTACCGCGGCGTTTAATGCCAACAAATTGGTCTGAAAGGCAATTTCGTCAATCACACGGTTGATATCGCCAATTTTTTTACTCGATTCTTCAATATCCTTCATGGCGGTGACGGCATCGGTCAGTACTGAGCTTCCCTGTTCAGCCTGCTTACGCACGGTTTGCGCCAGTTCGCTGGCCTGAGCCGCATTTTCAGCGTTAAATTTCACCGTAGCGGTCATCTGCTCCATGCTGGCGGCGGTCTGCTCAAGCGAGCTTGCTTGTGTGTGGGTTCGAGCTGACAGGTCATTATTACCGTCTGCCATTTGTCCGGCGGCATGACTTAATGCTACCGCGCTTTCACCGACATCACGCACAATCGAGGAAAGCCGCGCATCCATTTTTGCCAGCGCATGCATCAACTCACCCATTTCGTCTTGCGCAATAGCGCCCATTTGGTGATTTAAACCGCCGGAAGAGATGGATTCCGCCAGGCGCCGCGCGCGCTGAATGGCAGATGTAATAGACCTAATTAATAGCCAGCCAGCGGCGAGCGCGACAAGCAACCCTCCCGCTAGGATCCCAATCATGCTATTGCGCATGGTGGTATAAGCAGCAGAACTGGCGGCGTAGTTGTTTTGTGCATGCAAGCGCATCAAATTATCCAGCGCGTCTATGTCCTTTTGGAGCGCCACGCTTCCGGTTCGTAGTCGCGTTTCAATGATAACTAACGCACCTGAGGGGTTGCCGGAAGAGATAAGAGCGCCTGCGTCGTTTAACGCAATTTGATATTGGCCAAGCTGAGTAAGGAAATCTCGACGCAAAGTTTCACTACCTGGGATGGTCATCGTCGCCTGATAGGCTTTTTGTTCGACGGAGATTTGTTTACGGTAGTCTTCGATTTGTTGTAAACGCTGACTGACTTCATCGTTATCAGTCCAGTAACGTAGCGTGTCAAACAATGTCGCGGATTGTAATTGTGCCAGCCGGTACAGCTTGGCGGAGTATTGTAAGGGGAGAAGTTCAGTACGATAGGTTGATATGGCCCGCTGGTCAGCATCACGTAATCCGACAATGCCCCATATCGTTGCTACCGCCAATAAAATGCACAGCAGCCCGACAATCCCTGTCAGCCGCGCACGAATAGTAAATCGCATAGCACCCCCGAAATAAAACAATGATTAAACTGGCAGGCGCTGCTTGGCATAACAGTAGACGGTCGCCCTGATAAAAGCTTATCGGCCGTCAATGAATAAACTTTATACAAGTCTATGAATCAAAATAAACTCCAAAGAAAACACACATCTCAGGATTTCATAATCATTGAATCATTGAATCATTGAACCAGTAAATCTTGAAATCTTGAAATCTTGAAATCTTGAAATCTTGAAATCTTGAAATCTTGAAATCTTGAAATCTTGAAATCTTGAAATCTTGAAATCTTGAAATCTTGAAATCTTGAAATCTTGAACCAGCATAATCCCGGAATCTTATAATCCCATACTAATTTCTTGATGCTATCCCCCTGCCCTCTCCTGCTTTTAACGACACTTCAACAATAGATAACTTATTGAAAATTAATAAAAATAATAAAAATAATATAATCCTGAAATCCTAGGATAAGAAATACATGGGGTGTTATGATGTCATGATTCTGCAATCCCATGATTATAGGTGGTTAGGATGATGATAGTGGAAGGATTCAGAGATACGTACAGACGGGGATTGTACCTTCCGTAATTCAAGGATTTAGGCATCTCAGGATTCTAGGATTATCTAATCTTAAGATTTTAATTCCGCAGTAATCTAAGGTATCTTCACACTGGGGCCGACTGAAAATTAATGCTCATCTGCAATATTTACGATTCATCGCTTTATGAATCCTGAAATCCCATAATCCTGAGATTTAAAAATCCTAACATCCGGTGATATTGAAATCCTTGCGTCCAATCATTATAGTATCCCGTACTTATGAGATTATTGGATTTTATAATCTCATAATCCTAAGATTATAAGATGGTATAATTCGTTCATCTCATGACTTTAGGATTCTGAGATTTCAGGATTCAGTGATTCCGTTATCCATTACCAAGAGGTTGTTATGGCAGCGAAAATAATTTCCTTCCTGAACGGGAAGGGCGGGGTAGGGAAGACCACAACGTCCATTAACATTGCAACCTGTCTCGCAAGACAAGGACACAAAGTGGTGATGGTGGATACCGACCCGCAAGGCAGCATCAGCAATTGGTATGACGAAAGCAAATGTAAGTTTGACTTAGCTGAAGCGGCTTCGGAGAAAGAAGTCTATACCGTCAGAAAGCAGCTGAAAGAATATGACTACGTCGTCATTGACGGTGCCGCCGCCATTTCTGCCATTTCATCAGCTGCGGTGATGGTCAGCGATCTGGTTTTAATCCCCGTCACACCCTCGCCATTGGACTTTGCAGCATGTGGGGCGATCCTTGCTGTAGTAGAGGCACGCGAGAACCTACAGCCCGTTATAGCGCGCTTTTTGATCACCAAAAAAGTTGCCTCGGCTAAAATGTTAGAAGTGTTGAAAGAATCCATAGCCGACACGGGGGTTCCAGCCTTGCGGACCGGGACTTCTCAACGTCAGGTATACGTTCGCACCATGATGGATGGTGGAACCGTGTTTGACACGACCGACGGCAATGCAAAGGGTGAGATTGAAATTATGACGAAAGAGATCGTGGAGTTGCTGAAATGAAAATGAAATTAGGCCAGCATCGGCAGCTAGATACGGCTCTTGAAGCAGTATCGAAAGCGCCGTCGAACGTTAAGAAGCTGCAAACCAATATCGATGAAGATTTGCATAAACGTTTTAAGACCAGCTGCTTCCTGCAAGACAGGGAAATGAAAGATGTGCTAACTGAGCTCATCGAAGGTTGGTTGATCCATAACGAACGTGCCTGAATCCTCACTTGCACGCCTGTCAGCCTTGGCTGGCGTGCCTTCATGCTGATTTTATCCTGCGGATCTCTACGCTCTGATCACCTCTTTTTTTCTTTAAGGATCAAAGATCCAATAACTCTTTTGTTTTCTTTTTAAGTTTAGATCTTTCTCTTTAAGGGCTCTTTTTCACTATAAATATCAATAATTTACACGCTGATATGTGGAGTGATTTCATGCTTCATGTGGAGATATTTCCTGTTATACGTGGATCCTTTTCCTGTTATATGTGGAGTTTTTTCCTGTTGATAACTTCTGCAGGATCAGGAACTTGCCTATGTGGAAGGATTTCCTGTTGATAACTTTCTCCAGAAGGGGCGGTAATCTTTTTCAGCTTAGGGAGTACCGTTGATCATTGTTATAAACGGTATTACTTACTGAAGATACTAAAGAAAATACGAAAGGTGGAGAGATTTCCTGTCAATCACATCGGGAATGTTATGTGGAGGAATTTCCTGTGACAGCGTCACTCACCCAAAATGATTGCCTGCCAAAACTTTTCAAACGTGGAAACATTTCCTGTTCACCTCATGCCAAATATTCCTAAAAGCATAACTTCATCCAGTAATGGACTCATGTAACGACAGTTGAGCGATATCATTAACTTAAACAGATAGTGACGTTGTCACTATTTCATATGTGGAAAGATTACCTGATCAGATTACTGGGGCCGAACGTGGAAACATTTCCTGTTGCCTGTCGTAGCAGTGCCTAAGTAGAGGGTTGCGTAAGGGAAAGGCGTATATGTGGAAGGATTATCTGTTCATCATCGAAATCTATATGTGGAAAGTTTTCCTGTTGTTCTGTGAATGTATATGTGGAGGAATTTCCGGTTAGTATCCTAAAGTGGACTTAGACCCCCGCAGATCCTGCTTTGCGAGCTAGATCACAAAACTTTCTGAGGTCATTTAACGTCTATACGTGGAAAGATTTCCTGTATAACGCGGAGTAGGGGGCTGATCTTCTCACCAGCAAGTGCGTTATTGGCAACTAACCTACTGTGGAGAGATTTCCTGTTCTTTTCGGTTGCCCAGAGCATGAGGATCCTTACTTGAGATCGCACATAAAAATCCTTATGTGGAGTTTTTTCCTGATCGACATTTTCCTGAAGTCATGTAATACATTGATAAATAATAGATAATTTATGTTTATTTTTGCTTTACGTCGCTATTTTATATGTGGAATAATTTACCAACATTCCACCTAAGGATCCTGCAGCATGGAACTCAACAAACTGACCGTGGTTCAGGGAAACGATCTCCTTGAAGGTGCCTATAGCGTCACGCTGGATGAGATGCGATTACTTCATTTGGCTTTGGCACAAATCGACAGCAGGAAACCCCAGCCGGAAACCCTCTATCGACTTTTTCCTCAAGATTATCAGCGTATTTATGGGGTAAATCCCACGAGCAGTCACAGACAACTGCGTGAAGCTGCTGAAAGCTTGATGAAAAAGCCGGTCACTATCTACAAGCCCGATGCCAAAACGGGCAAAATTCGCACCGTTCAGCTCTCGTGGTTCTCGCGTCTTGAGTATGTCAGCAGTGATGATCACAGCGCGGTGGTATTACGTTTTGGTCAAGACGTAGCACCTTATCTCTATGAATTAAAAGAATCTTTTACCAAACTTAATTTTGCCAATATTGCGAAACTGGATACGCCTTTTTCGGTGAGATTGTACGGCTGGCTGATCAAAGCCAAGAACTTGTACGGCCGTCGCAGTGGTAAAGCGATCGAAGTGACGCTGGATTTAAACTGGATGCGCGAGAAGGCCGGTCTGGCAGGGAAGTACGAGGATTACCGAGATTTTCGCCAGAAGCTGCTTGAGCCGACCATTAACCGTATCAACGCCAATACGGATATTTCGGTGATCTGGGAGCCTGTGAAGAGTGCACGAACGGTCGTTTCCATCAAGTTTTCCTACATGGATGAATCGACACCTGAGGCCAGCAAACCAATGCGGCCACGCTTACCCCGTCGCCCGCGTGCCCTCGCAGGTTCACAGCTAGAGGGGGAGTGGGCGCGCCGGTGCATCGCCATTTTTGAGGATTATCTCGTTAAATTATCAGCTTACGATGCGGAAGAGAAAGCGACGATGCCGGATCTACGCAAACTGGCTGGCTGGTATAAAGTGATCGGCGATAAGAACAAGCAGAAAGCCACGATGGCTGAAGTCACCCTGCGAAGCAAAAAATCCTCGACCAAGTGATCCTCACGGGTGGGGGACAACCTATCCCGTCAACTTCTTATCCTTTCTGAATACTCTTCCTAAAACTCTTAAATGCTTTTTAATGGCACTTCATCATGGTCAGAAAGTTAGTAAGTACTTACTGGGTTAGTACAGGAAATTATTCCACCTTTAACACCTCTGGGTATTTCTCCGTGGCGGATTCATGGAAAATGTCGCCCAAATAAGTGGCAATTTCATGCTCTTCAATAAAGTTGGGGATCGACACCTCATGACTTGGCGAATACTTTCTTTCGGGCAGGGTGACATTGAAGGCTTGCCAGCGGTCAGCCACTTTCTTCACACCCAATAAACGCCCAAATACGTTGAAAATCATCATGAGGTTCTCCTTTGTAATGACGCTATTGGTTTCTAACTGATTTCACACTTAAGCATAACCTGCTGCCTATTTCATCCCATGCAGCGCATCGCCAGTACAAATTAGCTATAAGCCATGCTTTTTCGTTGTTAGACAAGCCGAAAACCCGACCTTACTCTTTGTCACGTTTTGTAAATTATTATACGAATACCTTGATGAGGAACGTCTTTTGGCAAAATCTCTACACTATTCATCGTCACGCGGGCTGCCGCGTTTTGCTCCGCTAAAACTCGCACTGCTATGCAGCTCTCTTTTATTCTCGTCGCTGTCTGTCGCTGACGAATTGCTTAAGGAGGGAGTCACACCCGCCACCGACGCCAGCCAGATCCCAGCCGCATCCAAACTTCGTAAAGATACGGTGGTTGCCGGTATCTCTGAACCTCAGGGTATTTTCAACCCCTACTTCTTCGTCAATGGCTGGGATGAGAACGTCACTAATGTGATCTTCGCTCGCTTGATCGACTGGAATAGCCATGGTGAATCGGTGCCAGGTTTAGCCCAAAGCTGGACCGTCTCACCTGATGGCAAAACCTATACCATCAAACTGCGTCCAGATCTGACGTTTAGCGACGGCTCACCGCTCACCGCAGAAGATGTGGCGTTTACGTTGACTGTGCTTTATGACCCGAAATATGACGGTGATACCAATATTTCACTGGCCCATATTGTAGGCGGTGATGCTTATAAAGCCGGAAAAGCAGACAGCGTCAGCGGCCTGAAAGTGATCGACCCACATACCCTGCAAGTGAGTACCACCGAAGCCGGTGCGACGACGCTGCAACAAATCGGCGGTCCTGTTTTATCCAAGGCGTATTACGGCAAAGGTTACAGTCGCGGCAACCTCGACTACCTACGTACATTGCACGGCAAACCGCTGGGCAACGGCCCTTATGTGTATGAAAAATACATTCCTGGTCAAGAGATCCGTTTTCATGCCAACACGCATTACTACAAAGGCGTACCGCCAACGCCTCGCTTTATTTATCGCGTAACCAACCCGTCCACCAATTTCCAGTTATTCCAGACAGGGGAAACGGATTATGACGCTTTCACCTCGCGCCCTGACGATATCGAACAGCTAAAGCTGCTCGGTTTCGCCAACATCAACCTGTACGGATCCAGCGATTACAGCAAGATTGAATTCAACGTCCGACGCCCAGCGTTGCAAGACGTAAAAGTTCGCCAGGCGCTGATCTATGGATTGGATCGCCAGAAGCTGATCGACGTGGTGTATCAAGGTTACGGCACCGTCGCTAATGAACCTATCGCGCCAATTTCATGGGCCTACAACGCCGAAGGTGTTAACCCGTATAAATACGATGCGGCACAGGCGAAAAAATTGCTGGATGAAGCGGGCTGGAAAGTGGGTTCCGATGGCATTCGTGAGAAAGACGGAAAGCGTCTTGAGCTGACGCTGTTGGTGAGCAAGAAAGTGCTCAATGATGCACTGATCCCGATTGCGAAAGAGAACTACCGCCAGATTGGCGTGCTGCTCAAACCTCAGGTTCTGGACTTCAATGCGCTGATGTCACAACGCAAATCTGGCAACTACGATTTGGCTTCCTTTAGCACCAGCACGTTGAACGATCCGCATGATGGTGTATGGGATTTCTACAGCACCGAAGCGGCCACGCAGGGCGGTTATAATAACCCGCAGGTTGATGAGCTGATTCATCAGGCAAATGCTGAGTTGGATATCGAAAAACGCAAACCGATTTACCATAAGTTGTACCAGGTACTGGCCAACGATCCGCCGGTGATCTTGCTGGCAAACCGAAAAATTCTGTCCGCCAGCAGTGCGCGCGTTACCGGTTTCAAACCGGATATTTATAACGGTCTGACCGGCAGTCTGCCGGATGTCAAAATCGCTAAATAAACAACGCTAAAAAAGCTGCCGGTCTTTACCGGCAGCTGCAATGAGAAAGTCATGAGAAATTTTATTCTGCGACGATTGCTGCAAACTATCCCGATGTTGTTCTTAGCCTCGCTGCTGATCTTCATGTTATTCGCCCTGACTCCCGGTGACTTTATCGATGGCAATGTGACGCTAACAGCACAACGCGCCGCCGAACTGAAAGCGTTGTATGGTCTTGACCAACCGGTGCTGACGCGTTACCTGCGCTGGTTGGGCCAGCTTTTACACGGCAATCTGGGTTTTTCGCTGCAATATCAAATGCCTGTCAGCCAATTACTGAATCAATACATCTGGAACTCTTTCTTGCTGGCTGTCATTTCAATGGTGCTCTATTGGGGCATTGCGCTGGCGGTCGGCATTGTCTCTGCATTGAAGCCTTATTCTTTGTTTGATCACGTGGTGAGCGTGGTGATTTTCGCTGCGATGTCCTTCCCGACTTTCTTCCTGTGTCTGCTGTTAATCAAATGGTTTGCCGTGGACTTACATTGGCTACCGGTTGGCGGCATGACCAATACCGGCAGTGAAGCCACAGGGTGGGCATGGGCGATGCAAGTCGGCGCGCATTTAATTCTGCCCGTGGTGGCGTTAGTGATGTTGCAGGCGGGCAGTCTGACGCGGTATTTCCGCGCCAGTATGCTGGACGTCGTCAGTATGGACTTCATCCGTACTGCCCGTGCTAAAGGGCTGCGCGAACGCACGGTGATCTTCAAACATGCACTGCGCAATGCGCTGTTGCCGCTGATCACCTTGCTCGGGTTCGAATTGCCGGCGCTGTTTTCCGGTGCCCTGATCACCGAGAAAGTCTTCAACTGGCCGGGCGCAGGTCACATCCATATTGATTCCCTGGCGGCGCGCGATTATCCGGTGCTGATGGGCTTCACGCTGTTTCTGGCAGTGCTGACCATTTTGGGTAATTTGATTGCCGACGTGCTTTACGCCTGGGCAGATCCACGCATTCGGGTGAAATCATAATGCTGAGTTCTCTTTTTTCCAGCCAACGCCGGTTACGCAAAGCGCAGATCCCCGCACTGGCGCAGGTAACGCCATCGCCACTGCATCAGGCCTGGACAGCGCTGCGCCGTAATCGGCTGGCAATGTTCTGCCTGATGTTACTGGTGGTGATGGGGTTGTGGTGTATTTTCGGCCCGATGTTCTCGCCATGGCGCGATGAAGCCACCGATGCTCTGATGATCAACAAAGCGCCCAATGACCAGCACTGGCTGGGAACGGACTTTTTGGGGCGCGATATCTACACCCGGCTGTTACTGGCAGGGCGCATTTCGCTGATCATCGGACTGCTAACCATGTTGCTGTCGGTGACGCTGGGTTATTTGTTGGGCGCGCTGTCCGGTTATGCGGGCGGAATGACTGACAAAATTGTCATGCGCTTTGCTGATTTGATGATGACGATCCCGAGCTTGCCGCTGTTGATCGTGATGGGTGCGATGCTGTCAGAGCTGGATTTTTCGCCGGACTCGCGCGTTTATATGGTGATCATCATGTTGAGTTTACTGGAGGCGCCGAAACTGGCGCGACTGGTGCGTGGCCAGATCCTGTCACTGCGCGAACGTGATTTTATGCTAGCGACACAAGTGCTTGGGTTGTCATCGCGTCGACGCATCTTCGGCCATTTGTTACCCAATACCGTGCCTATTTTGGTGGTCATGGCAACAATGGCGGTCGCCAATGCCATTCTTAGCGAATCGGCACTGAGTTATCTCGGGTTGGGCGTAGTGCCGCCGATGGCCTCGTGGGGCAATATGATGGATGCCGCCAATAGTTTGATCGACTTCCAGCGCCGTCCGTGGTTATGGATGCCACCGGGCATTGCCATTTTTCTCACCGTGGTGGCGATCAACGTGTTGGGCGACGGCCTGCGTGATGCCCTTGATCCAAAAATGAAACGGGGTTAACGCATGTCACAGCCTTTAGTTCGTTTTAATCAGCTGTCGTTATCGTTCGCCAGTGAGCAGGGCAGAGTGCGCGCAGTGCAGGATGTCAGTTTTGACGTTATGCCGGGCCAGACGGTCGGCATTGTCGGCGAGTCCGGTTGCGGGAAAAGCGTCACTGCGATGTCACTAATGGGGCTGTTACCGCCACAAGCCGCACGCATAGATGGCGGTGAGATCCTGTTTGAAGGCCAGAACCTGCTGGCTTTGCGCCCATCACGCATGGCCGATTTACGCGGTAACCAACTGGCGATGATTTTTCAGGAGCCGATGAGCGCGCTGAATCCCGTACTGACCATTGGTGAGCAACTGGTGGAACCTTTGATCCGCCATCTTGGTGATTCACCTAAAGCCGCCTGGACCAAGGCTACCGCACTGTTGAGTGAAGTGGGGCTGGCGCGTGCTGACAGCCTGATGAACAGTTATCCGCACCAGCTTTCAGGCGGTATGTTGCAGCGCGTAATGATTGCCATGGCATTGAGTTGTAAGCCAAAACTGCTGATTGCCGATGAACCTACCACCGCGCTGGATGTGACGGTCCAGGCGCAAATTCTCACTCTGTTACGCGAACAGGCGCAGCGCCAGCAGATGGCGTTAATGCTGATCACCCATGACCTGGGCGTTATTGCCCAGATGGCCGACCACGTGGTGGTGATGTACGCCGGTAAAATCGTCGAACAAGGGCCAACGGCCGATGTACTGCGCAATCCGCTGCATCCTTACACGCAGGGCCTGATAGCGTCGCGACCGGTTCCCGGCGAACGCAGACGCCGCCTGTATTCCATTCCCGGTCAGGTGCCCGATCTCGCCGCATTGCCGCCGTACTGCGCTTTTACCGAGCGCTGCGCCAGAGCCACCGACCGTTGCCGTGAGGGCATTCCGCTTCTCGCCGGAAATACGCGTCAGGCTGCCTGTTTCTTTAGCGGTTTGGCGCAAAGCGAGCTAACTGCCGTTCCACAGCCAGAGCCACAGCAATGAATAACGAATATTTGGTCGAGGTCGATGGCCTCAAGAAACATTTTCCAATCCAAAACGGCCTGTTTGGTCAGGAAACCGGGCAACTGCGCGCCGTCGATGGCGTAAGTTTTAAGATCCGCAAAGGCTCGATTTTCGGTCTGGTAGGCGAGTCCGGCAGTGGCAAAACCACCGTCGGCAGAACATTACTCGGACTGTATGAGAAAACGGCGGGTAGCGTGAAATTCCGTGGCGACGATCTCGCGCAACTTAAGCCCAAACAGCTGAAAGCATTGCGGCCGAAAATTCAGTTGGTCTTTCAGGACCCCTACAGTTCGCTCAACCCGCGGATGCGCATAGGTGACGCCATTGGCGAAGCGATGCTGGAACATAAGTTGTGCTCGCCCGCGGAGTTGTACAGCAAAGTAGTCGAGGTAATGAAAATTTGCGGGCTATCGGCGCAGCATTACAACCGTTTCCCGCATGAGTTTTCTGGTGGTCAACGCCAGCGGATTGGCATCGCGCGAGCGCTCATTCTGCAACCGGATTTCATCATTGCCGATGAGCCGATCTCTGCGCTGGACGTGTCGATTCAGGCGCAAATTATCAACCTGTTTTCTGACTTGCGTGATGACCACGGCGTGACGTTTTTGTTTATCTCGCACGACTTGGGGGTGGTTGAACATCTGTGTGATGACGTGGCGGTGATGTATTTGGGGCAAATCGTTGAAACGGCCGACCGCGACACCTTATTCCGCCAGCCGCTTCATCCGTACACGCAGGCGTTGCTGGCGGCGGTGCCGACACTCGACCCTGACAGCGGTCCGGTGGCGATGGCAAAAGGTGAAATCCCTGACCCGTCACAACCGCCCACGGGTTGCCGCTTTAACACTCGCTGCCCGCTGGCGACCGAGCGTTGCCGCGTTGACGTCCCCGCGTTGCGCGAAATCGGGGACGCCGGTCATCGTGTGTCCTGTCATTTAGTGTGAATCTTGTGAGGCTGCAATCTCAGGATTTCGTGATTCTGAGATTCTACCATCTCGCACCACCAGCAAATAAGTGAGAGTGAAAGAGAGCACCAGCGCGAGGGTGACGCCCATCAGGATGTAGATGAAATAGGGGCCGATGTAAGCGGGCAAGCTGAAAATACTCGACAGAATATAGCCATACAAACGAACCCCAAAGAAGGCGATAAAGGCGGAAGCGATTGAGCTGCTGATGGTGGTGGCGATAAAGGCTTTTTTATAGCGAGTCAATACGCCAAATAGCGCGGGCTCGGTGATGCCCAAAAGACCGGAGACGGCGGCGGAGATCACCACCGTTTTTTCTTCACGCGTTTTCACGTGGAAATAAA
>Ga0209847_1000204_pt1 | contig 25617 bp, 21 predicted proteins | sample OrgsoiDNA_201060_FD_185808 | JGI IMG/M metagenome (GOLD analysis project Ga0209847, IMG submission 185808) | Permafrost soil microbial communities from the Arctic, to analyse light accelerated degradation of dissolved organic matter (DOM) -... | ecosystem: Environmental > Terrestrial > Soil >... | reverse complement strand
TGCTTGAGTGATTTTCAAGGGAAAACACCCCACAAAGTGCGCAAGAAGTTGCGCAGTACTGCGCAACTTCTTGCGCACTCGGCTGGAGGCCACGGCGGGCTTGGCGCTTAGCGATATTGGAGGGGGGTTTCGAAAAAAAAGTGCGCAACTTCTTGCGCATCAAGGCCATGCGCCATCATTCAGAGGCTGGCGCCGATCTGCTCGACGAATTGAGTGATGGTGGTTTCGTTGCGCCGGTAATAGGTCCACGGCCCGATCCGCTGCGAGGTCACCAGGTTGGCTCGTTGCAGCGCGGTGAGGTACAGCGACACGGTGGACTGCGACAGGCCGACCTTTTCCTGAATGATGCTGACGCACACGCCGATTTCTTCCGGGTCGCGTTCCTGGGTCGGGAAGTGCACGCGCGGGTCCTTCAGCCACAGCATGATTTGCAGGCGTGTGGGGTTGGAAAGGGCTTTGATGATGTCGTTCAGATCAAGGGTCATGGTCGAGCCTGGGAGCCTGTTTGCTGCGTCGAAATAAGCCGAAACCCTGAGGCCGGCAGATCGGCACCTTGAGTCGAAGGCCCGATCTGCCGCGCAGTTTACAGGCTCGGCTGGTAGCGCGGGTAATCGCTGTAACCGGCGGCGGTTCCACCGTAGAGGCTGGAGGCATCCAGTTCATTGAGCGGCCATTGATTCAGCAGGCGCGCCGGCAGGTCCGGGTTGGCGATAAACCAGCGACCGAAACCGATCAGGTCGCCCCAATCAGCGTTCAATACTTTGTCGGCGCGTTCGCCCGAATACTTGCCGGCGTACATCAGCAACCCGCTGAATGCCTCGCGTACGGCTTGGCGAAAGGTGATCGGCAGTTCGGGGGCATTGTCCCAGTCGGCTTCGGCCAAGGACACGTAGGCAATACCGATCTGTTCCATCAGTCTGACGGCTTCCAGGTAAGTTTCGTGCGGGTTCTCTTCTACCAATCCGAGGTAGACCCGCGCTTCATCGGTGCTGGCGAACAGCGGCGCAAACCGTACGCCGACCCGATCCTTGCCAACCACCGTGGCCACGGCTTCAGTGATCTCATACAGAAAACGCAGGCGATTGCTCAGCGAGCCGCCGTATTCGTCGGTGCGCTGGTTGCTGTGGGCGGAGATGAACTGATTGACCAGATAACCATTGGCGCAGTGCAACTCGACGCCGTCGAAACCGGCTTCCATGGCATTGCGCGCCGCTTGGGCGTAAAGCTCAACGAGCTCTTTGACTTGTTCGGTGCTCAAGGCCTGGGGCATGGACGGTTCGGCCAGCGCGCCAGTGCCGGGGCCGGTTTCGATAAACACGCTGACCGCCGTTGCAGGGACGGCCGAAGGTGCGATCGGCGCCGCGCCACCCGGTTGCAGGGAAGTGTGAGAAACCCGGCCAACATGCCACAACTGGGCGAAAATCGGCTTGCCTTCAAGGTGCACCGCTGCGGTGACTTGTTTCCAGCCGTCGATCTGTTCCTGGCTATGAATCCCCGGCGTCCAGGCGTAACCCTGGCCGCGGGGTTCGATCTGGATGCCTTCGGTGATGAGCAAGCCGGCGCTGCTGCGCTGACGGTAGTACTCAGCCATCAGGGCGTTGGGAATGTTGCCGGGTTGAGTGCTGCGCGAGCGGGTCAGCGGCGGCAGTACCAGGCGGTTTTGCAGGGTGAACGGGCCGAGGCGGATGGGCGTGAAGAGGGTGGAACCGGTCATCGGTAAGTCCTGTAAAGCGGAATGAGTGCGTTCGTGCGCCGTCAGCCGTGGCTGAGCAGGGTGCGCTGTGAACGCCTTTATAGGAGTATCACGATATTGCGATATATCAATATCTAAATTCGAAACGGTCCCGTATGATCCGGCCACTCAGTGAAACGAACCACGCAACCGGGTGGTCAATGACTCAGTACCCACGCGCCGTTAAGCGTCCGAATATTCCTGAAATCAAGTGAGAACGACATGAAAGTCCTGATGGTTCTAACGTCCCACGATCAATTGGGAAACACCGGTAAGAAAACCGGCTTCTGGCTGGAAGAATTCGCCGCGCCGTATTACACGTTCAAGGACGCCGGTGCCCAGTTGACCCTGGCCTCGCCCAAGGGCGGCCAACCACCGCTGGACCCGAAAAGCGACGAGCCAGACGCACAAACCGCCGCCACCGAACGCTTTCGCAAAGACTCGGCTGCGCAATCCGCACTGGCGTCGACCGTGCTACTGAGCAGCGTGAAGGCTGAAGATTTCGACGCCGTGTTTTATCCGGGCGGCCACGGCCCGCTGTGGGATTTGGCCGAAGATAAGCACTCGATCGCGCTGATCGAGGCGTTTTACAAGGCCGGCAAACCGGTCGCGACGGTCTGCCACGCGCCGGGTGTGCTGCGTCACGTCAAGGACGCGGACGGTCAGCCGTTGGTTAAAGGCAAGCGTGTGACCGGGTTCAGCAACAGTGAAGAAGAAGCGGTGCAGTTGACCGATGTGGTGCCGTTTTTGGTCGAGGATATGTTGAAGGCCAACGGTGGGATTTACACAAAAGCCGATGATTGGGCCAGCTATGTGACCACCGATGGGTTGTTGCTGAGCGGGCAGAATCCGGCGTCTTCCGAGGCGACGGCTGAAGCGCTGTTGGCGAAGCTGGCTTAAACATTGGTCGGCTGAGCACTTTCACTGTTTGGCTGACCACTTTTAATGGTTTGGCTGAACACCTTCATGTGGCGAGGGAGCTTGCTTGTGGCGAGGGGGCTTGCCCCCGTTGGGGTGCGAAGCGCCCCTCGTGGGTTCTTTCAGATAAACCGCGTTCGCAGGATTGACGACTGCTGCGCAGCCGAGCGGGAGCAAGCCCCCTCGCCACAATGATGTGCACGAACGTCAGGCCAAACTCGGCAATCCCAGAGAGTTGCAGCACTCATCAATCGAGCGCTGCTGCGTCTCGGCATACAACCCCAACTCATCAATCGTCGAGCGCCCCAGCGCTTTTTCGAACGCCTGCTGATTCGAATGCACGCCATAGTGGGTTTGCGCCGCATCCCCCAGGTTCGACTGGAAAATCCCCGCCGCACTGACCGGTAAAAAGTCCTCGTACACCAGCGGTTCAACCCGCACGTATCCGCCGCTCAGCAAGTCATCCAGCGACCCCCCGCCAAGCCCATCCGCCGCCAGGCCTTTTTCCGTCACGAAGTAGCGAAAGTACGCCAGTTCCTGTTGGCGCATGCCCTCAATCGTGTCAGGGAATTCGCCAAAATGCTGAGCCATCAACTCGTTGTAGCGTGCAGCATTGGCTTCGTTCGGGAAGTCCTTCAATTCATCCCGGGCAGCGTTGAGCAAACGGTCATAAAGCGCCCGGCCTTTAGGTGTGAGCGCCGCACCACGTTGCTCGATTTCACCGAAGCGAGCGCTGTGGCTGCCGCGAGTCTCGTCTTGGTCGGTGAAGGCAATCGGCTCGTCCAGCGCTTTGAAACTGGTTTGGCGCAGCAGGATCGGGCACTGCCGGCGAGGTGGGCCTTCGATCACCGCTTTGGGGGTGATGCCGTGGGCCGGCATTTGCGCCTGGACGATGTCGATGTCCAGCGTGCGCGGCGTCAGGTGATTGATGTGCGGGCCTTTGAATGCCACCACGTCAGCGATCAGTCGATGCTGGGCGCTGAGTTGCTGGTATTGCGCGGCGGTGACGGTGGCGCTGTGGTGCCAGCGGAAGGTTTCCAGCGCCTGTTCGACAAACTCCCAGGCTTGTTGTTCTTCAAGCCCGCCCTGGGCTTCGGCCTGCTCGATCAACTCCAGCGCGGCCGGGGTGAAGATTTTGCGTTTATCCAGCACCGATTGGGCGAAGGTGCGCAATTCCAGGTCTTCGATCAGCTCCAGGCGCAGCAGCGAGGTGAACACCCGAAACGGGCTGACCTGCAACGCCGCTTCATGCACCGCGCGAAATGCCGTGGAATGCACCGGCACCCCGGCCGGGGTCAGGTCGTAGTAGCCCACCGGTTGCATGCCCATCACCGCGAACAGCCGGGCGAGGGTCGCCAGTTCAGCCGCGGTGCCGACGCGGATCGCGCCGTGGCGTTCCAGATCCAGGCGCTGGATTTCACCCGTGCTTTCCAATTGCCGGGCGATTTGCGGATTGCTGTCCAGCACATGGCGGTTGGTTTGCTCCACCAGTTCCATCAGCGCGCCGTACAGCGGCACTTCTTCGCGGTACATGTCGGACATCGCTTTGGAGAAGCGTTGGCGGATCAGGTCGGGGCTGACGAAGCTCGGGTGGCTCATGAAAAAAATTCCTGGCACGGTGACAGAGAGGATGGGGGAAAAGATCGCAGCCTTCTGCCGTGCCGACAAACGAAGATTCCTACGGACTTCATTCTCCCAGCGACTGGTCCACCAGTTCGATCCAATGCCTGACCGGTGTTCGTCCGGCGCTGGCGAGGTGGCTTTGGCAGCCGATGTTGGCGGTGACGATCAGTTCGGGGCGGCCGCTTTCCAGCGCGGTGAGCTTGTTATCGCGCAGTTGCCGGGCCAGTTCCGGTTGGGTCAGGCAATAGGTGCCGGCCGAGCCACAACATAAATGACTGTCCGGCACGGCAGTGAGGTTGAAACCCAGCCGGGTCAGCACCGCTTCTACAGCGCCGCCGAGTTTCTGGGCGTGCTGCAAGGTGCAGGGGCAATGAAAGGCAATCCGCCGGTCCGTCGCGGCGCACACTCGTTCCAACGGTTCGACGGCCAGCACTTGCACCAGATCAAGCGCCAGTTCGCTGACCCGCAGAGCCTTGGCCGCGTAGACCGGATCGTCCTCCAGCAAATGCCCGTAGTCCTTGATGAACGCGCCGCAACCGCTGGCGGTTTGCACGATGGCTTCGGCGCCATTTTCCAGATGCGGCCACCACGCATCGATGTTGTGCCTGGCGCGATCCAGCCCTTTGGCCTGACCGTCGAGGTGATAATCCAGCGCACCGCAGCAGCCGGCCTCAGGCGCCGCAATGACGCTGATCCCAAGGCGATCCAGCACCCGCGCCGCAGCGGCATTGGTGTTGGGCGACAGCCCGGGTTGCACACAGCCTTCGAGCATCAACACGCGCCGCGCATGCCGAGGGGCAGGGCGCACACCGGTGGCGGGCAGGTCGTGGGGCAGCTTCGCTTCGACATCCCGTGACAAAAACGGACGGAACGTCGCGCCGATCTGCAGCAACGACTTGAACAGGTTCGGGTTCGGCGCCAATGCCCGCAACCCCTCGCGCAACAACCGTTGACCGGCCGGACGCGGCACCGCTTGGTCGACCACAGCTCGGCCGATGTCCAGCAGGTTGTGATAATCGACCCCGGACGGGCAGGTGGTTTCGCAGTTGCGGCACGACAGGCAACGGTCCAGGTGCAATTGGGTCTGCGCGGTGGCGGGGGCGCCTTCGAGCACTTGTTTGATCAGGTAAATTCGCCCGCGCGGGCCGTCGAGTTCATCGCCCAGCAGTTGATAGGTCGGGCAGGTGGCGTTGCAGAAGCCGCAATGCACGCAGGTACGCAGGATCTTTTCTGCTTCGGCGGCCCGCGGTAATTTCCGGGATTGCTCGCTGAGGGTGGTTTGCATGCTAGAGCTCCGCGTACATCCGGCCCGGGTTGAACAGCCCTTGCGGGTCCAGTTGCGCCTTGAGTTGCCGGTGGTAGCGCAGCAGCGCCGGGGCCAGCGGCTGGAACGGTGTTTCACTGGCGCCGTGGCTGAAACAGGTGGCATGGCCGCCCAGTTCATGGGCCAACGACTGGATGTCGTGGGCCTCGGATTTTAACCAGCGTTGTGCGCCGGCCCAGTCGATCAGTTGCTCGCCCGGCAGCGACAAAGGCCCGAGATTATTGGGTAGCGACAGTCGCCACAACGAGGGTCCTTCATCAAAAAATGCCAAGCGTTGTTCATTCAGATCAGCCCAATAACACGAGTCCAGCGGCTCGCCGCCGAGTCGTTGATGGGCAGCCGTCACCGAACCTTCGCCACCCTCCAGCCGCAAATACAAACGCTGACCATCGTGACTCGCGGCGCTGATTGGCAGCGGCTGCTGGCCCCATTCGGCGAGTTTGCTCAGGGCGCGGTCGCTGTCGATTTCCAGGCTGATGCTCAAGCATTGCCGGGGTTTTGGCAGCACTTTGAGCGAGACTTCCGTCAGCACGCCGAGGCAGCCGTAACTGCCCACCAGCAAGCGCGACAGGTCATACCCGGCGACGTTTTTCATCACTTCGCCGCCAAAGCGCAGGTGTTTGCCGAGGCCGGTGATCACCCGCGTGCCGAGGACAAAATCCCGCACCGAACCCGACCATGGTCGCCGTGGCCCGGATAACCCCGTCGCGATCATCCCGCCCACCGTGGCGCCTTCGCCGAATGACGGCGGCTCGCAGGGCAGCATTTGCCCGGCGGCATCGAGTGCCGCCACCAGTTCGCTCAGCGGCGTGCCGGCGCGAACACTGACCACCAGTTCCGTCGGGTCGTAGCTGACAATACCGCGATGGGCGCGGGTGTCGAGCACTTCCCCGGCCACCTTGCGGCCGAGAAACGCTTTGCTGTTGCTGCCCTGAATCCGCAGCGGCGTGGCGTTCTCCCGGGCCTGATTGACCTGCGCGAGCAGCGCCTCGCTGGCATCGAACTCCAGCATCAGAAGCGCTCCAGTTCAGGGAACGGCAGTTGCCCGGCGTGAATGTGCATCGCGCCGAATTCGGCACAGCGGTGCAGGGTGGGGATGTTCTTGCCGGGGTTGAGCAAGCCTTGAGGGTCAAACGCGGCTTTCACCGCATGAAACAGGGTCAGCTCGTCGCTGTTGAACTGCGCGCACATCTGATTGATTTTCTCCCGGCCGACGCCGTGCTCGCCGGTGATGCTGCCGCCGACCTTCACGCACAACTCGAGGATCTGCCCGCCCAATGCTTCGGCACGGGCCAGTTCGCCGGGCTGGTTGGCATCGAACAGGATTAGCGGATGCATGTTGCCGTCGCCGGCATGGAATACGTTGGCGACCCGCAAGCCATGCTCGGCGGCGAGACGGGCGATGCCCTCAAGCACGCCGGGCAGTTCGCGCCGGGGGATGGTGCCGTCCATGCAGTAGTAATCCGGCGACAGGCGACCGATGGCCGGGAAGGCATTTTTGCGTCCGGCCCAGAAGCGCACGCGTTCGGCTTCGTCTCGGGCCTGGCGCACTTCGCTGGCGCCGGCCTGTTGCAGGACTTCGCGCACCCGCTGGCATTCGTCGTGGACATCGGCTTCGACGCCGTCGAGTTCGCACAGCAGAATCGCCTCGGCGTCCACCGGGTAGCCGGCGTGGATGAAGTCCTCGGCGGCGCGAATCGCCAGGTTATCCATCATCTCCAGGCCTGCGGGAATAATCCCGGCGGCGATGATCTCGGCCACGGCGCGGCCGGCCTTTTCCACCGAATCGAAACTGGCCAGCAAAACCTTGGCGACCTGGGGTTTGGGCAGCAGTTTGACGGTGACTTCGGTGATGATTCCGAGCAAACCTTCAGAACCGGTGAACAGCGCCAGCAGGTCGAAACCCGGTGAATCCAGGGCTTCAGAACCCAATGTCAGGCGTTCGCCTTCGACGGTGAGCACTTCCAGTTTCAGCAAGTTGTGCACGGTCAGGCCGTATTTGAGGCAATGCACGCCGCCAGCGTTTTCCGCGACGTTGCCACCGATGGAACAGGCGATTTGTGAGGATGGGTCCGGCGCGTAATACAAACCGAAGGGCGCGGCAGCCTGGGAAATCGCGAGGTTACGCACGCCCGGTTGGACCCGAGCGGTGTGGGCGGCGGGGTCGATGTGCAGGATGTTGTTGAAACGCGCCATCACTAGCAGCACGCCTTTTTCCAGCGGCAAGGCACCGCCGGACAACCCGGTACCGGCGCCTCGAGCCACTACGGGCACCTGTTCTGCGTGACAGATTTCGAGCAGTTTTTGCACTTGTTCCAGCCGCCGGGGCAGGGCCACCAGCATTGGCGTGGTGCGGTAGGCCGAGAGGCCGTCGCATTCATAGGGCTTGAGTTCTTCCTCGCGCCAGAGCAGGTCGAGGTCGGGGACATGCTGGTGCAGCAGGTTGAGCAGGGCGGCTTTGTCCACGTTTGGCAGAACGCCGTCGACGCGCTCGTCGTACAGAATGTTCATTGCGCTGGTCCGTTTCTGCTTTCACTGCCAACCACAGTCCCCTGTGGCGAGGGAGCTTGCTCCCGCTCGGCTGCGAAGCAGTCGCAACCCGGAAAACGCGCACTGACTGAGTAACCGTGGTGTCTGGTTTGGGGGCTGCTGCGCAGCCCAGCGGGAGCAAGCTCCCTCGCCACAAAAGCGGTCCTCGCTCCAATAACTTCCATCACTACAAGAATGCTCACCGCCGCGGTCCCAAAAAATCCCGATACAACCGCGCCGCCCTCGTCGGTTGCTCGACCATCGGCATGTGGCCAATCCCTTCCCAGATGTCCACGCGCAAATTGGCAATGCCCTTGCTCCACACCGCCACGCTGCTGACATCGATCAACCGATCCTTGCGCCCCCACAGCAGCAGTGCCGGGCATTTGATGTCGGCGAGTTTCGGCTCCATCGGCGGGCTGGCGCGAAAGTCCTGGAAGATTTCCGCCAGTTCGTCGCGGCATTGTTCATAGCGCTGGGCGACGGCGTCCAGTACGACGCCGGGTACCCACGGCGGGTTGGCCATGGTCATGGCGTAGAACTGCTGGAATTCTTCCTTGGTGTGAATCAGAAACGGGTTATGTCCCTTGGACAGTTGACGCTCCAGGTCGCTGACTTCCGGGGCGCTGACGCCCGCCGGGTCGATCAGCGCCACCGAGATAATCCGCTCGGGGTAGGTGGCGGCCAGCCATGCCGCGATGTAGCCGCCCATCGAGTTGCCGATCACGTGCACCTTCTCGACTCCGCATACGTCAAGCAACTGGATCATCCGCTTGGCCTGCAGGGCGATGTCGTAGCCGCCACCGGCCTTGAAGCCGGTTTCACCATGGCCGGCGAGGTCGGGGATGATCACCCGGTAGTCGCCGACAAAATGCCGGGCAAAGCGCAGCCAGAGGTTTTTGTCGGCGCTGTAGCCGTGCAGCATCAGTATCCCGCTGGTGGCTTCATACGGCCCGCCTTGCCAGGTCGAGACGGTCATCTCGCTGATCGGCACGACGATCTTGTGCAGCCGATACAGCTTGGCCTCCAGCGCCATGCTCAAGTCATACAGCCAGCGGCCGATGGCCGGGTAACTCAACCAGCTCCAGGCCACGAAAACCGCGATTGCGACAACCAACACAAGCATCAGGCGTGTTCCTTCTACGTGATCAGGACAGAATGTGGTCGGCGGGTTTCAACGCCCGGGTCAAGCGGTGATAGCTGAAACTGAACCCCGGAAATATGGCGATCACATGACCGCTCTTGCTTTGATACCAACTGTGGCAGCCCCCGGACTTCCACACCGTGCGTTCCATTTCCCGGTGGATCATTTCAGTGTAGGTACGTTCTGCTTCGGGGCGCACTTCAATGCTGCGCAGACCCTGTTCTTTTAGTGTGCGGATGCAACCGAGGATGTAGTTCATCTGGGATTCGATGATGAACAGCGCCGAAGTGTGGCCAATGCCGGTGTTGGGGCCGGTGACGATAAACAGGTTGGGGAAGTCCGGCAGGCTGGTGCCCAGATAGGCCCGGGGGTACTGGGCCCAAACGTCCTTCAGCTGCCTGCCGTTCTTGCCGGTGACCGGGTAGGAAATGACCCCGTCGGTGGCGTCGTAACCGGTGGACCAGACGATCAGGTCGACGTCGATGTGCTGACCGTCCAAAGTGTTGATGCCGGTTTCGTCGAGGGAAGCGATGCCTTGTTCGCGGCTGTGCAGCGTCACGTTCGGCCGACCCAGCGCCGGGTACAGGCTGCTGGAAACCACCACTCGCTTGCAGCCGATGGTGAAATCCGGCGTCAACTTGCGCCGCAGTTCCGGGTCAGGCACCTGGCGTTTAAGGAAGCGCAGGGCATGTTGCTGAACCATATGAATCGCCGGTTTTGAATATTTGAAGGCGATCACCCGGGTTTCGAATTGCCAGTAGATCATCCAGCGCAATAGCTTGTAGGCCGGTTTCAGCCCCAGCAACCAACGCTGAAACTTCCCGAACGTTCGGTCGGCGCGGGGCAACACCCAGTGGGCCGAGCGCTGAAACACGTGCAGGTGTCCGACGTTCGGGGCAATCGCCGGAATCACCTGGGCCGCACTGGCGCCGCTGCCGACGATGGCGACCCGTTTACCGCTGTAGTCGTAGGAATGATCCCAATTATTGGTGTGAAAGGTTTTGCCCTGGAAGCGCTCCTGGCCTTCGAAGTGAGGGACCACCGGCTGGCTCAGCGGCCCCGTCGCGTTAATCAGGAACTGCGCGTAGAACGTGCCTTTGGTGCCGGTGTGCACCGCCCAGCGTTTGCCGGCCTCGTCCCATTCGATGCCCTCGACGTTGGCTTCCAGTTCCACTTTGTCCCGCAGGCCAAAGTGCTCCACCACGTACTGGGTGTAGCGGTGCAGTTCGGCCTGTTCGGCGAACATCTGCGTCCACCGGTACGGCGCGAAGGACAGCGAATACAGCGGCGAGGGCACGTCGACGGCCGCACCGGGGTAGGTGTTCTGGCACCAGGTGCCGCCGAAAAAGTCCCGCCGTTCCAGCAGGCGAAAATCGCTGATCCCTGCCTTGAGCAAATTGATCGCCGCACACTGGCCGCCAAAGCCGCTGCCGATGATCAACACTTCAAAGGTCTGCATGGGCCTCCTTTTTGCCGTTGTTTATCAAATCCTCCCATCATGTATAGCCAAACTGTAGGTGCGCTGCTTCCGCTTTCGTAGGAGCGAGGCTTGCCCGCGATGCTTTCGCTTTTGTGGGAGCCGAGCTTGCTCGCGATACAGGCGCTGCGGTCTATCAGTTCTACCGCGTTATCGTTCTTCGCGGGCAAGCCTCGCTCCTACAGATAGCAAGCTATTCACCGCTAGTCGGTGATGGCTATTTGAGGTTGCCCTGATAGACTGCGTTCACACCCGTAACCCTCGGTGTAATCAGATTCCGTTAGGTGGCAGAGGCCTCTATGGCAAAAACGGGAGGAAAGGGACTTTCACTGGCCAGGAGGCTCTATACGTCGCGAACCCTGGGGTTGGCCCTTGGGTTGTTGTGCGTGAGTGTGGCGATGTACCCGCTCAACCCTGCGCCCTGGGTTTGGGTGGTTATGTTGCTCAATGGCGTGCTCTGGCCGCACCTCGCGTACCAATGGGCCCGCCGCGCCACCATTCCCTACCATGCCGAACACCGCAACTTGCTGGTGGACGCCTTTCTCGGCGGCTTCTGGGTCGCAGCGATGCAGTTCAATCCATTGCCCAGTGCGACCACCATTTCAATGATGGCGATGAACAACGTGGCCATCGGCGGCTTGCGTTTTCTCTTGGCCGGCAGCGTGGCGCAAGTCCTTGGGATCGGCGTCGGATTTTTGATTTTTACCCCTGCGTTCATTCCGCAAACCAGTCCATTGCAGCTGTATGCCTGCTTGCCCTTGATGTGCCTGTACCCTCTGGCTCTCGGCTGGATCTGCTTTCGCCAGGCCCATGTCCTTGGCCGGCAAAAACGTGAATTACTGGCCCTGAGCCGCACTGACAGCCTCACCGGTTTGCTGAACCACGGCACCTGGAAGGATCAACTGGACGTCGAATTCCAGCGTTGTCAGCGACAGAACCAGGGCGGGGCGATTGCGCTGATCGACATCGATCACTTCAAAACCATCAACGACACCTACGGCCACGTCGCCGGGGACATCGTCCTGCGGCAGTTGAGCAAAATGCTCAAGCAAAACCTGCGGGCAGCGGATGTCGCCGGGCGTTACGGCGGCGACGAGTTCTGCGTGATCCTTCCGGACTTGCCGCTCAACAGTGCCGCCGCCACGATGGACGCCTTGCGCGATCGCTTTGCGACGTTGGGCTATGAGCAAAACCCTGCGCTGAAAGTCAGCCTGAGCATTGGCCTGGCGGCCTTCAACCCGACGCACACCGATGCGACCCTGTGGCTCAACGACGCCGACGAGGCGCTCTACGAGGCTAAGACCACCGGACGCAATCGCGTTATCTGTTGCAGTGACGGCAAGCCCCGTCGTGAGATGCTGGATTCGGTTTGACTGATTCACAGCAAATCCCTGTGGGAGCGGGCTTGCTCGCGAAAGCGGTGTGTCAGTCGACATCAATGCTGGATATCAGGGCCCCCTTCGCGAGCAAGCCCGCTCCCACATTTGACCGAGGTTGAACACAAAATCTGTGTAGTACACAGTTCCCTGTGGGAGCGAGCCTGCTCGCGATGGCCGCACCTCGGTCCAAAGCCGAACGCTCAGTGTCGCATCCGGTATAGAGCCTTGCGCCGCAGTCAGGTAGGGTGTTTTTCACCCCCCGACACGAAACAAGGATTGATTCATGACGTTCAAACTCTCTCGCTCCCCACTGGCCACCAGCCTCGCCCTGACCCTCGCTCTCGGCGCTTTCGCCCCCGCAGCCTTCGCCGAACCCCACAAGCAAGTTCTTGCCGACTCCGAGCAATACAAGGCTGAAGCCCTGCAGTTGCTGGAAAAACTGGTCAACATCGACTCAGGCTCCGGCTATGAACCTGGCTTGACCCAGGTCCGCGATATCGCCGTCGACGAGCTGAAAAAACTCGGCTTCAGCATCGAACTGATACCGAACACCCCGGATAAAAGCAGCCATGTGATCGCCACGCTCAAAGGCACCGGCAAGGCAAAAATCCTGTTGATGGCGCACATGGACACCGTGTTCAAGGAAGGCTCGGCCGCTGAGCGTCCGTTCCACATCAAGGACGGTCGCGCCTACGGGCCGGGCGTGATGGACGACAAGGGCGGCATCGTCGCCGGGATCTACGCGCTGAAAGTCCTGAAAAATCTCGACTTCAAGGACTATGCCCAGATCACTTTCCTGCTGGATGCCAGTGAAGAAACCGGCTCTGAGGTCGCTACCGACCTGATCAAGAAAACCGCCAAGGCCCACGACGTGACCCTCAACCTCGAACCGGGCCGCCCGGCCGATGGCCTGGTGGTGTGGCGCAAAGGCAGCGCCACCGCAGTGGTCGAAGTGAAGGGCAAAGCCGCCCACGCTGGCGTCGCGCCGGAGCTGGGCCGCAACGCCGCGATGGAAGCGGCGCACCAGATTCTGCAACTGGGCAAATTGGGCGACGAAGCGAAAAAAACCACCATCAACTTCACCGTGATCAAGGCCGGTGACCGCACCAACGTGATCCCGGATCAAGCCACGGCCAAGGCCGATGTGCGCGCGGCGGTGCCGGAAGAGTTCGACCGGATCGAGAAGGACCTGGCGCGGGTGTCCCAGGACAAGTTGATTCCGGATACCGAAGTCACCACCACCCTGCAACGCGGCTTGCCGCCTATGCCGCAGACGAAAGAGTCGGATCGCTTGATGGCCATGGCTCAGGGGATCTACGGCGAAATTGGCCGCAAGTTGACCGAAGAAGGTAGCGGCGGGGCGGCGGATGCGAGCCTCTCTGCGGGAGTGGGGACGCCGACGCTGGATGGGTTCGGGATCGTCGGCGGCGGTATTCACACGCCGGAGGAATATGCCGAGGTGGAGAGCGTGACGCCGCGGATTTACTTGTTGTCGCGGATGATTATGGAGTTGGCTGGGAAAGATTAAGCTGTAAATAATTAGTCAATAAACCAGGCTCAAGGGGTTTGCTTGAGTCTGATTTTTGTGACTAATGAGGTGGCTTGTTGTTAACTTCATCTTTTGCTGCAGATTAGGTTAATCTGGTTTCTGAGCTAAAAAATATGAAATTGTTTGACTTAAGTTGATTATTCCTTGTTCTGCCTCGGTACAAAGATATTCAAATATTTGAGGGTCATTAGCTAAATCATTTTCGATGATTTGCTTGTAGAAGTGCTTGTCGGTAGTGATAGCTTCCGTGCACTTTAACTCTGGTAGGAATTTCAGAACTTTATGGTCTGCAAAGATTTTTTTCTCTACACTTTCAAACGGTAAAAAGTAAGTGTTGGGGCAGTTTCTTATGTGTTTATTTATCTTTTGGTCACCATCTAGTATAGATATCACATTTTCTGACTGTGAGAAAAAGTGCTCTGTTCTGTTGAGTCTTAACAGTTTTGTGACGTTAGAGCCACCTCCGATCGGTACGATTTTGTATTGAGAGAAATTTGTAGGACAATACCTTGCAATTACAAAATCAAGAAAGTTCTTTAGCATTTCGTCTTCGGTGAGAATATATTTGTCCCATCCAGTGAAGCCAAACATTATACTTTTTATGTAGTTGTATGAAGCAGGTATGATGTCTCCTTCACCATCTACATTGGTCATGTAGAATAGCTCTGTATCTTTAAGTGTCCTCATTAGTGCAAGTGAGTGGGTCGTGTACACAATGTTAACAAAATAAGTTTTGCAGAATGTGCGTAGCCTTCTGACTAGATGCGTCTGTGCCGCCGCATCTAAAGATATATCTATTTCATCGATAACTATCAGCTTACAGCGGCTGGTGATTTTTCTATAAAGGCTTATTAAGAAAAACTCTCCAGAGCTTAGATGGTCTTCTCTTACGTATCTATCGCCGTCAAGAGGGATGCAGTAATATTTTGTGTTTTTTGCATTTATCTCAACGAGGTCTTCAAATTTCTTGCTTGAGTAGATATCGTTAAGGAATTCTATGAGCTCGTCAGGTCGGCTGTATTGACCCAAAATAATAGCAGTTCTTATATCTTTGTCTGCAGAGCTGATACTTTGGAAATGATTGAAGCGTTGCCCAAATGGCATTGGAAGTTCGACGTCAATAGTGTGCTTGACTTTGTCTGGAATGGCTGATTTGCAATTCAGGCTATTTATTGACGTGTCGTAACTGAAAACGAATTCATCTGGCCCAAGCTTGTACCGAACCTCGCTTCCATCTTTGAAAACGCCAGTAGAAGTGGTTTTGGAAAATGTGTCAGCCGAGCGGAAGTTAAGAATTGACTTGATAAGCGTAGTTTTTCCTACGCCATTCTTGCCTACGAGACAAGTGAGTTTATTTTGGTCTAAATCTAAACTGAACAACATATGTTTGACGTGCTGTATGTTTCTTAACTCGACTGACAGCTGCATCATAGCTTGTCCGATTTGTGAAGAAACATATCCACAATTGTGGCGCCATATTTTTTTCTTAATTTGTCAAGATAGCTGGGGTCAACAGTGTTGTAGTAATTGAGCTGCCCTGACATTCTTTCTATGGCGCTGTCAAAATCCGGTCCGGCAATTTCGTTGAATTTTTCTTTATCGGTTAAGTAAAAATGTAATTTCACTTCAGTGTCTCTCTTGAATTTTATATCCACAGACACTTTTCCGTTTGGTAGGATTACCATCCCTAATAGCTTTATTTTGTTTCCTGTTTGAGTGTGCTTGCTCTTTTTTTTATTAATGGAAAGCTTGTTATTAGTGAGCTCGGATAAAAGGCGAGCGACATATATCTCTGCTTCGAGTGTTGGTGATTTTTCTAATGATGAAATAATTATGTCGTCAGAATATCTGGAGACAGTCAGTTTGTTTTCAATGCAGTATTTTTGCAGTTCGTTGTCGAAGTTGAACAGGCATGCGTTGCTGAGAAGTGGGGATGTGGAGAAGCCGACAGGTACTGAATCGTTGATTGTTAAAATTTTTACTATGTTGGTGATATGGTTTTTTATGTCTGAAATAGGACATGTTTCGATGTTGTTAAGTATTGTTGATGTGACTAGGTCGGTATCGATGCTGTTGAAGAAGTTTGTGATATCTGTTTGAAAGAAATATTTACTGCTTGCGTGTTTCGATACGGCATCTACAGCGTTGACACCCTTTCTATATGAGAATACAACTTCATTGTTTGTGTGTAGGTGTTCTAATAAAAAAAGATTAAGGAAAGAGTGAAAGGTTTTCAGTCTTTTGTTTGGTATGTGGATTTCTCTGTCGTTATATATTTTTTTTTCATAAAGATCGCTGATGTCTCCAGTGTCAAGTTCGGGGAATTCGAACTTTCCTTGGTGCATCGCAGTTAATAGTTCTTTTAGTGGTCTTTTGTTCATTTCTTAAGCTCAAGCCCAATATCGCGACAGAGACACGGTTTGGACAAAATATGCCGGAAAGTAGAGCGAGACACAATACTTTCTCTAAAAGCAGAAATTTCCTTTTCTGACGTAGTTCAAGTGTTCGTCTCCGTAGGAAATATCTGTGAATGTACTAGGTGAAACTCGGCTAAACAGACGTAGGCGCTCAAATCAAGAAAATGGCAGGTGAAGTATTTTTTTGAAAACCCGGCATGCGAAAAACGATTCGACTGGGGCGTTGCGGAGGGAAAGGACGAACAAAGGAGGATAAAAATCAATCAAGAGTATTTACTATTTATGTGCCTCTTTAGCCATTCGCTAGAGAGGCACACAAACGTAAAGCGGAGACTAGACACCTGTAGAGGCCAGATCTGATGACCGGAGATGCTCCTAGTCACTGGCATGGCCTGACTCTAAATCAAGCACTCATAGAAAACAAGGCTCCGGCCAGAGCGGGTGGCCATGTTGTATCTCGAGATCGGCCTGCGTTGGCACGTAGGTCCTAGGAACGATTTTCAACGGCGTACAACTTTCCAAGACGTTTCCTACGACGTACCCTGTTGCCGCGTTTCAGCATCGACCCCTATAGTTCGGGCTCGCGAATTAACCGCGAACGACCTTGGCCGGTCGACTATCTGAAATGCAACAGCGTCATGCGTGTTATGGCGGCTGTGCGCGGGACACCTTCGGGTGTGCCGGGTCTTTCAGGTACCGGTCGGCCAACCCGCACACGGCTGCCACCTTACATTCGCTTGGCCGCGAACGGTGGAAGCTCAACCTGGAGTTGTCTCTATGTTCGACCAAGTCATGCCCCGTTACCTCCCCATCGACACCTACGACGCCGATTCCCCGGTGCTCTACATCAACACTCATAAAGAAATCAGTGAGATTGCTGCCTGCGCGGCGCATCGCTTTACCGTGGTTCGCGATCTGACGGACACCTTGTCCAGCCTCACGCTCAAAGACATTTCCGATTGCGATTTGACGCGGGTAACCCGCGCGGTGCATCTGTTGATGCGCGAAGGCTGTGCGATGCTGGATGTGATTCAGGCGCGGGCGGTGCAGCGGGAGGCGGGGTTTAAACTTCGGCTTAGCGGTGTTGCGGCTGACGCTTTCGCGAGCAAGCCCGCTCCCACATGGAGTCAGTGTTGATCACAAAATGTATGTTCAACATTAATTCACTGTGGGAGCGGGCTTGCTCGCGAAGGCGTCCTGTCAGTTCACCCCGGCATACCCGCCAAACGGTCACTCTTTAACGCGCATAAACTCTTCCGCCCAGCGGATGTAATCCTCTGGCTGCGTATAGGTATGCGTTAACTCGGTCGCGCTCAAATCCGACGCCTGGGTAAAGATCTGCCGCTGTTCACGCAAGCTGTCGTAAGTCGCCTTGATCGCCGCAAAGTACGCGCCATGGCCGTCGATGGTGACCCGCACGCCCAGTTCCGCCAGGCGTTTATCGTCGCGCAGCGCCGGGTTGCCGTAGGTGACCAGCATCAGTGGCACGCTCAGGTGTTCGGCGATTTTTTCCAGTTGGTCGAAGTCCTGGACGCCGACCATGCAAATCCCGTCGGCCCCGGCGTTTTGATATTGCTGGGTGCGGCTGATGATTTCCTGGATCGGCAGGATCCCCGCATTGGTGCGGGCGATGATCGCCATTTCCTTGTCGACCCGGGCTTCCAGCGCTGCGCGAATCTTGCCGACGCCTTCAGCGACGCCGATCAAATCGGTGGACTTGCGGCCGAATTGGGCCGGCAGCAAGGTGTCTTCGATGGTCAGCGCGGCGATGCCGGCGCGTTCGAGTTCGACGATGGTGCGCATCACGTTCAGGGCGTTGCCGTAGCCGTGGTCAGCGTCGGCGATGACCGGCAGTTGGGCCACGCGGCCAATACGGGTGGCCTGTTCAGCGAATTCGCTGAGGGTGATCAGTGCGAAATCCGGGGCGCCCAGTACCTGCAACGATGCGACCGAGCCACCGAGGATCCCGACTTCAAAACCCAGGTCTGCGGCGATACGCGCCGACATCGGGTCGAACACCGAAGCGGTGTGGTAGCACGTGTCGGAAGCCAGCAATTGGCGAAAGTTACGGCGCAAATCTTGATGGGAAAGCCTGGACATATGAGTTCCACCACTGCATTGGAATGGAAGGGCTTGAGCAAAAGTGTCAACGCCGAAGGAACAAAAGGCTATCACGCTGGCGGGGTCAGGAGGATGACGAATTTTTAGACAGGTGAAACGATACCGCTCCTTGTGGCACGGGAGCTTGTGCTAATGCCGGTCACTAAAGAGATGAGCGACGCATGACCTGTGGCGAGGGAGCTTGCTCCCGCTCGGCTGCGCAGCAGTCGTAAATTCAGCAAACGCGGTGTGTCTGAAAAATGGGGTGGCAGGTTTTGGGGCCGCTTCGCAGCCCAGCGGGAGCAAGCTCCCTCGCCACAAAGGCGGGGGATCAGGCCGCCACCGCCTGCTGCGCCTGATTCAACAGCGTCACTGCCCGCACCGAATTCCCCGGTTGCAGCTGCAGACGCTTGGCAGTGAGGCGGTCGACGATCAGGCTGTTGCCCACCAGCCGCGCCTTGGCGGTGGTGATGCGGCAGTTTTCCATGCGTTGGTTGTGGATCAGCCACACCGGGGCCTGTTCGTCCGGGGTGCCAATGCCCAGCACCAGCGACTGGCTGTCACGCACGGTGCGGATTTTCGAGACCTGCGCTTCAATCACCGGTCCGCCATCAAAGATGTCGATGTAGTCCTTGTGGGCAAAACCTTCGGCATTGAGGATCTTTAGCGCCGTCTGCGTGTTCGGGTGAGCCTTGCCGATCACAGCCTGAGCCTGTTCGGTAAGCAGACAGGTGTACAGCGGTTGGCGGGGCATCAGTTCGGCGATGAACGATTTGTTGCCCAGCCCCGACAGGTGATCGGCGTGGCTGAAATCCATCTTGAAAAAGTGCCGGCCCAGACTGTCCCAAAACGGCGAGCAGCCTTGTTCGTCGGCACTGCCGCGCAGTTCGGCGATGAGCTTGTCGCCAAACAGCTGCGGGAATTCGGCGACGAACAGCAACCGCCCCAACGACAGCAATCGACCGTTGTTGCCGTAGCGCTGATCGGGGCGCAGGAACAGCGAGCAGAGTTCCGATTGGCCGGTCATTTCGTTGTTCAGGAACAAGGTCGGAATATGCTTCTGGATACCCAGGTCCGGCGACGAACTGACCGTCAGCCCGACCCGGTAGTTGTACCAGGGCTCTCGCATGCCGACGGCCCCCGTCAGGGCACTGACCCCGACCACGCGTTGCTCGTCGTCCTCCAGCACGAACAGATAATCGGCGTCGGCACGTTCGACCTGTTCGGCGAAGGTCCGCTGGGACCAGCGCACGCGGTGGGCCAGGCGATCTTCGTTCGCCGGCAGGGTGGTGAACCCGGGGCCTGCCTGTTGCACCAGCGTCAGAAAGGCGGGCAGGTCGGTGATGTGAACCGGGCGGACAATCATGATGCAGCTCCTTTTGCGCGCGTGCTCGGGCGCTGTCGTTGGGCACGGGTCCCGGTGATGCTCACAGGGCGATCAGCCGGATCGGGCTGCCGTCGGTGACGTTCAGGGCGGCGCACAGGTCGGCGCTCAAGCCCACCGGTTGTCCGGCGGTGTAGTCCAGTTCGGTGATGATGGCCCGGTAATCCTTGAACGAATCGTTGCTCACCAGGTAACTGCCACGGGCGTCGATGGTCTCAACGGGCTGCGCGGTGCCGGTGTGGCTGTGGGCAATAGAGCGAATGTTCGCGGTACGCGCATACAGCGTCGGGCCGCCGTCGAACAGGTCGATGTAGCTGTTGGTTTCAAAGCCTTCGCGCTCCAGGATGTCGAACGCTTCCTGGCCGTCGGGGTGAATCCGGCCAATGCACTCTTGCGCCGCTTTAGGCAGCATCGGCACGTAGATCGGGTATTGCGGCATCAGTTCGGCGAGGAAGGTCCGGCTCTCCAGGCCACAGAGTCGCTCGGCCTCGACGTAAGGCAGGTCAAAAAAGTGTTTGCCCAGGGCATCCCAGAACGGCGACTGGCCCTGATCGTCGCTGTACCCGACGATTTCGGTGATCACCGCCTCTGAAAAACGCGCGGAGTGAGCCGCGATAAACAGCAGCCGGGCCCGTGACAACAACTCGGAAAACGGCGTGCGCACCAGTGCCGCATCAATGTGAAAGCCGCGCAGCAAGGTGTGGCCGCTGAGGTCGTGGCACAACGACAGCGCCGGCACGCCGTGCTCGATGTTCAGTTCCCGTGAGGTGCTGGTGAAGTGGCGGTTGCGCAAGCTGTAGAACGGCTCACTGAAACCGGCGGTGGCAAGGATTTCCGAGCACCCGGTCAGACGTTGGCTGGCCAGGTCTTCGAGGACGAAAAAGTAGTTCTCCGGGCCGTTGCCTTGTACGTCTTTGTCGAACGAGGCGCAGGAGTCGAGAATTTTCTCGCGCAGGCGTTCGCTATCGTCCGGCAGGGACGTGACGCCCACCAGGCTGTCGCGGGCCAGTTGTTGCAACTGGGGCAGGTCGGTTAACTCGACTGGGCGTAAGACCAGCATGGATGTACTCCTGTATCAAAGGGTTCGGCGGTTTGCCGTCGAACCTGACTATCACTGTCGGTGTCCACGCGTTAAAGCAGCGGTCGCCTGATTTGTTGTCAGACGCCGCCCTTTTTGTTGTCAGACGTTGCTCGGGTCCGGCAACGACGTGCTGGCGCCCAGCTTGTTCAGGAAGAACAAATAGACCAGACCCAGGGCAATCCAGATCAAACCGAGCTTTTGTGCATCGACGCCCATGTTGTACATGATGGCCGCGACGATGATGAAGCCGACCACCGGGCAGAGCAGGTGACGGATCACCTGGCCGGATTTCTGCCGGCGCCAGTAGTAGTTGATCACGGTCAGGTGCAGCAGCATGAAGCCACTCAACGCGCCGAAGTTCACCAGGGAGGTGAGGGTGTCCACCGAGTTGATGAACAGGTAGCAAATCACCAGCGACAGCACGGCCACCAGGTAAATGCTGATGTGCGGCGTGTTGTATTTTGGATGGACCTTGGCCAGCACTTTCGGCAGTTTGCCGTCCCGTGCCATGCCGAATATCAGCCGCGATACCGCCGATTGCGAAGTGATGGCCACCGCCACACCCCAGGACAGGGCCGTGGCCACGGCGGTAAGGGTTGCCAGCCAGCTGCCAGCGGCAATTTCAGCAATTTCATAAAACGCGGTGTCAGCGGATTTGAAACCCATGCCGGCAGCCAGATCGGTGGCGATCCAGGTCTGCACCACGAAGATCACGCCCATCACCACCAGGGTAATCAGCGCAGCCTTGCCAACACTGCGGCCCGGGTCCTCTTTGATCTCTTCGGCCAGGGTGGAAATCGCATCGAAGCCAAGGAACGACAGTACTGCAATCGACACCGCTTGCATCAGCAGCGCGAAGTTGAACGTTTCGGGGTTGTACAGCGGCGCCAAGGTCAACTCACCGTGACCGCCGCCGTTGTGCAGGGCATTCCAGGCGTAGAACAGGAAGATCCCCAGCACCACCAGTTGCGCCAGCAGAAAGACGATGTTCATCCGTGCGGTGAAGGTGATGCCCCGCAGGTTTACAAACGTCGCACTGACCAGGAACGCCAGGATGAAACCGACTTTCGGAATATCCGGGTACAGGTGATTCAGCGCCATGGCCGCGTACACGTACAGCAGCGGCGGGATCAGCAGGTAATCAAGCAGCATCAACCAACCGGCAATAAAGCCGACATGTTGATTCAATCCGCGTTGTGCGTAGGAATACACCGAGCCGGCAATCGGAAAAGCCTTGGCCATGCTGCCGTAGCTGAGGGCGGTAAACAGCATCGCCACCATGCCGATAATGTAGGCCAGCGGCACCATCCCGGGCGCCTCGGCGTTGACGTAGCCATAAACACCGAACGGGGCGATGGGGATCATGAAGATCATCCCGTACACCACCAGATCCGTCAGTGTCAGGCTACGTTTCAACTCCTGCTTGTAGCCGAATTCTTCTATTTCCATGAAGCGTCTCTCCTGGTCATTCCATCGGGCAACTTTTAGTTTTTATTCCGCTACAGCGCACAACGTTTACTTTTTTCCTACAGCAAGGGGGCGAGGTATCCGCTCCAGCGTTCAATTGCCTCGGGCGTGCGCAGCAGATCGTTGCGCACCTCGATCAACACCGATTCCAGCTCGCGAGCATCGCCGTGCACCGGCACGGTCATGTCCCCCAGAGGGTCTATCTTGTACGGCTGATTGCCGGCCACTTTCTTCGAATGCCGGCTCAACCCGTCGATCACCCGTTGGGCGTAATTCCGGGCCCCGCCAAACAACACGCCGGCTTCCAGCAACCGGGGCTGACCGTAATAAATCGGGGTGAAACTGTGAATCCCCACCACTCGAACGGCTCGCCCTTGCGCCACGCGCTCGTCGATCAGGCTTTGCAAGCGGGTGTGAAACGGCTTGAACAACGTTTCCCGGCGGTACTCCCGGGTGGCTTCACTCAGTTGCTGGTTGCCCGGCACCTGATAAATCTCGCTCTGACCCGGAATGCTGTCCGGGGCATGGCGTGGGCGATTGAGGTCAATCAACAGCCGTGAGTAGTTGGCCGCCAGCAGCGTCACGCCGAGGGTTTCGGACAAGCGCTCAGCCAGCGCCAGGGCGCCGATGTCCCAGGCGATGTGCTCACGGGCGGCTTCAAAGCTCAAACCCAGATCATTCAACGCCGGCGGAATAAAACGGCTGGCGTGTTCGCACACCAGAATCAGCGGGTGCTCGGAGGCTTCCCGGATCAAGGTGTACGGGGGCTTGGTGTAGAGCCCAAGTTCAGCAGGTTCAGTACAGACGGGCATAGTGCTCACAAAGGTCGGCGGGCGAGAGCTGTTCCGTCAGCGTCAGTTCCTCGGTTTTCAGGGCGAAATAAGAGTCGAGCAGTGCCTTGGGCAACGCTTCGATCAGCGCCTCACTGTTGCGCAGGCAGTCCAGGGCCTGGGGCAGAGAGGCGGGTAGGGCAACAATGCCCCGGGCCTGGCGTTGTTCTTCATTCAGGGCATCGGGGATTTCATCAGTGATTGCATTCAGTGCCAGGCGTTGTTCGATGCCCAGGCGTCCGGCAATCAGCAGTGCGGCCATGGCCAGGTGCGGCGAGGCGGTGGCGTCCATGGCACGAAATTCGAGGTTGTACTGCGCGGCTACGGATTTACTGCCCAGGGTTACCGTCGGGCAGATCCGCAGCGCCGCTTCGCGGTTGCGCTGGCCGAGGCAGGCATAGGAAGCGCTCCAGTGATGGGGCAGCAAGCGCTTGTAGGACACCGGCGTCGGCGCGGTTATGGCGCAGAGAGCCGGCAAGTAATGCAGGATCCCGGCGGCCCAGTGCTGGCCGAGGGTCGACAGGCCATTGGTGGTGCCGGCGTCGTACAGCAGCGGTTGCCCGGCGAGGTCTTGCAGGCTGATGTGCAAATGCACACCGTTGCACATCGCATGTTCGGTGGTCTTCGGCGCGAAGCTCAGGTCCACGCCCATTTGCCGAGCGACTTCCCGGGTGATTTCGCGCACGTTCACCGCACGGTCGGCGGCGGCGACACCGAGCGCCGGGCGGCAGGTGATTTCGTATTGATGCTTGCCGTATTCCGGCAGGAACATCTCCGGCTCCACGCCCCCCGCGCGCAAAGCGCTGAGCAACCAGCCGCCGAATTCGGCACCCTGGCGCTGAGCTTCAAGGGAGAACGCCCGACAATCGGCATTGCCGCTGCCCAGGTTGAATTCGTGTTCGAACGCGGCGTTGACCTGCACCCCCAACTCGGCCCTATAACGTTCCACTTCGTTGCGCAGCAGGGTGCGCGGGCATGTGGCCCACGGCCGGCCATCGGTTTCGCAGAGGTCGCCATGGATGAAGTCCAGAGGCGGGGCATTGGCGTCCGGGCCGTTGCTGACGGTCACCCGGCTGCCCATGTCCGGAATCAATCGCAAGTCACCGTAAGCGCCCCACGGACTGGCCGAGGCGATGACGTCTTGCGGGGTCAGTGCGCTGTTGGCGGGCACCCAGCCGATACCGGCGGCTTGATAGTGCTCCAGCTCATCGGTGGGAAAGGAGCGACCGCGGGTCACGCCGATCAGGTCGGTGGTGACAATCGTGGTCATCGGGACGGGCAGCAGGCGCGCGCTCATGGCTGCATCTCCTGCAGACGGGCGAGCACGGTTTGCGTGTCCGTAATCCAGCAATAACCTTTGATCGCGTTGAGGCAGGCCTGATGCCGTTCCGGGGTGTAAGTGGCGCAGGCGTCTTCCACCAGCGTCACCAGGTAGCCACGGTCGGCGGCGTCACGCACCGCCATGTCGACGCACTGGTCGGTGACGATGCCGGCGATGACCAGATGCCGCGCCCCGAGGTTGCGCAACACGTAGTCGATGTTGGTGGAGTTGAAGACCCCCGAGGAGCTTTTCGGCAGCACGACTTCGTTTTCTTCCGGGGTCAGGTCCTCGATGATTCGCGCCTGCGGGCATCCTTTGGGCAGGTGCATGTCCGAGAGTTTGTGGTCCAGGGAACGGTCGCGGCCATCGGCGGTGAGGCTTTCGATCAGGGTATGTACTACGTTCTGCCGGGCGCTGCGAAAGGCGCTGAGCAACCGCCGCTGATTGGGCACTACCTGCATGTGGGTGCGGGTCAGGAAATATTCAGCGTCAGGGTCGTTGAGGTGCGGGTCGAACTGCGGTTCGAGCCAGGCCCGTTGCATGTCGACCAGCAACAGCGCGGTGTGGTCGGTGACAAAAGGCAGGTCGCGCGGCGAGCGGTGAGGGAGCGTAAACATCCTTATTTTTCCTCCAGTAGATGGGTATCGAATTCAGAACGCAGGGAATCGATGCCTTCCAGGCGATCGGCCAGATCGGGGCTGCGCAAGGTCAGGCAAGCAATCAGTGCTTCAACCTGCGCCAGCGCCGGGACCAGGGTGTCGAACGCCGAGACCGACTCCACCGGCGAGCTGATGATCAAATCGGCCATTTCCCGCAACGGCGAGGTATAGATGTCGGTGAACAGCACTACCCGCGCATAGCGATTTTTCGCGGCACTGGCCACCCGCAAGGCCTGGGACTGGTAGCGGCGATAATCGAACACCAGCACCACGTCCTGGCGCTGTACGTCGAACAGTCGGTCCGGCAACTGGGCGTTGTCTTCCAGGGCAAAACAGCCGGGGCGCAGCAGGCGCAAATGGTTGAGCAAATAGTGGGCGAGGAAACTGCTGAAACGCCCGCCGAAGCAATGCACTTGATGGCGAGCGTCGAGCAACCATTCCACCAGAATCCGTACATCTTCAGGTTGCGTCAGGGCCTGGGTTTCCACCATGGAGCGATGGGTTTCCGCCAGATAATGGCTCCACGGATCATCTTTTTGCAGGTGGGCGCGGGGTTGCAACAGGGTGCTTGGGGAGCGCAAGCGGTGGTCCATGTCGCTGAGCAACGCGTCCTGGAACTCGGCGTAACCGCTAAAGCCAAGCTTTTTGACCAGTCGCACAATGGTCGGATCGCTGACACCGGC
>Ga0209847_1000203_pt1 | contig 25682 bp, 23 predicted proteins | sample OrgsoiDNA_201060_FD_185808 | JGI IMG/M metagenome (GOLD analysis project Ga0209847, IMG submission 185808) | Permafrost soil microbial communities from the Arctic, to analyse light accelerated degradation of dissolved organic matter (DOM) -... | ecosystem: Environmental > Terrestrial > Soil >... | reverse complement strand
CTCCCCAGCTCCGTGCTGAATGAAACAACTGTAAACCTCGCTTCCGCACCGGGCCGGTTTCAGGTGGCAAACCGGCCAAGATAGTTGTCGTCTACCGGCCAAGATAATTGTCGCTCACCAACCTTGATGATTGCTGCTGACGGTACTCTGACGGGCACGTCGTCCGCAGGAGCAATCACCGGGAAAATCACGAAGTTCAATGCCGACACGCATGTGCATTCTGTGAGCATCACTTTCAATGCCGGCACCTCCGCGCCGACGACAGCTACAGGCGTTATCGGACCATACAGTGACGCGCAATATGCTTGGTCAATCACACCAGGCGGAAAAGGTTCGAGCTCTATCCTGTTCGCAGCGCTGGGCACTGGCGTTAGTTACGCTGACGTGCTTTCGCATAAATAACGGTGATGGAGCGAAAAGCCTCATGCTGAGCCTACGGACAAACACTGCTTCAAACGCCGCTATGTACGCGATGAACCAGACCTCGCGCGCCTTGAACACATCAATGACGCGGCTATCGACGGGCTATCGCGTCAACTCAGCGATGGATGACGCGGCCGGGCTTCAAATAGCCACGCGCCTTACGACTCAAGCCTCAGGTACCAAGGTCGCGCTGCGCAACATCCAAAACGGCATCTCGCTGCTTCAGACCGCTGAAGGTGTCGCCCAGGGCATAGAAGACTTGTTCATGCGGATGAAAGATTTGGCCACGCAAGCCGCTGATGGCTCGTACACCGACCAAGACGTCGAGGCGATGCAGACTGAATTTGACGCCCTGTATAAACAGCACTGGACCCTGCTTGATACCCAGTACGCTGGCGAAAGTCTCTTTGTCTATACCAGCGCACAAAAAGCAAAACTATTTGAGCCGCTTTCATTTCAAATCGGCGCGTCTTCGAAAGAGACGCTCGACGTGAATTTCAACAGTTCGTTCTATAACGCTCTGGGCGTGACTGGTTGGGGCGACGTAGGCCTCGTGAACTTACTCAAAGACCGTCCGGACGAAGCGATTGATGTTTTGACTTCGAGTTTGGACGGCTGGGCGGCTGTAAGGTCGGCCTTCGGCGCTGTGTCTAACCGCCTAGAGCATGCGTCGAACAATCAAGCGAACATGCTGCAAAACACTGAGGCCTCAGCAGGTCGAATTCTTGATACCGACTACGCAACTGAATCGGCGCAGTCGACCTCGCAACAAATGCTTATGCAAACCGGCACCGCTATGCTTAAGCAGTCAAGTAGCACGTCAAAACTCATAGCTTCACTCATTCAAAACTAACTGGCACGCTTTGGCGGCTTGACCTGCCGGCACCGCGTTCATAGGAGCATCAAATGTCTTTAGCCCCGTCTACGTACAAGCGCTCTATCCACCCGGATTTTCCCCACGATACAATCGTCGGAACCGTCTCCGGCGTGCAACCAAAGGTCTTGGTACGCCGCGATGATGACGGAAACTACGTCTCCGGCGGCCCAACACTTTCTGAAGTCCTTGAGCGCTTTGAAGTGTGCGATGACATCGCTGAGCAGCTGGGTATTTACGCTCTTCGCAAAAAGCGCGAAAACCCCGATTGGACGACTGAGTTCAATGTTGAGCGCACTCGAAAAGCGATTGCTGACAAAGTCGCTGCGGGGAAATGGACGCTATCAGCGGCAGAACAAGCCTGGATAATCGACCGGGTGCGAGAAAGCTTGTGAACGATGCCGAAAGGGCAAAGAAATGAATGAGAAATCGTGGAACTGAATCCTGAAAAAATTGCCCGAGTCGTGGACATTCTCAGAATCGCCGGGGTAATTATCGGCATAGTCGCGGTCATCTTCGTAGCCCTAGTGCCGCGTCTTTAGTGTAATAACCAGAGTTCAAAAAATGGAAAAATCGCGCTCACCATCGACCGCTGAACAACAGCGCGCTGTCGTATTTCTGGATATTGACGACGTCTTGTGCGTGCATCGCACACTCAATACGCGCCAGGTGCTCGCTACCTTGGCGGGCGATGAGACTGTCGATGCGGTGCAAGTTTGGCAGCAAATTTTTCACGCAGCTGCGCGTGATAATCTCCGTCAGTTGCATGACGAGTTCGCGCCCAAGTACGTGATTAGCTCCTCATGGACACTGCACTTGAATCGCGAACAGCTGTGCGAAACATTCAAGCGCACTGGACTGGAATTCGTCTCTGAAAATCTTCACGAGCACTGGTGCACGCCGCGAGACGATGATTCATATCGCCTCACAGAAATTGTCGCTTGGCTCGATACACATGCGTTGTTGACGCCAGTTCCATTTTTGATTCTTGATGACATGCTCAGTGGTCAGTCGATACCGGGTTCACACATTGAAGATAGCTCGGTGCTCTGCGATGCTTGGGTTGGGTTCACCCATCCAAAACTGCGGACCGCGCAGAAGATTTTACGTCTACAATTGAAGAAATCGGGAACGTAGATGGTGCTGTTTTTGGATTTTGACGGTACAGTTCACCCCGATATCAATTACCACAAGGACCTGCTTTTTTCTAAACTTCCGCGTCTGGAAGAAATCCTTCGCGCCAGGCCGGCAGTCGAAATCGTCATCAGTTCAACGTGGCGCTCAACGCGAACGCTTTTGGAGCTGCAGGCCTTCTTCAGCGCAGATATCGCGCTTCGAGTCATTGGAGTGACGCCGCATTGGCGCGAGTTCCAAGATGAAGCTTCATTTGGTACATACGTCCGTCAGGCTGAGATTGAGATGTGGCTCCGCGCGGCCGGCCGTTCTTGGGAACCCTGGGTGGCGCTGGATGACCAGGCACACCTATTCCGACCGTTCTGTAAAAACCTAGTGCTGACAAGCCCCACAACTGGGCTTATTGAATCCGACTGCGCTCTGCTGCTACAGCGACTCAGTTGATGCTAATGGCAATAGCGGCCCTTCCTAGCCTAAATCACTGCCTACAAATCGTCTGGATACACCTCACGCTTCCAACTCCATGCCTAAAAATCTGAAGAAAATCATCGAACTTGAGGCTGATTATCGTGCCAAATTGGATATTCTCGACCGCCTTCATAGCTTACCAAACTCAGCGGCTCTTACAACTGTTGAGGCCGCAATCTTTTTACGCTCGTCTGTCAGCAAATTAGAGCGCTTGCGTGCAGTCGGGTCAGGTCCGACGTACGTACAAGGTGGGGTGAATGGAGCTCGTGGCACAAATCAGCCATGTCTCTACGAGAAGTCTGATTTGCTTGACTGGCTGCGCGCGCAGAAGGTCACATCGGTCAAGGAGGCGGCACGCCGTAAGGGGCAGTTATAACCATCAGCTCGGAGAAATACTCAACGCTAAATTCTCAATGCAATTTAGCGGGCGGGACTGCTTGACGAAGAAGCGTGGACGTCGCCTTGAAAGAAGTAAAACATGAGAGTGATGTAGCAGCTATGCTTGTGCCCGACACCCAACGAACATGCTGCCAGGCGCATCAGGTTGTTCCGTTTATTTGAGCAGAGACGGTACTTTACCAGCTACAATTCTCACTGCGTCAGCCTACGGGCCTCCTCGGTTCACGAAGGTCTGGATAAGAGGAGGCGGCGGGCAATTAATCCTGCCTTTCCCATTTGGACTTTGGCGAGCGCTTCCGCGAGCGGAACTTGTAGCTCATCTCAGATAGAACCGCGCTATGGCATACCACCCGTTTAAATCAGATAGAAATTCCAACGTCATTATCAGATAGGGTTGCCATTGACCGCATGGATGCAGCAGATACCGCTGAGGAAAAAGGCCGCGCAGCGAAGTGGCCTGCCGCATGGTTGCAAAGAGCGTGGACGCGTTGCTCGGAGAAATCTCAAGCTATGTACGGCGGGTGAACTACAGCTAGACTCGGGCCGCAATCCCCGGTCGCAGTTCTTAAAGACGTCCGGTGTCCTTACTTCGTCCCTCCGAGGCGAATCTTCAATATACAAAGCTCTTGCAGTTGCAATGCCCAACTCACCGATACTGGTAACTACAAAAATATCGCTCGAGGAATTCATTTCACCTTATTTGTTATCGCACAGGCCCCATGGCAGACGGATTCACATGAACGCTCAGTTCAATATTTTACTGCGATAAATAGCGAACGAACGGTGGCACTGCAGTCTCGACCGGTACCACTCGTTTTTGCATGAGATATGAAAATCCCACCGGAAGACTTCAATTTAGATAGCCTCATTTGAACGACGTCGGGAACTTGACCACAAGTCAATTGAAGCAGAAAGAGCCGGCTACGTAATATTTACCCCTCCTTCGGTCTCCGAGCATGGCTTACTTTCGCTCATGGCACAGCAAATAATATTAATTTTCTTCTGTCTCTATGGAACGTATGTTAGATTAAGGCAACCTCAATAACCGAAAGAGATTCTCATGCCGACATATGCTGAAATTCAAGCCCAGATTGCGCAACTTCACATACAAGCTGAAGCAGCTCGTTTCAGCGAAATTTCGGCCGCAAAGACAAGAATTGCCGAAATTATGAAAGACCACGGTGTGACGCTTGCCGACCTGGGCGGGGTTGCAAAGGCTAAGGTTGCCAAGCCCGGCCAGACGGTTCCTGCGAAATACCGCGACCCGTCCAGTGGAGCAGAATGGACGGGGCGCGGTCGCGCACCACTTTGGCTCGCAGGCCGGGATAAGGAGCAATTCCTCATCAAGTAACGGTCATATCTGTAGCATTTCCCACTATCGCTTCGGGGAAGGCTAGGTACAGCGGCACGCCCGTAGGTATCCGCCCTATCGCTACGCATCCTCACCTCTTAGGCAGTGGGTAGGTTAGAATTCGTGCCATCGTAACAATCTCGCCATTGCCTCACTTACATGCGTATTCTGAATTCACTTGAGGGTGCCGTCCCTGCGCCTCAAACATTGACGCCGATGGCCGACTCCACGTCATATTTGGATAAGTGTCAAGTCGACACGCCCCCAGCTGTGGTCAACGTACTTTGGGACATGTTAGGCAAGCTTGGAAGGCAATTTGAAACCGTAGTTGATTATGGAGCCGGAGATGGCCGATTTGCCTTGAGTGGCGACTACGACAGCTACACGGGATATGAAATAGATGCTGCCCGACTCCCCATAGGAGACCTTCCAGGCAACGCCACCATCAAGCATGAGTGCGCTTTCTCATCTACACCGCAACAGTTCGACCTCTGCGTTGGCAACCCGCCCTTCGTACGACATCACGACATTGATAAGGTCTGGTATGAGAACGTATGCCAGATTCTCGAAAAAGACCTTGGATTTCGCTTAGACCGTCGGTCAAACGCATTTCTATTATTTTTGGCCAAGGCTCTCCTCGCGACCAAAGACGATGGCTTAGTCGCCTTGGTCATCCCCTTCGAATGGGTGTCACGCCCGGCGGCCCGTGGCCTACGTGAATACATTCAGAAAAATGAATGGGAAGTACGCGCATATAGGTTTACGGAAGACATATTTCATGGTGTAATGACAACTGCATCTTTGACAATAATAGACAAATCGAAAAAAAATAAAAAATGGTCTTATTTTTCGATTGACTCGAAATTCAAGGTTCGAAAGCAAAAATTCGTATCAGGTGATGTTGAAATTTTTGAATACGCTAGGCGAACAGAGGAGAATTTTGCACAGCGAGGATTAAGCCCAGGTGGACAGGATATTTTTTGCCTTTCGGAAGGCCAGCGAATACATAACCGGCTAATAAAGGGCATTGATGTCGTTCCATGTGTTACTACTATGCGACACTGGAATTCGGATATCACAGCTCTCACAGAACATCAATTTCATGACTTATATGTAAGTACCGGAATGAAATGCTGGCTTTTAAAGACTTGGGAAGACCCCTCTCCGAGGTTAATGAGTTACTTAAATTCAATATCAGAAAAAGATAGAGATAATTACACCTGCAATCATCGAGATGTATGGTGGAAAATAAGTCCGCACCCAGCGCCGGATATTATTTACTCTTCGGCTTTCGTCAATTCTACACCTAAGTTTCTACTAAACACTATCAGCGCGGTTGCAGTCGGCACGGTCCAGGGAATTCATAATGTAAAAAGGAAATATCAAAGTCAGTTGCGCAAAAATCTATCGGAAATTGATTTTGGAGCTCGAGTCGTCGCCCATTCGGGAAGATTGAGGAAAATTGAGGTCGGACAAATGAATAAAATCGTAACCGACATAATACGGGAAATAGACTCGGAGAAATAATGGCAAAAACTGCTTCCAATTCCAAAACCAACGAAGAACAGCCGTATGTACAATTTACGATTGAGAGCAGGGTTCTTCGGGAACTGGGCGAACGATTAGTCAGCGATGCCGAAGTCGCGCTGACAGAACTAATTAAAAATTCCTTTGACGCAGATGCCTCGGAATGTACGATTGTTCTATCTGGCGACCAGTTAGTTATCCAAGACAACGGAAACGGCATGAGTTTCGACGATTTCCGCACGAAGTGGATGCGAATCGCAACGGGTAACAAAGAAAAAAATCCTATTTCATCTCGCTACAAAAGAAAACTTACTGGTTCTAAAGGTGTCGGGCGATTTGCCGTGAGGTTTTTAGGAAAAAAACTCATACTTGAATCAGTGGCCGTAAATTCCGAAGGAATGCTTGAGAAACTAACCGCTGGCTTTGACTGGGCAATTCTCGACCAAAATGTCGATATACTCGACTTAAAAGTACCCTATAAGCTCGAACCTACTAATTCTGCGACAGGAACTACGCTGACCATTCAAGGCCTCCGAGTAGGCATTGAACAACGTACACTTTACAACGTTAAAAGTGGTGTTTTAGGTATTGCGTCGCCGGTTTATGCTTTCCTTAACGATGCTCCAGAGGCAGTACAACAACGGTTTAGCCTAGATAACTCCGAAGACCCAGGATTTAACGTTCTTTTCGACGAAGACATCCGTGACAACGAAGATTTGACGCCTTTGGCGGCGATTGTTCTTGCTAACGCAGTTGCCAGCACCCGAATTCATTTCACCAACAATGAGTTCGAGGTAATAGTTCACCATTCTCAAAGGGGTGAAGTTTTCCGCGAAAGCTACACCATGGACAACACGATTGGTTCTGATATCTACATCGATGTTCGTTATTTTCCAAAAAGAGCAGGCGTTTTTCAACGGAACGATGACTTCCGAGGCCCAGCGGCCTGGAATTGGATACGAACAAATAATGGCGTCAAAGTGTATGACCATGGCTTTCACATAAAGCCCTACGGCACAGACGAAGATGACTGGCTGCAGTTGAACCACGACACCGCGTACAACCGGCGTCGATGGCGCTCAACCCTAACCGAACAATTTTTCCCAATGGACCCAGTTGATGCCAATGAGGCTAAGCGAAATCCGATGGTAAGCCTGCCGACCAACTACCAAACAGTGGGGGCGATATTTTTGGAGAGCTTGTCAATTAAGGATGCTGGTGACGATTCGTTAAGTCCCAGCATGGACCGACAAGGCTTTATTGCGAATGCTGGTTTTGCTCAATTACAGGACTTGACTCGATTTTCAGTTGAACTGATTGCACATTTCGATAAAAAGATACAGTTAGAAGATGAGGAAAAGGCCAGGAATGCCTTGTATGTGCAACGAACTGTTGAAATTGACAGTGCGATTCGGGAAATACAGAATTCTGTTAGCTTAAACAAAGCAGACAAAGAAAGGATTGTCACGCACTATTCTCGCGTGAAGTCCGACATAAAGAATTTAGAGGAATATGACCGAAATGCTCGTGAAGGCTTAGAAACGATGAGTCTATTGGGCGTAGTGGCGGGGTTCATGACTCATGAGTTCCAAGCTGCACTTATGCACCTGGAAACCGCAGCAAATAAAATACGAACATTGGCGCTAAAGGACCCTTCACTCAACAGTGAAGTTGAGTCCATAGATAATTCGATTAAATATTTTACCGGGTACATCGATTATACGAAACTTTTTGTTTCTAGTTTGCATTTAACTGACGTTAAACCGTATAAAGTTTTACCAACAGTAATGCATGTAATTTCAACATTTAACAAATTCCAAATTGAACGAAACGTTGAAGTTGATACTTCAGGAATTGAAAAAAATCTAGTCGCCCCACTTTTGCCTGCTGCAATGTACCAAGGTATCGTTCACAACTTATATACGAATTCTCTCAAAATACTACTTTCTTCATCTCAAAAACATAAATTAATAGCAATTCAGTCTTGGAACGAAAAAGGCAGAAATATTCTACAAGTACTCGACAATGGGCCAGGTATTGCACCAGAGGTTGAGCGGAGAATCTGGGACCCTCTTTACACGACTACGTCGTCAGGCAACAACCCCCTTGGCTCAGGGATGGGACTAGGTCTGCCGCTTGTACGCAAAGTTGTACAGGCGAGGCGGGGAACAATTGAGCTTGTACCACCGCCAGAAGGTTTTAGCACTTGCTTCCGTGTCGAATTACCACTTGACTAAAAAATGAAAAAAATTATCCTGATTGACGATAAACCAGCGATGCAGGCCAACCTTCGCGCTGCATTAGAACCTCTCCTGAATGGCAAATATCAGATTGAAGCGTGGAGTACCCAGGACGCCAAGGAGAAGTACGAGGCGAATGAGAATCATGACGACCAAGAATCAAATGCTGATGAAGATGTCTGGTTTAGATTTTTCAGCAAAGAAGAAAATGTTGCAATTGTCGTGGCTGACCACGACCTCTCTGGATACCAAGCAGTACGAATTTCCGAAAGCGCGATTGCTGATGCGTGTCGCCAAGCAGTTACTCCGATTTGCACATATCATCGTGCTCCGAGCACCAAATCCGCAAGCCAAAGCCTACGCGGAATCTATGGGCAAACGAAATCATTCACTGTAACGCTGGATATGTCTCCTATAAACGAGGCACTCGCTGCGCCCAATATCATTTCACTTGCGGAAGGATTTGAGTTCATTCGCCAAAAATTCGCGACCATTTCGGCTGAAGTGAAGCAACAAGGGCCGGCAGCTATTTTAGCTAGTATCTTAGACCGACCAGGCCTTACAAGCTCCTTCACGCTCTATGCTAGCGGTCCAAGCTTGGCCAATGATGCTATTTATCATATTTCTCAAAGCAAAGATGAGCACAAAGCAGTTTCGGAGGATTTGGATGCTCGGTTGCCCTTCATCCTTGGCTGCTGGTTAAACAACTATATTCTATCCTTTCCAGGGCTTATCCTGAACACGAAGGCTGCTGCTTCTTATCTAAATATAGAAACGGGGGATTTCCAGAATAATTTCGAAACTTTCCAAAGTGCACAATATAACGGACCATTTTCCGCCGTGGAAAAATATTGGTGGCGAACTGACTTAGAGCAAATTCTGATTAATTCCGATTCCGAGGATGGTATAGAACATTTAGATAAACTCGGCATCAAAGCAGCTCCAAGCGTTTGTATTTCAACAAAAAAATCACCGGCTGGATACTACTGCATTGTTCAAAAAGAACCCATATCGCTGGATGCATCAGTGGGAAATTTAGGTTGGATTCCTCAGGGCGCACACTTGAGCAGGATTGACCAAAATATTTACGACACCGTAGCTCACATGATGGGGATTTGAATATGGCAATGGGATTTAATTCGTCTCTGCGCATCTATTTGCCAACTTTTGACTCGCTGGTACGAGGATTCCTCAAAGAGTCAGGGCTAAGGACAGAATTCAGCGGTGTCACGACTTTTGGAAATAGTGATGAGGGCAGCTGCGATTTAATGGCTAGTTTCCAGGGACTACCTCAGCGCCCTGGCTCCCGGAAATTCGCGTCAGAGAATGTTTTTATAACTGCTAGATTAGCGGGAATTGTGAAATCTGGGCAATTACATCTGACGCAATATGGTACCGAAATCGGCTATTTCCGGCAAACCAATGCATCTGAACCGCTATGCGACCTTTTACCAATTACAGGTTACCACTATGATTTTGACTGTGATGGAAAAAAATTCAATCACCCAGTTTTTCATGCTCAACCAAAAATAACAGCTGGCGACCGATATATCGGTCTCAAACCTAATATAACGCATCGAAACTATCCGCAACAAGATGAAATTCGAACAATACGAATTCCAACTCCACAGATGGATATTTTTTCAGCGATAGTTATGATTTTGGCAGACCATGTCGCCTTGCCCGAAGACCCAAATCGTAAGTTCGGCAATTTTCTTGAGTCATTCGAAAAACATATGATTAAGTTTGATTTAGATGGTATACAAAAATTAGTTTCAACACCATTTTTTGAGGCTAATCCCCACAGTGTTCAATGTTGGTACCCCAAACAAGCACCAAAACCTCAAGCAGTAGCCGGCCGCGCACGGAGTTAAACCATTCCGACTTTAGTCGTCACATCTTCTTGCCATTGGTCATTGGGCTCAAACACTAACCTTCACACTGTTAGTTTTCGCCCCTATATCCCATGAGGATATAAAGGGCGAGAACTCCAATTCAAGCGCAGCATCAAGCTGCTATCAGCGAACCTTCTGAAACTGTACGCCCAGAAAATGCTTCGCTAGTCATCGAGCTTACGTCTACCACTATTGCAAAGGCGGTGCTAATTTTAGACTGCCCCGGGACGAAGTGTGGCTCGATAGACTGTGCTTTGAAATGGTTTCGCCGAAAAGAAAATTTTAACTCTTCGGATTCGTTTAAATACCTGCAACAAATGACCGAATTTCCTCTGGCACTGACTGTGCCTCACAAATCCTGTTCAAAGTATCCAACGCATAAAGTTGACTGTGTACTTGCAGCGTCAACCTGGTTCGTTCTGAGGCTGCATCCTCGTAGCAATTAGTAAGATAGGAACTGGGATGCACGAGTTTTGAAAACAGTTTGAAAAGGCCTTGGTGTTCATTTTTTAGTCCCACAGACGCAGCCAAGGTACGAGTGTCGGTCATTTTTTTGATGTCGGGGAGACTGTATTTTATTCGCATCGTATTTAATACGTCGACTTCCGCTTGCAACACCCCCCGCTCCACACTCACGTCGCCCGATGCTTCTAAGGCCATAATTCCTTCAAATATTTGTATATTATCCATTATCGCCTCGGATTGCCATTTCTCAAGTTCGGTAGGGAAAATTAATATGGAACGAGCACGTACATTAAGCTCATAAAGACTGCGTGTTGCTAGGGCCATGATAGAAATATGAGTACCAAAATTATCAGCGGCGATTTGGATGTATTTTGCCGAAGATAATAAAATATTTTGAAGTATCACGCGTTGAGGCCCGCGTTCTTTATTAATTTCAATCCAAGAATAAACCGATAAAGAAATTTTCTCTATTTCACGGAGTGCGTGCTCAAGCTCTTTAGTGGTGCCAGGCTGGAACATGTTATTTAATCCTTTATTTTTCAGTATATTTTATTAACATCTTACTCCCCATATCTTTTATCGAAATACAACTTAACACCTAAGTGGAAGTGGTCCGTAGCAATTTCTTAGCCGAACTTGAAATTCTTGACAATACTATCATTTGCGTTACAAAGATGCTACCATTAACGCCGCGAGCTAGATGCCCGCGACAGCCTGCTAACCACTACGGGAGCTATCGATGGATGATTTTATAAAAGCGATATTGGAAATTTCGAATGATAATCTTCAATACCGCAGCTTTGCAGAATATTTCGAAGAATTGTTTACACCGCAAGAGACTACAAAAAATCTTCATATGGTATCAGATTTAGTGGGGAATTATGGTCGGTTGATTTTTAAAGATGAAAAAGGAGAGGTAAAGGGCCATGATTGGGTAGCGGCCAGTGCCAAAAAGCTCGCTGATACCAGAGCTATCATTGAAGAAACAATGAATGGAGAAATTTATTTCAAAAGTATGAACGGACATACCGAAATTGGAACATACGATGGAAGCGAGCATGCAAAAACCAAAATTATTCCAACTTTCTCCGGTAGCGCGCAACGAGACTCTGAATACCTTCTATTGAATTATTTTGCAAGCAATACCAATTTTGATGTAAAAGGCACGTTATACCTTTTCACAGAAAGAATCCCGTGTGAATCTTGCACTTCAGTTATAAGAGAATTTTTAAAACAATACACAGGAATTAAACTTATACTTTATTATATGTATGACCATGTAAATAGCAGCGAGAAACGCTCACACCAAGATTTTTTCAATGAAGTGAATCCTCATATTCCAGAAGCTTATTATACTGCCATAAACAATGGAATATTAAATATCGTGCCCGTTTCTGAACATTCGCCAATCCACAAAGTCAGCCAGCACGGAAAACCATGGCAACCAAAAGGAGTAGGTACATACGCGGAAGACGAATTAGGAATTCTCAATCTGCCTCTCCCACATGTAACCGCACGCATCAACTAGTAAGCCATTTCTGGAGCGGCAAATAAATGCTGTTACCTTAGCCTTGAAGCGCAGGAGCGTAATCCTAGCAATGGTCAAGTTCATAATAGGTGCAGGAATCACTTCAAAAATTCATAGGTAATAGTACGACTTATGAATTTCCCATCCTCTAGATTTTCAGAGTCGCGTGCGTTTTGATAGTCCGCCGACTGCGCTACAGGACCAACCTCGGGGCGCTGATGGTTGCGCCCCTCAGTACTGCTTGGCTGCCATAGGCGACGTTTGCTAGGCATGCCAAGATTATCCGCCAACGACGTACTCTTAGGATATCGGACTGTTACCTGGTGGCTCCCCGCTCTCTTCGGCACCTGCCGCTAGCTCGACCTTGCCAATGGCATCAGAGTGCTCCCAACGGATGGGTGAACACCAAGCTGGTCGATATCAGAATGACAGACATCTCGTCGGATGTTATAGTGCTGCCGTTCGATTCCTACTAGGCATCGGATGTAGTACATAGGGAAGTAATTCAGTGAGGTATGGTGGGTTGCCACACCATACCGTAGAGGACATTGGGAAGCCCCAAAATGTGAGAGGCTTGTGGACAAGACAAGCCCCTCGTTCCCTGCACTACCATTGAAAGAAATAACTATGAGCACCAAAAAAACAAATTCCGTAGCTTCGAAAATCGAAGTAGTCGCTAGTGTATCCCGCAACATGGGAGCACTGTTTATCGGTCTGGTTTTCCATTTCATCGGAAAGCCTTCGTATATCCAATATATTGGGTTAACTATTCTCGTTCTAGGTGTATTACACCTTATGAATGAGAAGGACTTTGCAAACATACGGTCTCGAGAGATTACCTCTAGGTAATCTCTCATGGGTCAGGGAGGTGGCACCTTTCTGACCCATCCTCGATGTGTAGCACCGGGTTTTAAACAGATTCAGCAAACCCATAAGCCATCAAAAAATGGGAGTTACGCACGTAAAATCTGGTGAGCAGCTCATTCCCGCAGTCGTTATTTCCTCAATTTTCCCGCCTGCTTGCCTACCGCCCAAAATACGAAATCTAGCACTTTATGGCTCGATACCTCTTCTGGCGAAACATCAAACTTATCTCGAAATTTATCAATAGTTATTTTTAGCTTATCTGATTCAACGGTTTTATCGTATAGGACCGTCAATTTTTCATAAAATGATATATATTCAGATAGACGAGTTCCAAAGTCTTTGTTATGCTCTGGCACACGAAAACCGAATACTTTAGCTACCCAGATGTCGTACAAAGGCAGATTCGGGTTAAGGGTAGCTGCCAGTTTTGTCGCAAAGGAAAACTGCAGAGATTTTTGTCCTTTTTGGTTTGGAATTTCATAAAGCTCCGTAACGATAGTGCGCAAATCGACAAATTTTTCCCTCTTTGCGACTGTCATCAGTTCAAAATATCGGGACTTAAAATTTTTTGTAATTCCGGCATTGCCAAACCCATAAAATGATTTGTAAACAAACTGAAATAGTTCGTCATCGCGCGGTTCGAAACTACAAAATCTCTCCATTAAGAATTGATAAATGCTTATAGCTTCGTTTTCTATCAATTCAAAAGCCATAATAGACTTAGCTTCAATATCGAGGGGCAATTCTAGGCACATCGAAACTCCAATAATAAATTTTATTTTTTGGCGCGATTCAAGTAAAAATTATTTGAATTTTCTCTCTAAATCTTGATATGGATATACTTTTATTTTCTTCTCGTTGGGAAGAACGGCAAAGTAAATTGCCAAAGCTACGAGGATGACATCCTCGAAAAATTGCTCAAAGTCTTCAATCTCGTCACCGACATGAGCAAAACGATTGCGTTGAATTTTTAGCAAAACAAGCCTTGAAACAAAATTCTCTGAGAAAGCTGAAATCGGAGTATTGAATATCTTTGCAATTTTACCTGCTACACTTGCTAACGATTTCTTATCAGAAAAATCCAGATTGGGTCCGGCAAATTTATGCCAGCTATCATATTGTCGAAGTTTAGGCCCAACTAAAATTTCAGAAATTTCATCTCCGAAAATTTCTAAAGCAGTGAATAGGTAGGCAGCAGCAGCCGTTTCAAACGGAAAACCTTGCAATTCGTCAGTCACTTCGTGTCCACCAAGTGGTTCATCGGTATAAAGAAAACCACCTTCACTAGAATCCGGATTTTCCATATTCATTCGGGTACCAATAATACCAATACCCTTTATCGGGTAATTTATTGAAATCTCACTCTCGAATTCGCGCCAATTTATTATCGCCTTGTCAAAAAGATATTTTGAGCACTGCATTGAGACATGTAACTTCAAGGCGGAATTAAAGAAATTTTCAGAAATTTTCTTTATTTTTGTTGCAGTTATTTTATCCACTATTTTCCCGAATATAGGCTTTTCAATACGCTAGCTGAGCACCAGACGTAATAAGTTTTATTATGTCGTCGACGCTACTCCGGGGGTATTTTTGCCGTAGTAGCGCTGCAAGTCCCGCAACATAGGGCCCAGCAAAGGATGTTCCGCCGTTCAAATAATACTTTCCCCCTCCGTCAGCCGTAGGATAAATACCGCCAGAGCTAGCCATCACCCAAGCATGAGGTGACTCGCCAGGGACATTAGAATCCGGGAACGGCATACCGGTCGCCATATCTAGGTTACCGACGGCCACGCAGAGCCCGTGCTGAGCCGCAGTAGAGCATGCGGAACCTCCCCATCTGCTAAAATTACCACCGATAACAACAGTAACAACTCCTGCCGCTTTGGCGTCTTCAAGTGCTTGCTCGAAATTTGCAGTTGCATGTCCCGAATCTCCTTGAACCGGAATAAAAATAACATTAGCTCCTGTTTTTACAGCCCATTTTATACCTCGAACCATTGCCGCACATTGCATTTCACTCGAATTTACCTCAGGCCCAGTTACCCGAACATTTAATAATTTCGCTTCCGGAACAACGCCTATGGCTGTCTTGTTTTTTTCTTTATGCGGGCCAATAAGAACAGAAGCGACTCCTAACGCATGGTCGACATAGTAATTATTAATGCCCATGGTCTCGCGATTCAAAATGGCATCATATTCGGCAACCACACGACTTTGGTAATCAATATGATTGGCAAGTCCTGCGTCTAATATCGCGATTGTCATCCCCTGCCCGGTATATCCGGCAGTCCAAGCGGCAGAGGCTCGTATCAAATTCAGCGCTTCAAAATTTCCTGCGTAATGCTTAGAAATTTGCACACCATCATCTGGAACGTTCATAGACCGAGCCACGTTAATTGGTCCGTAGCCCTTGAATGAGCTCCACCCAATATTCTCAGTCCTGTGCATCATTGGTCCCTTAGCGGTTGCCTCAATTGATGCTATATGCGAAGAATAAAATTGGAAATTTAACTCTTTTGATTTCATGTATTCTACAGCCCAAGCATGGGTCGAAAATGTAGACTTAATTAAGCTCTCATTTGGATTTAAAATCTCTCTTTGAACAAAATTTCCATCGTGCGAAATCCATTCCAACGCAATTATTTCGTTAGAGGAATTACTTAATTTAAAACTAGTTCTCCCAGTTGTAGATAACAAATTCGAATCCATCGAACGAAATATTATTTTTTTCAAATCATTATCTTTTCAAATAATTTATCATTACAACAATTAAAAAATTAATTGTTATCAGTGTGTTTTCAAATTTTCGATTTTGCAGGCGATTACCACCGCTGCAGTAGCGATGTTTTTATCGAGATTTTCAATCAAGCCTAATACATCGTCCACCGCTATAGTTTCAACTGAACCATCGATGCGTATTCCACCGTTGTGAGTAAAAATGTTTCTTTTCGAGGTAACTATGTCGGAAGCCTCTAAAACAGCGATTTCAAAACCAATCCACACGCCAATTGACTTAGTGACTTTTTGTGCATCTATAAAAGTTGTCTTATAAATTTTTTCCCTAAGGGTATTTTTAGAAGGATTCTCTTTGAATTCTTTTAACTTGGGAATATTTATAAAAATTTCATTATTGATTTTTAAAGAAAGCGCGTCCTTTAAGCGTTCATATGATTGGTTATGTTCAATTAACGAAAATATCAGGTCCCTCATAAACACCTCATACGCACCTACAGCCGCAGAATAAAAATGACCAAGAAGAAAATTCTCAATTTCCAAATCAGGTTTAGTGAGTAACCTTTCGATTTGAAATAAATTATCGTGGAATCTACTTAACGCATCCCGGATGGCTAGGAGTACATCCATTTTTTCAAACATTGCATCTAGTTCTAACTGGTCGCTCTCAATGACCTTTAGAAAGAGTTCTAAGTCTATCTCGCCATCGTCTTCAAATGATTCTTGCATAGCACTCCAGTCAAAAATGTTGATGCATAAATACCCAGTCTACCTAAAGCTGTTGCATGCCTCACATCGTGTGACTATCCCTCTACGTCAATGCAACTAGCCCATTCGGGAAATTCAACCTTAGGGTAAGGCCGCGACCTAAAGCATCATTCCAAATCTAATTCATTGAGGTCAAAGCTTACTGTCTTCCGGTCAAGTACCCACATGCATTGTAGAAAAAAGGCTAGGCTAAATGTGCCTCGCGCGAGCTTATTCCGAATCGCGCTTGTAGTCTCGTCTACGCCAATCTTTTCCAGAAGTGACGATAGTTGCTTATAGGATATGTCTTTCCGGGCGAGCTCTATCCGCAGCATACGGCGTGCAGCCAAGTTCCAATCAGGCATTTTTTTCATTCGGAAATGATTAAGAAGTAATTAATCATCGCCGAATATCGTTATTTTTGCTACAGATGTCTCAAATGTGATGTCATAATCTCACCCGTGCGATTTTAGACAATTTTGTTTAAAACGAGTGTCTTTGTTTACTCGTTGGACAGGCCCGCTATCCAACAAAACCAGGACAACTTAGAGGAATACGATGACACGTAGTAAATGGACCGAGAAGAAAATTACGGCAATGCTGAAGGAAGGTAGAGGCAGCGGCAGCCTTGCCGATTACATGCCTTGGATACGAGTGGAGGAAGTCAGCAGTCTGGGCCGAATGCGCCGCGTCTGGAGCGCGAAAACAGGACGCTACTGCCACCTTTTGTCAGATGTCGAGTTCCGTCTCTTTTTGGCACTCGAGTGGCAGCTGCACATCATCGATATCCGCGAGCAGTATCCGCTAGACCGCAATCTCACCCAAGATATCGCTCGCAGCCTCGGAATTCGACATCCTCACTATCCTGGAACGAACATTCCTGCGGTTATGACCGTCGACTTCCTGGTAACTCAGGTTGTAGGTGGTGAGAACGTATTGGTCGCATACAACGCGAAGCGTGACGAAGAGGCAGAAGAGGAAACTTCTATCCTAAAGCTTGAGATTCAACGTACCTACTTCGAGCAGATTGGCCTCGCACACCATGCTGTTTACCATTCCCAAATTCCGGAAGCCAACGTGGCAAATATCGGGGATATCCGCGAAGCGACATTAAAGCCTAATGAAGTCGAGCCACGGCCAGGCTATTTTGCAAGCCTCACTGCTCGCATGGCGATGGAAATTGGTAGCGCGGACCCTAAGATTTCGCTTCGTGACTATTGCAACCAGTTTGACAGCCGCTTTGGCGCATCTACCGGAGTAGGAATCAGGGTCGCCCGCATGCTCATGCACGAACGTATTCTCATTCCGAATCTGGCAGCGTTCGACCTGACTGCCGAGCCATTGTCGGCGTTCTTGGTGAAGAGTCAACGCCCTCAACTTCGTGCTGTGGGCGGAATGTAATGCTCTTCAAGAACGACATCTTTGCTTTCGAAGGCGAAACCTTTCGACTCCTTCACACCGACACGGAACGAAACTCGGCCTGGGCAATTGACACAGTTGGTGAGGTGGCATGGCCCGTCGAGTTCAAATGGTCCTCAATCGTCGAGCTCGATATCACTCTGCCTGACGGTCCACCTCGAAGCATCACACCCAGCTTCTCGGTGAGGTTGAAGCGCGACCTGTCACTACAACGAATTCGCCCACTAATAGACCAAGTTCCGGGCATCTTTTGTCCGCATACTCGTGGCCGCCTAATCAAGCAGCGCGCGTTGGAACTCGGTTGCTCCGACCGAACTTTGCACAAGGACCTGCGGCGCTGGTTTCAACGCGGTCAGACGCCCGATGCATTGCTTGCGGACTACGACAACAGCGGTCGCCACGGCACCTCCGGTACCGCAAAGCGCGGAAAGGTAGCATGGGCGGATGCCTCAAAAACTGCTAAGAAATATGAGGTCTACCAGCTAAGCGAAGAGGACATTACAAACATCGATGAACACATCAAAAATGGCTACTTAAAAGACCTTCGAATTACGAAGACGGCAGCCTATTTGCGCCTTCTCGAAAAACACTTTGTGAACAATGACGGTAACGGAAAAGTGTACATCAACGATGCCGGAAACCGCCCAACATTGAAGCAGTTCATCTATTTTTTGAATAAGAATTTTCCGCTTGAGGCGCAACTCCGAGGCCGCAAGGGTGATAAAGATTTTGAGCTGCAGGACCGTGCCAAACTCGGGACGGTTGGCGCAGATTGTCGAGGAGTTGGCCACTACTATGAAATCGACGCGACCATCGCAGATGTCTTCTTAGTGCTGACGGCAGATTCAAACGAAATTATCGGTAAACCAACCCTGTATTTAATCATTGACCGGAAATCGCGTCTAATTGTTGGGTACTACTGCGGCTTAGAAAACGCCAGCTGGGTTGGTGCTACTCAGGCAATCTTGAGTATCGTTGAAGACAAGCGGAAATTGTGTGAGCGCTACGGAGTCCCTTACACGCCTGAAGATTGGCCTGCACATGGGCTTTTCCCACGAGAGTTACTTGGTGACTGCAGCGAGATGAAATCACGTGCCAGCAACTACGTTGCGGAGGGGCTTGCAATCACTTTGACGAACACGCCAGCAAAACGAGGCGACTACAAGGGCCTTGTCGAATGCAGTTTTAAGCTGACGCAAGAGGATATCAAGGATGTCGTCCCAGGTTATGACCCGCCTGCTAATGCAACGAAACGACAGGGGAAGAAATACTATAAGGATGCTTGCTTAACTCTTTCCGAATTCAATGCAATTGTTATTAATGCAATTATCGCTCACAACCGTAAGGCTATGCCGGACTACGATTTAGATATCTCAGAAATCACCAAGGGTATTCTTCCGACACCTCTGGAACTATGGAACAACGACATACAGAAATCAGCAAGTAATTTGACTCGATACGCCGAGCTTCAGGTGCGTCACGCCCTTCTCGAGCGTGACGTAGCCACCGTTACCGAATTTGGAATTCTTTTTAAAGGCTGTTACTACACCTGCCCGGAAGCACAAGAGAACAGTTGGTTCGTAACCGCAAGACACCGTGGGGTATTCAAGGTCAATGTTTCGTTCGACCGGCGTCGGGTAAATTCAATACTAATACACAGTCTCAAAGACGGAAAAACTTTGATTGATGCCACGCTAACTCGCCGTTCACTAAAATTTGAAGGAATGTCTTTTGCCGAGGTTCAATACTGCGAGAAATTGGCAGCTAAGCAAGAAGAAGCTATAAAGCAGAACCGTCTGCAAACAATGCACGAGTTCCATGAGAAAACTGACCCGCTCGTGAGCGGGGCACAAAAAAGATATGCAAAGCAACGAGTCAATGGGTCCCGGAGCTCCCGACGTGCAGATACCAAAGACTCCCGGATGAGCGAGCTCCAAATAGAACGAGACGAAATAGTCAACGTGAGCGCAGCAGGAACTAAGCCCGCTCCAAAGTCGAATCCAGACAACGTTGTGTCGTTGTCAGTAAAACATTCATCAATAAATTTAACTGAAATTACATCTCAACATGGCGCTGATGCAACGAGCTTAACTCCCGCGCAGCGCGCACAAGAAATTAGAAAGAAAATGCTAAATGGCTATTAATAATATGGATATTCTCAGTCCTGGTTGTAAAGAGGCCGCCTATACGCCTTCGCGCTTACCTCAATTCAAAGGGAATCCACTTATAGAGGCTCTTCCGCCCACAATGTCTGACGAGGAACTGATAGAGGCCCTGACACTCCTGCCCGAATTCACTCCTGAGCAGCGTGCCTGGCCGACGCATGACCGCATGCACATGTTGAAAGAGCTTCAGAATTTCATGGTTCCGATGTCTAAGGATATAGAAGTCGCGCGTGCGCTCGATTCGCTCATCCGGAGCGGTTATGTTGGCCGGGCTCCTCGAACTAGCGCACACACAAAAATCTACCAGTCGATTCACGAGAAGGACCGTACAGGCGCAGCATTCCGACAGTCAGCGACAACACGAACACCTCAGCTTTCCACCTCGCTTATTGGTATTTCAGGACTAGGCAAAACCACCTTGGTGAAACGGTATTTGGCCCATATCGATGAAGTGATTTACCACCCAGACCTCCATGTCTACCAGGTTCCACATCTCCACATCGAGATGCCGAGTGATGGCTCGAGTATCAAAGGTCTCGCCCATGGCATTCTCCAAAAACTCGACCGGTTAATTCCAGGGGCAAACTACTACCAAGACTACGCGGTCCGAGGCCGGCCAGGCGCGGATACCCTTATGCGCAGCGTCGCACGATTGTTGAATCGGCATTTCGTCGGCATTTTAATTTGCGACGAAGTTCAGAACTTGGCGAATTCAACGAAAGGTGGGCAAACGCTGATGACTGAACTCGTTTCCGCCTGCAATGACCTCCAGGTCCCTATTCTGTTCATTGGAACCAGCAAAGCAGCCAAGGTATTGTCATTGGACTTTCGCCAAGCCCGACGGTCCTCAGGTCACAGCATTCGCCCTTGGGAACGGTTTCCGGCGTCGGTAGCTGCGGGTGATATCGACGAATGGCAGGAGTTCATTCAGATACTTTGGCAGAACCAATGGGTTAGGAACCCCGTTACGCTGACGGAACCACTCCTCACGACGATGTACCAATACTCTCAAGGAATCATCGATGTGGCAATTAAGCTATTCGCCTCGACACAAGCCCGCGCGATGCTGGATGGGTCTGAAACCATTACTACGACACTTTTGGGAAGCGTATATCGCAACGAATTGCAACTTATGCAGCCTGCACTCGAGGCGCTACATCGCGGCGATATGGAAGCGCTCGCTTTCTTTGATGACATCGCGTCAACCACGAGCTTGACAGGGCTTTTAGATAACATGGCTCTGAAAGTGAAAAGTCGTAAGTCACCTTTATATCAAGTTACCTCGACTGACCCCTCGTATCTACCGCGCTTGGCCGCAGGATTGGTATCGATGGGATACGGCGAAGATGAAGCTCTTGCAGCTGCGGAGACCACTGTGCAGCCAAACCAGCGCCTTACCCTTATTGAAGGCTCAAAACGGGCGATGGCCGCCCTCTCTACACCTGCAAAAGTGCCGCGTGCAAAGCAGGATAAAAATGACACCATGCCGCCGGAAAACTTTGATAGTCGTCCCGGTGATTATCGTCAAGCTATAAGTGCCGCCCGCAACAGCACCGCCACAATCCTTCACGAGATGAAACGTCTTCGCCTTGTGCGACCGCTCACTGAATTATTGGAACTCAGCTAATGCCCCTTTTGCCGAAGCCATACCCTGATGAAGTAATTGGAAGTGTCATGGCCCGCGCCAGTTTCCAGGCGGGCATGCCCATGAAAACATTTTTGCAAGCACTTTTCGGCACTAGTAGAACGGTAACGTCATTTCTCATGTCAGGTGACCTACGATTGCTTTCGCCATTGGCAGGACTGGATGCCGACGAGCTGCTGTTGAGCCACACAATGTTTCCTTATGCGGTAGCCTTCATGTCTCCGAAGATGCAACACGATTTACGCGAGAAAGCACTGAACAGGCAACCGTCGGAAGAATGCTTAGGCTCACTCACGAAGAATGTCTCACATGGTGTGCCTGAGCGCCAGACATGCGAGACATGTACAAAGGAAGACCTCGCCATTTTAGGTGAGACTTTTTGGCGACGTTCGCACCTTTTGCCTGGGGTTACAACATGCCATATACACGGTGAAAGGTTGCGACCGACGGGAGTTCCCGTAAGGGGCTATGTTCAGTCTACGGAAGCTCGTATGCCGCATGAGCTTCGAGCGATTTTCGCGAACGTCTCCTTTAGCGACGAGCATTTTCAAGGAGAACTAAGAGCACAGTCAATACGGGCTTTGAACGGCAAATCGGATACCGAAGCCAACTGGGCAGCTCGCCATCGTGGCGATGCTCTGCGCAAAGGCTATCGTATGGTTAGCGGCGAAGTAGCAAGCCGAAGTCTGGCAAGGGATGTGTTCAAGTATTTTGGCCCAGCCGTACTGTCTGACGCAGGCTGTCGGTTTTCCTTAACGCAACTACACCCGTGGCCGGCGCTGTTGACTAGAGAGGTAGACAGCCCTGCTTTCGCCACGCCGAAGCACATTTTTCTCCAAACTTTTCTCACATCAGCACCCGATAGGCTCGGAGATTTGGGGTACGAAAAACCTGGCAAGAAAACACGCAATTTTGAAGTGGCTGACCAAGTAGCACTAGCAAAGGTCCACGCCATTCTTAAAGACGTTACGTCCAATAACGAGCGTTTGAGCGTTAAAGAACTAATGCAACGAGCTGGGTACTGGCAAGCGTTTCGCCACAATCGGTCGGCATTTCCGCTAACGAACGAGCGTATTCAATCCTTTAGAGCGTCAGACCAAAGTGAACGTCAAATAGGACTTCGCCCTTGCTGGCGAAAGAATGCAAAAAAATCCTGAAATTATCGAAAAAAACCGCTGAAAGGCTAAAGCCTGGTTCCTAAACTGTCCATCAACTCGAGGACAGAATATGGATTGGGCAACAGGTATCGTAGTACAAGACGGTCAATTCGTCGCAGAGGTAATAAATCAACAAGGAACCAGAAGCTGGGTCGATTTGGAAGAGCTAGCGACGGTCGGGTTGCCTAGCTCAGGATTGCAACAGCGCAAGGACAGTTTGGAGTCCTCGTTCGAAAACTGGTCGATTTGCGATTCAGCTGAGTATCTGCAGACCTACGTCATCGATTTACAGGCAGCTGGCATTGCGCATGAGATGTACGAATTTCAAATCAGGGACACTCGATTTCTGGTACCGGCCCTCGTACTTCTCCGTGCGCTGTTCATTCCGGCAAAGCACTTGATGCCATCAGCCTTTCGGCCACAGTGCTTGGAGCACACCGGCCATTTAAGTGAAAACGGCTTTGTTGTCGAAGCCGCATGGGGACGACCGGGTGTTCGCTGCATGACGGAAGGAGTGACCAATGCGCTTCGATGGATGTACAGCTTTCCGTCGGCATATAAAATGGCGCATTCCGTGCACGAGTTTGCTCTGCAGGGATGTATAAAATTAGTGCTCCCGAAGGCAGACCTCAAATTTTCTGTCATGGGTAAAAAAGTCGATAGAACTTACTATGTCACGCAACTAAATATTTCGAGCATCTGCGCAAACGAATTACCGTTTGATTTCTCTGCGGAGGCCTCTAGGCTCATCCCCTACACCGATTTCTCTCTTAAGTTGACGAGCGATACCAACATTCCCGCGCGGCCAGACGGTCGTGTAGAGCTGACAGATTTCGAATGGGAATCGGTAGCACCGGTACTACTTGCCGCCTCAAAAACGACCCGCCTGTTGCTCAGTCAGCGAGACATATTTGATAGCATTCTTAACAAGCTCTACTTCGGAATTCCATGGCGGAAGGTAGAGTACAAGACCGGCGGTGTGGAGCATGCCAGCAGAGCATATCAATTTTGGCTGAAACGAGGCACATTCGCGAACGCTATCGTACTTCTATCAGAACTACGCAAGTAACACCGTTCGCCAGGACGCCCGCACTTAGCTTTCGCTAGTGCGGGCGTTTGTCATTTATATGAGCGAAAGCTTTGGGCTTGAACTAGCTTGGCCGACAGCGCAGAACTTTAATGTCCAAAGCTAAAAAAGGCGAAAACCAATCCGAGCAGCACTTTAATGGCAGCGGATATTCCCGAGGCAGATAAGTCATTGATTTTTAAAAGATGGCAAGCGCAGAACTTTAATGGCTTCCACCAGGTCGATGGTGCGCTGGTCGCCGACCACCAGCGCGACGATCACGCCGGCATATTGTCGTCCCGGCAGCGCACGCAGGATACGCGCGCGCAGAACGGCACGGCAGTGTTCAACCACATTATCGAAGCCGAAGACGAAATTGTCCAGCCGCTGATTATCGGCCGCCGGACGCACGTAGCCGGTCGCGCGCAAGCCCTGCTCCAGCAGCCAGACTTCGTAATCGAAGCCCATCGGGTTGGCGTTGCCGTGCGGGCGTTGCAGGCGCACGGTGAGCTGCCAGCGCTCGCCCGGCTGCACGTCGCCGACCACATTGGACTGCCGGCCCTGCCCCGCGTACCACGACAGCGCCACATGCGGCGGCACGCGCATCGTGTCGCCCGCCACGCGTTCGACCGCGAAGTTGAAGCGCACGCCGTCCTTGAAATTGTAGGGCAGATTATCGACGACGCCGATCAGCGTCACATCGCGGCCTTCGTCCGCTTTCGCCAGTTGCGGCGCCAGCGCACACTGCGCGAGATACGCGGCCCAGCCGAATCCCAGCGCGAAACCGGCGACGCAGGCCAGCGCCGCGCGCAGCCAGCGATGCGGCACCAGCCGACACGCGGCCAGTAAGAACGCGCCGACCAGCAGCGCCGGAAAATCCGGCAGCGCGCCCTGCATCTGCAGCCACGACGCGCCGGCGACAAAACCGAGTATCCCGATACGCATCCGCTCCCCGCGCCTCGATCAGCAAATCAGGCATGCTACGCAATCGGTCCCGATGCGGCAGAAATGCGACACGGTTTGTTGATGCAGCGCAGCCGGCGGCATCGCCTAGGATTGCACATTTGCAATTATCTGGCTTTGCTCTACAATTGCCAAAAACGCATGTCACCCATCGCTGGACAGCCGGAGATTTTTTCTTAGTGAGCTACAAACCCACCCATATCGCGGCTGCCGTCGGCATCGTCGCCGTCATCGCCGGCGGCGCGTATTTTTATCAACACCGCGCGGCGCCGTCCCTAGGCGCGGCACCGGCGACGCAGAACGCCGGCCAGGCCGCCGCCATCAACGCGCAACTGACCGAGATGCTCGCCGCCTACCGCAAAATCATCGTGCTGCTGGACGACGACGCCAAATTGTCGCCCGCCGACAAGGACGCGGCCAACCAGGTGGGACAGAGCCTGTTCCACGACAACCAGGCCCGCACCGCCAAGATCGAAGCCGCGCTGGACGCGCTCACCGCCTCGACCAACACCGCGCGCTTCGACACGGTCGCCGCGCTGCTCGACTACATGGAGTCGGCGCCCGACCTGTTCGACGCCGACCGGCTGGCCTTCCGCGAGCCTTTGCAGGCCTTGCA
>Ga0209847_1000199_pt1 | contig 26113 bp, 28 predicted proteins | sample OrgsoiDNA_201060_FD_185808 | JGI IMG/M metagenome (GOLD analysis project Ga0209847, IMG submission 185808) | Permafrost soil microbial communities from the Arctic, to analyse light accelerated degradation of dissolved organic matter (DOM) -... | ecosystem: Environmental > Terrestrial > Soil >... | reverse complement strand
GCCGGGCTCGACGCCACCTTCCGCGAAATCGTGATCGAGATCGGTAGCAGCGTCATTCGCATGTCGCCGGTGGGCAACCCCGAGATCTGGACGGCCAACGTTGCGCATCGCCAGGCGAACACTGCGGCGGCTGATGCCTACGACTTCAAGGTGGCCGTGCGCAATACGGTCATCAACTTGACCGACAGCAACTTCACGAAGGCCGGCAAGCTGAGGCGCGGCGTAAAGTACGCCAAACCCCTGACCAAGACCGAGCGCGACCAGAACTTCAACGTGAACGGTCTGGTCGCAGGCAAGGGCTACGTCGGGGGACGGTTCCGCGGAAACTGGCAGTTCTCAATTGATTCGCCGGCCGACGGCGTGCTTGATCAGATCGACCCGTCGGGCAACGTCTCGATTGCGGTGCTGAGAACTCAGGTTCAGTCGCTGACCATCGGCCAGACGGCGTACCTGGTGAACAACCTGCCGTATGCAGTGCCACTTGAGTACGGACATTCGAAGCAGGCGCCCGGTGGCATGGTTCGCATCACCCTGGCTCGCTTTCAACAGATCGTCGATGAAACAATCAGGAACAACCAGGTATGAGTCATAACTTAATCGCCTCGGTCTACGAGGCCAAGCTGATCGCCTGGGCGAAAGCGTTACCGGTGCCGCTGAAAGTCGTCGTCGAAAACGAGGCCTACACGCCCACTGATGGCGTCACCTACCTGCGAGCCTTCACGTTGCCGGGTGACACTGCGAGCAACACGCTCGGCGGCGACCATAAGCTGTACACCGGCGTGTTTCAGGTCAGCATCGTGACGCCGTCGGGCAAGTACCGCGGCGCAGCTGGCGCGTTGGCCGACCAGATCGCCACGCTGTTCCCACTGTACGAGCGGAACACCAAGGGTGCTCTGACCGTGGTGACGATGAGCCCGGTTGACCCTGGCCCAGGCATTCCCGACGACACCACGTTCACCGTGCCCGTGTCGTTCATGTACCGCGCTGACACCAACTAATCCGCCCATTGGGCAAACCCAGAACCCGCCATTGAGCGGGTTTTGTCATTTCTGAAAAGAGGAAACACCAATGGCCGTTTTTCTACCCAATGGCTCGACTGCCGCTATCGCTGCCTCGTATGAGGCGCCGACCATTTTTACCGCGATTACCAACGCCTCTGAAGCGGTAGTGTCGTCCGCTGGTCATGATCTTGAGGCGGGCGACTTTGTTGAAGTCACCTCTGGCTGGGCTCGTTTGAACAACCGTATTGCTCGTATCAAAAGCGTGACCACTGACTCGTTCGTGCTTGAGTCGATCAATACGCTCAATGCGGCGCGCTTCATCGCTGGCGCGGGCGGCGGTTCGGTTCGCAAAATTCTGGCGTGGGTGCCTCTCAGCCAGGTTACGGATTCGAGTAAGTCCGGCGGCGAGCAGCAAAACGTCACTTACTATTTCCTCGAAGAAGATGATGAACACCAGATCCCTACGTCCAAATCGGCGCTGTCGTTCACGCTGACCATGGCGGACGACCCGACCCTTCCTCACAACGAAGTGCTGCTGGAAGCCGATGACGACAAGAAGCCGCGTGCGGTCCGGATCAATCTCGCGTCCGGCGGCGTCATCGCTTACAACGCCTTCGCCTCGTACGACAACGTTCCATCGCTGACCAAGAACAACATCATGGCTGTGACTGCCGTGTTTGCCGTGGTCGCCAAATTCATCCGCTACGCCAAGTAAGGAGAGCTCATGGCTAAGTTCAAACTGATCCAGAACCCCACCTTCAAAGCTGACGTGATGCTTCCTACGGTCGGCGGCGATCCTGTGAAGGTGGGGTTTGAGTTCAAGTACCGCGACCGGGCCGAGTTGGCGACCCTCTACGCCGGCTGGGGTGAGCGGCATAAGGCACTTGGGGAGAAATCCGAACAGGTGGGACTTGAGCAGTTCACGACCCTGCTGATTGATCTTCAAGTTGAACAGCTCAAGGCAATCGTTGCCGGCTGGGATGTCGACGAAGACTTCTCCGACGAAAACCTCCGCATCCTGGTCAGCTCGATAAGCGCCACACCAAGCGCAGTGCTGGCGGCTTACTCCGAGGCATTCAGCAAGGCGCGCCTGGGAAACTGACCCGCGCCGCATGCGCTCTCTATCAGCCGAGTTTCAAGGGGCAGGACGCCTTCGGCTTTTCTGCCGAGGACTATGGCGATGAGGAGGAGATCTGGCCTGACAACTGGCAGGCCTTCCTTCTCTTCGAAGCGCTGAGCACCCAGTGGCGTACAGGCGCGTGCGGCGCTACCGGTCTGGATTACACGTCAATTCGCGATGTCGCTGGCTTCCTCGGTTTTACCCGGGCACAGATCACCGACATATTCCCGGATATCCGCATCATGGAAGCCGAAGCCCTACAGGTGATGGCGGAACAGAGGGACAGTAAATGAGTACCAACTTCGCGTCCCTGGGCATCGAGGTCAATTCGTCGTCGGCGGTTAAAGCTGCCGACGATTTAGACAAGCTGGTCGATTCGGCTGTGGATGCTGAAAAGGCGATCGACGATCTCGGCAAAACCGGGGCCGAATTAGCCGGCACCGGCAAGAAGATCGTTCAGGCCGAGAAAGAAGTTGCTCAGGAGATCGATAAGGCCACTGAGGCCACGCAGCGTCAGGCCGACGCAAGACGCAAGTCAGGCGCAAGCGCGACCAGTGAAATCGCCATCATCGGCCAGCTCGAAAAGGCGATGTCCAGCAACATCGGCAGCATCGAGCAACTGGTTCAGGCAGAAGGCTTGCTTGAGCGTGCCCGCAAGGGCGGCCTGGTCACCATCGAGCAGCAGGAGGCTTATCAGGAACGGCTCGGCAAATCTTTTGACCGAATTGAGAAGGCTGAAGCCAAGGAGCTTGCGCAGAAACAGCGGCTGATTGATGCCGAGAACCGCCAGATTGAGGCGCTGAAGCGCACGGTCAATGGCATTGATCCAGTGACCGCGAAGCTGGCCAAGTTGGAGGCGCAGGAAAAGGCCGCTCATGAGGCTTTCCGCGTTGGTGCAATCAATGCCGATCGCTACAACGAGGCCCTGGCCAAGATTGGCAAGGACCGGGCCGGCATGGGGGAGGCAGCCAGTGCGTTCGACAAGCTAAAACTCGGCACCCGCCAGGCGCAGGAAAACGTCGTTCAGCTTGGTAATGCTCTGTCCTCGGGCGACTGGGGTAGCGGGGTGCGTGCGGTGGCTCAGTTGGGCGCTGGTGCTGGTAGTGCTGCAATCGGATTTGCAGCAATTGCCGCACCGATTGCCTTGGCCGCGGGCGCACTTGCCGTTCTCACCAACGCCTATTACCAAGGCAGCAAGGAGGCTCAGGAGTACAACAAGTCGCTGATCCTCACCGGCAACTACGCCGGTACCAACGCTGGCGAACTCGCCGAAATGGCGCGGCAGATCGGCGCCACAGTGGGCACCACCGGCGCGGCTGCTGATGTCCTGGCGAACCTGGCAGGAAATGGAAAGATCGCCAGTGCGAGTTTCGTAGAGATTTCAGAAGCCGCCTTGGCGATGGAGAAGGCCACCGGCAAGTCCGTCGATGCCACGATAGCGGAGTTCGTCAAGATTGCTGATGACCCGGTCGCCGCTGCGAAGTCGCTGAATGATCAGTACCACTTCCTGACCGCATCGGTGTACGCGCAAATCGTGGCTCTGAAGGAGCAGGGCGATGAGATCGGGGCGTCGAAGCTGTTGACCGACAGTTATGCAGAAGCGGTCAAGGGTCGCGCTGGCGAGATTATTCAGAACCTGAGCCTTGTTGAAAAAGCTTGGCTCGCGATTCGAGAAGAAACCGCGAAGACGCTGGACGCTTTGAAAAACGTCGGTCGCGACCAAGATGACTTGCTGCGAATCACCGAAATAACCCAAAAGCTTGCCTATCTTCAATCAACTCTGGGCACAGGTTTTGAGGATGGTGATGCGAAAAAGCGAATGGAGTCGCTGCAGGATGAGCTCAACCTGTTGCAAGACAAGCAGGCGGCCCTGAAGGACAACGCGAAGTTTGACAGTGATCAAACTCGCATTCAGAAGGAAGGGCTTGAGGCTGAGATAAAGCTGAAGGCGATCAGCGATTCAAATCTCACCAATGCTGAAAAGCGCAACAAGCTGATCAAGGATTATCAGCGGTCAGTCGATGACCTGCGCAAAGCGAACCCGGATAGTCCGCTCGTAAAGCCCGATTACGTGGCGAAGACGATCCAAAATATCAAGGACAAGAACAAGGATCCCGCCGTAGCGGCTGGCAGCGTCGACCTCACCGGTTTCAACGATGCAAAAAACCAGCTCACAGCCATTCTGGCCGAGTACAGCAATGCCCAGAAGCAACTGGATGCGGCGCAGAAAGCCGGGCTCATCTCCCAGGCCGAGTACGCGCAAAAACGTGAAGGCCTGATCGGCAACGAACGGGACGAAGTTGCAGCAGCGTACGAGGCCGAGATCGCGGCGCTGGAATCCGTGAAGAACAAGTCCAGCACCACGGCAGCGCAGCGCATTCAACTGGACCAGAAGATCGCCGACGCACGCACAGCCATGATCAAGGCGCAGAAGGACGCAGACAGCCAGCAGGAGGTGCTGGCCACCGCCGAGAAAGGGCGTCTCGACAAGCAAGCGTACGCCGTCAGCCAGTACGTTGCAGCTCTCGGGCAGCAGCAGAAAGCTTTGGCGCTTGCCGGTCAGCGCGCCGTCAACGGCGTCGGGCAGGGTGATCGGCAGAATGCACTCAGCGGCGAGCTGAACAGCCAGCAAGACCGGTTCGCTCAGCAGTCCCTGGAGCTGGAAAATCAACGCTCTGATCCGTCCAGAAACATGGACCCGGAAGAGTTCAAGCAGAAATCGCAGGCTCTCGCCGATGCGAACAAGGCTGCCACCGACCAGATCCGGCAGAACTATGCCGACGTCGAAGCGGCTCAAGGTGACTGGACCAAAGGCGCGACATCGGCCTGGGCCAACTACCTGGATTCGGCTCGGGACGTTGCTGGGCAGACGAAAAGCCTGTTCACCAACGCCTTCAGCTCGATGGAAGACGCGATCGTCAACTTCGCCATGACCGGGAAGGCGTCGTTCGGTGACTTTGCGAAATCGATCTTGGCGGACATGGCGCGCATTGCCACCCGGCAAGCCAGTTCCGCATTGCTCGGAAGTTTGGTCGGTGCGGCTACCAGCTATTTCACCGGTGGCAGTGGCAGTAACGGGTTTGCTTCCGGCTCTGCCGGCGCTGCTTCGTCGGCTGCCGGGGCGTCGCAGGCCGGATATACCGGTGTCGACTTCTCAGGCTACAGAGCGGCCGGCGGCCCAGTCGCACCGAACTCCCTGTACGAAGTCAACGAGCTGGGGCCGGAGCTGTACAACGAGGGCGGCAAGTCCTTCCTCATGACTGGCGCGAACGGCGGCAGCGTCACACCTCTGACTTCCGGTGCAGGGCCCGGCGTTGCAGCGATCAGCAGCAGCGGTGGCGGCTCGTCAATCAGCATCAATGCTCCGGTCAGCGTGATCACGCAGGACCGAAGTTCGGAAGGCATGCAGATCGACCAGCAGGCGCTTCAGCAAAACCTCCAAACGCAAATGAAGGCGGCAGCCGAAAGAGCTGTGGCCGATTCATGGCGTGCCGGCGGCGTCAGTTTCCGAAACGTTAATGGGAGAGCCTGATGGCTATCGAGCGCTTCACCTGGCCAACACAAAACGGGGATGCGCCCGATATCACCTATCGGGTGCGAACCGCGCAGTTTGGCGACGGCTACAAGCAAGAATCTGGCGACGGTCCGAACAACAAAGTGGACTCCTATCCGATCTCCTACACGGGGCCCAAGACCAAGGTGCAGGAGATCATGGCGTTCTTTGATCGGCACGCCGGCGCCAAGGCGTTTCTCTGGACGACTCCACTGGGAGAGCTTGGCCTGTTTACCTGCAAAAAACCGGTTCCTACCCCCATGGGCGGGACCGTCTTCAAACTCACGGCCACTTTCGACCGCGCTTTCCAACCATAAGGGGCAATCATGCCGCTGATCAGTGACATCCAGGTTCTTCAGCCTGGCAGCGAAGTCTTGCTCTTTGAGTTGGACGGCTCGGATTACGGTGCTGATGTGCTGCGCTTCCATGGGCACGCCATTCCGCACACGCCGGCAGAGCTCATCACCGCTGGCGAGGATGCCGACCAGCTCCCCGCGAAGGCGATCTGGTTCCAAGGTAACGAATACGGCGCCTGGCCAATGCAAATCGACGGCATCGAGGCGAACGGCGACGGCACCGCGGTACGGCCCACGCTTGCGGTCGGCAACGTAAACGGGCGCCTCACTGCGCTGTGCTTGGCCTTCGATGATCTGCTCGAGTTCAAGCTGACAATGCGTCACACGCTTGGCACCTACCTGGACGCACAGAACTTCCCGGGCGGCAACCCGACGGCCGACCCAACCCAAGAGACGATTGAGGTCTGGTACATCGACCAGAAGACGAACGAGGACGGGGAGACGGTCAGTTGGGAGCTGGCCAGTCCGGGCGACGTCGGCGGCGAATCAATCGGCCGACAAGCGACCACGCTTTGCCACTGGGCATTAACGGGTGGTTACAGAGGTCCAAATTGCCAGTTCATGGGGCCGTACTACGACATGAATGGAAACCGAACCGACGACCCTGAAAAAGATCAGTGCAATGGGCTGCTTACAACTGGCTGTGAGTGCCGATTTGGTGCTGGCAATGAGCTTAATTTCGGGGGCTTCCCTGCAGTGAGTTTGATAGCTCGGAGCTGACCATGCACAAACACATTTTGAGCGCGATACAGGCTCATGCGGCAGCCGAGTACCCGAAAGAGTGCTGCGGGCTGCTGCTGGGCATTGGCCGCAAGCAGCAGTATTACCCGTGCCGGAACATCGCCAGCGAGCCAAATGAAGAGTTCCGGATTGATCCCGAGGAGTACGCGGCGGCCGAGGATATCGGCGAAGTGATCGGTGTGTTTCATTCGCACCCGGACGCAACCAGCAGGCCGTCGCCGCGTGATCTGGCCATGTGCGAGGCCACGGCCTTGCCCTGGCACATTCTCAGTTGGCCCGAAGGCGATCTGCGCACGGTCATGCCTACCGGTGAAGTGCCGCTGCTCAAGCGTCCGTTCGTGCATGGTGCATGGGACTGCTGGCAAGTCTGCGCTGACTGGTACAAGCGCGAGTGGGGGCTGGAGTTCGAAGCATTTAAACGCGCCGACGGCTGGTGGGAGAGCACGGAAAGCGCCAGCTTGTACGAAGCCAACTATGAGCCGGCCGGGTTCTACCGGGTCGATCAGCCACAGCGCGGCGACATGGTCGTGATGGAAGTAGGGCGAACGGTTCATCCGAACCACGCCGGGATATTCCTTGGCGCCGATCCGGCGCTGCCTGGTGAAGATGCCGCAACCTTCGGCCCCGGGCCTTTCCTGCTGCACCACCTATACGGCCGCCCTAGCGAGATCATTGTCTTCGGCGGCCCTTGGCTGGACCGAACACGCCTGATCCTCAGGCACAAATATGCACATCCAAAATGATGCGGCAAAGCCGCGGGAGAAACTATGAATGCTGAACAAGTACGAATTCTGAGTGAGCGTGTCGTTTCGGAAGTGTTTGTCCAAATTTTTGCCACCGAGAGCGAAAAAGTCGTTGAAGGAGTCGCTGTAATCAGTTGGCCGAAGCTTTCAGAAGAAGAGCTTTCTCGGCGCATCGACACTGCGGTGATGCTGAGCACCGAGAAGCTCAACAAGATCAGCTCTGACTCTTGAGATTTTCCTCCAGCACGACAATTCGAGCATCAAGCTGCATTATCACCTTCGCCATTTGATTGATCGTCTCAGCTTGAGCCTGAGGGTCTGGTCGGCCGTTTGCTGTCGCCCTGATGGATTGATCTGCTTTTCGAACGGCACCGTTAAGCGCTTCTATAAGTTTCGGGTTGTTGTCCAAGTGTGACCTCCTAGGTCATATCCGCGCCGAAATTGGCGCAATCCCAGTCCATGGGCTTGCAGGCAAAGGACTGGGAAATCCGTTGCGTGGAGGCAGGAGGCTACTACGGAGGGTGGCGAGGCGTTACTGGCGTTACATCCACGCTGGATGGGTGGACAGTTGAAGTGGCTAGGGCAAGCGTTACCGGTATGATGTGAGGTTATCTTCAACAACGGGGAAGCAATTGATGCGTCAGTTTCTTGTGTTTGCTTTGGTGTGCGTCTTGTCGGCCTGCACCAAAGTCGGGCGGCCTATATCCCATGCGGAGCGCGATCAAATTACTGAAGGGGTTACCACTCGCGAAGAGCTCCTGAATCGCTTGGGGCCACCAGCTCTGCTTAGCAAAGACGGAAATGGAAACGATATGGTTACCTGGGTCTATGTTAGGTCGGCTTTTTTAGGGGTCGGCTATAAAAGTCAAGCGTTTACCGCGCGGTTTGATGCTTCAGGCAGAGTCATCGAGGCATTGCTGACAGAGAAGTCAAAGCCCACCGGATCCAGATGAGGCGCATCGCTGATCCCTATCCAGCGCTGGGCTTTTTGCATCTGCCCATCGAGTAATCTACTTTGCCCGCATTTCCACAGGAGTGACCTGAATGAAATTGATCGTAGGGGCCGTTTTGTCTATGGCTTTAGTCGGGTGTCTCGATGAAAGCAAGCGGCCAGAAGGACTTGTTAGCGCAACGAAGCAGGCAGAAGGAGTCACGATCGCTGCCAATTCCCCCGATGCAACGGTTAAGTCGTGGTGGTCCGTCAAAGACGCAGGCATGCTTCTAGATCGTGAGGCTTGCTATGAATTTGAGAAGTTGAAACGCCCCACGATTGATAAACTCAAATCTCTGGTTTCGAGCGACTTTCCTATCGGGCAAATTTGCATCGACGATCTATTGTCGTTTGACCGAAAAATTACCAAGGTTGAAATTGAGTCTGATACTAGGTCGGTGGTTATGGCCGTAATCAAAAACTCCACGCCACCAGAAGCTGGAGCAGAGATTGACGATAAAGATCGAGAGGCCAAAGAGCTTGGAGAGCAATATCGCTATACGCTTGAGCGGAAAGACACATCAAGCAACTGGCAAATCGAAAGGATTGAGAATTTCCCTTCCTATGCTCGGGACTGGCAGGATTCCTACACAAAGCCTAAGCCATCAAACAACCGGTATGTTTACGAAATTTTGCAGTAATTCAGGGGAGTGGATTGCATGAGGTTTTTCATAGGGGCGGTGGCCGTAGCGATGCTGGCGGGCTGTGTTTCGCCAGGTGATCTAGAGAAAAATGATCCAAGCATCAACACTTCTACTTCGAAGGATCCAAATCGGTATGCCCTGTGCGTATTTCCCAAGTGGCAAAATGCTCGTAGCGATTCGTCAATGTCTGAAACCGAAAATGGGTATCGATTGCTTGTTGCCAACAGCAACATGTCTGACGAACTGCTGAATATCCGTAAAACACCTAGAGGTAGCGCGGTAACGCTTTACCAGCGTATGGCGTGGTCGCCGGGCTATGGTCGAAGCGACATAGAGCAAGCAGTCAAAGACTGTCTCTGAGAACAATGAATCAAACCGCCTACTCAGGCGGTTTTTTTTTCGGCAGGAGAAAACCGTGACAACGATGACGAGCCCCGGCAAGTTGATGACAACCATTTTGTTATCTGGACCGTTGATCAAGCTGTTTGGTAGAGAGCATTTCCGTGAGTTGGGTAGTAAATCTGTCGGAGAAGCTTTCAAGGCACTGAAATGCACGCTCGATGGATTTGAGACTGCGATCAAAGACCTTGAGCGACGCGGCATGCGTTTTGCGATATTCCGCAACCGCAGGAACATCTCCGAGAAAGATTTCGCTCTGGGTGGCGCTCAAGAAATTCGAATCGTCCCGGCTATTTCTGGCAGTAAGCGCGCAGGGCTGCTTCAGACAATCATCGGCGCCGTGCTGATTGCCGCATCATTCATCCCGGGCTTTCAGGGGTTAGCACCTGTAGGTATCGCGATGGTTGCCGGCGGCGTGATGCAAATGCTCAGCCCTCAAGCCTCCGGCCTGAAGCAGAGCGCATCCCCCGAGAACATGCCGTCCTACGCCTTCGGCAGTGCCAAGAACACCACAGCCAGCGGCAACCCGGTCCCGATCTGCATCGGTGACCGCCGGTGGGGCGGCATGATTATCTCTGCATCGATCTACGCCGAAGACAAAACGTAACCAGAACGCAGCAAGTAGGCCGCCCATGAGGCGGTTTTTTTTCGCTTGGAGGAAAGTATGGGTGCAGCACCGAAGATCGATATCCATGGCGAGAAAGGCGGCAGCAGCATGCCGAAGTCGCCGACCGAAGCCAGCGATAGCCTGCGCTCGACCAACCTTGCAAAACTCCTGATCGCCGTTGGCGAGGGCGAATTCGACGGCACTCCGACCGATTACGACATCTATCTCGACAACACGCCGATCAAGGATGCCAGCGATAATTTCAACTTCCCTAACGTGAAGTGGGACTGGCGCCCGGGCTCGGTTGATCAGACCTATATCCCCGGTATCCCGTCGGTCGAGAACGAAACCACGCTGAACATCGAACTTCGTAGCGACTCTCCGTGGATTAGATCGATCACCAATACCCAGCTTTCAGCCGTGCGTGTTCGCTTGGCATGGCCAGCGCTTCAGCGGCAAGACGATAGCGGCAACGTTGGCGGGTACCGCATCGAGTATGCCATTGACGTATCCACCGACGGTGGCTCTTACCAACAAGCCCTGACTGAAGCCGTGGACGGGAAGACCACTACCCGGTACGAGCGCTCGCGTCGTGTTGACCTGCCGGTGGCCACCACTGGCTGGCAGATCCGTGTTCGTCGGATTACTCCGAACCAGAACACCAACAAGATTGCCGACACCATGTTGGTGGCCGGTTACACGGAGGTAATCGACGCAAAGCTTCGCTACCCCAATACCGCATTGCTCTACATCGAGTTTGATGCCGAGCAGTTCAGCAATATCCCGGCCGTAACGGTGAAGTGCAAAGGCCGTAAATGGCAGGTGCCGAGCAACTACGACCCTGTTGCCCGAACCTACATTGGCACTTGGGACGGCACCATGAAGCAGGCATGGACCAATAACCCGGCATGGATCACGTTCGGTGTGTGCACTGAAGACCGCTTCGGCTTGGGCAAGCGAATCAAGCCGTTCATGGTCGACAAGTGGGAGCTTTACCGGATAGCGCAGTACTGCGACCAACTGGTGCCGAATGGGGTGGGCGGTACTGAGCCACGCTTCCTGTGCGATATGAACTTGCAAGGCCGGCCAGATGCCTGGTCGCTGTTGCGCGATATCGCCGGCATTTACCGGGGCATGACGTACTGGGCTCAGGGACAACTGGTGATGCAGGCCGACATGCCGCGCGCGCAGGACTTCGACTATGTATTCACCCGGGCAAACGTGGTCGACGGTAAGTTCTCATATGGCAGCGCCTCAGCCAAGACCCGCTACACCCGGGCCCTGGTCAGTTACGACAACCCGGCGAACAACTACGACACTGACGTCATTCCGTTCGCTGATCTGGCCTTGCAGCGCCGTTTCGGCGATAAACCGACCGAGCTCAGTGCCATTGGCTGCACTCGCGCATCAGAGGCCCAGCGCCGCGGTAAGTGGGCGATCCTGAGCAACAATCAGGACCGGACCATCGCGTTCAAGACCGGCATGGAAGGGGTGATTCCACTTCCTGGCCACATTATCCCGGTTGCAGATTCGCTGCTGGCCGGCCGTCAAGTGGGCGGCCGTATTTCTTCGGCGGCTGGCCGGGTCGTGAGGCTTGATCGTGACACCCAAGCCAAGGCTGGAGATCTGTTGATCATCAACCTGCCTGGTGGGCGTGCCGAGGGGCGGACCGTCCAGAGCGTCAGCGGCCGCGCCGTTACCGTGACCACCAACTACAGCGAGACGCCATTGCCGCAATTGCAGTGGGCGTTGGACGCAGATGACTTGGCGATCCCGCTGTATCGCGTGCTAAGCACGAAGCGCACTACAGAGGGCGACTTTGAAATCAGCGCGCTCCAGTACGAGCCAGGCAAGTTTGCCAATATCGACACCGGCGCTCGCCTGGAAGAGCGTCCGATCAGCGTGATTCCGATCACTGTGGTTCCGGCCCCGGCGAGCGTGACGGTCACTTCGAGCTCGGTTGTGTCCCAAGGCATTGCAGTGTCCACGATGACCATCACCTGGCCTGCGGTTAATGGCGCCGTCGGTTATGACGTGGAGTGGCGCAAGGACAGTGGCAACTGGATCAAGGTGCAACGCGTCGGCACCACCGGCGTCGATGTGGTGGGTATTTACGCCGGCGCCTACTTGGCTCGCGTCCGCGCGGTGAGCGCCTTCGATATCTCGTCGTCCTGGCGCAGCTCGATGCTGACCAACCTGAAAGGCAAAGAAGGTTTGCCGCCGGCGGTGTCGTTTTTGACGGCCACGCCGCTGCTGTTCGGCATCTATCTGAAGTGGGGGTTCCCTGCCGGCGCCGAGGATACCCAACGCACTGAGATCTGGTACGGGCCAACAACCAGTCTGCCGGCGGCGACAAAGTTGACTGACTTGGCGTATCCACAAAGCGACTTTTCGATGCAGGGCTTGGCCGCAGGTGTGACGTTCTTCTTCTGGGCTCGACTGGTAGACAGAATCGGAAACATTGGGCCGTGGTACCCGGTTGGGGTGGGTGTCATGGGGCAATCTAGTTCGAACGCTGCCGACATTCTCGACATGCTGGCCGGAAAGATTTCCGAGACGGAGCTCGGGCAGGATCTGCTGGGCGATATCGAGAAAATCCCAGGCCTTCAGGACCAAATCGACGCGCTGGACGAAAGCTACGACCCGACCAAGACCTACATCAAGAACGCGATTGTGCGTTCTGGCCAACTGCTCTATCAGGCTAAAGGTCCGGTTCCGATCAACACTCCGCCGCCGAACGCCACTTACTGGCTGAACGTCGGCCAGTCCGTCGAAACGGCCAATGGCCTGGCGCAGCAGGTGGCGACCAACACCACTGATATCGACGAACTCGACGGCGCGGTCACCGCAACGGCGACCGCGTTCCAGGCGTTGCGGGCATCGTATCGTGATGCTGGCGACGGAAACGGCGCGAAAGTCGATGCCCTTAAAGCATGGGCCAGCACGGCGGCAATCGCCACGGAATCGAAGGTGCGCGCCTCTGATACCGAGGCAACCGCCCAGCTCCTCACGACATATGACGCGAAAATTGGCCAGAACGCGGCGAACATCACCGAGTTGACACAGGTGGTAGCCACCAACCAGTCAGCCATGGCAACGAAGACCGATCAGTTGAGCGTGTCGGTTGGCCAAAACACTGCAGCCGTACAGCAAACCACCAGCGCGCTGGCAGACACCAATGACAAGCTCTCGACGCTTTGGTCCGTGAAAATGGAAACCACGGCCGGAGGTCAGAAGTACGCCGCCTCTTTCGGGCTTGGGTTGCAGGTTGACCCCTCGGGCGTCTCTTCGCAGTTCGTCGTGCGCGCAGACACCTTCATGTTGCTGAATCTGATCGATGGCGTTCCCAGGTCACCCTTCGCGGTGTCGAACGGGCAGACGTTCATTCGCGAGGCGTTTATCCAGGACGGCACGATCACTAACGCCAAGATCGGCGATTACATCTGCTCAACGAACTATCAAATGGGCCAAACCGGCTGGGCCATTTTCAAGAACGGGGGATTTGAAATGAACGGACAAGGTGCGGGCCAGGCCCGGATAGCGATCAACAACAGTTCTGTGAAGTTGTATCACCCGAACGGAAACCTCGCGATCAACCTAAGCGTATGACGGGGCTAACCACCTATGACGCGGCTGGGCGCATTTTGGTTGATATGACGATGAATATCAGCCAGATGCAGGGCTTCGCTGATACCGGCGGGGCCAACGGCTCCGCGGCTATCCCGGCGCCTCCTTCAGGTAAGACTCAGTTCTACATCGTCGTGCCGCTGGTGGATTTGCAGCTCGAAAGAGGGAAGAAGCCAGGCGTCACGCTGTCACCTGGTGTGATGTCTTGGGCTTACTCCTACTCGACAGCAGGTTGGGGCTACTTCTCGGCCAGATGCCGGATCTATTATGGATATTACTGAATGGCATCCCTTCAAGCCTTTAAAGATAATGGCCAGATTCTGTTCGACACCAGTCTCATTTGTTACGGGCTGGTGAAGAGCGGCAACATGGCTTACATAAACTCATGGACTCGAAAGACGTTGAGGTCAGCGCAGCTCGACCCAAATGATGGGGCAAACTGGACCACGACTGCCGCCACTGCAAGCACCGCCTTCGCCGACTCAATGCACGGCTTCACAATCACCAACCCGATCTCTCCAATCGTTTTTATCGTTGGAACTGGGTGCCTTCAAGGCACTTCCGTATCTGGCGGTACGATGACGTTTTTCTATGCTAATGCCGACGCAAGCACCAAGTTTTATTGCTTCGATTTGATGGCTGACAATATGGCCGGAACCACCTTTCTTAAGACGTATGACCCGGCCGGAAGGATTACTTTCAACTCCTTGCAACCTCCCTTGAACGTTGTTGGCACTATTCAAGCTCCAGGTCCTGGGTCGCTCGATCGCTTCAATCGATACGTCACGGCCTATACCGGTGGTTACAACGTTCAGCGGCAGTTGGCGGCTGGCCAAGAAGTGACGAAGACTGATTCCCGAGTGGACATATCGATAGGGTCTGGCATTGAGTACGCCGCCTTTCTCCCATGGTCGAGGGGTTGCAGAATAAATGACCTGTTCAGCGGTAATACCTTTGCGTTCACTCAGTACAGCGGCGCCGAAGGTGCCTACGGTCGGGTTGGCGGCATTTCATTTATGTTTGGCGCTGCGGGCGGCACCACTCAAGCTTATCCGTCCGTAGCCGGGCAAGCCGTTCCTTGCTCATTCGAAAACATCCCGACTGACCGCTACCCATTGGCTTTGGTCATCACGACTGCCGGCCTGCCGCTCCCTTTCAACTGATCATTTCATTCAAATTAACCCGCTTATGGCGGGTTTTTTATTGGCTCAAATAAGGACAACGCTATGCCCTGGCTTAGAACGGGTACCGTCGCCGTCACCGCGGGATCGACCGCAGTGACGGGTACCAATGCCGATTTCGCGGCCAATGCCCGAATTGGTGATTCATTTATCGGCCCCGATGGTCGCAACTACGAAGTGAGCAACGTTGCCAGCGCTACGGTGCTGTCGATCCTGCCGGCGTACCAAGGGGCAACCGCCTCCGGCGCTGCCTATTCGATCATGCCGGTGCAGGGCTACGACAAAGCGCTGTCTGATGCCTTCAACAACCTGAACAATCAATTTGGGCCAAAGCTCGCCGCGCTCGGCACCACCGGCAACTACGACATCTTGCCTCCGAGCAAAGGCGGCACCGGTATCACTGATCTCTCGGTGTTCATTCAAGGTCTATTGAATGATGCTGATGCTCCCGCCGCCCGCGCCACGTTGGGCGCTGCAAAGCTTGGGGCAAACAACGACATCACTTCATTGATCGGTCTAACTACAGCGCTCAGCGTTGCACAGGGAGGAACGGGGGGGAATACGCAAGCAACCGCGAGAGCGGCGTTAGGGCTTGAGGTTGGCACTGCGGCGGGTACCGTTGCGGCAGGAAATGACTCCAGGATAACTGGAGCCGTACAGACAGGTAGCGCGGCTAACGTCGTAAGTCTTCGGCTTAATGGCATCGCGATGCTCTCAAGCACTGCCGGATATTTTATCTCGAGTTCGGTGTTTTTCCCGCCAGGATATCGTTCAAGCAATGGCACCACTGCGGGCTCAAACCAGTGGAACTTCTTTTGGGGTGGGTCCGGGATGCAAGTTTGGGTGGACGGGTCCAACACAGGCACGATCCAGTACACCGCATCAGATGCACGAATCAAGGAAGATATTAATTATGTGCGAGATACCTCTGGCGATCTTGCCCTTATCGAATCGCTAAGGCCGGTGACGTATCGTTTTTCAGAGCGTGGTCCTGTGTCTCGTTCCGACCTCAAGCGCGGCTTTATCGCCCAAGATGTCATGGCCGCCGATGCGGCGCTGGTGACTGGTGAAATTATTGAGGGCGAAACCAAGGACGATATCACCTCAATCCTGTCGCTCGACTCGCTCGGGCTCATCTCCTATTTGGTAGGCGCGGTTCAGGCGCTGTCGTCAAAAAACTCAGAGCTTGAAGGACGCCTGGGTGAAGTTGAGCAAAAACTGTAATCGTTCAGCTATTCGTCGGCCCGCCATTGAGCGGGTATTTTTTTGCCTGGAGAAAAGTGATGCCCACAACCGAGACTCGCGGGGTCCGCAACTGCAACCCCGGAAACATAGACTACAACCCAGCCAACCAGTGGCAGGGCCAGCTCAAGCCAGATCCCGACATCGAGAAACGATTCGCCCGCTTCGACACGCCCGAGAATGGTATCCGGGCGTTGGGCAAGTTGTTGCTGACGTACCAGCGTAAGCACGGACTGACGACGGTGAAGGCGATTATCAGCCGGTGGGCACCTTCGGTAGAGAACGACACCGACGCTTATGTGCGCGCTGTCGAGGCGAATACCGGAACTCGGCCTGGCGCAGAGATCGATTTGACCATGCCGGCGGTGATCCGGGGCTTTGTCAAAGCGATCATCCATCACGAGAACGCCGGGTATGCCTATCCGGCAGCAGTTCTGGCTGAAGGCGTACGCAGGGCTCTGGCATGACAGCCTTTCGCAGACTGTCCCGTGCGCTGGCGACGACCGAGGAGGGGAGTCTCTGGTTCGAGTGCCCAGGCTGCGAAATGGTGCACCGGATCATGCACGGCCCAGGCCCCGGGCCGCGCTGGAGCTGGAATGGAGATATCGGGAAGCCAACCTTTACGCCTTCGGTGCTGGTGCGTTATCGCTGGGCTGATGGTGATCGTGTCTGCCACTCGTTCGTGACCGACGGGCGCATCAAGTTCCTCGGCGACTGTACGCACGAGCTGGCCGGTCAGACGGTCGATCTGCCGAACTGGGAGGAGTCATGGGCGAATTGGTAGGGCAATTTAAGGTGGTGATGTACGTAGCGGTCGCGCTGGCTATTGCTGCAATTCTTTATGGCGCCTACCACCACGGCGTGACCGTCACAGACGCAACTTGGCAGTCAGCCTGGAACGATCGGGATACGCAAGACGCCGAGGCCCGGGTTCAGAATGAAGCAGCCCGGCGCGCCAAGGAGCAGTCCTATCAACAGTCTATCAATAAGGCGGTCCAAGATGGTCAACGTACGATCGATCAGGCCACGGCTGATGCTTCCGCTGCTCGCACTGCTGCTGACGGCCTGCGCGGAGCGGCCGACAAGCTTGCCGCTCGACTCGCAGCCAGTCAAAGCAGCGGTAATTCCTGTACTGCCGCCGCAAGCGCGGCAGCTTCCCGCGCGGTCCTGGTGCTTGCCGACGTGTTCAAGCGCGCTGATGAAAGAGCGGGAGATCTGGCGGCAGATGCTGATCAAAGCCGGGGGAGGGGAGTGACGTGCGAGAAGGCTTATGGTGGTCTTGGGGAATAGGGATTGCGTTTGGTCGGCAGGACGCCATTAGAATAGATCGCTCAAGGTAATGAAGACGTTACTAGTTAAACGTCGGCGGCGGATAGTCTGAGCGGGAGCAGATGATTGTAATGTTGAGTTGGAAGTGGGAGAGAGATGCCTCACTCCCACGGACCTTTCATGTGAGTTAAATTAGTTTGTCACTTCACTTGAATTACCAAGGGTACGCTGGATAATCATCTTGGTGAACCCAGAGATGTCCATATTTCGCCCTCCAGATTCCATCTGATTCGGATATCCAAGAGTAGTCAGGGTTTGTATTGAACATTGCAGTTCCTTTGCCGTCCTCCTTCATGATTACGAGTGTGATAGTTGACGCCCCGAAGATTCCCGCGATACCGCTGGGGGAAAGAAACATCCCAAGTACACCTTGGCTGCTGGCGTCAATGTGGTCGTTTGGAGATACAGGAGCGCCATTTTTCTTTATTTGATCGATAACTGTTTGGGCCGCTTCAACTTGGCGCGAACCAGCCGACAGTGTACCGCTGACGATCTTTCCGCAAACAGTTAGTAACTTATAAAGGTCGGATAGTGTGTTGATTTCACTCGGTAGCTCTGCGAACTCTATTCCAGCTTTTATTTCGTAAAATCCTGTAACTATCATTCCAATGTCAAATGCAAAATCGGCAATAGCCCAGTATGGATTTTCACATGCCAATACATAAACGTTTTCGCCAAAGTTATTGGATACGTAAACGTGATGATTTGTTCCGAAAGTCATAATTAATCCCTCACTCCGTTGAGTTTTTTTGTGATGTCTAGCAATGTTTCAACGCTAGGGTAGTCTGTAATTTGTCTTTCACAAGTAGGATTGCAAAAATTTACAATTATGTGAATGTTCTGATGCTTAGGCTTAATGCAGCAGCCAAAGCGCGTCTTTTTCCGCTACCTCGCTTCTAGCAATGGTCTGTGCTCTTGGGATGATCTGAGAGGCGACGAAGGTATTAATGTCGCTACTGTGTACGCCCTCTGCGCATATCAGGTCCTCACTCGAATTACCGGCTGTCTTAAGGAGATTGAGCTGCGTGATGCTCAAATCAATCAGGCTCGCCTGCGCGATCGCCTTGCCACTTCTGATTTGCGGCTGTCAGTCTTTCTCGACGCAGCGGATTCAGCCGGTGGTTGCGCAGTGCCAGCCGCTACCGGCGCCGGCGGCGTGGTTCATGGAGGAACGCGCGCCCGACTTGACCCAGCGCATGCTCAACGAATTATTGGGATCACCGACGACGGCGACCAGGGATTGATAGCGCTTGCGGCGTGCCAGGCATACGTGCGTGAAGTTTCAAATAATTAATTAAAGTTGCAATTGTCTAGCGCCGTCATTAGAAATCTTGGGGCTTTGATTTTTTTTGTGTGAGATCAATGTTGATCCCGAGGCTGGCTTATCTCTGTTAGTTTTGGGGTCTCATAATGCATAACTTGCCTTTCGGACAAAGATTCATAATTTTCTTTTTCTAGCTCGGTAGTTAACTGGTCGCAAAGTTTGTCGAATTCAGATATTACCCAATATAATGAGTCTGTTATAAGGAGTCTGAGGTTTAATTTGCTTTCTTTTACGTTTGTTACACTTCTTGCGCTAAAGCAAATTATTTTCTCAATCTTGTATGGTTTTGATCCGTTGTTTATTGCTGCCCCCGGCAAAGACTGGCTGTAGGAGTTTTCATCATGAATTAAGTGTTTGTTTCGTAAGTGTTTAAAGTATCTAAAGGCTTCTAATGCTTCGGCTGGTTTGTTTTTAAGTGTGTGTTTTTCCGATAGAGGAGACCTGATGCCTCGTCCATAGCACTTGCAGAAGCTAGTTATTGCAGAATTCCATAGGGCTTGTGATAGTGTTGGGTTTTCATCATGATTTTCTAGTAGATCTACGCAATCTAATGCGAAGCATAAATCTATTTTATGAAGAGATAGATCAGAAATTCTTTGCGCGATTCTGCCGCCCGTTTTTACAATGGCGACGGCATCTGGGATACCCTCTATGTTGAATCCTGTATCTGTTTCTGTAATGTTGTAGATGTCCATGGTTTTGCTCCTTATTAATTATCGGGCTATAGATTTTGCTGGTTGCAGCGTATCCTATTCAGATGGACTTATGATTCCGGAACCCTGATTTCGCACATTCCCCACGGCCCGGTCTACCTTGAACCACTCGAAAGCTTCGGTCGGTTCACCCTGAAGCAGCACTATCTGTTCGGCGCGCTCTTTGGGTGTTGCCTGGTCCAACCATTCGCGGGCGAGTTCTGGTGAGAGCGTCACCGGCCGCCGGTCGTGAATATCCACCATGCCCCCCGCGCTGTCGGCTGTGATGATGACGAAGCCGTCATGCTCACCCGGCGGATGTTCGGCGTTGGGGTATTGGCCGATAGCTGCGCACAGGATCGGTGTCTGTTCTTTTCGACGTATCAGGTAGGGCTGCTTCTTCGGCCCGCCTTCATCCACCCATTCAAACCAGTTGTCGATGGCGATGATAGCCCGGTGTGGCCAGATCGCGCGGAAGAAGGGGCCGTGGGCGACTTTCTCCACCCGGGCGTTGATCGGTGCTGCGCGGTCTTTGGCCCAGTGAGGTCGCCATCCCCAGCGCACCATGTCGGCGTGCAGCACATTTTCTTCCAGGTGGAAGAGGGCGAGCTGTGTTGTTGGGGCAGCGTTGTAGCGCTCAAATGGCTGATCACCGGTAGTGTTGGCCAAGGCATTGGGCATGCTTAGCGCAGCCACGAAGTCGTGGATACCTCGGTACTGGGAGAGTCGTCCGCACATGACTAAACCCTCAGGCTGAATACTGAGCTTAGATGATCGTTTTCGGGTGAGGGGTGAGGCCGTCCAGTATCCCGCGCAGCCGGTCTGCTTCCCGCTTGTTACCCCTAGCTATGATATCGAGGTCGTACAACTCCTTGCGGACGATTGCGAGCTGCCCGGACCGTTCCCGAAGATTGCTCATTGCTTCGTCACGTTGCGCTGAGGCTTCGTCGTACATTTTCACCAAGCCGAAAATGTTTTCCCGGGCGGTGCGCAGTTGCAGATTCAGTTCCTGGACTTCGTTTTCCAGAATCCGATTGTAATGGGTGATGGTTTCCAGTTCGGTCGGACATCCAAGCCAGTCGCTGGTGTCTTCGATGTCGAGGATGGTCACGGTCATGCCTTATTAGTGCTGGTTGTATATACAGTAATCTAGGCGGATTGATTGAGCGAGGGCAGGGCGACGAGCAGTAGGATTTTGGATTAGTGTTCTTTCGGCAGGACGCCGGAGAGGGTGAAAAGATGCCGATAGTTCTTCCCCAAAACGCAACCGTTTGGACCAATGTTTATTGGGTTCAGAAAAGTCACAAAAGTGGGTGTTTTTGGTGGCTGATTACAGGTTCAAGGCATTGATTTAAAAGGCCTTACTTCGTTTCTATGGGGCATCCCAGGCTTTGACGCCGAAAAGTCATTTCGTTGTCATCGATTCTTGTCCGTCGCGAAGGGCAGTAATCGACCGAGGCTGTGTAAAAACGTTTTTGAGCGCGACAGGTACTCAAAACCGGACTGAAAATCGCGCTCCTACGCGAAATCCACATCTGCTGACGTGCCGATAAATTTCAGATTTAACGTAGACGCGCACACTTCAATTTTGGCGAAGCGTTTTTACACACTCTGGACCCAAAGCAGCCCTTCATGAAGGGCAGAGTTCGGCCAAAAGCAGCCATCAGACACCCCACGCAGCTACTCCGGGACGATCTAATTGGGCTGCGACTGACGAGATAACCATGCTCCTGATTACCTCCCATTAATGGGCTATTGAACATCCTCGCAAGGAGACTCCCCGAAACGAAATCTTAGGGTTCAAAATGATTAGTCCGATGTAATCTGGCTAGAATCAGTGCGGCGTCAGTCGAGTAGAGGTGAAGCATGGGTACAACGTCACTCGTGGCATGGATCGCTCTCGCGGTTTCGGGCTTCAGTTTCTTGTTCAACGTGATCGGATTCTACCGGTCTAGGGCAAAGGACCTTTTCAGCTTGCGCCAAGAGGTACTTACAAAAGCGGAAAAAACTCGGTCGTGTTGGGCCAGATCGCTCCAGAACAACAAATCGCTGATTCACAAAGCGGAAGTTAACAATCGGCTTGAGCCAGAGTTGCGAGCCATGCTCATTAATTTTCTAGGGAGCCATCAGGAGTTTCTAGAGCAATGTGACGCAGATGCCTCGGCCTTTGCTAAGGACGTCTATGAGAACGGGGCGAAATTCACTGAGAGCAAATGCCGCGAATATCTACGGATGCTCGATCCAAATCTGGAAGTTTTTGAGAGGACTGGAGGGGTAGCTGAACGTAAGTACATTGAATTGATGGAGCGAGCGGAGGCCGCTGGGCGTATGTCTTCTGTCTAGTGAGGGCCGGGACCGATCACGGTCTGTCTTAGCGACAGACCGCTAACGGCCCAGAGTGTGTAAAAACGCTTCGCCAAAATTGAAGTGTGCGTGTCTACGTTAAGTCTGAAATTTATCGGCACGTCAGCAGATGTGGATTTCGCGTAGAAGGGCGATTTTCAATCCGGTTTTGAGTACATGTCGCACTGAAAAACGTTTTTACACAGCCTCGGCCAAAAGCGGTCGTCGGGTGTCTACTAAATTAGGGGCGATGCAGGCACCTGGCAGCAACACTCTCGCGAATAGACCCTGGTGAACGGCGCGCTACGGCTCAGGGGAATCACAACTGCTTGCAGCGGCACACCGCGTTGGGGGCAATGAGTGCATGCACGCACGCTAAAGTCCAAGCCCTGAAAAGTCGGCCCTGGTTGCCTGATTGAGCCACCACTTCTCAACCACACAACGCTCTTGAGATGCGAAAAAATATGTTGATATGCAATGCTATTGCTCTCAGAACCATGATGAGGTGCCGTAACAATGTAAGGAACAGCGGGATTGGGAAGGCAACTCAGGAAAGATTTCTTGTACTGCGGACCATCTCCAAGCGGTGAATCACCACAGAAAATGACCCCAAGCCCGTCCAGTGTGGGAGGGGAAATGAATGCAAGGCACTCTTCGTTGACAGGAGACAGTGCAGCAAAATAAGTTAATTCAACGGGAGCAGGTAAGCTTTCAACAGCATTCAACGGTTCGAGGACCCCCCGAATGCCTCCAGCAGGAACTCTACTTAATCTAAAGGCCTCAAAATCAAAGTAGCGAATCTTGCTTCCATGAAATGCAGCCTGTGCGGCAATTGCCCATATAATTCTTGCAGAATTAATTAAGTCCAGCCAATAATTTGCCAAACCTGAAGCTATCGTTCTGGAAGTGCGGGCTCTATAAACAGCACTCCTTGAATCTTTAACAACATCCTCAGAACTGTGATAAAAACGATTCGCAAGCATATAGCGCTTGATAGCTTTATCTTCATCATCCTCGACAGAGTGGACATCTTCCAGTGGAGAAAGTGACTGTTCTTTTGCTTTTATGCGTCTTTGCTCTATCGCAAGTGAGTCTAATTTTTCTTTAAGGCTATCACCCGGTGACTTTGAAATTGACTCAACATCCTTGACCATTTTGAAAAGCTCATGCTTCAAGCCTTCAAATACCGAACGGGGTTCAACCTCCAGCTTTTTTATTATTCCTTGCCAGATCCCCGGCAACCAAAACTCTTCAATGTGTCCTCTAAAGTACTCAGCAAAACTCAAAAACCCACCAGCATGATCTCGATCCGAGTGAGTGCAGACTACTATATCTATATAATCTAAGCCCGGACAGACTTTCTCTATTGCACCAGCCAGTACTTTACCGTTATACCCTCCATCTACGAGGATAACCTTACCATCGCGAAAGAGGAGAAATGACTCACCCTTAACTGGTAGCGCAACAAGCTTTTCCATTTGCTTCCCTCATAGAAAATAACATTATGCCACCTGGTGACGACTTAGAAATAGCTCACTATTCAGAGAGCACATCAAAGTATCTATAAATACCTCATGTGGCATGGCAAGCCCAGTGGGCACCTGCAACTGCCTGCTTTCGGCAAGAACTAGACTTTTACAAACGGCAGCTATCGACCCAGGCTGTGTGAAAACGCACTGAATACGTCGAAAACTGAGAGTTGTGTGCGTTACCTGCGAAACCAGCAGGCGAAAGCGCGAATTGCCCTAGTCAGCTAAAGAGGCGTTCGCAATACTGTTTGGGCCGCGTCAGCGGCCCAAACGGCTACTAACGTGCGAGCAAGCAGCTGGACTCACGCCCTGATCGCTTCAAGCAGTCCTGCGATGCCGAAGATCCTCATCATTCGTTTGAGGTTGTAGGCGAGCACATGAAGACTCATCTCAGTGCTCACCCTCGGCAGGGTTCTGGTCAGGAAGTGGGTACTTCCCATCCAGAACTTGAGCGTTCCAAAAGGATGTTCAACGGTCTGGCGACGAACCCTCATCATCACTGGATCATGTTCTAGCCGAACCTGCATCGCGTCGACTACCGCCTCATGTTCCCAGCGCTTCACACGGCGCTCCTTACCCGTCGTACATTGCTTTTGCATTGAGCAGGACTGGCAGCCCGAGAAGTAGTAACAATGCAATAACATGCCGTCTTCCATCGACGAATGCCGCCTGGTTAGTAACTGCCCCGCAGGGCAACGATACTCGTCCGACGCAATAAGATAGATGAAATCCTGCTTGCCGAATCTGCCTTCGGCTTTGCTGCCAGATGTGAGGGGTTTCGGTACGAAGGTAGTGATGCCGGCTTGCTCGCAAGCAAGGATTTCCAGACCTTTGTAATAGCCTCGGTCAGCTACCACCGTTAGCGATTCAGCCTCGATTTCTTCACGCGCTTGGTTCGCCATATTGCTCAGTTGCCCACGATCATTACCAACGTTGGTCACCTCATGGGCAATGATCAGATGGTGTTTGTCGTCGACAGCTGTTTGTACGTTGTAGCCAACCGTTCCGGTGCCTCGGCCGCTCGTGGCCATTGAGCGCGCATCTGGGTCTGTGAGGGAGATCTGCTGGTCTGGACTTTCGTGGAGCTGCGCCTCGATTTCCTTGAGTTTCTGCATCTGCTTTTTCAGTGTTTCTATCTTTTCCTTAAGCCGCTCTGCTTTGGCCTCGGCCACTTCGGGCGTTGCCCGATCCGCCGAATCCATCGCCGCCAGATATCGATCAATGCTCTGCTCGATCTGCTGCATGCGTGCCTTCACCTTGCCCTGAGTGAAGTTGCGGTCGCGATTATTGACGGCTTTGAATTTGCTGCCGTCGATGGCGATGATCGACTGAGAGAAGAGATTGAGGTTGCGGCAAAGAACCACGAACTGGCGGCAGACACTACGAATGGCTTTGCCGTTGTCCTTGCGAAAGTCGGCAATGGTTTTGAAGTCCGGAGCCAAACGCCCCGTGAGCCACATCAACTCGACGTTGCGCTCGGCCTCACGCTCAAGCCGGCGGCTGGACTGAATCCGATTGAGGTAGCCGTAGATATAGATCTTCAGCAACACCGCTGGGTGGTAGGCCGGACGACCAGTTGCGGCAGGATCGACGCCCTCAAAACCAAGTGCGCCCAGGTCGAGTTCATCGACGAAAACATCGACCACGCGCACTGGATTTTCTTCGGCAACATAATCGTCCAGACACTCCGGCAGCAAGGTGACTTGCGTCCGAGCCTCACCTTCAATAAATCGCTTCATGATCGCCCCCGCTACGATCTCGACGATCAGAAGATTAGACAATTGCAGGTGTATTCAGACAGCCTGGACCCAAAGCAGACATCACAATCGAAGCTATTTTTCCAAAATAGCGCCAGGCTATTTCATCTGGCTAATGTTCCTAGCATAGGTAATATGCCTGCTAACAATCCAGCGAAAAAGGTGAAGTGCCTTGAGGACTGCAAAGAGATTGCTTGCCGTGCTTTCTACCGTGGCAGCGTTGTTGTTCGTGCTGTACTTTGTCGCACGGTCGGTTGCGAGTGTACGACAGGGGTACTCTTGGTCCGAGATGGATTGGGAACAAAAGGGAAGTACTTCGCTGAGCGATTTTCTCGCCGCCAGCGATATTGGAAAGCGCGAGGTGGTCAAGGATGGTAAGAAATGTGCGGAGTATTACGCATACAAGGATGGCCTGGCGGTGAAAACAGTTTGCCTAGAAAATTAGCCGCTGCCTTTTAGCAAAAAGGCGTGAGTATCGACCCCTCAGTAAACAAACAGATGCCCCCTCTTGGCCGTTCTCTGCCTGTCATCACCGGCATCAATCGGCCGAGGCTGTGTAAAAACGTTTTAGCGCAGGTTTGACGGTCAGAACCAGAACGAAAATCGCGTTCCTACGCAAATTTCAGGTCTGCTGATTAACCAAGCACTGGCAGGTTTTACGTAGCAACGCAGACGTTCAAAACGTGGCTGCGTTTTCACACAGCCTGGACCCTTAGCTGCCAGTAATTAATCCTAAGGATTGAACATCACTGGACCTTCGACGTTGCCTACGGAAACAAGGTCGATTCAGCGCATTTTCACATGCTCTCAGTTTTCCAGATTCGGAACTGCTGCAAGCGTCCTTTTGAGAAGCGCGCCGATACACTCACAATTACATCCATGTGATCCTGCGTCTGCCCCTGCTTCATCATGTCCTGTGCTTCAGATGGTAGCC
>Ga0209847_1000185_pt1 | contig 27331 bp, 18 predicted proteins | sample OrgsoiDNA_201060_FD_185808 | JGI IMG/M metagenome (GOLD analysis project Ga0209847, IMG submission 185808) | Permafrost soil microbial communities from the Arctic, to analyse light accelerated degradation of dissolved organic matter (DOM) -... | ecosystem: Environmental > Terrestrial > Soil >... | reverse complement strand
GCAGGCCTTGACCAATGCCTGCTTCGAATCGTCGTCGTAACGGCGCCGGCCATCGCGCCGTATGCCCGTCACTACCAAGTGAAACTCTGAGTCTGTCTCTTGCATAGGTATCCACCTCCATACGTGGACGCCTATGATCCGCTCCTTCACGCCAATGTGCTATGTGCGGTGAAATTGGCGCTTACGATTTAAGCGCGCGGCGACCCAGGGCTCAAGGCTGTTTGTTTGTCGAAGCAGGCGATGGACGGACGCGCGCAAGCGACTTCTCAGGGGCATTGGCTAGGCAGGCGTGCGCTTGCGCGAGGAGCTAGCCATGAGCGAAAAAACCGTCTACGACTGGGGGCAATTGAACAACATCGCGCCATCCATCAAAAGAGCTCATCCGATCGGCTGGCTGCTCGCGAGCTTCTTCATAGGATTGGGTTGCGCGCTGTGTTCGTTGGCGCTCAGTTGGCGACCATGGCCAGGGCTGCCGCCGCCTCCCGGGGCCTTGCCGGAGCATCTAGGCTTCGCCGCCAAGATGCTGGCTCACGCGCTGTCCAACCATCTCTTCGCCGCCGACGCCCGACTCTATGCCCATGCATTGGGCGGGTGGTCGGAAGGTGAGCGCGATGCCTTGATTTGGCGCGCGGCCTTGGCCGCATGGAGTTTTCTGATGCCAGGTGTGTTCTTGGCCAAGTCCTATTTGAACGGCCGAGATGGACTCATCCACCTGAGGGGCTCCACGAGATGGGCGGGGCGCGAAGCCGTGGCTCGGATCAATGGGATGCTCGAAAAGCGGGTGCGACGCAGGCCCGACCATGAAGTCGCTCCAGACGTGCCGTTTCCAGCCGACTTGTGGACCCGCCATGTGCTTTTTGTCGGCGGAGTCGGGTCTGGAAAAAGCACGGCAATCAAACCGCTTATCGACAAAGTGGTCGCGGCCGGCGAGCAGATGCTGCTGTTCGATCCCAAGAGCGAGTTCACCATAGGGTTCGCGGCTCCGGAGATTATCGCGCCGTGGGACAGCCGGAGCTTGTCTTGGGACATCGCTGCCGACATGCGCAATCCATTGGACATGCGCCGGTTCGCGGCGGCCATGATCAAGGAGAGCCAGGATCCCATGTGGTCCAACGCCTCCCGCCAGCTCCTGGTCGGGCTGATGATCTATTTGAAAACAACGCGTGGGCGCGATTGGGGATGGCACGAGCTGCGCAGCCTCATCGCGCTTCCTCAAGCCCAGCTCTATTCCATCATGGCTGACTGGCACCCGGAGGCGATGCGAGCGGTCGAGAAAGCGTCTGTCACCACGGCCGGCATCTTGATCAACCTCTCCTCTTTTTGCTCTTCCATTTTCGACCTAGCCGAGGCGTGGGGCGACGTCCCGAAAGATCGGCGAGTGAGTTTCGTTGAATGGACGGCTGGCAAGTCGCCATTCAAACAGATCATCTTGCAAGGACACGGGGCCTACGTTGAGCTGACGAAGAGCTATGTCGAGGGGATCGTGGGAATCTTTTCCGCCATGGTCAATAGCGTCGAGATGCGAGACGATTCAAATCGAAAAATTTGGTTCATCGCCGACGAGTTCGCGATGATGGGAAAAATTCCCGTGAGGCCGCTTTTCGAAGTGGGCCGTTCGCGCGGGGTGCGCTGCGTTGTCGCCTGCCAAGACTTCGCGCAGCTTGAGGAGATCTATGGCGCGCACATGGTCAAGGCGCTCGTCGGCATGTGCGGGACGCTGCTCGTCGGACAGATCATGCAAGGCGAGACCGCCGAGCAGCTCTGCAAAGCCTTTGGCTCTCGGGAAGTCGAGAGGGCGAACACATCGTCGTCGTTCGGCGCGGCGGGCTCCGGCGCAGGCAAGTCCACAACGCTCTCCTTCAATCGTGACGAGGTGGCGCTCTACAAGCCTTCCGAGCTCACCTCCCGCCTCGGGCTCTCCCCTGATGGGGCAGGCGTGACCCTTCTTCTTTTCACAGGCGGCCACGCTTTCGAACTCTATTGGCCTCTCTACAACGTCAGGGAGGAGCGGGAGGGGCATGTCCCCGCGCCTTGGACGCTTGGCTCGACCATGCTCGCGTTGGCGCAAGCGCCGGAGATTGCGGCCAAGCCGCAAGCGTCGGCTTCAAATAGCGCATCGGGATATGTCGCGGCGACCGACGAAGAATTGGGAGGAACGAATGGCTCAGGGTTGGCTGTGGTTGAAGACGGCCCAACAATCCAAAAGGGCGATGGATCTGGCGCAGCCGCGCTTGCGGTCTCGTCCACGCAAGCGACATCGGTGATCGAGGATTCGCCGGCGCCTCGTGAAGCCATCGAAGTCATTGCCATTCCGCTGGGCATTGTCGAGCGCGCCGAGAGTGGAGTTGAGCCGATGTTCGATGCGGTGGCGGAGTTGGCCATGCTTAAAGCGGGCTTGGAGCCGATCGCGTTGGCGGCCGAATTGATCTCCGCGATCGAGGCGTCCGCGTCTCCAGTTGGCGCGCCACGCCAGCGAGTCGGCGTGGTCCCGGCGGCCAAGACGAGCTCGGCAATGGCGATAGACGGCCGACGAAGCCACTGATCGGCGAAACATGCGGTTCGTGTGGAGATGAGGCTTCTGGCGGGCATTGCATGGTGAGGCGGGAGCGTTTCCCGTTCCTAGCGAGGAGTCGGACATGGACAAAGACAAGCAAAGCAATGTGGGCGGGCAGGGTTCCCAACCAGGGCGTGAGGACAGGGGCGAGCGCGCGGTGCCGTATCGCGTCGACCCTGCGCCGTTGGATGAAGACGAGATGGAGTTGATTGGCGATCTGGGGAGCGATTTTGACGATCCAGAGGGATGGATGAGCGAGCGCGCTGGCTACTGGACGACGATGCGCGAGTCCATGGGCATCACCCGAGACGCATGGCTTGTCCATCGCATCGCGGAGGCCTTCCATCTTCTGCGCGACAAGCATATCTCGGATCCATGGCGGAGCAGCGAGCGCGTGCCTGATCAGGTCTGGAAGCGCATGGCGGACGAGGCTCTGGGCCTGGCTCCGAGTCCGCAACTGCCGCATGCCGAACCAGTCAGCGACGAATCTGATGACGCAATCGATCGCCTTTTTCGGACGGACGCCATGGAGGCGAAAGGCACGTTGCCGCCGAGCCGGATGGCGGATTGCGCGTCTTTGCTCGAACAGAAAGAGCGGAGCAAAGCCGAAGACCATTCGGAGCCGTTGTGCTCCAAGTGCGGGCGCGCGCTCGCGTGGTGGCTCGGGGCGTCGACGCGCTGATGTGAAGTGGATAGCGATGCGCGGCGGCCGAAGCGAAATGCGCGCCGCGCCTATCAAATAAAAAACGGAGGCCGACATGCCGGCAGTCACAGACCAACAGCAAGTGGACGACGCCAAGGTCGACGTGAAATCCCAAGTCGCGCGAACGTTGATCGCGGCAATGGAGAGCGGCGATACGCCATGGCAAAAGCCTTGGAAGTCGCAGGCTATGCGGCCGAAAAATTTGACAACCAACAATGATTACCGAGGCATCAACAGGATTTTGTTGGCCCTTTCGGGCCGATCCTCCAATTTTTGGTGCACATATCAGCAGGCGGCGGCCAAGGGCTGGCAGGTCAAGAAGGGCGAGAAAGGAACGATGATCGTCAAAGTTGTGGAGTTCGCGCGCGATGCCCAGGATCAGGGCGTTGCGGTGGACTCGGGCGGTGGTAACGAGGGCCGCGAGGCGGAGGGCGAACAGCGCAAAGGCTTCGCGCTGAAACGTTATTGGGTGTTCAACGCCGAGCAGATCGAGGGAATGCCGCAGCCGGAGCCCGAGGTTGGCCGGGACTTTGATCCGGTCGAGAAGGCCGAGGCTGTGGTGCGAGCCTTGACGGAGCAGACCGGCTTGCTCGTGATCCATGGCGGCAACCAGGCGTGCTACATCCCGGCTCTTGACGAGGTGCGGCTTCCGCCCGTGAGAGCCTTCGCTACCCCATACGATATGTGGGCTACAAAAATGCATGAGTGCGCGCATAGCACCATGCACGCTAAGCGGTTAAATCGCACCGAGGCCTACGCTAAACGCTGGGGCGATTCGGCCTACGCGTTAGAGGAGCTGACCGCCGAAATTTCATCGGCCATGCTGTCTGCGGAGACCGGCGTCCCGATGAGCCAAGACCCCGCCCATGTCCAAAACCACGCGAGCTATCTGCGCAGCTGGATCAAGGCGATCGAGAGCGATCCGATGGCAATCTTCACCGCAGTCAAGAACGCTGATCGCATCTGCGAATACATGCTGGGCTTGGAGCGGCAGTTGACGGCGATGGAGCCGCACAAGGAATGGATCGCTGAATATGACAGAGCTCAGTGAGATTCAAAACAATTTTTTCGCGAAGACGCCTGACTTTACATCTTCGAAAAGCCATAATTCCGCGCGATATATATCTATGACTTGGTGCGTTCCTTATCTGAGTTAAAAAGGTAGCCTCGACCGTATCAAAATGATCCGTATGATATTATTGCAACTCTTGGCGCGATGTTTGCTTTCGCGCCGGAGGCCGAATAGCATAGGGGAGATTATTGAAGGTCGCGGACATCGAGTTGTCGCAAACGCAGCGGGAGCGGTTGGCTTTCCTAGAGTTGCGCGCGTTTTTCACTGGTGAGCTCAGCCGCGGTGACATTGAGTCCCGGTTTGGAATCAAGCCTGCGGCGGCCTCGCGCGACCTGAGCATTTACCGTGAGATGGCGCCGGGCAATTTGGACTATGACTCCGTCGGCAGGCGCTATCGACCGACAGCATCGTTTGCCCCGATTTTCGAGTTCCAGTGCGAGCGCGTGCTCGCGTGGCTGTTGCAAGGATTTGGCGATGGACTGGAGCTTGGCCTCAGGCCGGCCACGCCGTGCGAGGGGCCGGGCCAGTTGGTTCAGCCAGACATGGCCGTCTTGGGAGCCATCACGAGGGCCATGTGCTCCAAGCGTCCGGTTAGGATCAGCTACCTGTCTATGTCGTCAGGGCAGAAGCGTCGCGAGGTCGTGCCGGTCGCTTTGGCCGATAACGGCTTGCGTTGGCACGTTCGCGCGTTTGACCGAGAGAGGCAGCGCTTTGCCGATTTTGTTCTGACAAGAATCGTTAAAGTTCAAGAGATCGATGGCGAGACGGATGAGCGCGAGCTACTGGGCGCGGACGAGCAATGGGCGCGAATCGTGGATATGGAGCTGGTTCCCCATCCCGGCTTGAAGTGGCCCAAAGCAGTCGAGGCAGACTACGCTATGAGCGACGGCGTGCTGCGCATCAAGACACGCGCGGCGCTAGCCGGCTACGTCCTGCGACGCTGGTCCATCGATGCCAGCCCAGACCATCGACTCGATCCATGTTCCCACCATCTTTGGCTTCGAAACACGCCAACCCTTTATGGAGTTGAAAGCGCGGCGCTTGCGCCTGGCGCTGGGATCTTGGGGCGTCTCGCATGACGCGGCACCGTCCAAATTTAGTCAACCTGACGAGACATACAACCATTCAAACAGGAGTGAGCAATTGACAGAGCAAACTACGATTGCCAATGAGCCGGGCGCGCCCCCATCGAGCGCGTGGGTGCGTTTCCTGCGCACTTATGGACCGACCCCGAACAACCTGACAATGTTCGACGAATACGTGGCTGGGGCCGTAGGCCGGGCCAAGGTGCAGCCCATTGCTCTCAGCACTCCAATGCTCGATCCCATGAAGGCTCATGTCGCCTCGGGCAAGCCAGGCTCCATGCTGATCGCGGGCACGGCCGGCGATGGGAAAACATACCACTGCCGCGCGCTGTGGACATCCATGGGCGGCGATCCGCGCGTGTGGGCCGCAAAGGGAAATATCAAAGAGCACCGCTTGGCCGATGGCCGTTTGGCTGTGTTCATCAAAGACCTCAGCGAGTTCAACGGAGAGGAGAGCGACGCTCCGTTGGCCCGTCTTGAAAAGTCGGTGCTTGGTGGCGACGACACCGAGATCGTTATCTTGGCCGCCAATCACGGCCAGGTGCTCGACAGGCTTCGCGACTTAGGACGCAGGCAAGAGCGCAAACATCCTTTGCGCAAACCACTGCAAGAGTTCTTTTTGCAGGCGGGCCAAGAGCCCGAGCGTCTTGCCGTATTCGACCTCAGCCGCAGCGTGGGCCGCATGGCTTTGGAAGAAGTGGTCGCGGCGGTTGCTAAGCATGTCGAATGGGACAACTGCGCCAAATGCTCATTGAAATCAGACGGCAAGGTCTGTCCGATCTATGAGAATCGGGAGCGCCTGCTCGGCAGAGGCGACTCCGCTCAACTGGGGCGCCGCTTGGGCGATTTGGTGGAGATCGCCAGGCTCAACGGGCAGCATTTGCCAGTCCGCGACCTGCTCGCGCTATGCGCCAACATGATCTTGGGGCACCGCGACGCCAAGGATGGCTTGATGTCATGCGCCGAAGTCGCAGGGATTCAAGAGCAAGGCGCCGTCGATCGCGCGAGCGTTTTTGGAAACGCGTTCGGAGCCAACCTGCCTAAGCGACGGCTTGCTGACCGTCCCGTGTTCAAAGCGATGGCGTCCTTTGGCGTGGGGGACGAGACTACAAATGCCTCCGATGGCCTGCTGGTCTACGGCAAAGACGACGTGAAGCTCGCGCCGACGTTCGCCCGCTTGGTCGGCAGCGATCCGGTCTACGGCGCCACGCCGAGGTTGTTAAGCGCCCAGGATAAATATCTCGAAGGCGAAGAGACCGCGCGCATTGACGGCGGAGCTGCGGGCTTCATGGAGCTGCTGCAAGAGCAACGCCGTAGGCTTTTTTTCACCTTGCCGCCAGGCGAGGAAGGCTATCCCTTCTGGGCAATGACGGTGTTCCGTTTCGCGGGGGAGTATTTGGAGATGCGCGCGGCAGTCCAAGAAAAGAAGGCGGTTGCCGAGATTGTGCGCGGACGACTTGTGCGCGGCCTCAATCGAGTGATGACTGGCCTGTTGATCGACAATGTCGATCGCATTTTCGTCGCTAGCTCGGGAGGCTTTACCCAATCGCGCGTCAGCGTCCTTTGCGATACCGAGGCCCCTTCGCGGCGCCAAAACGGAGTGGGCATGGCTATCAAGCTTGACGCGAAGACTGGTCGGCCTTTGCTAGATGTAGCGCTGGCCCAAGGCCCAGGCAATTCCGTGGCCTTCGATCTCACCCCTATTCGATTTGAATTCCTTTCGCGTGTTGCGGAAGGCGCTTTGCCGGGGAGTTTTTCCAACGAGTGCTTGGAGGACATGCTTGCGTTCAAGGCGAAGTTGCTGCGCAAGGCAGAACTCATTCGCGGCATGAGCCATCTGGACGACGATGAAGAGGTTGGCGCCGACAACGGCTCGCTGACGCTCAACTTTATTGACATTGAACAAGGTGGCCATGGGTTCTCTCGGCCCATCACCGTGAGGATTTCGGAATGAGACAGCGCGTTGACATTGATCGGGTCGATTTCGCCGTCGATGAGCATATTTGGGGGCATCGTCTCTATGATGAGCAGTTGCCGCATTTGACGGTGCTGGAATTCCTGGGCGTGTTGGGGTCGAACCTCGATAGTCCGTTGATCGCTACGCCCGATGACAAAGTGCGATATCGTCCTCAGCATCAAATTCGCCTTCGTGGCCTGCTATTCAACAACCCATTCGTCGAGGCGATCCGCGAACGGTCCATCACTGACGACGAGAAGTGGCGCGAGTGGGGCGAATTGTTCGCCCAAGATGCGACCAAGCACGGCGACGAGGATATGGGTTATCTACGCAAAGCGTTTTCCAGCTTTGACGATTTTGCCAAGGCCATCGAATTGCTGCGGTCGTCGGCGTTTGAAGCTCGCAGCAACAAGCGTTGGAGCTCGAAGTTCGTGTTCCCCTTTGGCCCCGACGCGATGTTTGAAGATTTGCGGATCGACTCGGGCGGGGCGAGCAATGACCGCCGGTTTTTCGCGCGAACTGGCGAGCTGCTCTATTTGATGCTGAGTCGCGCGACCCGTGGGCCGAAGCTCGGCGCGCAGCTCTCTCAACGGCTCTTCAATCGCGCGGCTCCGATGAACCGACTTGTGCGGGCATTGCAGGGCGAGCCGCAGCGGGCGTCCAACTCGCGCGATGTGGGTTATCTGCCCCATGCATCCAACCCACGCTTTGATCGACTATGCGACGACTGGTTGGCGATCCTTGCCAAGGATATGCCGATCTATGACGCTTTGGAGCACTTGATCGCCTCGGCTGGACTGAACCTCTTGATCTACTTCCTTGAGCAGGCCAAGGTCCAAGCGGGCGACGCCGAGCCTGTGGAGTTTTTCTGCGAAATCGTCTCCAAGGAGCGGACCAAGGTTCGGGCTCTCTCCGGCGATAGCTACCAACTCAACCAGGGACTTTCTGCCAAAGCTGTCCGGGCATCCATCGAGCAAACCCGCATGCTGCCCGAGTGGGAGGCCGCATCCAATTCGGACTACCCCGATGCGGAGCGGGCTAGCATCATGCGCGAGCTCTTCCAGTGGCCGTCGAGCGATTCGGACGATGAGGCCGACTACACGCGCATGTCCGGCGACAAGCTGATCGAGACACTTGTGGAGATGGCGCTCTCCCGTCATGAGCAGCATGTTGGAAAAATTCACGCGTCGTGGTCGAGGGCCATTGGGCTTAGCTCGCGGCGTCTCGCACGGCGCACGCGATACGCCCCCAACGACCGGCTCATCAAGACGTTGGTGGTGGCCATCGTCGATGACCGCATGCAGTTCGACGAGTTCTTATCCGAGGCCAAGAGGCGCTACGGAATCGTCATTGGAGATGCGGAAGGCTCGCGCCTTGTCGCAGACAAGAAAGTGGACCAGGAAGTGCTCAGCGAGAATCGCGCCAATCTCGAAGCGCGGCTGGTTGGGCTAGGGTTGGTGCGTCGGCTGTCCGACTCCTGCTCATTCGTGGAAAACCCATTTGGATTTAAGGGAGAAGAAAATTGCTGACCGATCGGATCATTGGGCGCGTCGGCGCCGACATACTGGCGAAGCGCATTAGCGACGCTCGCCAGGCCGATGGCTCGGCTCAGGATTCGGCGGCGCTGTTCCGTCTCGACAAACTATCCGCGTCGCAAGTCGCTTCGGTCGTCCGCGCGGTCTTGGCCAATCACGATCTCGCCGCCCGTGTCGATCTCATGATTCCTGAGTCCTTGGTCGAAGGACAGGGGTTGCCTCCTGAATCGCTGATCCAGCATAACGCAGGCTTCGTGCGCAACAATGCGCAGACGGACAAAGAGGCGATCCTCACCGCTAACGGCAACGAGCACAACCTGGCCGATACGCTGGGGCACGTTACGGCCTTGGGCGCCAAAGAGTTGCGCGCTGACGTGTTGGCCTGGGTCGATGCAACATGCTATGTAGCGGGCATCGCGCCAGTTCCAGACGACCGTCTGGTGTTCCGCGCGGCCCTCAAAGGTTTGATCACTGCCAGCGACCTATCGCTGGTCCAGCTTGGCGATTTCTGCGCCCATATCATTGAGGCGATGTCGTCAGCTCGAGGCTTGCCGATTCGTGACGCCATCGGCTGGTCCCTGCCTAAGGTGGGCCTGCCAAGAGACACCTCGTTCTTCGCTAGCGCGAGAACCTATGGGACGTCTGATAAGCCGTGGAAGAGGGCCTTTGATAAGCTGTTTGCCCATCGAGCGCCGCTTATGTTGCGGTTGCGGCCAAATGGCCAGCCACTTGACCCGGATGAAATGCGCCAACGTTTGGAAGACAACGCGGCCGACATTTCCGATGCTGCGCGCCTGGCCTTGGAAGCATTCATCAATGCTCCGACAGGCGATACGCAGGCAGCGGCCGAAGTGGCCGAACTCGAATGGGAAACCGACGGTGTGTGCCATATTTTCGACAAGCCCAAAGAGAAGCTGCAAGGGCTGGCCGAGCATACGTTGAAATTTTTTGAGCACGATTGTGAGGATGCCGAGGCCCTCGACGAGAAATGGAAGCGCCACCTTGAAGATCTGAAAGCTCGCGAGAAGCGCTCCGAATGGAATGAGGACGACAAGATTTTCTTCGAGCTGCACCGGCGCCACATCGAGCAGTCCCGGCCGCTCCATGCGCGCTGGGAGAAGGCTATCTTTGGCAAGGCTATCGAATGCACCGATTTTCTTGATGGCTTTATCAGCGTAGCTCACCATCTTTTGGCCGGAGCTGGCGACACGGCGGGGGAGCGATTCCTGCGCTTCACCGTCAATAAGGGGCGCAAGGAATGGCGGGAGCGCTTCAACTATGACGTGGGCTCCTACTTCTCCGCGATGTATCGCGGGTTGAACCAGCTGATGGGCTCGAAGGTGGATTGGAGGGTTGAGCGCATGGGGAGCGGCAACCTGCCTGATCCGCTCTTTGACTACGAAAAGTTCTTCGCCAAGGAGAAGGAGCTTCGGGGGACTCTCAAAGCTGTTTCATCGCTGGCCCGAAACGCGGTCCAGATCAAATTCGACGTGGCGCTCGTTCAGCGAGTGGGTGATCGCGAAACGGTCATCGACAAGACGCAACTCGTGTGGAGTTATCGCCCCGAATCCATCGGCCTGGCGATGGTATCCGACATGCGCCGCCTGTTGGAAAAGGGCGCGGTCGGTTGCACCGAAGTTCCGCGTCGGCTGGTCAGCAAGAAGGGCGGCGTGCAGAGCGTCTCGCTGCTCGACACTGGAACGCTTGAAGCCACTTTCTCGCGCGATGCCGGCTCGCTGGTTCCGCCTGCCAATAAGCTTCGCAGCTTCAGAGCCGAAATCAAAGACCGCATCAAGGATCTTGCGGCCGAAGGGCGGTTGACCAAGGAGCAGCGTGACGAGTTGCGCTCGGCTTGGGACGCATTCGAGGCTGACTACCTTTTGGCCATGAAGGATTTCGTCGATACTGGTTTGCAAGGCGAGGCTGTCATGCGCCAAGCGGAGTCGTTCGCCGCGTTGCTCAATGCGTTGATGATCCATGCCCGAGGGGATGTGTGTCGCGCGAAACTGGTGGCCGAGGTGCTCTCGATCGGCACGGCCCGCGTGTCAGGGGAACAGCCGTCGCTCATCATTCCACCTTGGCACCCGGAACGCATGAAGGCGCTTGCGGTGAAGACCAGACGCGTGGCAGGCCTGGCGACCCATTTGCTCACCAGTGACAGCGTGTTGTTTGGGCACCGCGACATTTTCTTCCGGGAGTTTTCCGAAGAGCTATCTCATCCGTTCTATCCCGAGGTCGCGGTTTTGCAGCGTGGCAGCGAGCCATTGCTCATGTCCGAGAGCAGCACCGTCAATGGATATAGTCTCTTTGAGCGGCCAGTCCGTGGCGACGAAGATTCGATGACGGACGTCGACCCGACGGCGGCAGCCAAGCAGGCGCGTGAGCTTTTGGAGCGCTACATCGGCCTCCAGCCTCACGAGGCGGCCAATCTGAGCGTCTTGCTTTACAACGCCGATGCGGCGGAGCTTCCATTGGCCACCGTGCGCGAGCTCGCCGGCCTGCAAACGGAGGATGAATTTCAGTGCAACGTGTCTGTCAGGCACAGCGATCCGGCTAAGCTGCGCCGAGTCTACGCGGAACTGGTCAATAAGGCGGGGGATGATTCTGACATGCCGGTGGTCAGCGAGACATCGGATAACTTCATTTCCAAGCTGCGCATTGCCGTCACCCCGGCCTCCGCGACGCCAGGTCAGAGCGAGGGCGGCTTCAGGCCGTTCGATGTGGCGTTCTTGCATGATGTGGTGTCGCGCACGGCTGTCGAAGAGTGGCTTCCCGTGGACTGGACCAATGATCGACCTAGCTTGGAGCATGCTCCGTCGCGCTGGTCATATCGCAGCGTCTCCGGTGAGAACGAGCTTAAATCGACCACGTTCCTTACCTGCCCCTGGCAGACCGCCTCGGGGTGGGCTTATGTCAGCGCGGTCGCCGCAGTGCATCGCCAGACCGATGCTCCTGTGGGAGCCCGATACCTGCCCGCGCGGCGCATCTCGTTGCAGCATGAGGCCTTGGCTTCGACCATGAGCGATGCCCACGCGTTGGCCGAGTGGGTGGCCACATATGACGAGTTGCTCGACAAGCGGCAGTTGCAGCACAATGGCATCACAGTAGTGCGATACCGCCGAGCTTCCACGAACGGTCGCAACATGATCGTGAGCTCGACTTCCGAGCTGCGCTTGCTCGGCGTGCTGCTTCGTCGGCGCCTGGGCGAGCTCAGTCTTTCGCTTGGCGGCGACGAGCTTGACGCAGCCGCCGTGCGGATGAAGAAGGATGCCCTATCGGTCTCAGGCGACATCGTCCTGCGAGCTGCAAAGCGTGGCGTCTCCGCTGGCGAAATGCTCGGCCTGGTCCTCAGCCGCCATTTGGTCTCCGAAGAATTCGCCGCCCAGGCCGCTGTCGGCCGGTCGTTCAGCGTGTTTTTCTTGCTCGATGACTATGCCGACTGGCTCGCGCAGCGCGAAAGCCGGATCGCCGACATCCTGGCTCTTTGTGTTGAGGAAGTTGATGACAAGATTCGGCTGCGTATCACCGTAGTCGAGTCCAAATATGTTAATGCCGATGGCGCTGCCGAGGCCCGACGATCATCGAAGGCGCAGCTCATGGCGACGCTGACCACGTTCCGCGCCGCATTGTTTGGCGACCCAGGTCGGCTGGACCGCGATGTGTGGCTGTCGCGCTTGGCCGACTTGTTGATCGATGCCGAGATCCCACCTGGCCTCTCCGGACTTTTGGAACGGGCGCGCGCGAAGCTACGAGAGGGCGACGTGGACATCGCGTTGCGTGGCTACTCGCATGTGTTCATCCATTCCGCTGATGCGGGCCAGTCTCAATCGGCATCCGAACAAATCGAGATCGACAATACCGATGACGTTCAGGCTTGGCAGGAAGTCTTTAATCGGCCGGAGTTGCGCAAGCTTGTGGAAGCCTACGCGGCCGGAGTCGGCGCCACCGACGCGAGGGCCTTGCTGGGTGGCGCGGAGCCATGGAAGTCGGTTGAGTTTAACCGGCCTGCCGCGCGGGTTGCTTGGCACGCGATGATGGAGCAGCTTGGTCAGCATACGGATCAGACGCAAGAAGCGATCGTCGTTGTGGCGCCTGCTCAGCCGACTCCTGCGGGGCCGCCGATGGGCGCTCCTATGGATGAGCGCCCCTCAACGCAACTCCCGCAAGCTGAGGCTGTTGCTCCTGCTCAGATGGCGGCAGTAGGTGAACATCTGTCGGCTTTGATCGCTTCCAAGCAGGAGGGACTAGCTGTGGCAGATGATGAGCGGGAGGCCTGGGCGCAGGAGGTCACAAAAAAGCTCAAAACGGCCTTGAACGGCTATGGCTTGCAGGCGGCTGTATTGGGCACGCGCATGACCCCCAATGGCTGCCTGGTGCGGTTGGCTGGCTCTGATCGTTTGAGGGTCGAAGACATTGAGGCAAAGCGCACTCAACTACTGACGACTCATGCGATCAATTTGGTGACGGTGCAGCCTAAGCCTGGCGAGATCGTGGTGACGATTGCCGGCATCAAACGCCAGGCCGTGTCGCTGTGGGACTTGTGGGCCAAACGGCAGCTCAATCGCAATGTTGCGGGCATCAATACATCGTTCGTTTTGGGTCTTCAAGAAATCAACGGATCGCTGCTGTATTTAAATTTGGGTTCTGAATTCGGCGGCCTGTCCACCCACGAGCCCCATTCTTTGGTAGCAGGTGCGACTGGCAGCGGCAAGTCCGTCTTGATCCAGGCAATCATGCTCGACATAGCCGCGACGAATCCGAAGGATTTGGCTCAAATCGTATTGATCGACCCCAAGATGGGCGTCGACTACGCAGTTTTGGAAGACTTGCCCCACATGCGGGAACCCATCGTCACGACCAAGGAGCGAGCCACCGAGGTGCTCAAAGAACTGGTCGAGGAAATGGAGAACCGATACAGGACTTTCGCTCCGGCTCGCGCGCGCGATCTGACGACGTTCAATGCGAAAGCTGCGCCAGAGGATAAGCTGCCCATGATTTTCCTGGTGCACGATGAATTCGCTGATTGGATGCTCGACGACGCTTACAAGGCTGCCGTCGGAGCGGCGGTTCAGAGACTAGGTGTCAAAGCGCGAGCGGCTGGCATCCATTTGATCTTCGCGGCCCAACGGCCCGACAAAGACGTCATGCCTATGCAGTTGCGGGAGAATTTGGGCAATCGCCTGATTTTGAAGGTCGCCAGCGAAGCCACATCCAAAATCGCGCTGGATCGACCTGGAGCCGAGTTGTTGTTGGGTAGAGGGCATATGGCGGCCAAGCTCAATGGGGAACAAGGACTGGTCTTTGCGCAAGCGCCGTTCCTGTCGGACGAAGATATTGGACTTGCGGTTGCGGCTATCGCTTCGGACGCGAGTAATGACAAAAATCTATAAAAGGGAGGTATATGCAAATCAGTGACGTATTTGGCGCCCACCCAAGAAGTGTGTGGGAATATCTCTGTGAGAATGGCCAGGGACTCTATGTGCCAGCCTATCAACGCCAGTATTCTTGGGACAAGTCGAAGATAGCTCGTTTATTCGAGGATGTTTGCCATGGCTTCACGATGTTGATCGATCATGACGATTCGATTACTTTTCTCGGCACCATCATTGCCATTCACGATACCCAATATCTGACCGTCAATCCGTTAGTTAAAGGGGACGTGCCTTCGCGCGTCATGACCATCATTGATGGTCAACAACGTTTGACGACACTTCTGTTGATCATAACGACGCTGCATGAGGATATTCGTGCGCGCGCTGCAAAGTTGAGGCCGGACGGGAAGCCGGACGTCGAGTGGCTTAGTGAGGAGTGTTTGAAGGTTGCCGGTCGATTGGCCAAGACCTTTGAAGAGGATAAAGACTACGGCGATTTAGAATTCCGTTTTTATCCTCGCATGATTAGGGCATACGACGATTCGTGGTCGCGTAAAAAAGACAAGGCGCAATACAGGTCGCCAATAGGCCACTATCTGCACGCCTATGGCCAACACGGACGTGCCTCACCCGAAAAGCCATTCAAATTCGAGGTCCCTGCTGGGGATGCGGATCAATTTAAGCATAAGCGACTGGGCGATGGTCGGCGCACGATTCAGTTATTGACAAGAGCCGTTTCCGATAATGATCAGGTAACGCTTGAGTTGCCATCGTTTGACCGGATTCTTGATTCGGCTTCTTTTCAGGACATCTTAGTGAAGTCCGATTTCCCTCAATCTGTTCGTGATACGGTTCAGGCCGATGGCAATGACGGCTACAAGCAATTATTGAGGCTGGTTTTGTTCGCAAACTTTGTGCTCGATCGTGTCGCTCTTACAATTGTCACCGCGAAAAATGAAGATTACGCTTTTGATATGTTTGAGGCATTGAATACGACTGGCGAGCCGCTCACCGCTTTTGAGACTTTTAAACCTCGCGTGATTCATAGCGAAGGTTTAGAGCAATACGAAAAATCGAGGTCTTTTGAATATATGAAGGCAGTGGAGGCCTATCTCGAAGGCTTTACTAAGACCGATGAGAAGCAGGACGCCACCAGTCGTTTGATTGTTGCTTTTGCATCAGCCGAGCGTGGAGAGAAACTTTCGAAGCGTCTTAGCGACCAGCGCCGTTTTTTCAAAGACAATTTTGAGAAGCTTGCCGTGGGTGATCCGAAGCAAGATTTTGTCCGGCACCTTTCCCACAGTGCCATTTTCGTGCAGCATGCATGGCCTGATGAGAAAGCGGCAACGCCCAAGCTTTTTTCGGTAGATGAGGCAGGCACTGATGAAGTCATTCTATGCCTTGATCTACTACGCAGCTTCAAGCATACGATCACGCTTGGCCCGTTAGTTCGTTTTTACTCAGAAATCAGAAAAGCTGACAACGATTCGCGCCCGAAGGCAGTAGAGTCGTTTATAAAAGCTGTGAAGGCGATTGCCTCATTCTCCGTGCTATGGAGGGCCTCACGTCGAGGAACTGAGAATATCGACATGCACTATCGCCGTTTGATGGAGGAGGGTTATTTGGCTGTTGGGCTTGCGCCATTAGCCCGCAGGAACAGTAAGGGGGAGCTTTCAGTCGCACCTGATGCCGAACTGTTCAAAAACGCTTTGGCGGCGATCCTTGTTGCAGATGGAAAAATTGGGACAAAGGAAGATTGGACCAAATTGGCCGCCAAGATACCTGCCTACAAGAACCATAGAGAGATCGCCCGCTTTCTTCTTTTGGCAGCCGCTCATGACAGCGCCGAGGACAAGCTGTCGCCCGGACTTACCGTGGCTGGAAAAACTGATCTTTTGCCTTTGTTAGACTATGCCCATTGGCGCGATGAAGTTTCCCAAACCGTCGAACATATCGCGCCTGGCACAAGGGAGGATGGGTGGTTGGATGAAATATATGAGGATGCCGAAACCATCGACAGACTTGGCAACCTGACGTTGCTACCAAGAGCTGAGAACGCGTCCCTCAGTAATGGGTCTTGGGCCAGAAAGCGGCTGATTTACAAAGTATTGTCAGCGGAGACATCCGATGAACTCGACCCTCTTCTTAACCAGGCGGCGCAGCAAGGAATTGAAATATCCAAAAGCACAGCGGACCTGCTGGCAAACTCGCGACATTTGCCGATGGCCAAAGCGGTCGCTTGCGTAGAAGGAGACTGGACGTTGGACTTGGTGGAGCGTCGCTCAATTCGGATTGCTGAGCTTGCGTGGGCTCGAATCGCTCCATGGATCGGTTTACCCGCTTAGTAAGAGCCCAGCCCTCTAAAAGGGCTGGTAAGGTGCAGCTAGTTTGGAGCTTACTTGTGGCAAACCACGCAAGCCCCGTTGCCTTCATCTTCGCCGTAGATGTCGTCGATGTCTTCCAGAGTTTCAATCGGGCGAAGAGGATTAATGGGCCTGTTGGCTAAGTCTCTTTGCTTGCGGCGTTCGAAGTCCGTGACGATCTGGATGACGCGCGCGGGCTTTTCCAGCTCATCCAGCGGCTCGCCCTGGGTCCACGTAAATGGCGAGCCGTGCTCCAATGCGTTCTTCTCGTATTGCTTGGCCTCTTCGAAGGCGTCAGGGTGGCGTTCTTTGAGCCGCACCCATTCGATTTTCTGCTGGAAAAAACAGAATGTGCATCCGCTACGCGAGCGCCAGTCATAATATTTCGGGACGCCGACGCCGGACGATTCCAAGATATCCATCACACCTTTCTTGTCGATTCCACCCTCGCGGAAAGGAAGGCGAACTTTCAAGTTCTCGTGCTTGGACGTATAGCCTTCGCGGTATTCCTCGTCGGCGCGAATCGCTACGTAGCTTGTGACCGTGTCCCCAGCGGCAAGCATTGGCCTAATCCACTGCTCGAATGGCGCAAGCTTCAACTGCCTGGTGCACCAGCGTGTTTGAGCCGATGGCAGGAAATGCTTGTATTCGCGCAGCCAGAAATCGAAATCGCGGCGCGGGTTCAACCTAGCGATTGGCTTACCGAGAAACCCTTCGAGGCGTCCAAGAAATTCATAGACTTCAGGCAGTTCTTTGCCGGTGTCGGTGAAAAAGTATTCAACGTCGAGCTCCGGATGGTGCTGGCGGACGAAAACAGCAAGGGCAGCGCTGTCCTTGCCGCCAGATATTCCAAGAACATGTTTTTCAGCCATGAGACTTCTCCATTTTTGCGTCGTCTTCAAGAGTCAAGCGCATTCCAGCTTTCGCCAGCGCGGCGAGCAGAATTTCTGTGCTGTGGCCTTCTGCCAGAAGAGTGGCCGCTAGCTTTTCAGCCATTGATTCAACCGCGTCGCGATGTCGATCAGGGATTGAGAAAGAGCGAGAGACTGTGCGAGTTTGAGCGCCGGCGCCAATGACCACCGCGAAAGCTTCGCTAGTCGGCTCGCGACCTTTTACCGACGCAAAGGCTTCCGCTTGCCGGAATCGAAGAGCGGCTTGAGCGATATCCAAAAGCGCATGATCGATATCGCGGTCGTTCCAATCGCGCGGAGGTTTGTTAGCGGCTAGGCTCAAAATACCTTCGATGCTTTCCTTGCTCCCATCATGCTTAGCCAGCCGCGCGGCAAAAGCATCTTGGCGCAGGTCGCCGGTCACGCCATTCAAAACCTCTGCTCGAGCGCGCAGCCGGTCTAATTTATCTGCCGGCGCGTCGAGAGCTTCGAGCATTGAGTCTTCAATGCGCGCAAGCAAATTATCGTAAGCGTGCGCGATCTCAGTGATAGGACTGCGAAGCGCATCGACATAGGATCGGTCGCTATTCTTTTCAAGAAGCGCAGCTAGATCAATGAAGAGAACTTTGTGCGGATCGCTGGCTTTTAGCAATGTGTCGCGCACAGACCGAGCGATATCGCTGATGGTATGGGTGCGCTGGCTCCATGCCGGCAAACCGAAGACCATCCCGACAAGGCCACGCGCCGCTTCCAAAGGATCGCGAGTGTTCGCGGACGCGCCAACTTCGGCAAGAATGTCGGAGATCCCGGAAAGGATGCTGGCTTTCTCTTGGTCGATCAAAATCCAGCGCATGGAGAACCGCGATGAATCTTGAAGATATTCGTCGATGTCCGCATCGGTGACGCGCGGAATGAACATGCCTTCCTTATACAACGCGAGGTTGCCTTTATGGGCAAGCAAAAACGCAGTGAACAACACAGGCATGATGCCTTTGCGGACGCCATACGGCGGCTTGGCCCACAGGTCGTAAAGGTCGGAAATCTTCACTCGCGTGTTCGCATCAGCGAAGAGCGCGCGCGTCTCTTTCCAAAGATTGGAAAAGGTCGGGGCGTGTTGATCGTCAGGCGGCACGAAGCGCCATGCGCCATTGCTATCCTGTCGATGCAGGCCCGTGGCACGGAGCAAGGTCTCATAGAGGCCGCGCTCGGCAGGGTATCCCGAAACGCCGAGATCCTCTTCTTCCTCATGGTCGAGCATGCGGTAGAGCAGGTCGCGGCGAGCTTTGACGCTGTTGCTTGAAGGGCTGTCGCGGTTTAAAAGCTCGCTCCACAGTTGCGGGGCGGAAGGGTAGATCGCATCGGCCAAATTGGATGCGACAGGGGATAGGCGCCCGTTTGTTTCGAACTCGTCTTCGCCAGCGATCCATCGCGCGTTGATCACTGCTTCGCGAAGTTGCTCTTCAAGATTGGCGCGCACCGACGAGATTCTCGCTTGCACTTCGCGACGCGCAACCCGATCGCCGTTGAGCTCGTGGCGCGACTGGACAATTTGGAGCGCGAGAAGCTCGGAGCCGAGATCCTCAATTTTGGCGTGGTTGCGAGGAATGCCGATGACCACCGGCCAAGGCTCCACCCGTGAGTGTTCGTGGCACTTCCGCAGTGCGGCTTTGCTGTTGATATTCGAGCCCGGTAGCGCCAGGAGAAATAGGCCGAAATCGCCGTTGTGGGGCTTGAACTTCGTGGCGATGCGTTGGACGTCGTCCAAACGGCACAGCGCCATGTTCATCCATCGCATCGTGCCAGTTTCGTGATAGTGCCGCTTTGCGATGACCGGATAAAGATTCGTTAAGCTTTCGATCAAGGAGAAATCGACGCCAGACATCCCCGCTCGGGCTTGCGAAATGGCATTGTCAATATCGAAGTCGCTGCCTTCGAAAACCGACCAGGCTCCGATGTGTTTTTTGAATAGGATCACCCGCCAATTGGAAAGCTGTTCCAGAGCGGCTTCGACCTGCTCAAGCGTGTGGCCGTAGAAAAGCGATTTGAGAACGGTCGACTCCGCCGCAAGCCCCGATCCATTGCGGAAGAGATCGATCACAGCAATGTTCTTGATGAGCTCGACATGCAATGCATCGGTGGTTTTTGCTTCGGCGCGCTCGACGGCCTCGACGGCCTGAGCCCAACGGTGACCATCCGGCGACGATAGGATCGCCGGCTCCAAGTTGGCGCGCAGGTAGTCCCAATAATCGTTGGGGCGATACCAGGATGATTGCAGTTGTGGCGTGGACTCCAGGTAGGAGCGGAATCCGGATGGCTCGACCGAAGCCAAGAAGCCAAATGTGCTTCGTTCGTTTTGCCCAAATTGGCGTTTTGAGATTGGACCTAACAGAGCGGCCATGGTCGGATGCAGTGGCCAGCAGGAATGCAAGCTTTTTGAGAAGCTCTCGCCAACAGCTGGGCGCCGCGCGCGGATGGAGTCCGCGATCTCAATCGATGCAGGCATCATCCAGTCAGGAGTGACCTCAGCGTGGATAGCGCGGCCGATCAACTCCACAACCTCGTCGCTCGCAGCGACCAAAGGTATGTCGGAGTATCGGCCTTGAACTTTGACCCAGTCGTCGCGCGTCCCGATGCCAAGCCGAGCCGCATATTGGCTGAACGATTGGTGAAGGATGCCGATGACGACAACCTTGCCAGCGGTCCGAGCAGCCGCTTCCGCGAGCTCTTGGAAGAAATAGACATCGTCGCCCACGCCCAGCGCGGAGGCTTCGAGAAACTTGCCCATCTCATCGATGATGATCAGGACGCCGTCATTCTTCTTGGACTCGGCGGCTTCGCAGATGTCGGCGATGAGGGACGAAGTATTGGTCTTGCGTCCGTCATGGCTAAACCCCTGCGCGTGGCGCAGGCCCTTGGCTAGCTCCGATACGACGCTCGCTCGTTTGCCAACGATGGGGACGGTCAGCCAACCCTTGCGGCAAGGCAGCGCCTGATCAAATGAGGGAATGTCTTCCAGCCTTAGAACCTCTCTGGCTTTCGCGCGCAGATTCTTGTCTGCCCCGAGGGCGCTCGCGAATGCGACCGCCAGCGAAGATTTTCCGCCGCCGAACGGACCGGTCCAGCTGAATGCTCGCTGATTGCTCTCCAACAGTTGCTTGGTCATGCTGCTTAAAACGGCCGTGGCCGTTCCATGGCAGATATAGCCGTTCAAAGCGTCGGGGCGGCCAAGATCGATATCGATGCGTATCGAGCGCTGATAATGGCGCGAGACGTGGACGATGTCCGAGAGTTTGATAGTTTGCGTGTTAGACATAGGCCAGCTCGATCATGCGTTCGCTGAGATTTTCAGCCTTGTTGATGTTGCGATGAACTTGCCTCAGGCCTGCTGTGTCGGTCCAGGAAAGCGCTCCGAGAGTGATGTCCTCAAGCGCAAGAAGGCGCTCGGCGATCGAATCCTCATCGAGTTTGAATACCCGTCCCGGCGATCCTTCGCCAAACGCGATGGCTTCGAAAGGAAGAGAGCTGAGTCCCGGCGCGGCCGTCTTCCAAAAATCCAAAAGCGCGTAGGCGAACATTCCGTCATGCAGCGTGGCCTTAGGGCCACGGCGGAAGGCGAAGTAGCCTTTGCGCTCTTCAAATATCAGCCCCAACTCGCCGAGCATTGGCTCGGCATAGTCCTCAGGCGACCCGCCTGTGGACCGTGGAGCATAGCCGCGAAGGCACGTTTCGATATCTCGCGACAAAGTCGCGGGGGACAGCTTGCGATTGGGGTCTAAGCTTCGCGCGTATTCGGCCAACGGGGCTTCGAGGTCCTCGCGCGAGAATGTCGGCATGGTGACATGGTTGAAGAGCCATTTCCATGTGGTCGCCCGATTTCCTTTTCCTGCGAGCCACCAATGCGCATACCAAGCGGTGGTGGGATTTTCCGAATAGGGGTCCAAGCCGCCATCCTTCAAGACAGCGTTGGCGGCATCGGTGACTTTGTAGGCGCCGCTAGGGGCGCCTTCCTCCGTCATCACATTGCAGGCCAATGCCCAATGGCGTATCGCAGCGACCATATTTTTGCCAACGCCGAATTCGGCGATTGCATTGTCGTCGGTGAAGGTCGATTTCAGGATGATGCCCGGCGATTTCGCTTGGTCGAAGGCTTTTTTGAGCCACATTTGACGAAGCGGAAACGTCTCGTGTCCTGAGAAGTGCGCCTGAACGCCTTCGGATGCTGTGTTTTTCTTCATGCGCGCAATTATAACTGGAGACCTTCGCCAGTGGCTCGCTTTCCCCGATGCTTTCCGCAAAAACTGGAGACCTTCACCAGTGGGAATGGACGCTTGTCGTTGCTGTGTGCAGACGTCTGCACAGCTTTCCACTATTCGGTGCTTCTCGCGGTATATTAATCAAAAACAACAGGTGACGAATTAACAACGCAATTTGCTTGAGCTACCGCTGTGGAAATATACAGTATTTTTGTCTTTGCTGCCACCATGTCACCGAGTGATTGGTGATTTTTTTGCATCTTTGCCCGTGGTTGTAAAATGCCGGGGGGGGGCGACCGGCTCCCTATTCGCGTGTATTCGAGGCCTCTTTCCAAACTAATCGGGAATCAGCGTTACAGGACGGCATGGCTAATTCGGCGGAGGTCGCAGTCGCCGAGCGCGACCAGCAAACCATCATTGCTCGCGATGCTTGGCAAGCGAGGCTCCGCTTCCTAGCTCCGGAAGGTGACTTTCACCATTCGAAGGTTCAATCTATTTTGGTGTGCTGTGCTCCGGTTATCGAAGCTAGATGCGCGTCTCGTAGGCTGTTCAAGGCAGATCTTTTCTATGAGCTAGCCCGGCCTGACGTAGTCAGGAATTTAGCCGGGGCCGGGAATCGAAGTGGAGCGGGAAATCGCTTCTATCACTGGGACGGCCACGGAGTTTCCGAATTGCTTCATGGCTGTCCGCTCGTTAGCGTGCGGTGTGAAGGACTCGGGGAAGCCTTGCATGCGCGCGCACTCGCGGGCATTGAGCTTGCGGATGGTTCGCTTCACCAAATAGAGGCCGCTCTTTCCGCCGGGGCCGCCAGAGTTCGCGCATAGCGTGAAGCCTTTGCCTTGAGCCGATGCCACGCGGTATCCCTGGTGGTCCATGCCCTCGATGAGGCCCACGCGTTCGATGCGGGCCGAGCGACCTTTGGGATTCGCCTTCAACCGCACCACGTCTCGCTTACACGGCGCGACCGTGGACGCGGGTTCCAAGATGTCGGCGACCACTTTGGTGGCGTCCATCCCTTTCGGGAAAATGAATGGAGTCACGCGGCTCGCCAAGACGGAGTCGTGAACGCAAACCAGGAACAATCGCTCCCGCATTTGTGGCAACCCAAAATCGCCCGCGTTGAGCAGTTTGGTCGAGACGGAGTAGCCAAGGCCGGTGAGCGTGTCCATGACGGTGTCGAAGGTCTTGCCGCCATCGTGGTCGCGCAGGCCCGCCACGTTCTCCAAGATCGCCACCGACGGAGCGAGGTCGCCAATGAGCCGCGCCAGATCAAAGAAGAGGGCGCCTTTGTCTGGATTGGCCAACCCCTCGCGGGAGCCTGCGACGCTGAAGCTTTGGCATGGGAAGCCGCCGCAGACGATGTCGACGTGGCCGAACATCTTGGCATTCGCCGTCTTGATGTCGTCGTGCATGGCGTAGCTGCCAGGATGGTTCGCCAAGTAGGTCTTTCTGGCCTCGGCATCGAGCTCCACAGCCCCAGCGCATATGGCTCCCTGCGATGCCATCGCGATGTGGAAACCGCCGATGCCGGCGAAGAGATCAAGGAAGCGTTTGCCCGCAAGCGGTGCGGCGTTGATCGGCGACGTGGCCGGAGCCAGGAAATCGCTCGCCCAGTCCACCAAGGCGCCGACGGATTTTTGCTGAGCTTTCGTCAGCCGGTCGCCATCGATTGCCGATGCCATTGAGTCAAGCAGTCGCCGCGCAGCATGGGCGAGCGCCTCGGTCTCGGTGACGAAGTGGTCGCTGGAAGTGGTCAGTGGAAGCGTGCAAGCCCAGCAAAGGCCTGAGCGGAAGGTGAATCGGAATTCAGCCACCCACCCGCCGTCATGCCGGGCGTATTGGATGCTGGCTTTGACGCCGTCGCGGTCCATGGCGTGCTCGCCTTGCTTTTGCAAGACGGCTTTGGCGGATAGCGGAGTGGGCGAGCAGGGGACCACATGAGCATAGGCGGCAGTGTTTGTTGCCATCCGATTCGATTTCGCCGATTGCGTCATGCCGATCTCCCGTCCATTCGCGGTAGCTGCATGCCCCGCCATGGATCGCATTCTCTGGCGGAAAAGGGCTCCAATCGGGACTGGTGGCCAGGCGTCCCCGCTAGTCCCCCAAACGATTTCGCTGTCCCCGCTTGTCTAGCCAAAAAAACATCATGCTAGAATTGAAAAAACTGCCGACTCGGGGAGCCGATGGCCAATACCGGAAAGTATGTGAGCGCCGCGAAAGACATTGAGAGCCACGCCGCGCGGATTGCCGCGCTCATGGCGATCAAGCCCGAAGTCAAGCCGCACTATTTCTTCGAAGTCGGCGACGCGTGCGCTTTGCTCGGGGTTGACGCGAAGACGCTCCAGCGCAAGCGCAAGCTGCGCGACACCTTGCTTTCAAACGGCGAAGATCCAGACCCTCTCGATCTTTCCTCTGTCCCCTATGTGCCGCCACGGCCTGCGGTCAAGTATTCAGCCCAAGACTTGGAGGACTTTCTCAAGCGGCTCTACGCGGCCACCAAATCGCACAAGGTGAAGCTGCCCCCGTCCCCAGGCAAGCGTCAAGCCGTGGCCGCGCTGGGCTTTCAAACGTGGATGGCGACGGCGTCGCCGCTCGATGCGTGGCCATTCTCAATCCAGCCCGATGGCCGCCCTATGGATCTGTGCGCGGCGATCATCACCGGCAAGCTGACCGGCAAGGCGGAGTCCCTGACGCTTAGGATGTTCGCGGAGCGAGTCGCCGATGTCGCCTCGCGCTCATTTCACGAGGCCGAGGCGGATGAGGTCGAGATGGCGAGCGGGCCGGGGAAGAAAAGATCCAAGCGGCAGCGAAGGGCGACTGGTTTGTAGTCGTCGCCGAATAAGCCCGTTGCAGTCATAGCTCTGGCAGCAGCGACAAATTTTAGAGAGGTCAGAGCGAACGGTTTTATCCAGGGTGGCCTCGCGGCTTTCGGATGGGGAAAGCGGGTGGTCTGCATGCATGGCCTAGATCTGCACGACACGATGCATCGGGAAATTCCCCTCAATCACGTCCTTGACCGCAAAGTAAGGAGGGCGGCCGAGACAGGGTCTCCGTTCGCGCGCGTGCGAGACCTTTTTCCATGATCATTCCTGGCGAGCTTCGAGAAGCTCGAACGATTTTGGCTCGTGAGGTGGAATGTTCCCGGGAGAGTGTTTTGAAATGAGTGGATCAAAGGAGGAGATGAAATGACCGAAACAAAGCCGGTGCCGGCGAAGTCTGTCTACAGCGCCGAAGAGATGAAGAGCTTTGGCGTGGAGCCTTGCGAGGCGTGCAAGGTGATGCCAGGCTTCATTCCGTCCAAGTATATGTTTGAGGGCAAGCCCCTGCATGTTTTTCAGTGCCCGAAGTGCGACAACATTATGGGTGATTTTCTCTTGCCCAATGACGAGGATGAAGGCGTCAAATATTGGAACGAGATGCAGCGCGAGCGGCGCAGCGAGCGCCTCGATCCATTCGATCGTGATTGGCACGAGGCGCACATCATGCCTGCGTTGGCTGCCTTGGGCGTCGAGCTGGAAAACACCGGTAGAGTGCTGCATCAAACAACCTTTCGAAGAAAAGCTGAACTTGAGTATCAGCTTTCGAGCCTTGATGAATTAGCCAGCCAGATGGCGGCGACCGTTGCCAAGTTGCGCGTTGAGTTTGCGAAGCGGCACAAGCCCATCAAATAGACGCTGATTGGGTGTATGTTTTGAGAACAGGATTTGTTAATGACGACGAAGAAGCCACTACCAGGTCAGGCGATGCTTAATGGCGTCTCAGTGCCGATTCACGATGCGTTGGCGCAGCTCAATGCTCTTCCCAACAACGCAAACCTAACGGCATCGGAAGCCGCGTTGTTTCTCGGCAGTTCCGTTTCTACCCTTGCGCGCATGAGAAAGAGTGGAATTGGTCCAACGTGGATTGAAAAAGCGGGTGTGAAGAAGAGCTCTCCCGTCTACATCAAGCAGGACTTGATCGTATGGGTCACGGCAAACAACGTGGGTGGGCCTGTGCCGGTGGCCGTGGCGAGCGCGGCTCCGCCGCCAAGCGCGGGCGCGATAGCGCTGACGCATGATCATTTGAATGAGGAGTCAATCCCGCCGACGGGAAGCATCTGCAAATCTGTGATCGAGCACATCGCTAGATATGCCGAGACGAATATTGGCGATATCTGGGTAGAGGGCGAATTCTGGAAGATCTACGATGGACTGCTCGTCGCCGGTGAAGAAGACGACGCATTGAAGCTGCTGACGCGCCACCTGCTGGAAATCTTCGAACGCAAGGGCATCATTTCTTGCACTATTAGCGGAGACAGACGGACCGTCGAAGGGAAAGTCTTTAATCTGCTGTGGAAAGAGGATGGCGAGGATGAAACGTCGATTGTTCGCTACGAGTGTAGCGATCCGACTGCGATCATTGATCACGCCAAAGAGATTGACGCCAAGCTTGCTATGCAGGGAACGGAGGCCGGCGTCCAGCCAGGAACGCCCAAGAAGTCAATCAAAGACAGAACGGACATCATGTGAAGAACCTGTCTTTTTTTCTCTTTGAGATGGGTTTCGACCACTTCCACACTGTAGGCGAAACAAGTCTCGCCATAGACGCTCCAGAGGCCTTCCAGCTCGTCTCCGAATGTGCTTGTTCACCAAAAGATCGAAGCCGCCCAGGAGTGCGCTGCCTGGCTCTTCATTCGCCTCGGAGAGGATGGCGAGCCGGGGTCGGAGGCCGTGCAATTCATCTCATTGAAGCCGGACCTGATCGACGCCACGCCGGTTCACTAAGTCGCGAAAGCTGTCGCCAAAGAGAAATATGAAGGTCCGCACGGACACGCTTTGAAAATGGCGAATTTGCACATCGCCTTCTTTGGAAAGGGCCATGTGGCGACTCGTTTACCCTGGACTCTGGGGCCTGCGCTCGAAGCGGGGTTCCGCCCTTCCAAATAGATGTTCGCGACTCAGTGGCTGGCTGCGAAGCGAGCGATGTTGGCGACGGCGCCCAGTTTTCGAGTGTCGACGGTGAACTCAGACTCGCCAAGGTAGAGCGAATGCTTTGACGGGCCAGCGATGATCGCCTCGGCCTGGGCTTCGGTTCGGAGGACCACGCCTCCTTTGCCAATGGCGTTGAGCCCTCTGGCGAACTTGATGGCTGTCTCTTCATTGTCGGTCCACGCGGTTCCGATGCGGCCGGCCTCGAGGCGGTCGATGTTCTCTCCACGGTAGAGGGGCAGACCGGGTCCTTGGCGGCGAGGAAGCCATACCCAGAGCATATCCATCAACACATCGTCGTCGGCGACAAGCTCGCGCAGGTAGTGGTGGCAGACGTGCCATTGCGTATGGAAGCGCTCGGCAAGATGCTCGGATGATGGTGGGAGTTGCGCCATCGCGCGAATCAGATCGCGCCAGGCGGCCTGATGTTTTGGCCTGTCGGGACTGCGGATCAAAGGTCCGAATTCCTGGCCCCAAAGGATGTGCCGAAGCAGTGGTGGGTAGCCTTCGAGCGCTGCTTCATTGTTCATATCGAGCGCCGTCATTTGCCGTCAAGTGCCTACGCAATCGCTGGGGATCA
>Ga0209847_1000178_pt1 | contig 27651 bp, 24 predicted proteins | sample OrgsoiDNA_201060_FD_185808 | JGI IMG/M metagenome (GOLD analysis project Ga0209847, IMG submission 185808) | Permafrost soil microbial communities from the Arctic, to analyse light accelerated degradation of dissolved organic matter (DOM) -... | ecosystem: Environmental > Terrestrial > Soil >... | reverse complement strand
ACGTCTTTAACAATATTTTAACTCAGCTTACCAGTTGCGTTTTAAACAATGTTTAGGTTGAGAGGCCGGTCACTAATTTTACTGAGCCTCCATGGCCCAAAAAAGAAAAAGGCGGCCAGAGCCGCCTATAAAAGTCTTACTCACTTCTTGTTCGCCGGTGGCGGAGGGGGTGGTAACGCTTTTCCTCTGGCCGGTGGCGGGGGTTTATTCGGTGACGACGGTCTCGACCCGTGCGGGTTGTGTGTCATACCAACCGGGCCCCCAGCCGGGCCCATAGCCTCGCCCCCAACGCGGATCATACGGGCCTCCGTATCCCCAACCCCAGGGTCCCATTGGCTGCGGTGGCATCACCACCTGCTGAGTCAGGCGCCAGCGTTTGAAACTATTGACGTTCATCGTGACAAATTTATACGACGTCTGGCCGATGGTCCCCTCCTCGGCTCCGGTAATTGGGCCGACGACGGTCACGAGCTGACCTTTGAAGTCCACCGGATCCACGAAGCCATTTACATACGCGTGAATGCGTCCGAGTGACGCAGCACCGAGGATCGGTCTTGCACCATCGTCTAGCGGCATCGTGGCGATTTCAAGGCGCGTTTTATTTTGCTCATTGGTAATACCTACGACTTTTCCGCCAAAGCGCGCTTCCTGACCTGCATATAACTGCGGCGCACCCTGTACAACTTGCAGATTCATCTGCGGTGTATCCGTCGTCCCTCGGATATCATCGGGGACCGTAACGCAGCCGGACAGCAATAAAACACTCAAACTGATGGCGCTGAATGTCAGAGCCGAAAACCGTGGAACACCTGACCACTTACGCATAGCAAAAACTCCTGGACGATATTGTTAATTTTGACCACGGTTTACCGCACAAGTTGCTATAACCTACCGGCCCGGCAGCTTTTTCCAGGTCACTTCATTACGCAGGTAGACGGGTTCTGCATGTTCAGGCGTTACGCGCACACCGCGTTGCCACATTTGCAGCGCTAATGGCAGCATGTCTTCGGCCTGTGGCAGACACATTTCGCCATCAAAGAGTTCGGCACTCCGCGTTTCGCCCAGCAGAGTAGGATAAGTTTGCCAACCGGTACCGACGGTCGCAAAACGGCCAGAGAAATCAGCAGCACGCAACTGGAGCTGTTCGGGTTTGATCACCGCTTCGCTCTGTTCGCCCTGCCAGTCACCGTCAGCGCTGCGGTAATACTCGCCCCAGTAGACATCGCCCATACGAGCGTCGATGGCAGCGAGCACACGTTCAGCACCGTTCAGACGATGCGCGCCCTGTGCCATGGTCATCAGGGTGGAAACTGGCAGCAGAGGTAACTCAGCACCGTACGCCAACCCCTGCGCGATACCAATGCCAATGCGCACGCCGGTGAAACTTCCCGGACCACGTCCAAAGGCCAATGCGTCAAGCTGAGTTAGCGTCAGCCCCGCTTCGGACATAATTTGCTGCACCATTGGCAGAATACGCTGCGTGTGTTCACGCGCGCAGAGTTCGAAATGAGCGAGTGTCTCGCCATCATTATAAAGCGCGACCGAACAGGCTTCTGTCGCCGTATCAATTGCTAAAATTCGCGTGGACATGCCAAACCTCAGGCGGAAAAAAGGAGTTAAAGGCCAGAAATACGCCGTTGAAGGCCTTTTTCGGGGCGGGATTCTAGCATAACCGGCGGGCTATTTCTGCTGTTCAACGTTTTGCAGAAAACGGATCGCCTTGGCGAGATCGCGGGTGCGCGGTGCTGGCGGCAAACTGTTCAGGAAGACTTCCCCGTAAGGACGCATCACCAGACGGTTATCACAGATAATCATCACGCCGCGGTCATCGGTATCACGGATTAAACGTCCCACCCCCTGTTTGAGGGTGATCACCGCGTCGGGGAGTTGCACTTCGTTAAACGGATCCCCACCGCGCAGGCGGCAATCTTCAATACGGGCTTTCAGCAGCGGGTCATCCGGCGAAGTAAACGGTAATTTGTCGATGATAACGCAGGAGAGCGCTTCACCACGCACATCCACCCCTTCCCAGAAGCTGCTGGTTGCTACCAGCAAGGCATTACCGGCTTCGACGAACTGCGCCAGCAGTTGGCCTTTACTGGTTTCACCCTGCAATAACACGGGCAACGTGGTGCTGGCACGAAACTCTTCGGCCAGCTCACGCATCATCAGATGCGAGGTACAGAGGAAGAAGCAGCGGCCCTTGTTGGCTTCAATCAGGGGCAGCAGCATTTTGGCCAACTGGCGCGAACCGCCGCGCTCGTTGGGCGACGGCAGGAAACGCGGCACGCAGAGCAGCGCCTGATTGGCATAATCGAAGGGGCTCGCCAGCAGTAAGGTTTCGGCGTCATCCAGCCCGAGACGAGCAGTGAAATGGTGTAGCTGATCGTTCACCGACAGTGTGGCCGAGGTGAAAATCCACGCACCGGGTTTGTCGCTCATCATCTCACTGAATTTATCGGTCACCGAAAGTGGCGTCAGCGCCAGGACGAAGTGGCGTGAGTTACATTCATACCAATAACTGTAACCAGGAATCGTAACATCTTTCAGGCGCTTGAGGCGGTTGCGGTAAACCGTCGCCCGCTCAAATGCAGCGTCCAGCAGAGCTGAGCGCCCAAGGGAGAGTTTTACGACGTCGTAGCAAAGCTCGAGGGCATCATCAAGCAACAACAACGCACGCTGAATCGCGGGTTGATTCAGTACATCACGCAGGTTGCCACGAAAACCGGGTTCGCCCAAGGCCAGACGGAAATCCATCGTACTCTGGCTAAGACGGTCGGCGCTTTTTTGCAACTGGACTGAGTCACGAACTTCGGTACGGTACGCAATCGTGATGTCTTTGGCCATATCCAGTAACTGACGGCTGGTGACCTGCTGGCCAAAGTACTGGCTGGCGATATCCGGGATCTGATGCGCTTCATCGAAAATCATCACGTCAGCAGTCGGGATCAATTCACCAAAACCGCTCTCTTTAACCACCATATCCGCCATAAACAGATGGTGGTTCACCACCACCACGTCGGCATCCATGGCTTTACGACGAGCTTTAACCACGAAGCACTCTTTGTACGCCGGACAGTCACTGCCGAGACAATTGTCATTAGTACTGGTGACCAGCGGCCAGACATAGCTGTCTTCGGCCACCACCGCGCAGGTGCTGATGTCCCCTTCTTCGGTCATACTCGACCAATTGCGCAGATGAACCAAATCACTGAGTGACTGGCTGGCAAGATCACCACCGGACAGAGACTGCTGTTCGAGGCGTTCGATACACAGGTAGTTTGAGCGCCCTTTCAACAGGGCAAGCTTGCCTTTGAATTTCAGGGCGCTGGCGACTTTGGGTAAGTCTCTGGAATAGAGCTGGTCCTGCAGGGCTTTGGAACCGGTAGAGATAATCACTTTTTTACCGGAGCGCAGCGCCGGAGCCAGGTAGGCATAGGTTTTACCGGTACCGGTACCTGCTTCGACCACCAGCCCCTGCTTATTGACGATCGCCTTGCTGACGGCCTGCGCCATCAGACGCTGAGGTTCACGCGGCTTAAAACCTTCAATTTTCTGCGCTAACGCGCCATCTGGTGCAAAATCGTCTGTCACACTGTCTCTCTACCTGTACGGATCAGCAGTGATTATGCCAATCCAATGCCTCCACGGCTACCGGCATCTGTCAATCCACCGTAATCCGCCTTTGTGATACCCTTAGCGCCATCATTAGAAAGTGACTGAAGGAGCATAAAAATATGACCATCGAACGAATCAGACCTGAGCCGCGTATGTCCGATGTGGTGATCCACAATGACACCATTTACTACACCGCCGTCCCGGAAAATCTGGATGCGAATGCCAAAGACCAGACGGCTGAAACGCTGGCGATCATTGACGCTGTACTGACTGAAGCCGGTTCTGACAAAAGCAAAATCCTCGATGCGACACTGTTCCTGGTTCACAAAGAAGATTTTAAAGCCATGAATGAAGCCTGGGATGCGTGGGTGTCTCCGGGCAATGCGCCGGTGCGCTGTACAGTTCAGGCCAATCTGATGAACCCAAAATATAAAATTGAAATCAAGATCATCGCAGCACGTTAAACGCTGAGTGCCAGACATAAAAAAACCTCCCGCGGGAGGTTTTTGTTTTCAGCAAAATGAATTTACTTCTTCGCGCCGGCAACGGCTTCGCGCGCCAAATCGGTGATCCGTGCATAATCACCGCTTTCCAGTGCATCCGCTGGCACCAGCCATGAACCACCAATACACAGCACGCTTTTCAGCGCCAAATAGTCACGGTAGTTGTTCGGCGTAATACCACCGGTTGGGCAGAAACGCACCTGCGGGAACGGGCCGGCAATCGCCTGCAAGGCCTTCACGCCGCCGTTAGCTTCCGCCGGGAAAAATTTAAACTCACGCAGACCGGCATCCAGGCCCAGCATCAGTTCAGATACGGTGCTGATCCCAGGGATTAACGGAATAGAGCCCGCATTCGCGGCTTTCAGTAAATCTTCGGTCAAACCGGGGCTGATGGCAAACTGAGCGCCAGCGGCGGTCACTTCTGCAAGTTGTGCCGCGTTGAGCACGGTACCCGCACCAATGATCGCATCAGGGACCTCTTTGGCAATGGCTTTAATGGCGTCCATCGCACACGCTGTGCGCAGCGTCACTTCCAGCACGCGAACACCGCCCGCGACCAGCGCTTTAGCCAGAGGGACCGCATGTTCAAGTTTATTGATAACAATCACCGGAACGACCGGACCGGACGTCAGGATCTGTTCCGCGCTTGTTTTCCAATTTTTCATCTTTGTCTCCATTCATGCCCGTGGGCATCGTTGTGATTGATGGCGCGCCCCTGCCACAGGGCCTGCAAAGTGCAGGTTACCGACCACACCCATTAGCTAACACTGCAATCTGAATGATTTTGGGTATTAAAAACATCAATAAAAAAACCGCTGCAATAGCAACGGTTTCAGAAATTCCTGTTATGCAGTCCAGTAAACACTGACCGGTGTTTGCTGCTGATTTAGCACGGCGCGCACCGGCATTTCGTTCACATCGGTGCCTTTCTCCGCCCGTTCATACACTTCGCGTTTAGCTTCACCCATCAGATGCAGATAGATATTGCGGCTGTCGAGCAGTACCGGCAACGTCAGCGTTATTCTGTCGAGGGGAGCGGTCAGCGGCGTCATCCCCATGCAGGTACGGTCAGAATCCAGCGCCAACGCCGCAGCCAGATTAGACGCACCGGGGAATAATGAGGCCGTGTGACCGTCATCGCCCATGCCGAGGATCACCACATCGATAGGACGTGGTAACGCCTTCAAGGCCTGCTCCGTTTGATCAGCCCCTTCGAAAGGTGAGGCAGCATCATTTTTCAGACCAATAAACGTGGCTGACGCAGCGAAGCCCTGTAAGAGGTTATTGCGCACCAGCTTTTCGTTACTGGCCCCATTATCCGGGCTGACCCAGCGTTCATCGGCCAGAGTAATGACCACTTTGCTCCAGTCCAGTTCCTGACGCGTAAGCTGTATGAAGAGATCGAGCGGCGTACGCCCGCCCGATACCACCAGACTGGCTTTGCCGTTTGCCGCAATACCCTGGCGAAGGGCATCCGCAATCTTTCCGGCGAAGTTTTGGTTTAGCGCCAGCGCGCCGGAAAATTCGACAAAATTGGCCATCAGTTTCCCTTTACTCGAACTCGTTCCAGGAACGACCGTCACGAGTGATCATTGCCACTGACGCGACAGGACCCCAGGTACCGGACTGGTAAGGTTTTGGTGCTTCACTTTCTGCAGCCCAGGCGTTCATGATGGAGTCGACCCACTTCCAGGCTTCCTCTACTTCATCACGGCGCACGAACAACGCCTGAATACCGCGCATGGTTTCCAGCAACAGACGCTCGTAAGCATCGGCGATATGTTGTTCGTTGAAGGTCTCGGTGAAGCTCAGATCCAACTTGGTGGTTTGCAAACGGTGCTTGTGCTCAAGACCCGGCACTTTGTTCAGCACTTCAATCTCGATACCTTCATCCGGTTGCAGACGAATGGTCAGTTTGTTCTGCGGTAACTGTTGGTAAGAATCACGGAACAGGTTCAGCGCAGGGGTTTTAAAATAGACCACCACTTCTGAACATTTGGTCGGCAGACGCTTACCGGTACGCAGGTAGAACGGCACGCCAGCCCATTGCCAGTTGTCGATATCTACGCGAATAGAGACGAAAGTTTCCGTGGTACTGGATTTTTTTGCGCCCTCTTCTTCCAGATAACCAGGCACTTTTTTGCCCTGCACGAAACCGGCGGTGTACTGACCACGCACCGTATTTTCACGGACATTGGACTGATCGATGCGACGCAGGGAACGCAGTACTTTGACCTTTTCATCACGGATACGGTCGGTACTCAGGTCAGCCGGAGGCGACATGGCGATCATGGTCAGAATTTGCAGCAGGTGGTTCTGGATCATGTCACGCATCTGACCGGCTTCATCGAAGTAACCCCAACGGCCTTCAATACCTACCTCTTCAGCCACGGTGATCTGCACGTGGTCGATGGTGCGGTTGTCCCAGTTACTGGCGAACAGGTTGTTGGCGAAACGCAGCGCCAGCAGGTTAAGTACCGTTTCTTTACCCAAATAGTGGTCGATACGGTAAACCTGTGACTCAGCAAAGTATTCCGCCACCTGATCGTTAATAACCTGAGAAGATTCCAGCGAGTGGCCCAATGGTTTTTCCATCACGACGCGTGCAGGTTCTTTGTTCAGACCGGCTTCGCCCAGACCACGGCAGATAGCGCCGAAGTGGCTTGGAGCGATCGCAAAGTAGTTAATGGTGGCGCGATTTTTCTGGTCGAGCATTTTGCCCAACACTTTAAAATGCTTCAGATCATTGACATCAAGGTTGCAGAATTCAAGACGGGCACTGAGCTTTTCCCACAGTTGCGGGTCAATTTCCTCTTTCATGAAAGTGGTCAGCGCTTCTTTGACAACGTCGGTATACGCCGCTTTGTCCCACTCTGCACGGCCAACACCGATGATTTTGGTGTCAGGATGGATGTGGCCAGCTTTTTCCAGCTGGTACAAGGAAGGCAACAGTTTACGACGCGCAAGATCGCCCTTCGCACCGAAAATAACCAGGTCACACGCCTGGGCTGTCTGGGTTACCGCCATGTTCTTCTCCTTAATGCAAGAATGCAGGATATATTGTAATTTTATTTCAGCAACAATGTACTCTGATTGGTTAGCGCGCGTAAACCTCGATCTAAAACGTTAATAAATGAATAAAAACCACATATTTTGTCACAGATGTTAAAACTGGCATAAAAAGCGCTGAATTCTGTAATTTTATGACAAATATGGAGGGGATTTACCATACTGAAATTTAGATCCCGATCATACTCTGAGGAGAAAAGCTTTAAATTCACCACATTGCTTCTGCCAACCCCATCAGCCTCGTAGTATATTTTCATCAAACCGACATGATTTCCTCTTTTCATAGAAATCGTTGAAACCTATGAGTGGCGCGCAAATGAACACATTGGAAAAGATCCAAAGCCATCTGGACATCCTGAGCAAGTCTGAAAGAAAAGTCGCCGAGGTTATTCTTGCCTCTCCCCAGACCGCTATCCATTGCAGTATTGCCACCCTGGCCCGCATGGCAGATGTCAGTGAACCCACCGTAAACCGTTTTTGCCGCCGGCTCGATACCAAAGGCTTCCCTGACTTCAAGCTGCATCTGGCTCAGAGTCTCGCCAACGGCACGCCTTATGTGAACCGCAATGTCGATGAAGGCGATGCCGCTGATGCGTATACCAGCAAGATATTTGAATCCACCATGGCAACGCTGGATCAGGTCAAAAATACCCTGGATATCAGCGCCGTTAATCGTGCAGTAGATTTGCTGACCCAGGCGAAGAAAATCTCTTTTTTTGGCCTGGGTGCTTCAGCAGCCGTGGCGCATGACGCCATGAATAAGTTTTTTCGCTTCAACATCCCGGTGGTCTACTTTGATGACATCGTGATGCAACGGATGAGCTGTATGAACTGTACCGAAGGGGATGTGGTGGTACTGATATCTCATACTGGCCGTACCAAGAACCTGGTCGAGCTGGCGCATTTGGCCCGTGAGAATGACGCCACGGTGATCGCCATTACTTCCCAGAATACCCCGCTTGCCAATGAGGCCACGCTGGCGCTGTTGCTCGACGTGCCTGAAGATACCGACGTTTATATGCCAATGGTGTCGCGCATTGCTCAACTGACTCTGATTGACGTACTGGCAACCGGATTTACTTTACGACGCGGGGCAAAATTCAGAGATAACCTGAAGCGGGTCAAGGAAGCGCTTAAAGAATCGCGCTTTGATAAAGACGCGCCCATTTCTAATGTTTTCGACTAAGCGTAGTCTGATTGATAAAGAAGTTCCCACTGTTTTTTTTTGCAACACACTTGTTCACCAGTCAACGGAGTAAGACATGTCCAGAAGGCTCAGAAGAACCAAAATTGTTTGTACCCTCGGCCCCGCCACCGATCGCGACAATAACCTGGAAAAGATCATTGCTGCCGGCGCTAACGTCGTGCGTATGAACTTCTCCCACGGCACCGCTGAAGACCACATCATTCGCGCCAATAAAGTGCGTGAAATCGCGGCGCGTCTTGGCCGCCATGTGGCGATCCTCGGTGACCTGCAGGGACCTAAAATTCGCGTGTCGACCTTCAAAGAAGGCAAGGTTTTCCTGAATATCGGCGACAAATTCCTGCTTGATGCCAACATGGGCAAAGGCGAAGGCGACAAAGAGAAAGTCGGTATCGACTATAAAGGTTTGCCTGCTGACGTTGTACCTGGCGATATTCTGCTGCTCGACGACGGTCGTGTGCAGCTTAAAGTGCTGGAAGTTCAGGGCATGAAAGTGTTCACCGAAGTGACCGTGGGCGGCCCGCTGTCCAACAACAAAGGCATCAACAAGCTTGGCGGTGGTCTGTCTGCCGAAGCGCTGACGGAAAAAGACAAAGCCGACATCGTGACTGCCGCTAAAATTGGTGTCGACTATCTGGCCGTCTCTTTCCCGCGTACTGGCGAAGATTTGAATTACGCACGCCGTCTTGCGCGTGATGCTGGCTGTAATGCGCAAATTGTCTCTAAAGTTGAACGGGCTGAAGCCGTGGCTTCTGACGAAGCCATGGATGACATTATTCTGGCCTCGGACGTAGTGATGGTAGCCCGTGGCGATTTGGGCGTTGAAATTGGTGACCCGGAATTGGTCGGGATCCAGAAGAAACTGATCCGTCGCGCCCGTAAACTGAACCGCGCGGTGATCACAGCAACGCAGATGATGGAATCGATGATCACCAATCCGATGCCAACCCGTGCTGAAGTGATGGACGTCGCCAACGCCGTGCTCGATGGTACCGATGCCGTAATGCTCTCTGCGGAAACGGCCGCCGGTCAGTACCCTTCTGAAACCGTAGCCGCGATGGCACGCGTTTGTCTGGGCGCTGAGAAGATCCCAAGCATCAACGTGTCAAAACACCGTTTGGATGTGGAGTTCGACAACATCGAAGAAGCCATTGCGATGTCTTCCATGTATGCCGCCAACCACCTGAAAGGCGTCACAGCCATCATTGCGATGACTGAATCTGGCCGTACGGCGCTGATGATGTCGCGTATCAGCTCCGGTCTGCCGATTTTCGCCATGTCCCGTCATGAACATACGCTGAACCTCACCGCTATCTATCGCGGTGTTACACCCGTGTTCTTTGACAGCAACAGTGATGGCGTGGCCGCAGCCCACGATGCTATCGCCCTGCTGCGTGACAAAGGTTATCTGCTCTCCGGTGATTTGGTGATTGTGACTCAGGGTGACGTCATGAGTACCATCGGCACCACCAATACCAGCCGCGTATTACGCGTCGATTAATGACAATAAGCACATAAAGCGGAGGGGCTGAGTTTCTTTATTTTTCCCTCGATTTATTAAGCCAGTTCATCAGAACTGGCTTTTTTCATTTACTTCGCCCTTTTTTCATTATCCCTCTTTACTATTATCTTCATCTTTATTAAATAAGACTTAAGTCTCATTTAACATAGTTAGAAATAAAGCCAATACGCGCAAAAATATTAAGGGTAAATATTCCATAATCGCCTTTCATTACCCCATTTCACACACTCATTTATCATAAGAAATAAGGAGGAATCTGATGGGGTTTATGTATGAAAGTTAAATTTACGTATCTTTTAGTGACGCGCGTCACAAAAAAACATCAATTTTGCTTCTTTACGTCGAATACCCCTTACTGACATTGAATGATAATGATTTGCATTTATAATGATCCTCATTGGTTAAATTCTTGTATCACCCCGCACAAAGGAATTTATACAAAATTAAAGCCTGTTAATTTTATTTAAAGATACATATTACACCACGCCTTGCATCAATGCAGGGATCGCCCCTGCCTGATGATAAATCAGTCTCACTCAACCCTCCCGACAATAGCCGGCGGCTTCCCCACGCCTGCGCGGCTATAAAAGGGAAAAGACAGGAACCGGTAATGAGCCAAATACATTATTCTGCAGCAGACTCTTCAGCGTCATTAATTCCCCCAAGTCAGGGTTTTATTTTCAATCAGAATAGTACTGAGGAGTGGCAGGCACAGATTGAAAATGGCCTTGAAATAATCAAAAGCCATATTAACAGCAAGGAAAAACCCTTTTCTGGTGTTACACCCGCTGAATTAGCTGACCAGTTTCGCCATATTGATCTGACTAAGCCACTACCCGGCACAAGATTAGCCCTCGAAGAGCTGGATGATTTATATCTGCAGCATGCCGTATATTTCCATCATCCCAAATACCTCGCCCATCTTAATTGCCCGACCGTCGTTCCCGCCCAACTCGCAGAACTTTTCATCAGCGCCATTAACTCCTCTGTCGACACCTGGGACCAGAGTGCAGGCGGCACGCTGATTGAACAAAAGGTGATTGACTGGACGCTGGCGCGTATCCAGTTCGGCCCGCAGTCCGACGGTATTTTCACCAGTGGCGGTACGCAGTCAAACCTGATGGCGATGCTGCTGGCACGTGATGCTTATTGTAAGCGCACCCGGCCTGAACATAATATTAAATACCAGGGCTTACCACCGGAGGCTAGCCGCTGGCGTATCTTCAGCTCGCAGGTCAGCCATTTCAGCATTCAGAAATCCGCTGCGCTACTGGGTCTGGGTTATGACGCCGTGGTACCCGTGGCCTGCGACAGCGCTTTTCGCATGGACATCAACGCACTGAATCAAGAGATCGCACGCTGTCATGCCGAAGGCTTGATCCCGATCGCTATTGTCGCCACCGCTGGCACCACTGACTTTGGCAGCATCGACCCGCTGACCGCTATCGCTGAAATCTGTCGCCGTGAAAAAGTCTGGATGCACGTTGATGCCGCTTACGGCTGTGGTCTGCTGGTTTCACCGCAGCACCGCCAGCGCATTGACGGCATTCATCTGGCCGATTCAGTCACGGTCGACTACCATAAGTCATTCTTCCAGCCGGTCAGTTGCAGCGCCTTCCTGCTTAGTGACCAGAAGCATTTCGAGCACGTCACCTGCTACGCCGATTACCTCAATCCGTTAAGCGCAAGGCTTGAAGGCACGCCGAATCTGGTCAACAAAAGCATTCAAACTACACGACGTTTCGACGCACTGAAAATGTGGCTGACCCTGCGCATCATGGGCCAGCAGGCGCTGGGGGAATCTTTCGATACCCTGCTGGCGCTGGCAACCGATGCGCACCAACAACTTGTCGCACATCCGAACATTGAGATCCTGCACAAACCCGAGCTGAGCACGCTGGTGTTTCGCTTCATTCCCCGTCAATTACTGAGCGATGAGCAGATTGACACCATTAATGCTGATATCCGCAAAGCCTTGCTCCGTGCCGGTAACGCGGTGATCGCAGGGACAAAAGTACAACAACGTCAGTATCTGAAATTCACCCTGCTCAACCCGATGACTACGCCAGAGGATATTGCTGATGTGGTTCGTTTGATCGCGCATTACGGCCAGGAATTGAGCCGTGCTGCACTGAACGCTGAACAAGGTCAATAACAGGAATTCACCATGCCGAATCTCAATAACCCGACCCAAACCTATGATTTTATCGCCATTGGTATTGGCCCGTTTAACCTCGGTCTGGCCTGCCTGACTGAACCGGTAAAAGCGCTGAATGGCCTGTTCCTCGATCAAAATGAGGGCTTCGACTGGCACACCGGTATGATGCTCGAAAGTGCCATGTTACAGACACCGTTCATGGCCGATCTGGTAACGCTGGCCGACCCCACCAGTCGTTTCAGTTTTCTTAATTATCTAAAGCAGAAAGGGAAAATCTACTCATTCTACATCCGTGAAAACTTCTTCATGATGCGCAAAGAGTTTAACCAATATTGCCAGTGGGCCTGCGAACAACTGACCAATCTGCAGTTCTCCACCCGCGTGGAGCAGGTCATCTGGAGCGAAGAGGAGCAGTGCTATCTGATTGAGGCACGCTCTACCCAAGGTGGTGATAAACGAATTTATCGTGCCAAAAAGCTGGTGCTCGGTACCGGGCCTTCTCCGTGGCTGCCCTCCTGCGCCCGCGACGTCAGCCGTCATGTTCATCATTCCAGCGTGTATCTGCCCAACAAAGAGCAAGTGCAGCAATCGAAATCCGTCACCGTGGTCGGCAGCGGCCAGAGCGCAGCCGAGATCTTCTACGACCTGCTGTCAGATATTGAAAAACATCACTATCAGTTGACCTGGGTGACCCGCGCACCGCGCTTTTACCCGCTCGAATACAGCAAACTGACGCTGGAGATGACCTCACCGGAGTACATCGACTATTTCCACGACCTGCCGATGGGCAAACGTGACCAGCTTAACCGCGAACAGAAAGGCCTCTATAAAGGCATCAACATCAGTTTAATCAATGATATATATGACCTGATGTACACAAAGCGCCTCGACGGGCCATTGAACGTGAATCTATATACCCACTCGGAACTGACCGGGATGACCCGCCACCACAATGGCGCGCTGGAGATGACATTCCTGCAACAAGAACAGCAGCAGGAGTACCGCCACAGTAGCGACTCAGTCATTCTGGCGACCGGCTATGGCTATCAGGCACCACAGTGTATTGAAGGCATCCATTCACGCATTCAGTGGGATGATGCCGGTCGCTACGCCGTTAACCGCAATTACAGCATCGATGCCGACAACCAGATTTTTGTACAAAACGCTGAGTTACATACTCACGGCTTTGTCACGCCGGATCTCGGTATGGCCTGTTATCGCAACAGCAGCATTATCCGCGCCATGTTGGGTGACGACGTCTACCCGATTGAACAGGCCATTGCCTTCCAGACCTTCTGTGCCCGCGGGCTGTAAGGAGCCAATCGATGCTTAAAACACAATCCGAAGCCCTGTTTTCACGCTCTTGCGAGGCCGGTGAACTCACGCTGCGCAGGCTGCTTTTTCCGCAGGATGCCGACACCCTGCACCGCTGGATGACCCAGCCCTATGCCCACTTCTGGGGCATGCAGGAAAGTCACCGGGATGAGGTAGAAACCTTCTATCGCAACCTGACCGTAAATAACCCGCATGCCGCCTTAATGGGCGAACATGAGGGTAAACCGGCTTTTTTGATCGAATGTTATCCGGTACAGGACGATCCGCTGCATGAACATTACGACGTACAGTCGGGTGATATCGGCATGCACATTTTATTATCGCCACCTGACTGCCCGCTGCCGGGTTTCAGCTGGCAGGTGTTTTCCACGGTGATGGAATACCTGTTCAGTCTGCCAGAGGTGTCACGGGTAGTGGTCGAGCCCGATGTGCGCAACGACAAAATTCACCGGCTGAACAAACGCGCCGGTTTCCGCTATCAGCGCCAAATCAAGCTTCAACATAAAACGGCCTGGCTGGCATTTTGCCAGCGCGATGATTATTTACTGGCCCGCCAGAAGGAAAAAAATCTCATGAATACGCCATTAGCCATGCAAACCGGTCAGCATCTTCAGCCGCAACACTGGGCAAAAGCCAATGCGCTGTTGTTACGTAAATGCTTGTCTGAACTGGCTCACGAACGACTGATCGAACCGATCTCTTCTGGCCAGTGTGCGGACTGGACCAGCTATCAGCTCGCCGTACCGGGCAGCGAAGTCGAATACCGTTTCCGTGCCCGCGAACTGCCGCTCAACGACTGGCTGATTGAACTCGAGAGCATTCAGAGGCTTGATAACCAGACGCCTCAACCTCTGGATGCCCTGCAATTCATCATCGAATTCGCCGAACAGATCGGGATTTCGCAGGCGATGTTACCCACCTATATGGAAGAGATCTCCAGCACGCTGTATGGCAGTGCATGGAAGCTTGAGAACAACCGCACCACCGCCGCAGAACTCAGCCAGGCAGATTTCCAGACTGTTGAAAGCAGCATGACCGAAGGCCATCCAAGTTTTATTGCTAATAATGGCCGCATTGGTTTTGATGCCGCTGACTACGTACGCTACACGCCGGAAGCAGCCAGCCCGATAAAGCTGGTATGGGTGGCAGTGCATCATGAGAAAGCGCACTTCGCCAGCGTGGACAACTTGCCGTATGAAAAACTCATTACCGAAGAACTGGGTGAAGCGCAGATCGCCGCCTTTACTGCAACACTAACCGGTCGTGGCGTCGACTCGAAAAATTACTACTTTATGCCAGTCCATCCCTGGCAGTGGCAGAACAAATTGCTCACCGTGTTCGCCCCGGATATTGCACGCAACTTTCTGATTTATCTCGGTGAAGGCGAAGACAGCTATGTGGCGCAGCAATCCATCCGCACCTTCTATAACGCCAGCCAGCCGACGCACCGTTATGTGAAAACTGCCTTGTCTATCCTCAACATGGGCTTTATGCGCGGGCTGTCACCGTATTACATGGCAACGACACCGGGCATCAACGCATGGCTGGCTGAATTGGTGGAAAACGACGCCTTCCTGCAGGCAATGGGGTTCAGCATTTTGCAGGAAGTCGCCTCGCTGGGTTATCACAACCACTACTTCGAGCGGGCGATTAAAGGCGACAGCGCCTACAAAAAAATGTTTGCCGCACTGTGGCGAGAAAACCCGGTGGCACTGCTGCAACCCGACCAGCGCCTGATGACCATGGCTGCCCTGCTGCACACGGATTTCAACGGTGACGCGCTGATCGTCGAGATGATACGTTCATCCGGCCTTGAGCCTGCCGTCTGGCTTAAGCGCTATACCACGGCATATCTCAGCCCGCTGCTGCACTGTTTCTATCACTATGATTTAGTGTTTATGCCGCACGGCGAAAACCTGATCCTGCTGTTTGAAAACAACGCGCCGGTTAAAGCCTACATGAAAGATATCGCCGAGGAGATTGCGGTGATGAATCCCGATGCAGACCTGCCTGAAAAAGCCAAACGTCTGGCGGTAGATGTACCGGATGAGCTGAAAATTTTGTCGATTTTTACCGACGTTTTTGCCGGCGTGTTCCGCTTTATATCGCGTATTCTTGAGGAGCAATGCGTAATGAAAGCTGATGATTTCTGGCGAGTAGTGGCCGACACCGTACATGACTACCAGCGTCAATATCCGCTACTGAAAGAGAAGTTTGCCCACTACGACCTGTTCTGCCCGGCGTTCACTCACTCATGCCTGAATCGCCTGCAACTGGCGAACAATCAGCAGATGATCAATCTCTCGGACCCGGCGCAAAACCTCAAGTTTGCCGGCACGCTGGACAACCCAATCGCACCTTTCAAGCACCGATAATGAACGCCTGATCGTTCATCATTTTATTGCTGTTATTCAGCGCGGCCTGTGCAGGCCGCGTTTTCTGTTTTATTGGAGCTTTTACCATGTCGTCCGTATTCCAACCGGCTGAGCAGCTAAACCGCCGCCAGTGGCTATTTCCGCTATCACTGGTGTTGTTCGAATTCGCCACCTATATCGCTCACGATATGATCCAACCCGGCATGTTGCAGGTGATCAGTGATTTCAGCGCCAGCGCAGACTGGGTGTCTGCCTCCCTGACCGCTTATCTGTGCGGCGGGATTATGCTGCAATGGCTGCTTGGCCCACTGTCTGACCGCGTAGGCCGCCGCCCTGTTCTGCTGACCGGCGTAGTCTTTTTTATCGTCACCTGCCTTGGGACCCTGCTGACGCAGACCATTGAGCAATTCATTGTGATGCGTTTCTTACAGGGCATGAGTCTGTGCTTTATCGGCGCAGTCGGTTACGCCGCGATCCAGGAGGCGTTCAGTGAAAGTCTGAGTATCAAACTGATGGCCCTGATGGCTAACATTACGCTGATTGCCCCGCTACTCGGGCCGCTGGCAGGCGCCGCTTTTATTCACTATGCGCCGTGGAAAGCAATGTTTGGTCTGTTTGCACTGGTATCATTTTTTGCATGGTGGGGGTTATGGCGCAGTATGCCGGAAACAGCACCGCGTGACGGCCAGTCGTTCTCGCTGCGCCGCGTATTGGGAGATTACCAGCAGGTCATAACCAACAAACGCGTAGTATATGGTTCGCTCTCGATTGGTCTGGTGACCCTGCCTTTGCTGGCCTGGGTAGCACAGTCGCCGGTGATTTTGATTCAGGATGCGGGGATGCCACCATTGCAGTATGGCTGGCTACAGGTGCCTATTTTTGCCGGGCTGATCGCAGGTAACCTGCTTCTGAGTCAATTAAGCGGCAAAGTAAAAGTCAGCACACCTGTCTGGTTAGGCATTATCCCGCTGGTATTGGGACTGGGCATTGCTGCTGCCAGCGCGACATTTTTCGAACAGGCCTGGGGCGGTATTATTACCGGGTTAAGTCTGTACGCCCTGGGTTCGGGTCTGGTTAACGCGGGGCTATACCGCATGACATTGTTTTCCAGCACTGTCGGTAAAGGCACAGTGGCGGCGGCGTTGGGACTTATCACGATTCTGGTATTCGCACTGGGGATTGAGGTCGCGAAACAGCTCTATTTTGCGGCAGGGATTGATCTCTTCCATCAATTTGGTCTGGTGAGCGGCATCGCGGCAGCTGTGTTGATCGCGCTATTTATGCGCGCCCGGGCGGCAGCAACAAAATGAATTGAATCATCAGAATCAAAAAAGGCTGAGTTAATCTCAGCCTTTTTTGATTTAACGCTGCCGGTTACTTCGGATAGAGCTCATCGCGGGAATACGGTTCAATCTCGCCGGGTTTGCGCGTTTTCAGCAGCTTGAGGATCCATGTGTACTGCTCCGGGTTAGGACCAACCAGGATTTCCACCTCTTCGTTCATGCGGCGCGCAATCTGATGGTCATCGGCAGTCGCCAGATCATCCATTGGCGGGCGGATATAAATATCCAGGCGGTTCTCACGTCCGTTATACACCGGGAACAGCGGGACAATGGCAGCACGACAGACTTTCATCAAACGACCAACGGCTGGCAACGTTGCTTTGTAAGTCGCGAAGAAATCTACGAACTCACTATGCTCTGCACCATGATCCTGGTCGGGCAGATAATAACCCCAGTAGCCCTGCCGAACCGAACTGATGAATGGCTTAATGCCGTCATTACGGGCATGCATGCGCCCGCCATAGCGGCGGCGTACTGTGTTCCATAAATAGTCAGTCAACGGGTTTTTCTGGTTATGGAACATGGCTGCCATGGGCTGTCCACTGGCGGCCAACAGCATCGCTGGAATATCTACGGCCCAACCATGGGGCACCAGAAAAATGATGTTCTTACCATCAGCCTTAAGTTGATCAATAATTTCTTTGCCATGCCAATGAACGCGGCTCAGCACTTTTTCGGGGTTACGGCAGGCCAGTTCAGCCATCATCACCATTGACTGTGGCGCGGCGGCGAACATTTCGTCAATGATATGTTCGCGTTCGGCTTCAGCCACTTCCGGCATGCAATAAAGCAAGTTTATGCGGGCGCGACGACGCGCCCCTTTCGCCAACTTACCGGCCAGACGGCCAAGAGTCCCCAAAATAGGGTCACGAATTTTGGCGGGAACATACGCCATTGCGGCCATTGCGCCCACACCAGCCCACACCCCCCAATAGCGCGGGTGATAAAAGGCTTTTTGAAACTGAGGGATAAATTCAACGGTCGATTTTTTCTCTGGCTGCATAAACGGCTCTGAAGACAATGTTCTTAAGACAACAATCGTTCAATGATAAGTGCAGAGCACTCATTTGCAAAGAAACTCACGACATTGTATTAACGAAGAAAAACTAATAACGGGCAAAACGACACGAAGATCCAAGTGTGTTTTGCCCATCAGCGGAAGGCAGAAACGCCGAGTTTACAACTCAGTTGAGTTTCAATTGAGGAATAACCTGTTTCACGGTAGCCAGATACTCACTGCGATCTTTACCGGTAAGTCCTTCAGAGCGCGGCAGTTTGGCAGTTAACGGGTTAACGGCTAATTGATTAATCCACATTTCAAAATGCAGATGCGGGCCGGTAGAACGCCCGGTGTTGCCGGATAGCGCAATGCGGTCACCGCGTTTAATCTTCTGACCTGGTTTCACGAGAATTTTACGCAGATGCATATAACGGGTCATGTATTGGCGACCATGGCGTATTGCCACGTAGTTGCCAGCTGCCCCGCCATTTTTCGCGACCATCACTTCCCCATCACCCACGGCAAGCACCGGCGTGCCGACCGGTACCGCAAAGTCTACGCCACGGTGTGGTGCAATACGTCCGGTGACCGGGTTAAGACGACGCGGGTTGAAATTGGAGGAAACGCGGAACTGCTTGATGGTAGGAAAGCGCAGGAAACCACGCGCCAGCCCGCTGCCATTGCGGTCATAGAACTTGCCGTCTTCAGCGCGGATGGCATAATAATCTTTGCCGCCGCTGCGCATACGTACGCCCTGCAGCTGGCTTTGTTCGCTTTTGCCATCCAGTACTTCCCGCGACATCAGCACGGCGAATTCATCGCCTTTGCGTAATTTTTTGAAATCGAGCTGCCACTGCAAGGCTTTGATAACAGCGCTGATTTCGCCGCTGGTAAGCCCTGCGGCTTTCGCACTGGTGACAAAACTGCCATCCAGACGCCCTTTCAGCACGCTATCTTTCCACTCACCTTGCAACGTTTCCAGACTGGATTTAAAGCCGGTACCGGAACGGTCATAAGTGTAGGTTTCGCGTCGGGATTTCTCCCAGGTCATGCGCTGTAACTCACCGTCATCATTGAGGGTCCATGACAGTTGCTGGCCCACTTTCAGGTTACGCAGATCAGTGTCAGCAGAGGCCAGCGCGGCTATATCAGACATATCGATACCGTACTGATTCAAAATACTGCTCAGCGTGTCGCCAGTCGAGACCACATATTCATGAACGCCAGTTTCTGACTCGACCTTTTCATCAAGATCGTCTTGTGGGATATCTTCTGCCGGCGGAGGCTGGTCGATGGGTTCACTGGCTTCAGGAAGCAGTGAACGCACCTGTTCACTGTCGAGTTCGATATGTTTAACAATGGGCTTATTTTCGAATAAATCGTGTTCTGGGTGGTAAACGAACGGTTTCCATACGGCCACGGCAAGTGTGACGACGGTAAGCGACCCCAGCATAACGCGATGGGGCCGTGGAAGGTTGTTATACGCCAGAGCGATAGAACGGGCTATCAGCTGCACTTTGATACTGTCCTTTTAATCTTACTTCAGGCAGCTCACGTATTGGTCAGTCAGATGTGACAGGAAGTTCACATAACTGTCCTTACCCAATGCGATCCCGCTCCCCAGCGGATCCAATGTGCCCATACGCACTGTTGTTCCCTGGGCAACGGCATTAATTACGGCCGGCCTGAATTGTGGCTCAGCAAAAACACACACTGCTTTTTGCTCAACCAACTGAGTTCGAATGAGATGTAATCGCTGCGCGCCGGGTTGAATCTCGGGATTGACCGTAAAGTGGCCAAGTGGCGAAAGGCCGAAGTGTTTTTCAAAATAGCCATAGGCGTCATGAAAAACGAAATATCCCTTACCCTGCACAGGCTGCAGCATCTTACCAAGGTTTTTGTCAACTTTTGTCAAGCTATCTTCAAACTGTTTTAAGTTGGCGTCTAATTTGTCTTTCTTCTGTGGCATTAGTTCCAATAATTTTGCATGAATTGCGATCGCGGTCTGTTTTGCAATCTCTGGTGACATCCAAACATGCATATTGTACTCACCGTGATGATGGTCATCGCCGCTCTCACCGTGCCCATGATCATGCTCATCATCGTCATGATCGCCTTTTTGCAGGAGGGGGACGACGGTACTTAATGTGGCGATTTCCACCTGACGATTTGGCGACAGCTGCGCGGCAGACTTGGTCATAAAAGCTTCCATCTCCGGCCCCACCCACACCACCAGATCGGCACGGCGCATTTTTTGTAAGTCTGACGGTCGCAGGGCAAAATCATGCGGCGATGCGCCATCAGGCAGCAGGATTTCCGTAGGCGTTACGCCATCGGCAATGGCGGAGGCGATAAACCCCAGTGGACGCACCGAGGCTACGACCGAAGCCTGAGCCGTGTTTAATGTAAAGCCTGAGGCTAACGCTGCGGCGAATAACATCCGTTTAAAGGTCTTATTGTTCTGTATCATAGGGGATTAACTCATCATCATTAGGGTGTAACTGGTTATTTATGCGAAAACGCAATATTATAACATTCGATTTGTTCTGCAAGACATCACTGACATGCCCACTTTAGCCACACTACACAATATTTCGGTCACTTTCGGCTCCCGGCGCGTACTGTCGGATATTTCGCTGACATTGCAGCCCGGAAAAATACTTACCCTGCTCGGCCCAAACGGCGCCGGGAAATCTACGCTAGTACGCGTGGTGCTCGGTCTGGTCGCCCCCACCAGTGGCACTCTTACCCGGCAACCAGGTCTGCGTATTGGTTACGTGCCGCAAAAACTGCATCTAGATGCCACCATGCCACTGACGGTCAGCCGCTTTATGCGCCTTAAGCCCGGCGTTAAGCGTGAGGATATTTTACCCGCGCTAAAACGCGTGCAGGCCGCTCATCTGATTGACCAGCCGATGCAAAAACTGTCCGGCGGTGAAAATCAGCGGGTTTTGCTGGCCCGTGCGCTGATGAACAGCCCTCAACTGCTGGTCCTCGATGAACCCACACAAGGCGTTGACGTCAACGGACAGCTGGCGCTGTATAACTTGATCGACAGCCTGCGCTGTGAACTCGGCTGCGCAGTGCTGATGGTGTCTCATGACCTGCATCTGGTGATGGCGAAAACCGACGAGGTTTTATGCCTGAACGAACACATCTGCTGTTCCGGGTCACCGGAGGTGGTGTCTATGCATCCGGAATTTATTGCCATGTTTGGCAATCGCGGTGCAGAGCAGTTGGCAATTTATCGCCACCACCATAATCACCGTCACGATTTAAAGGGAAAAGTTATTTTGCGTAATAGCGGAGGCCGTGACGCATGATTGAGTTATTACTCCCCGGCTGGCTGGCCGGTATTTTGCTGGCGACGGCGGCAGGCCCATTGGGCTCGTTTGTGGTCTGGCGACGCATGTCCTACTTCGGCGATACCCTCGCCCATGCTTCTTTGCTCGGCGTCTCTTTCGGTCTGCTGCTGAATATTAATCCGTTTTATGCGGTGATTGTGGTGACTCTGCTGCTGGCACTGCTGTTGGTGATTCTGGAGCGCAAACCTCACCTCGCCGTCGATACACTGCTCGGCATCATGGCGCACAGTGCGCTGTCGCTGGGCCTGGTGGTAGTGAGTCTGATGTCTAATGTGCGCGTTGACCTGATGGCTTATCTGTTTGGGGATTTACTGTCCGTGACCCTCAGCGATATCTGGATGATTGGCGTTGGCGTAGCGGTGGTGATTGCCGTTCTGTGCTGGCAGTGGCGTTCGCTGTTGTCGATGACTATCAGCCCTGAACTGGCCCACGTCGATGGCGTGAATCTGCAGCGCTCGCGCATCATACTGATGCTGGTTACTGCGCTAACTATCGGCCTGGCTATGAAGTTTGTCGGGGCGTTGATCATCACCTCACTGCTTATTATTCCTGCTGCGACGGCGCGCCGCTTTGCCAAAACACCGGAGCAGATGGCGCTGGTTGCCATTGCCGTTGGCATTCTTGCCGTCACCGGTGGCCTGACTTTCTCGGCGTTTTATGACACCCCGGCAGGACCATCGGTAGTATTATGCGCGGCGATTATGTTTATGCTGAGCCTGACGAAGAAACAGGTGGCATAACTTTTTAGCGTCTGAAAAATTCCGCCGTATAAATGCCATAAAAAAAACGGACGCCCAATGTAGCGTCCGTTTTTTCGATCAAAGAGCGCGTTAAGGTCTATTCAGGACGCGTCATGCCGAAGTGTTTGTAAGCATGATTCGTCGCCATACGACCGCGCGGCGTGCGCTGAATAAAACCCTGCTGAATCAAGAAGGGTTCGATGACGTCTTCAATGGTTTCGCGCTCTTCACCAATCGCGGCGGCCAGGTTATCGAGGCCAACCGGTCCTCCGGTAAATTTGTCGATAATAGCCAGCAGCAGTTTACGGTCCATGTAGTCAAAACCTTCTGCATCCACGTCCAGCATATCCAAAGCACCATTGGCGGTATCACCGTTGATAGTACCGTCACCTTTCACTTCTGCGAAGTCACGCACGCGGCGCAGGAGGCGGTTGGCTATACGCGGCGTCCCACGTGAACGGCGAGCTATCTGATGCGCACCCTCTGGCGAAAGCTGCAGCCCCAGACAGTTGGCACTGCGTCCGACGATATGCTGTAAATCCGCCACCTGATAAAATTCCAGGCGCTGAACAATACCGAAACGATCACGCAGCGGCGACGTCAGGGAACCGGCACGAGTCGTCGCGCCCACCAGCGTAAACGGGGGAAGATCAAGCTTGATAGAGCGTGCCGCAGGGCCTTCGCCGATCATAATATCCAACTGATAATCTTCCATCGCCGGATAGAGAATCTCTTCCACTACCGGGGACAGGCGATGGATTTCATCAATGAACAGCACATCATGAGGTTCAAGATTGGTGAGCATCGCCGCCAGATCGCCAGCCTTTTCCAGAACAGGGCCCGATGTCGTGCGCAAATTCACGCCCATCTCATTAGCCACGATATTTGCCAGCGTAGTCTTACCCAAGCCTGGAGGGCCAAAAATCAGCAGGTGATCGAGCGCATCACCACGCTGCTTGGCCGCCTGAATGAATATTTCCATCTGCGAGCGCACATGCGGCTGACCGACATACTCGGAAAGCATCTTAGGGCGTATCGCCCGGTCGATGACCTCCTCTTCGGTGATCACATCAGGCGAAATCAGGCGATCTGCTTCTATCATCTCTTACCTCACAGAGCCGCGCGCAAGGCGTCTCTAATCAATGTTTCGCAATCCACGCCCAGTTTGGCCACTTTACTTATCATGCGGCTTGCCTCCGGTGGCTTATACCCCAGGGAGATAAGGGCTGAAACCGCTTCACCTTCAGCATCTGACTCTTTTGCCTGCGACGATGTTGCAGGCAGCGTGATATCGGTATGGTTATTGAAAAGGTCGCCGTTTAACCCTTTAAAGCGGTCTTTCATTTCAACCACTAACCGCTCTGCAGTCTTCTTACCTACGCCCGGTAATTTGATCAGTGTCGTGACTTCTTCCTTTTCTACAGCGCTGACAAACTGCTGCGCCGACATACCGGAGAGGATCGCCAGCGCCAGTTTAGGCCCAACGCCATTGACTTTAATGAGTTCACGGAACAGCGCGCGTTCTTGTTTATCGTTGAAGCCGTACAGCAGTTGGGCGTCCTCGCGAACGATAAACTGCGTGAAAACGATAGCCTCTTTACCCAGATCCGGTAATTCATAAAAACAGGTCATCGGCATATGCACTTCGTAGCCTACGCCGTTAGTTTCCAACAGCACCAGCGGTGGCTGTTTTTCCAGAATAATACCTCTGAGTCGACCTATCACTTTCACCTTCCTATGTTGAATTGACCTGACAGAATACTGCGCTGTTTATATCATAAAAAAGGCTGGATGGATATCCAGCCCCATCGCTTTCTGACAGCTAGCGCATTCTGCCCCGCGTCATTTGTAATTTGTCACTGCTCAGGCGAATCGCGTTCTGGTTCATATGGCAATGCGTGATAGCAATCGCCAGCGCATCAGCCGCATCGGACTGTGGATTGGCCGGTAACTTCAGCAGCGAGCGGACCATATGTTGAACCTGAGACTTCTCGGCCGCACCTGTACCCACTACCGTTTGCTTGACCTGACGCGCCGCATATTCAAACACCGGTAAATCCTGGTTTACTGCCGCCACAATCGCCGCACCGCGCGCCTGTCCGAGCTTCAGGGCTGAATCCGGATTTTTCGCCATAAAGACGGATTCAATGGCAAAAAAATCGGGCTGAAATTGGGTAATAATCTCGCTGACACCGGCATAGATCAGTTTCAGGCGCGTCGGCATATCATCCACTACCGTACGAATACACCCGCTACCAAGATAACTCAGCTGTCTTCCTGTCTGGCGGATAATGCCATAGCCGGTAACGCGTGAACCGGGGTCAATCCCCAGAATTATAGCCATAGCCAATTAACGCCTTGTGTGTCGTTTTATATTAATGAGGGGAAGTATATACCGCAGGGGGGATAATTTGATAACCCGCCGGTGAACAGGCCACCGGCGGAAGGGAGCATTACAGAGTTTCTGCAATCTCATCGGAGATTTCACCGTTGTGGTAAACCTCCTGCACATCATCACAATCTTCCAGCATGTCAATCAGGCGCAACAGTTTTGGCGCAGTGTCTGCATCCATATCGGCTTTGGTCGATGGGATCATGGTCACTTCGGCAGAATCGGCCTTAAAGCCGGCAGCTTCCAATGCGTCTTTCACTTCACCCATATTTTCCCAGGCAGTGAACACATCAATCGCACCGTCGTCGTAAGAGACGATATCTTCTGCACCTGCTTCAAGCGAAGCTTCCATCACGGCATCTTCATCCAGACCGGGCGCAAAAGTGATCACGCCTTTCTTGGAGAATAAATAGGCCACTGAGCCATCTGTTCCCAGATTCCCGCCGGTTTTGTTGAAGGCATGACGCACTTCAGCCACCGTACGGTTACGGTTGTCACTCAGGCACTCAACCATGACGGCAGAACCACCCGGACCGTAGCCTTCATAAATGATGGTTTCCATGTTGGTATCATCATCACCGCCGACACCACGCGCTACCGCACGGTTCAGGGTGTCACGGGTCATGTTATTGGCCAGTGCTTTGTCGATTGCAGCGCGCAGACGCGGGTTAGCGCCCGGATCGCCACCACCAAGTTTCGCGGCGGTCACCAGCTCGCGAATAATCTTGGTAAAAATTTTGCCACGTTTTGAATCCTGCGCCGCTTTACGGTGCTTGGTATTGGCCCACTTACTGTGACCTGCCATAAAAAATCTCCAGTTAGTCTAATCAGACTCAATAGTTACAAATTCTTCAATCGCCTGCTGGTTACTCGGTGACACCGTCAACGCTGCCGCAGCAGATTTGTCGAGCCACTGGTACGCAAGATGTTCAGTGATTTTCACATCTCGCTCTTCGGGTAGTGCCAGACAGAACCAATGTTCTTTGTTACGGGTCACGCCGGGAGCATAGCGATAACGCAAATGAGCAAACAGCTCAAACTCCACACAACGCTGGCAGTTCAGTAACGGCAGATTTTCACCTGCAATATCGATACCGACCTCTTCCAGGACTTCACGCTGCGCGGTGTGTTCCGGGGACTCCCCCTCTTCCAGACTGCCGGTGACCGACTGCCAGAAATTCGGGTCATCCCGTCGTTGAAGCATCAGCACCCGGCCGGTGTTGCTGGCGTAGATGACGCACAGTATCGACTCAGGACGCTTATGACTCATCAGTTATTCTCTGAATTTGTGTCCGTTGTCGCTTCTTTTGCCACATCTTTCTTCGCAACCACCGCAATACCCAGCTCCAGCAGCGATGCAGGGTTAGCAAAACTTGGTGCTTCGGTCATCAGACAGGCTGCTGCAGTGGTTTTCGGGAAAGCGATAACGTCACGGATGTTATCGGTACCGGTCAGCAGCATCACCAGACGGTCCAGACCAAATGCCAGGCCAGCATGCGGTGGTGTGCCGTATTTCAGGGCATCGAGCAGGAAGCCAAACTTCTCGCGCTGCTCGTGTTCATTGATACCCAGAATGCCGAAGACCGTTTGCTGCATTTCGCTGCGGTGAATACGCACGGAACCGCCGCCCACTTCGTAACCGTTAATGACCATGTCGTAGGCGTTGGCAATCGCGGAAACCGGACTGGCCGCCAGCTCTTCCGCTGTCATCTCTTTCGGGGCGGTGAACGGATGGTGCATGGCAGACAGGCCGCCTTCGTCGGTGTCTTCGAACATTGGGAAGTCGATCACCCACAGCGGTGCCCACATCTCTTCGTTAGTGATTTTCAGGTCACGGCCCACTTTCAGACGCAGCGCGCCGATAGCGTCAGTCACGATTTTGGCGCTTGCGGCGCCGAAGAAGATCATGTCGCCATCTTGTGCACCAGTGCGGCCGATTAGCGCCAGCAGTAACTCTTCATTCAGGAACTTAGCTACCGGGCTCTGAATGCCTTCCAGACCTTTGGCGATGTCATTGACCTTGATATAAGCCAGACCTTTTGCGCCATAAATTTCGATAAATTTGGCGTATTCGTCGATCTGTTTGCGGCTCAGGGTTGCGCCGCCCGGAACGCGCAGCGCAGCCACACGCCCTTTCGGGTCATTAGCCGGGTCAGCAAAGACTTTAAACTCGATATCTTTGAACAAATCAGCAACGTCCACCAGCTCCATCGGGTTACGCAGGTCAGGTTTATCTGAACCATAGCGACGCATCGCTTCAGCGAAGGTCATGACCGGGAAATCGCCCAGATCCACGCCTTTGACTTCCGTCCAAAGTTCGCGGGCCAGTTTCTCCATGACTTCGCGTACTTGTTCAGCGCTCATGAATGAGGTTTCGACATCGATCTGGGTAAATTCAGGCTGGCGGTCAGCACGGAGATCTTCGTCACGGAAGCATTTCACGATTTGGTAATAACGGTCAAAGCCAGACATCATCAACAGCTGTTTGAACAGTTGTGGCGACTGCGGCAAGGCGTAGAATTTACCTTTGTGCACGCGGCTTGGTACCAGATAGTCACGCGCACCTTCCGGCGTGGCTTTGGTCAGCATTGGGGTTTCAATGTCGAGGAAGTCATGGCTGTCCATGAAGCGGCGCACCAGGCTGGTGATTTTCGCACGCGCCTTGAGGCGGTTAGCCATCTCAGGGCGACGCAGATCCAGATAGCGGTATTTCAGGCGCGCTTCTTCAGTATTGACGTGGTTGGAGTCCAGCGGCAGGGATTCTGAACGGTTAATAATGTTCAGATGACTTGCGAACACTTCAACTTCACCGGTCGCCATCTCTTTATTAAACTGGCTTTCCGGACGCGCACGCACGGTGCCGGTAATTTGGATACAGAACTCGTTACGCAGTTCAGAAGCCAGCTTGTAAGCGTCGCCCTGGTCCGGATCGAAGAAAACCTGAACGATGCCTTCACGGTCACGCATATCGATGAAAATCAAACCGCCCAAATCACGACGACGATTAACCCAGCCACACAACGTCAC
>Ga0209847_1000169_pt1 | contig 28688 bp, 25 predicted proteins | sample OrgsoiDNA_201060_FD_185808 | JGI IMG/M metagenome (GOLD analysis project Ga0209847, IMG submission 185808) | Permafrost soil microbial communities from the Arctic, to analyse light accelerated degradation of dissolved organic matter (DOM) -... | ecosystem: Environmental > Terrestrial > Soil >... | reverse complement strand
CTGAAGGTGAAGGCGTTCACGTCCGATCTGGCAATGTCGAAGTCGATGGAATGGATTTGCAAGGGGCCGGACTGTTGGGGCAAACGGGGCGCCACGACTCCCGGCAACGGCACCTGCTCTAACGCGAGCGGCATGGCCGCGCGCTCTATCGGCGGCATCGCCACTTCCAGAGGCACTCGGAAGCTCCAATCTCCCGAGGGGGTCTCGGTGACGAATTGCCGGGAATCGTCCCCGAGAATCAAGCTCCCGAAAATTTCCGCGGAATCCCGCAGCAGAAACAGCAGCGGATTCAGCAGAAGGAACCACCAGAACACCAGCAGGAGAATCAGCAGCGCCGACCCGCGCACCAGAAAGCGCGCCAGGGGTTTATCGGCCGTCATTCGGCACGGCCCCGTATTTGGACGCACGATTCGCCCACAGACAGAAGACCACCATCGTGTCCAGGACCAGCAGGCTCTCCCAGAGGTATCCGTGCGCGAAGTCGAACCACGTCATGCTGTACTGGCCGATGTAGAACAAGCTGATGAAGCGGACTATGTTGACGGCCTGAATCAGGAGGCTGCCTGCCAGAAGTCCCAGTGCCTTGAGCCTCCACGGAGCGGGAAACGCGAGCACCGCCGACCATAACAGGATGGTGACGTTCACCGCGTTGCAGCCGTCCCGCATCTCAACCGCAAACCCGGTGGCCGGGTCGCGCAGAACGGCCCCTTCGACGCGCGCGTGGCCCCCGCAGATGCCGATGAGCCCGTGGGAAACTTTCACCAACACTCGCGAGAACTGCCGGTCCACCGCTTGAACCGGGGGCGTCAACAACACACCAATTCCAAAAAGAAGGCACGCCGTGAAAATGGCGGCAAACCGCGCGGTCCTCAGCGGGCCGGCCCTTTCGCCTGGCCCGATCTGAGCATCACCGCCGCACACCCCATCAGCATTATGGCCAATATTCCCAGGCCCCACTGCGACAGGGTTGGGGCGCCAGTGGCAGCGCCAGTTCCGGCGGGCGTGGAGCACGTGGACGGCACGGCAAGGCAGGCGAGGTAGGCGACCATATTCGGCGCGTAAATCGTGCTGAAAGTGGGCGGTTGGGGATTGAAGTTGGCGATGTTGGCGACGTTCAAGTAGAAATCCAGCGGGATCGTAGAGTAATAAACCCAGCCGGAGCCAAAGCGGTAACTGAACGCAACTTCCTGGCCGATCGTACCGTTATTCAGGATTCCGACAGCCCCCGAAGGCGTGGCGACAAAGCCAAGATCGGAGAAGTTACCGCCATCCAAGGTGGCGTTGGTGATGGGACCGAACGGCCCATTGGTAACGAGCGTGACCGACGTCGTATCCACATTGATGTCGGCGCCAAACAAAACCGTAGGCGTAAATGCAGCACCCGGCACGGGCGTGCAAAGCGTGCCCCCCTGCGCCCGGCACAGGTTCCGATCGTGGATTGCGATAACCCCTCCGCCGGTAACCCAGGCGCTCAAGGCAGCGGCTTGACCGATCAAGGCTGCCGACGGGTCGTGAGTTTCCCCGGTACTGATTTCATCGATCAGGAGGACCTGGATGGTGCTTAAGTTACCCGCCCCTACGAACGCCGCTATGTCCGTTATTTGGACCGCCGTAAAACCGTTACGGGCGATTGGGGCGGCAAGTCCCGTGTCCGAGGTTTGGGGGTTGCCGTTGGCGTCGAGGCCGTCGGTGAAATACCCAACTGAAATGGCGGCTTCGAGAGAAGCACCCCATGCCAGAATGGCCCCGGCGATAACCAACGTTCTCTTATGAAGCATCTCTGTATCTCCGAGCCGGCGTGCGCGGCAGCTATTTGTTCAGAGGGAATCCCCGGAGTCTCATGCAAGCCGATTATTATAACCCTGGCACGCGCCGTTCCACAACTTTTTGTGCGGCCTTATGAAGAAGCGCCGGTCTCGCCGGAATGCATATATACAGTGCGCGTGGGGAACGGCGTCCCAATGCCCTCCGCTCTGAAACGGCGCAGGACCCGCCTCCGCAGCTCATTCCGCACGCCGGGCTGGGCGGCAAACTCGGCCACTTGATAGTTCAGGGTAAAGCCGAGCCCGCTGTCGGTAATTCCTGGTTCGAATGCCACGGAAGGCTGCGGATCGTTCAGCATACCCGAAATCTCCAGCGCTCCCTGCTTGCCGATTTCAAGCAGAATCCGTTCCACGCGGTCGGGGTCGCTATCCATGCTCACACCCACTTGAAGGTTGGAGCCTATCCGCTTTTCCGGCAGGGAGTAGTTGGTGACAATCGCCTGCGAGAGTTTGGCGTTGGGCACGATGACCATATTGTTGGCCAGCGCCCGGATGGTGGTGCAGCGCCACCCGATGTCGGTAACGTAGCCTTCCTCGCCGGTGTTCAGCTTGATATAGTCGCCGGGGCGCACCTGCCCGGCCACCGCTACGTAGAAACCACCGAACAAATTGGAAAGCGTGTCCTGCAGGGCCAGCGCCACCGCCAGCCCGCCTACGCCCAAGGCGGTCAGAATCGGCGCCAGCGAAAAATCGAAGTGTTTGAGCAGCAGCGACGCGCCCAGAATCACTACCGCAATCTGGGCCAGATTCCGCGTGAGGGTGGTCACCGGCAGGGCGCCCGGGATCTGGTCGCCATAGAGGCGCACCAGGTCGCCCACTAGCCGCATGCACATCAGGGTCAGGGAGCAGACCCAGAGCACCAGCAGAGTATCCGACTCGATCCCCGTAAACCGCCGCGGCAGATCGGAAGCCTGCATCCCCAGATGCACCGCCAGGATCAAGCTCCAGATGAGGGTGGGACCGCGCAGCGCCTGGATCAGTATCAAGCCGCCGCGGCGTCCGCTGCGGGCGCTCCAGGCGCTCAGAGCCCGCAGCACCAGCCGGCGGATCAGCCAACCGATAAGAAATGTGGCCAGGAAGATGGCCAGCGGCAGAACCACCTCCATCGGGTCTTTCGCCAGGGCGCGCTCAAACGCCGCCAAATCGCGTCTCATACGATCCAGATTTGCATAGAAACAAATGCTTTGCACGCAACAGCGGCAGGAGGCGTCAACCTTTATGTGCGGACCCGTGTGTCCATCTTGTGGTTGATCCTGGCTGGGTGTCTCGCCGCACAGGATCCCTCTGCGTCACAGGAGCCGCTCCGCGAGCCCACCGCTGTTGAGTTGTTCGCGCGCGGGCGCCAGGCCGAGCGGGACGGCCACATCGCCCAGGCCTACGTATTGTATTCCCAGGCCGCCGCCATGTCGCCGAAGAATAAGAAGTACTGGCAGCGCAGCCAGGCGCTTCGGACCCGCGCCTCCATTGAAGCCCAGGTCGAACCCAAGGTCGAACCCAGGCCTTCCGCGGTTGAGGACCCGTCGCCCGATCTGCTGGAACCGCTCACAGAGGAACCGTTCGATGTCCCCACCCCGCAGGACCGCGCCGACGCGCGCAAGCCCCTGCCCCCCATGGAGCTGAATGCGCAAGCGGGCGCCAAAGACCTGGACCTGCACGGCGACGCCAAGAGTCTGTACGAACAAGTGGCCAAAACGTTTGGCCTGGACTGCGTTTTCGATGACGACTTCCAGGCTGGGAGCTCAATGCGGTTTGAGCTGAAGGACGTGGATTACCGCGACGCCCTGCATGGTCTGGAGGCGGCCACGGGGTCGTTCCTGGTGGCTCTGTCTCCCAAGCTCTTCCTGGTGGCCAAGGACACGCCCCAGAAGCGGCAGGAACGGGAGCCCACGGCCGCCATCGAATTGCGGCTGCCGGAGAGCACCAGCCAGCAGGACTTCAACGCCCTCATCACGGCGGTGCAGCAGACCTTCGCCATCGAGAAGGTCGCCTTCGACACGCAGAATAACACCGTGATCCTGCGCGACCGCATTTCCAAAGTGATCCCCGCGCGCATGATGTTTGAGGACCTGATGTATCCGCGCGCACAGGTGGTTGTGGAGATGGAGTTTCTGGAAGTGAGCCGCAACGACGTGATCACCTACGGGGTCAACTTCCCCAACACCTTCTCTTTGACGGCCATTACCAAGGTTCTCAACAACGTGCTTTCGGTTCCCACCAGCGCCTCCGGTTTGATTTCGTTCGGCGGCGGAAAAACCCTGGTTGGCCACGCCATCATGGACGCTTCGCTAGTGGCCCAGATGTCCGCCAATTCGGCCAAACTGCTGCTCAAGGCGCAAGTGCAGTCCGTGGACAACCAGCCGGCCACGCTGCAGGTCGGCGACCGGTTCCCCATTCTGACTTCCGGATACTTCGGCCCGGCCAGTTTTAGCGGACCGGGCGCGTTCACGCCGCCGCCTTCTTTCACGTTTGAAGATCTCGGACTCACCCTGAAACTGACCCCCACCGTGCATGAGACGTCTTCGGTTACGCTCGACATCGACGCCGAATTCAAAGTATTGTCTGGCGCGGCGGCCAACGGAATTCCGGTGATTTCCAGCCGCACTCTCAAATCCAAGGCCGACCTGCGGTTTGGAGAGTGGGCCGTGGTGGCCGGCCTGCTGGATCAGAACGAAGCCCGCACCATCGCGGGCCTGGCGGGCGTTTCCCGCATTCCGGTTCTCAACGCGCTGACCAGCACGCATGAACACGACAAGACCAACGACGAAGTGCTGATCCTGTTGCGCCCGCACCTGGTGACGCTGCCCCCGAGTGTGGCGGCGACGCACACCTTCCGCATGGGTTCGGACAACCGGCCGCTCACGCCGATGTAGCTCCCGCCTCCTGCTATCTTTAATAGTCAATGTCCCGAATGCTCGAGGAGATCCGCCAGCAGCCGGAAGCGCTGGCCCGCACGCTCTCCGGTGAATTGCGGCGCGTGGAAGAGTTCAAACGCCTGGTCGAAAAACAGCGGCCGCGCCTGATCGTCCTGGTGGCGCGCGGCACCTCCGATAATGCCGCCCTGTTCGGACGCTACCTGCTGGAGATTACCACCGGGATTCCGGTTTCGCTGGCGGCCCCTTCCATCGTGACGCTTTATGGCGCCCGCGTGGATTATCGCGAAACGCTGGTGGTTGCGATTTCGCAGTCGGGCGAATCCACCGACACCAACCTGGTGCTGGAAGGCGCGCGCCGGCAGGGCGCCCTCACCCTGGGCATCACCAACGAAAGCGGCAGCGCCCTGGCGCGCATCGCGGAACACGTTTTCCTGGTGCGGGCCGGCAGAGAGAAAAGCGTGGCCGCCACCAAGACCTACACCGGCCAGATGCTCATGATGTATCTGCTGGCTTACGCCCTGGGCGGCGGCGTTCGCATCGCCGATCTCGAGCGTCTGCCCGATGTGGTGGAACGGACCCTGCAAATGGAACCGGAGATCGATGCGCTTTCGGAGCGTTACCGCTTCATGCGCCATGCCGTGGTGGTGGGACGCGGGCTGAACTACGCCAATGCATTCGAATTCGCCTTGAAGCTGATGGAGACGTGCTACGTGGTGGCCGAACGCTTTTCATCCGCCGACTTCATGCACGGCCCCATCGCGCTGGTGGAGCCGAATTTCCCGGTGTTCGCCTTTGCGCCTCCGGGCAAAACCTGGCCGTCTATCGGAGAGACGATCGGCAAGCTCCACGGGCTGCAGGCGGAGATTGTGGCCATTACCGATTCGGGAAATCGCGCAGCCGGCGCCTGCGCAACCAAGGTGATCCGCCTTCCGCAACGCGTGAAGGAAGTGCTCACGCCGATCCCTTACATCGTCCCCGCGCAACTTTTCGCCGCCTGCCTGGCTGCACAAAAGGGCCTGAATCCGGACAAGCCGCGAACCTTGAGCAAGGTGACCCTGACGCTGTAGCATGTTTCACGCGGTCAACATGCGCCAGCCGAGTGCCAGGCTATTGGTGAAATAATCCATGGGCGACACTTCACCGACGTGCATGGCCAACATGCCGGCGAACAGCGCGGGGTGCTTGCCGAAGGCCCGCATGGCGCGGCGGCGAATGCGTCCGCGGCTATCCAGGAGCAGCATGAGATCGGCCATAAGTTGGGGACGCCTGCCGATGCGGCGGTGCTCTGCCTGGTACCGGGCGAGATCGCCCGACTCCAAAGCCCCGGCCAGGGCCAGGGCATGTTGGAAAAGGAGACAGAGGCCTTCGCCGGTGATGGCGTCCACGGAGCCGGAGGCATCGCCCACCAGCGCCACGTTGCCGCGGTAGACGGATTTGAGGCGGCGGGATGTGGAGATGCCGCCGCGCTCGCTATGGGCCGGGTCCTTCTCCGCCCCGCATACGCGCCGCAGGACCTCGGGAAACTGAGGGAGCGCGTCGTCCAGGCGCTGGCACGGGTTGCCGGACAGCAGGACTACGCAGACTTCCCGAGCCGCCACCGGCGTGATGTAAAGCTGGCAATGGTCGCCCCAGTGGATTTCCATGAACTGGCTCCAGGGCGCGACGGCGTAGTGGCGGCGGAAACCGAAACGGCGGCTCTCACGAACGCAGGCATCCAGGTTGGCCCAACGCCGTACGGGCGATTGGCCGCCATCGGCGCCCACAATCCAGCGCGCGCGCACCAGGCGGCCGTCGGCATGCACGCCTTCCTCGCAGATGCCGGTGATGCGCGCGCCCCACGCCAGGCGCACTCCCGCTTCGGCTGCGCGGTCCACCATGAGGCGGTGCAGCGTGGTGCGGCGCAATCCCAGGCCGGGGCCTTTGGGGAAGGCAGCCTCTACGGCGGCGCCGCGTTCGCAGAAGCGGATGCCGAGGAAGTGCTGGGCGCCGTCCACATCCAAATCCAGGCCCAGCGAGCGGGCGGCGTCGAGACCATCGGGCATGATGCCTTCGCCACAGGCTTTATCCATGGGCGGAACGGAGCAATCCGCCACCGTGACGTCAAAACCGCGGCGGCGCGCGGCAATGGCGGCGGCCAGGCCGGCGGGGCCTCCGCCGATTACAAAGACATCGGTGGAACGGGGAAGACGAATCATCGCAGTGAGCTCCGGGAGTTCGCGTACATGTATTGCGAGGACTGCAATTGGCGGGCCGTTAGCGGGTTATGCTGCATGGCAAAGTGTAAAATCAGCGGGTTGATTCGCGGGCTATGAGTATAGGGCTGATCAAGACAGTTTGGGGCGGGCGGCGGCGCTTGGAGCCGATCGCCTTCGCCAGAATGCCGGCAGCCTGGCGGCCGATGGCTGTGCTGCTCTGATCGATGGTGGACAGCGGCACCCGCAACAGGTCGGAGTAATGCACGTTGCCAACCCCGATGACCTTGATCTCTTCGGGGATGCGCATACCCGCTTCGAGAATGGCCTTCATGGCGCCGGCGGCGGTGGGGTCGTTATAACCGAAGATGGCGTCCGGGCGCGGACGGAGCTGCAGGAGTCGCCCGGCGGCTTCGTAGCCCGATGCATCGTCAGTGGCGTGGGTCGCGTACGAATCCGGGACCTCAATGCCGGCGGCGGACAGGGCTTCCCGATAGCCGAGCATGCGGCCCAGGCCGGTAGTCAGCGGCGGGCCGGCGATATGGGCGATCCGGCGGCAGCCGCGCTCGATGAGGTGGCTGGTGGCCAGGCGGCCGATGGCGGCATCGTCGGCGCCTACGTACGGCGCGTGCGCGGCGGCGAACTGCCGGTCAATCAGGACGTAGGGCACGCCGCGCGCCTCTATGCGCGCGAAGACGTCCAGGGAAGATGGCGGCTGCGCGGAGGCGAGAATGAGGCCATCCACCTGGCGCGCCAGAAGGTGATCGACTTCACTCGATTCGAAGGCGCAGTCTTCCTCGGAATTGCAGATGACCACGTCATACCCCAGCGGGCGGATCGTGGCGGACACGCCTTTGGCGATTTCGGCGAAGAAGGAATGCATCAGGTCGGGAACGATAAGCCCGATGATGAAGGTGCGGCGCGCGGCCAGGCTGCGGGCCACCCAGTTGGGCTGATAGTTGAGTTCCTTGATGCGGACCAGCACGCGGCTGCGCGTTTCGGCTCCGACATCGGCGCACCCGCGAACCACCTTGGACACGGTCATGACGGAGACGTTGAGATCGTGCGCGATGTCTTTGAGCCGAACGGGAGCCGAGAGGGCGTTGGACACAGAAGGTCTAGTTTAACAGTTGTGGAATGCTAGCGGCCTATGAGCGCGTCGATATCGATGAAGGCGCCGCTCGAGGCAGCATTGCGGCGGCCGAGAACCTGAATCTCCGCGCGGTGGAAGCCGGGCTTCAGGCCGCCGAATGCGGTCCGCGCCTGCCATAAATTTTCGGATCGTAAAGGTCGATCATGGGGCGCGGGTTTCCGTCAATGGTGACCAAGGCCATGCCGCGATTGAGCGCCTTGGTATAGATGTACTGCAATTCGGCGCCTTCGAAGGAAAACCGGGCTAATGCGCCCGCTTGGTCCGAATAGGTCAGGGTCCCATGGAAGGCCGGCCGGAACGCGCCCGCCAACTAATCCCCCGAATAGACCACCGCGGGGCTGCCGTCATCGGCCGCGCCGGGGAAAACTTCGAATTTGACGATGGATGCTGTGAAGATCGCAAGGCCAACGGCGACCAGCGCGGAGCCTGCCCTCCGGAATGATGCGGGGCAGGCGGCTTCGAGTATGCTCGCCGCATAAACCAAGGCGAGGAAGATGGAAACGTCGGTGAAGACATGGAACATCACCAGGTGGCACACCTATCCGCACACAACTGCGCGAGTACTCACGAAAGTACGATGCTGCCGGGCAGTGAATTGACGGGTAAATCCCGGTTGAGTGGGAAACGGTCTTGTGCCACCTGTGGCCTATGAAAGGCCCACGGCCCCGAAACCGACCCGGCCTCCGAGCGTCGAGCCCGTAAAACGACAATCCGGTCCCCGTCGTGCTCGCGCGAGCCTTGGACCGGGTGGCGTAGTCTTGCCACAACCTCTGGGAGCGACTGTCCGCGCGCGACCCTCCGTGCCAACATTGATGAGACAGTTCTCCCGGTCGTAATTACTGAGCAGGGCGAGAACAGGAATCAATGTGTCTTCCAGCGGCGAGCCTGGCAAGACACTCGTTACTGAAAGCGTTATCGGAAAGTGAAACAACGGCTGCCAGTCCCGATTGTTTTGGAAGAGGAGCGGATTCCTGTCTGATGTTTCCAGGATGATGTGACTGCCGACCTGGTGTACCTTGGTGTACCGCCACCGCCGGCACAAGACGTCAACGAGGTGTGTGCCCGAGACGTCTCGCGGGATCTTCATGCGACGGACAGGATTTCGTCGCGGACAAGGTGGAGACGAACTTGCGCGGGGCCTGGCCGATCGAAGAAGAATGCGGCGGTTGCTTCAAGCACGTTCTTCCGTAACTCGTCCCACGTGTCGCCCTGCGTGAAAATGTTTTCAGTGAGGCACTCGGCGCAATAGCCGCCATCGGCTTCCTGAACCACCTCGAACACCAATTCAGGCATATTCATCCATGATACCGGCACCCTGCTTACCCTGCTACCGGCGCCGGCGCCGCCACTGTCTTGCTGCCCTTCCAGTGCGTCACCTTTTCCTGGATCGCCGACATGTAGATGTAGAACACGGGCGTCAGGTAAAGCGTCACGAGCTGCGAGAACAGCAGGCCGCCCACCACCACCAGGCCCAGCGGTTGCCGCGCCTCGCCGCCCGCGCCGTAGCCCAGGGCGATCGGCACCGCCCCCAGCAGCGCCGCCATGGTGGTCATCATGATGGGGCGGAAACGGATCAGGCAACCTTCATAGATGGCCTGCTCCGGTGGAAGGCCGTGGTGGCGCTCCGCTTCCAGCGCAAAGTCGATCTGCATGATGGCGTTCTTCTTGACGATGCCGATCAGCATGATCAAGCCGACGAATGCGTAGATGCTCAGATCCATTTTGAACAGCACCAGCGTGAGCAGCGCGCCGAATCCGGCCGATGGCAGACCCGAAAGAATCGTGATGGGGTGGATGTAGCTTTCGTACAGAATGCCCAGCACGATGTACACCACCATGATGGCAATCACCAGCAGCACCCAGAGATTGCCCAGCGAATTCTGGAATGCCTTGGCCGCGCCCTGGAAATTGGTGCTGATGGTGGCCGGCAGTTCGCGGTCGGCGATTCCCTGCACTTCGTCCACCACCTCACCCAGGGCGGCGCCGGGCTTGAGGTTGAACGAAATGGTGGCGGCGGGCAACTGGCCATAGTGATTGATGGTCTGCGGCCCGGTCTCGGTGACGATTGAGGCCATGGTATCGAGCGGGATGAGTTTGCCGTTGGTGTTCTTGAAGTACAGCAGCGAGAGCGCCCGCGGGTCGGCCCTGGTACTTGGCTCCAATTCCAGAAGCACTTTGTACTCGTTCACCGAACCATAGATTGTGGAGACCCACCGCGGACCATACGCGTCGTAGAGCGCGTTTTCGATCAGCGATGCGTTCACGTTCATGGCGGCGGCTTTATCGCGATCGATGGTGACGTTGACCTGCGGCGTGGTCACCGCCACATCGTTGGTGACATCGTCCACTCCGGGAACCTGCTCCACCAGTTTGGTGATCCGGTCGGTTTGGGAGTAGAGCTCCTGCTTGTCGGGCGTCTGCATCGAGAACTGGTACAGGCTCTTGGTGACCTGTCCGCCGATCTGAATGGTTGGCGGATTCAGAAGGTAAGACTTGACTCCGGCGAACGCGGCGATTTTAGGACGCAACGCCTTGATCAGGTCGTTGACGCCCAGTTTCCGCGTGGTCCGCGGTTTCAGGTGGATCACCAATTCACCGAAATTCGGGCCGCCTAACTGGGCCGCCGTGGTGCCGCCCACGCTCGCCATCAGCGAATCCACGTTGGGGTCCTTGGACACCAGCCCGGCGATCCGCTGCTCGTATTCCACCATCTGGTAATACGAAGTTCCCTGCGAGGCCTCCGTGATGATCTGCAACTGGTCGGTGTCCTGGTCCGGAATGAAGCCCTTGGGAATCTTCACGAACATGTACACGGTGGCGGCCAGCACCACCACGAAACTCATCATCATCAGCGGGCGATGGCGCAGCGCCATCTTGAGCGTGCGCTCATACATGCCTAGCATGCCCTCGAAGAATTTCTCGGTTACCGCATAGAACCAGCCGCGCTTCTCATCGCGGGCCGCCTTCAGGAAGCGGCTGCACAGCATGGGGGTCAGAGTCACGGAAACTACGCCCGAAATCAGGATGGCTACCGTGATGGTGACCGCGAATTCCTTGAACAGCCGGCCCAGCACGCCTCCCAGGAACAGTACCGGGATAAAGACCGCGGCCAGCGACAGCGTCATGGAAACGATGGTAAAGCCGATTTCGTCCGAGCCCTTCAACGAAGCCTGAAGCGGTTCCTCGCCCAACTCGATGTGGCGGACGATGTTCTCCAGCATCACGATGGCGTCGTCCACCACGAAGCCGATGGAAAGGATCAGGGCCATCATCGAGAGGTTGTCCAGGCTGTAATCCAGAAGGTACATTACGGCGAAGGTCCCGATGATGGAGAACGGCAGCGCCAGGCTGGGAATGATGGTGGCCGAAACGTTGCGCAGGAAAAGGAAGATCACCAGAACCACCAGTCCCAGGGTCAGGAGCATGGTGAACTTCACGTCCGTGTAGGATTCGCGGATGGTGTCCGACCGGTCGTAGAGGATGTCCATGTTGACCGAAGGCGGCAGTTCCGCCTTGAACAGCGGCAGCAGATTCTTGACGCCGTTGGTCACCTCCATGGTGTTGGTGCCGGGCTGCCGCTGGATGGCGAGAATGATGGAGCGGCTGTTGAAATCGTGCCGGTAATACCATGAGGCGGTCTTGTCGTCCTCCACGCTGTCGATCACGTTTCCCAGTTCTTCCAGGCGCACCGGCGAGCCGCCGCGGTAAGCCACCACCAGGGAGCGATACTGGGCCGCCGTCAGCAGTTGTCCGCTGGCCTGCAGAGTGAAGGCCCGCTGCGGACCGATAATGGAGCCGGTGGGCAGGTTGACGTTCCAATTCTTCAGGGCGGTCTCAATCTCGTTCATGCCGATCTGGCGCGACGCCAGCGAGTGCGGGTCCATCTGCGCGTGAACGGCGTACTTCTGAGCGCCCAGCACCTGCACCTGCGCCACGCCCGAGATCATGGAGATTCGCTGCGCGATGCGCGTCTCGGCATATTCGTCCAGGGTATAGAGCGGCAGCGTGGGCGAGGTCAGCGCGATGTATAGAATGGGCTGGTCCGCGGGGTTCACCTTGGTGAAGGTCGGCGGCGTCGGCATGCCCTGCGGGAGCAGGCGCGAAGCCTGCGTAATGGCCGCCTGCACATCCACGGCGGCGCCATCCAGCTTGCGGGTGAGCTCGAACTCGAGCGTGATCTGCGTGCTGCCCAGGGAATTCGAAGAAGACATCGAATTCAATCCGGCGATGGTGGAAAACTGATTCTCGAGCGGCGTGGCGACGGCGGCGGCCATGGTTTCCGGACTGGCGCCGGGCAGGCTGGCGGTAACCAGCAAGGTGGGAAAGTCGACGTTGGGCAGGTCGCTCACGGCCAGCGAGCGGTAGGCGACGCTGCCGAACAGCGCGATAGCAGCCATCAGCAGGCTGGTGGCGATGGGCCGTTCAATGAAGGTCTGGGAAATGTTCATACGTCAGTCTCCCGCCTGCATCGGTCAATCTCCCCCCTGCATCAGGGGCGACAGTGCCCTGCGGGCCTTGCGCGATTTCCAGGCGTTCCACCGATCCACGATTGCCGACAGATAGGTATAGACCACGGGGGTTAGGTAAAGAGTCATCAACTGCGAAAATGCCAGGCCGCCCACTACCGCCAGGCCCAGGGGCTTGCGCGCTTCGCCGCCCGCGCCCCAACCCAAAGCGATGGGTAGGCCGCCCAGCAGCGCCGCCATGGTGGTCATCATGATGGGACGGAAGCGAATCAGGCAGCCTTCGTAGATGGCCTGGCCCGGCGGCTTGCCTTCCTTGCGCTCCGCCTCCAGGGCGAAATCGATCTGCATGATGGCGTTCTTCTTCACAATGCCGATCAGCATGATCAGCCCCACGAATGAGTAGATGCTCAAATCCACCTTGAAAATGATGAGCGTGAGCAGCGCGCCGAAACCCGCAGAAGGCAAGCCGGAGAGGATGGTGATAGGGTGCACGTAGCTTTCATAGAGCACGCCCAATACGATGTACACAACCGCGATCGCCACAATCAGCAGAATTCCCATGTTCTTCATGGAGTCCTGGAAAACTTTGGCGGTGCCCTGGAACGTGCCCGTAATGGTTGCCGGCAGGGTGCTCCGGGCCGCGTCCTCGATCTCGGTGGTGGCGTCGCCCAGCGAAGTTCCGGGTTTCAGGGCGAATGAGAGGGTCACCGAGGGCAACTGGCCGGAGTGCGGAATGGTTTGCGGCCCGGCATCTTCCACCAGCTTGGCTACGGCATTCAAGGGCACCAGTTGTCCGGCGTCGGATTTCAGATAGATCATCTGCAACCCGTCGGTGAACCGTTGATACCTGGGCAGCATCTCCAGCAGGACGCGATACTGGTTGGTGGGGGCGTAAATGGTGGACGCCAGTTGCGGCCCGAAGGCGTCGTACAAGGTTCCCGAAACCGCCAGCCAGTTCAACTGGAGGGCCGCGGCGCGGTCGCGGTCGAGGACAATGTTCACCCGCGGGTTCTTGATCTGCAAGTCGCTCGATACTTCCTGCAAGCCCGGGATGCGGGCCATGAGGCGCTCCAGTTTGGGGGCCTCGGTGTAGAGTTGCTGCGTGTCCGGTCCGTACAGCGTGTAGTCGAAGCTGCTCTTGGACATGCGCCCGCCCACGCGAATCGCCTGCGGAATGGAGATGAAGACCTTCAACCCGGGGATGCTCGAAACCTTGGGGCGCAAGCGGTTGACAATGTCGTTGATGGTGGATTTCCGCTGGCGGCGCGGTTTGGTGTTGACCATCAACCGGCCGGTATTTCCCGACGAACCGCCGAAGCCCCCGCCGGTGCTCGAGAAGAAGGTTTCCACATCCGGATCCTGCACGATGATGGAAGCCACCTGTGCCTGATACTTAACCATCTGATAGTACGACGTGCCTTGCGCGGCCTCTGTCTGCACGCCGAAGTTGTCGTTGTCGGTGTCCGGGATGAAACCCTTGCTGACTATCGTGTACAGCCAGCCGGTCACCAGCATTACCGCAACGAACGCGGCCAGCATGACCGGGCGGTGGCGCAACACCCACTGCAGGGTGACGCTGTACAGGCGCAGCATGCCGTCGAACACGCGCTCCAGAGCACGATACAGGAACCCATGCTTGTCATTCCGCGTGTCGCGCAGGAATCGGCTGCAGAGCATGGGAGTAAGGCTGACCGAAACCATGCCTGAAATTAAAATGGCGGTGCAGATGGTGACCGCGAACTCGCGGAACAGCCGGCCCAGAATGCCGGCCATGAACAGAATCGGGATGAAGACCGCGGCCAGCGACAAGGTCATAGAGACGATGGTGAAGGCGATTTCCTTGGAGCCGGCGAGCGCGGCCTCGTACGGTTTCTCGCCGTGCTCGATATGGCGAACGATGTTTTCCAGCATCACGATGGCATCGTCCACCACGAACCCGATGGAAAGGATGAGCGCCATCATCGAAATGTTGTTCATGCTGAAATTCAGCAGGTACATCACCGAGAACGTGCCCACGATCGAGAACGGCAGCGCCATGGCGGGGATCATGGTAGCCGAAAAGTTGCGCAGGAACAGGAAGATCACCATAATCACCAGCGCCAGGGTGGCGGCCATGGTGAATTGAACGTCATTGAAGGCTTCGCGAATGTTCTTGGACCGGTCGCCGCGAATGCCCATGTGCACGGAGGGCGGCATTTGCGCCTGGAAAAAAGGCAGCAGGCGCTTGATGTTATCCACCACCTCAATCGTATTGCTGCCGGGCTGGCGCAGCACCTGCATGCTGACTCCGCGGGTGCCTTCCTTACCGTATTCGCCGCCGTAGATCAACGCCGTCTGCTTGTCGTCTTCCACGCTGTCGATGACGTTGGCCACCTCATCCAGGCGCACCGGGGCGCCGTTGACGTAGCTTACGATCAGCGGTTTATAGTCCTTGGCCCGCATCAGCTGGCCGTTGACCTGGACGTTGTACGCGGTCTTATTTCCGTAGAGCGTACCCGTGGGGACGTTGACGTTCCAGTTCTGCAGCGCCAGGTTGATTTCGTTGAGGCCGATCTTGCGGGAGGCCAGAACGTTGGGGTCCACCTGCACGCGTACGGCATACTTGGCGGCCCCGAACACCTGCACCTGGGAGACGCCCGACACCATGGAAATACGCTGCGCCACCATGGTCTCGGCATACTCATCCAGGTCCGAAAGCCGCATGATCGGGGAAGTGAGGAAGATGCTGATGATGCCGAAATCGCCCGGGTTCTGCTTACGGAACGATGGCGGCGTGGGCATTCCGGGCGGCAGCAGCGGCATAGCCTCGGCGATGGCCGTCTCCACATCCACGGTGGCGCCATCGATATCGCGGCTGAGACTGAATTGCAGGGTGATGCTGGTGGACCCCTGGCTGCTGCTGGAAATCATCGAGTCCAGGCCGGCGATGGTGGTAAACTGCCGCTCGAGAGGTGTGGCCACCGCCGAAGCCATGGTATCCGGATTGGCGCCCGGCAGGCTGGCCGATACGGAAATCGTCGGATAGTCCACCTGCGGAAGGTCGCTGACCGGCAAAGCGCGGTAAGCGATCACCCCGAACAGCGCGATTCCAGCCATGATCAAGCTGGTCGCAATGGGCCGGTGAATAAAGCTCTCGGAAATGTTCACGCCGAGGTACCCTTCTTAGCTCTTCGACTTCCGTCCGCCGCCTTTTTTGCTGCCGTCTCGTACGACAACCTTGCTGCCGGGCGCCAGCCGCAACTGGCCCTCGGTAACCACAATTTCACCCGCTTCGACGCCTTTGTCTACCACCATGTCCTGGCCCACGCGGGCGCCCGTAACCACGGTGCGCGATTCCACCGTCTTGTCCGCCTTCACCACATACACAAAGGAGCCGCTCTGCCCGGTCTGGACGGCTTCGTTGGGGACCACAACGGCATTGGGCTGGGTGGTCAAGAGCAGGGTCACACGGACAAACTGCCCGGGCCACAACTTGTGGTCCGTATTCGGAAAAGTGCCTTTCAATTTGATGGTGCCGGTGGTCACATCCACGGTATTGTCCACAAAGGTCAGGGTGCCGGCCTCTTCGCCGCCCGGATCGTCCTGCGGGCGCGAACGCACCGAAAGTTTCCCGAGCGCCATATACCGCTTGATGGCCGGCAACTGGGATTCCGGAACCGAGAAGGTCACATAGATCGGCTCAATCTCATTGATGGTCATCATGTCCATACTGTTGGCCAATACCACGTTGCCCTGCTTCACGGTGAGGTTGCCGGTGCGGCCGTTGATGGGAGAACGGATGTCGGTGTAGCCGAGTTGCACGCGCGCATTGTCGACGGTGGCCTTACTGGCGCCGATATTCGCCTTGGCGCTTTCGATGGCGGCGCGGTCCGCCACTACCGCCTGCGCCGCGGCATCGGCGTTGGAGCGCAACTGCTCGGCCTGGTCTTTGGAAACGACGCCGCCTTTGAACAACTCGGCGTACCGGTTGGCCTGCGCCTCGGCGTACTTGGACTGCGCGGTGTCCTTGGCCAGATTCGCCTGCGCCTGCCCGAGCGCCGCCTCATCCCGTGCTTCATTGGCGATGGCCTGATTCAGGGCCGCTTCCAGGGGGCGGTGGTCAATCGAAAACAACAACTCGCCCTTCTTGACGTAGTCGCCCTCATTGAAAGAGACCTTGGTCAACTCGCCGCCGACCTGCGCTTTTACCGTGATGGTGGAGTAAGCTTCCACGTTGCCGATGACCTGGACTTCAACCGGCACATCCTTTTGGGCGGCCGTGGCCACCGTGACCGGCACGTCACCGCCGCCCATGCCCTTCTTGCCGCCCTTACCGCCGCCGCCGGGGGCGCCCGATCCGGCGGTGGAGGCTCCGCCGTTCGAACATCCGTAAAGGAACAGCAGGAACAGCGCGACAAGCGACAGATTCCAAATCGCTTTACGGTGTCTTCTGTGGTCCCGAGAACCATGGGCCGCGTGTGTAGACATAGATCGATCTTATATTCCCAAAGGCGATTCAGCTAATGGTAATGTTACCGCTTTCGAGGGCAATGGCCCTAATGAGGCAGAGATTTTGGAACCATTCTTGAGCCTGGGTTTTAAAGCTTGGGCTTGGGCGGCGGAAGCTCGCGGGCCGTTACCGTGTCTGAGAAGCCGATGCGGTTGTGGGTGCCGTCACAGAACGGCTTGTTGGCGGAGTGGCCGCAGCGGCACAGTGAAATGACGGTGCGGCCGGCGAGGCCGAAGGCGCTTCCAGCGGGGTCCAGAATCTCGAACTCGCCTTCGATGCGGATGGGTCCGTTGTTTGTGGGAGTAATCTTGGTTGGCATTCAGAAGGGATGGTAGCACGGCGTGCGCGCAGAGGACCCGCGACCAACTCACGCGTCTGGCTTACAGGTTAGCGACGCGAATCACATAGCCTCACGGTGGGTGAAGCCTCACGGGTTCACGGGGCGCACGGGTCAAAAGCCTTGACTTCCACAGTTAAGGGAATATAATTCCAGCAGTCCCATACTAGCTGTACTGGTAAGGTTATTCGCCAGGTTCCGGGGAGAATCTGGTGCAGCGGCGCACATCGCTGAATGCCGCTTACCAGGAAGGTCTCCATGAAACCATCGTCGTTATTCGCAGCATCTTTCGCCTCGATCTGGCTGGCTGGGGCAGTTGCCTTGGCTCAGACCGCGGCTCCCACGGTGATGTCCCCGGCCCAGGTGGCGGTTTCACAGCCTATGCGCGACGGACACGACGATTCCGATTCGACCGACCACAAGACTCACAATCACCAGCCTCTGCCGAACCACGGAGCCGGCGGGGACCAGGATGACGTCCGGCAGACTTCGGCCGGCGGCCCGGTCAACGCCACCGAGGGGACGCGCTTTCCTGGCGTGGGAGCGAGCGGCTCGGCGCCCCCGGACACCAACATGGCGGTGGGACCGAATCACATTCTGCAAACGGTCAACTCCCGGTACGAGATTTTCAACAAGAGCGGAGCGCCGATCGCGGGGCCCTTCTCCCTGAGTTCCTTATGGTCCCCGCTCGGCACCGGCAATGGCTGTGCCACCAATAACGGCGGCGACGTAGTAGCCCAGTACGACAAGCTGGCCAACCGCTTTATCGTTACTCAGTTGGGTGGGTTGTCCGCTCCCTTCTCCGAGTGCATCGCGATCTCCCAGACTGCCGATCCCACGGGGGCATACTGGCTCTATTCCTTTGCCTACGGGACGACGCTGAACGATTACCCCAAATTCGGGGTCTGGCCCACCACCACCAACAGCGCGTATCTGGCCACCTTCAACCTGTTCGCGAACGGTCAGACCTTCACCGGCGGCCAGCTTTGTGCCTACGACCGGACCAAGATGCTGGTGGGCAACCCGGCGGCACAGGCCATCTGCTTCACCATCGGCAACGACGGCGGTTACCTCCCCGCCGACCTGGACGGCTCCACTCCTCCATTAGACGGTACGCCAGGCTACTTTATCAACTATGAGACCTTGAGCAGCCTCAGGAAGTACTCGCTGGCCCCGAATTTCGCCACTCCGGCCGCTTCCACTCTGACCGCGCAAACCCCGGATATTCCGGTAGCCAGCTTCGCAGAGGCGTGCGCCCCCACCTACACCTGCGTTCCGCAGTCTGGAACCGCCCAGCGGCTCGATTCGCTGGGCGACCGCCTGATGTACCGTCTGGCGTTCCGCAACTTTGGCGATCACGAAGCCCTGGTGGTGAACCACTCCGTCACGGCTGGAACGAGCGTGGGCGTGCGCTGGTATGAATTGCGCGCTCCCGTTTCCACCAGCGGCGCATTCAGCCTGTTCCAGCAGGGCACCTTCGCCCCGGACACCACCTACCGCTGGATGGGCAGCGCGGCCATGGACGGGTCCGGCAACATTGGAGTCGGCTACAGCGCGTCGAGCAGCACCCTCCACCCCGCCATACGCTTCGCCGGGCGCGTGCCCGGCGATCCCTTGGGGACACTGGAAGCCGAAGCCAGCATGATCGAGGGCACCGGCTCGCAGACGGGAGGTTTGTCCCGCTGGGGCGACTACAGCGCCATGCGTATCGACCCGGCCGACGACTGTACCTTCTGGTACACCAACGAGTACCTGCAGGCGAATGGCAGCTTCAACTGGAGTTCTTTTTTCGGATCGTTCAAGTTCAACGCTTGTGGGGCTCCGCCGGTGCCTGACTTCTCGATTTCGCGCAATCCCACGTCGCTCGCGCTCACCCAGGGCGGGTCGGGAACTTCCGCGATCGCGGTCACCGCGTTAAATGGATTCACTGGCAGTGTCGCCCTTACCGTTACGGGCTGCCCGGCGGGGGCCACCTGCTCGCTTTCCCCCACCTCCGTGACACCCACTGCGAACTCCACCCTCACCGTCTCCACCACGGCCGGTGCCGCCACGGGAACATTCACGCTGACTGTCACCGGAACCAGCGGCTCACTGATTCACTCCACCACCGTGGCACTGACGGTCAACCCGGCAGCGGCTCCCGACTTCTCAGTGTCGCGCAATCCCACGTCGCTCGCACTCACCCAGGGCGGGTCGGGAACTTCCGCGATCACGGTCACCGCGTTAAATGGATTCACTGGCAGTGTCGCCCTTGCCGTTACGGGCTGCCCATCGGGGGCCACTTGCTCGCTGCCCAGTCCCGTGACACCTACGGCGAACTCCACCCTCACCGTCTCCACCACGGCCGGCACTACCACTGGAACATTCACGCTGACTGTCACCGGGACCAGCGGCTCACTGGTTCATTCCACCACCGTGTCACTGACGGTCAACCCGGCGGCGGGGGACTTCACCATAGCTGCTTCGCCATCTCTCCTGAACGTAAACCGTTCGTCGACCGGCCGATACACCGTAACCATTGGAGCGGTGAGCGGCGGCGCCCCGGTGAATCTGAGCGTGTCCGGTCTGCCGTCTCGCACCAGCGCAAGCTTCAGCCCGAATCCGGCCGGCAGCCCCGGCACTTCCACACTGACCATCACCGTCAACCGGAGGGCGGTCTCCGGAACCACTGCCACATTGACGATCACCGGCAATAACGGCAGCCATAGCCACTCGACGACAGTCACGCTGCACATCAACTAACTAAGGGCGGAGGAAGTTCGACAGACGAAATCGTCTGCCCCACCACCGCCAAGCATGTACCTTGTCTGGTGGCGCCCGCGGCCTACTTCTTCTTGGCCGCGGGCGGAACCGTCTTGGAATCGTCCACCACATCGCCGAACTTGATGGTCGACCGGCCTTCGTAATGCTTGTAATCCTGGTACCTGACGGTCATCCGGATGGGCACGTTCTGCCCGTCCTTGAAGTGCAGCGTGTCGCTGGCGTGGGTGTAGGTGGGAAACCAGTATTTGCCGTCGATCTGTTCGCGGTAAGTCTCGAATTTGGGGAATGCCTGGTTCGTGGCGTTGAGGCCGGCGCCCTTGCCGTAGGTCTTCACGATTTGTAAATCGCGATCGTCCACCCAAATCTCGCCTTCGAAGTAGCGCTTGCCCTTGACCATTTTCTTGGCCTTCACCGAAAAGGTGTAGCAGCCGACTTCATCGATCTTCTCGCGGCCCAGGTAGTGAATATCGTAATCCGAAATCTCGGACGTGGTGAGGACGAACGGCTGCACGTTACGCAGGTCCTGTATGTCTTCGGGCGACAGGGAAATTTGATGCAGCGAAATGACCGGCGCGTAGACCACTTTTTCCATGCGCTTGCCCTCGGGAGTGAAAATGATGTCGGCCACCTCTTCCCATTTTCCGCCGCCTTCCACCTCCTCCATTTTCACGCTCTGCCGGTACGTGTAGTTGTTGCGCGCCTGCAGGAACTCCAGTTCCTTGGCGGCAAACTTCTGGATGATCTCCTCCGGTTTGACGTCATCGGCGGCCCACGCCGGCAGACACATGGCTGGCGCGCCGAAAGCCGCCAGGGCGGCGCAAATCACGATTACACGCATTTTGTCCTCATTCGTGAGACGAGCTCACTTACCCAATAGTTTCTTGGCGATCGTCAGGAGCTGGATGTTGCTGGTTCCTTCGTAGATGCGCCCGATCTTGGCGTCCCGGTACAGTTTCTCCACGGGATAATCCTTGGTGATTCCGACACCGCCGTGGACCTCAATGGCCTTCGAAGCCGTCCTCTCCGCAATCTGAGAACTGTAATACTTGGCCATGGCCGCCTCCGTCAGGAACGGCATTCCGGCATCCCTCAGGCGCGCCGCGTTATATACCAGCAGCCGCGCCGCTTCCACTTCAACCGCCATTTTAGCAAGTTCGAACTGGACGCCCTGGAACTCGCCGATGGGCTTGCCGAACTGCTTCCGGTCCTTGGCGTAGGCTACCGCGTGGTCCAGCGCGCCGCGCGCCAGGCCGATCATCTGCGCGCCGATGGCGATGCGGCCCTCGTTCAAAGTCTCGATGGCGATCTTGTAGCCCTTGCCCACCTCGCCTATCACGTTCGCGCGCGGAACCCGGCAATTGTCCAGGATCAATTCGCAAGTGGACGAGGCGCGCAGGCCGAGCTTGTCCTCTTTCTTGCCCACCTGGAAGCCGGGAAACTCGCGTTCGATCAGGAAGGCCGTCACGCCCTTATAGCCCGCGTCCGGGTTGGCATTGGCGAACAGCAGGAAGAAGCCGGCCTCGGCGGCGTTGGTGATCCACAGCTTGCGGCCGGTCAGCAGGAAATGGTCGCCGCGGTCTTCGGCGCGCGTGGCCATGGCGAAGGCATCGGAGCCCGACCCGGCTTCGGAGAGCGCATACGAGGCCACCATGTCTGCCGCCAGGCGCGGCAGGTATTTTGCCTTCTGCGCGGCCGAGCCCCACTTCAGCATCGCGTTATTGCAGATGGTGTTCTGCACGTCCACGATGACGCCGGCCGACGGGTCCACCGCCGAGAGTTCCTCCACCGCCAGAACCGCCTGGAAGAAACTGCCGCCCTGCCCGCCGTACTCTTCGGGGATTTCAATCCCCATCAGGCCCATCTCGAAGAACTGCTTGATTATGTCTTTGCGGAAGACTCCGGCCTCATCCATCTCGCGCACGTACGGACGGATCTGCTCCCGCGCAAACCTGCGGACAGTGGTCTGGAAGAGCTTTTCGTCTTCCGTAAGCGAGGTGAGGGGCAGCGGCGGCGCGTCCACCCGTTCGATTGCCGGCATGTCCGAAGCTTACTCCACCGGGGACGATTCGCGCTAGTGGCAGTCTAAAGGTATTATGGAACGTATGGCGACAGCGGCACTGGTTTCAGTCGAAGAGTACCTGGCCACAACCTATAAGCCTGCGTGCGACTACGTCGATGGGGCGCTTTACCAAAAACCTATGGCAACGCGAAAACACAGCGTCATCCAGTCGCGCCTTTCCCAGTTGATGTTGGGCTTCCCCGATTTTGAATCCAACACGGAGCTGACGGTTCAGATTCGGACGGGCAAATACCTCGTGCCGGACTTCGTGGTCCAGGATCGCGGCCACATCCAGGACCCGTATCCCACCGAGCCCGTCCACCTCTGCGTCGAAATCCTGTCGCCCGAGGACCGGATCGGCGCGGTCTTCACCAAATGCGAGGACTATCACGCCTGGGGAGTCGAGACTGTATGGATCGTCGATCCCGAAAATCCCCGCGCCTGGGAATACCGCAAAGGCCAGCGGCCGGTGGAAGTCCCGCTGACGGGGTCTCTGACTGCGGCGGGTATCTCGATCTCCCTGGCCGACCTCTTTTCCGCCCTCAGTTGACCTGCCGCGCGAACTCGGTAAGATATTCGCGCAACTCTCCGCGAACGCGCCGGAACAATGCGAGCCTTTCGTCCCGTGAGCCGTCGAGCGCCGCCGGATCGTCGAAGCTGTGATGCAGCCGCTTTGCCGTTCCGAAGAACACCGGGCAGGATTCCTTGGCGTTGTCGCAGACGGTAATGACGTAATCGAACTGTTGACCGCTGAATTCATCGACGCTTTTGGAACGGTGCCCGGAAATGTCGATGTCCAGCTCGCGCATGGCGGCGATGGCCTCAGGCCGAACGCGGCTCGGCTTCGTGCCGGCGCTTTCCACCTCGAAGCGATCGCCCGCATCGTGTCGCAGCAGTCCTTCCGCCATCTGGCTGCGCGCCGAATTGCCGGTACAGAGAATCAGCACCCGCTTCTTTTCCATCGTTATATCGCTTGCTCCGCGGGGAACCAGTGCCGCGTGCGGTTGCATGCCGAGCAGACCGAGAGCATCACCGGCACTTCCACCAGAACGCCTACGACCGTTGCCAGCGCCGCGCCCGATTCCGGGCCGAACAGCGCAATCGCGGTGGCCACGGCCAGCTCGAAGAAATTCGACGCCCCGATGAGCGCCCCCGGAGCCGCTACGGAATGCTCCACCTTGAGCCATTTCATCAGCCCGTAAGCGAGGCCCGCATTGAGATAAACCTGCAAGGTAATGGGAACGGCAATCAGCAGCACATGGAAAAAGCGCCCCGTGATGTTATCCGCCTGAAAGGCAAAAATGAGGACCAGCGTGCCCAGCAGCGCCGCCGTCGTGACCGGCGCGAATTTCGGCAGCAACACTTCTTCAAACCACTCACGGCCGCGCTGGCGCACCAGCAGAAAGCGCAAGAGCGCGCCGGCCGCTAACGGCACGACGACAAATACCAGCACGGAGGTGAGCAGCACGTTAAACGGCACGGTGAGCGACGAGGCGCCGTGCACCAGAAAATGCACGATGGGGACGAACAGCACCAGCATGATGAGGTCATTCACCGACACCTGCACCAGCGTATAGGCCGCGTCCCCGTTGGTGAGATGGCTCCAGACGAACACCATTGCCGTGCAGGGCGCAGCGGCCAGAATGATGCAGCCCGCGATGTACTGGCCGGCTTCGGACGGAGTGATGAAGGCAGCGAAGACGAAGCGGAAGAACGCCCACGCCAGCAGCGCCATGGAGAAAGGCTTCACTACCCAATTGATGAACAGCGTGACGAGCAGCCCGGCGGGACGCCGCCCTACATTTTTCAACGAGGAGAAATCGACCTTCATCATCATCGGCGTAATCATAAGCCAGATGAGCGCGGCGATCGGAGCGTTAATCCGGCTTCCTCTGCCGAACTCGATCCCGCGCAGGCCCGCGACAGCGCCGGGAAGGAGCTTTCCCAGGCCGATGCCCGCTGCCATGCAGAACGCCACCCAGACCGGCAGATAGCGCTCGAACGTGCCGAGTCCGCCGCTTGCAGGTTTCATGCGCAGCAGCCGGGCGCGCAGCAGGCGGCCGTGGCGGGCTTTACGGCACGGATGAAAGCGCTCATGAACTTGCCCTCAACCGCGGACGCCATCCGGTCCACGTCGATGCCCTGTCCGCTCAATAACGTCCGCGCATCCTCGATGTTGTAAACGCGCGTGGGCTCAATACCGATGCCGTCAAAGCCTGCTTCGGCGAGCTTGGCGGCATACTCCCGATCCTGAAGCGCGCCGGCGATGCAGCCGACCCACAGCAGCATGTTTTGGCGTACTTCGGCGGGCACTTCCCCGCGAGTGACTACATCGGAAACGGCGAACCGGCCTCCCGGCTTCAAGACCCGGAACGCCTCGCGCAATACCCGGTCTTTATCGGCGGAGAGGTTAATCACGCAGTTGGAAATGACGACATCCACCGAGTTATCGGGCAGCGGAATGCTTTCGATTTCTCCCTTGAGGAATTCGACGTTTTCAACTCCGGCCTTGCGCTGGTTCTCGCGCGCCAGCGCCAGCATTTCGTCCGTCATATCCAGGCCGTAGGCTTTCCCCGTTGGGCCGACACGCCGGGCGGAGAGCAGCACGTCGATGCCGCCGCCCGAGCCTAAGTCAAGCACGGTTTCACCGGCATTGAGCTGTGCCAGCGCCGTGGGGTTGCCGCAGCCGAGCGATGCCAGCACCGCCTCCTCCGGCAATGCGCCGGTCTGGGAAAGGTCGTAAAGGTTCGAGGTGATCGGGTCGCAGCCCTCAATCGCGGCCGATGCGCCGCAGCAGGAGCTGCCTCCGGTATGGACGCGCAGCGCCGCCTGTCCGTATTTCTCTTTCACGACTTCTTTGATTTCCATGGATTCTCCTATTTACACAGGGTGACGATGGCGCGTGGTTCCACGGCCTTGTTACGGGTGCAGCACTCGGCGTAGAGGAAGCCCAGGAGCTGTTGCAAGGCGTCGGTATTGGCCGAATACCAGAGAAACGTGCCTTCACGGCGCACCTTCACGAGGTCCTCGTTCTTGAGCTTGTCCAGATGGTGCGACAGCGTGGAAGCGGCAATGCCAAGCTCCTGCCCGATGTCGCTGGCGACGATGCCCTCGGGGTGGGCCGCCAGCAGCAGCCGCATGATACGCAGCCGCGGCTCCGTACCGATCGCGGAAAACATATCCGCAAACCGGGCCACCTGTTCTTCCGTTTGCTTCTTGCCGGATGCCGCCATCGAACCTCCTGCCTTCAATAATTCAACAATAACAGAATTATCGAACGATTGCAAGCGGCTTCGAGGTTCCTGGGAGTGCTAGAATCGACCAACGGCATGCGACTCCAATGGAATTGAGCTTTGGGAAGGGTGCACTCCTGCTGCTGCTGGTTGCCGCCGTTGTCGCCATACTGACCCGCCGGTTCAGGCTCCCCTACAGCGTCGGCCTGGTCGCAGCCGGAATGGCGTTGGCCCTGCTGCCGCTGGCCCCGAAAATCAATTTCACCAAAGAGCTCATATTTAACGGGCTCTTGCCGCCACTGCTCTTCGAGGCGGCATTCTACCTTCGATGGAGCCGGTTACGCCGGGAACTGCCGGTGATACTGACTCTGGCCAGCGTGGGAGTAGTGCTGGCCGGAGCCGTCACCGCGATGGGGATGCATTACTTTGCGCACTGGCAGTGGCCGAACGCGCTGGTGTTCGGCTCACTGATTGCCGCGACGGACCCTGTTTCCGTGATCGCAACTTTCCGTGAAGCTCAGGTTCATGGGCGGTTGCGGCTACTGATCGAAGCGGAGAGTCTGCTGAACGATGGCACCGCGGCGGTGGCGTTCGGCGTGGCTGTAACGTTTGCAACCGGGCATGACCTCACGGCGATCGACCTGACGAAGAGCCTGGCGGCGACCGTGGGCGGAGCGCTGCTGTGCGGAGCGGCGGTGGGCGGCATGGCGCTGTTTCTGACGAGGCACACGGAAGACCACCTGGTGGAGCTCACCTTCACCACGGTTGCGGCGTATGGCTCTTTCCTTCTGGCGGAACAGTTCCATTGCTCGGGTGTGTTCGCGACCATCGCGGCAGGGCTGATCATTGGCAATTGGGGCCCGCTCGGAGTCCTTTCCGACCGTGGGCGGGAGGCAGTGCAGGCTTTCTGGGAATATGCCGCCTTCGTGGCGAATTCGCTTGTGTTCCTGTTGATCGGCATGCACGAAACCAGGCAGGATTTCGCGGCTGTCTGGTTGCCCGGCGTGGTCGCGGTAGTCTTCGTGGTCTTGGGCCGCGCCGTTGCCGTCTATCCAATTTGCCTGCTCTTCGCCCGATCGGATCTGCGGGTGACGGTGCGGCATCAGCATGCGCTGCTTTGGGGTGGACTGCGCGGCGCGCTCGCCCTCGCATTGGCTCTGGGCCTGCCGGTGGAACTTGCCGGGCGCGCGGAAATCATCACGGTCAGCTTTGCGGTGGTCGCATTCTCCGTTTTTGTCCAAGGCTTGACGATGCCGCCGCTATTGCGGGCTATCGGAGAAATTCCCCTGCGCGCCAGGACGCATGGCGAGTAAACTGCTATTGCACCGCCGCCAGCGCGTGCCACTGCCTTCCCTGCGATTCGGCGACGCCGCGGTAAGTCACGAAGCCGTTATAGGTATTGACGCCTTCGCAGAGCGCGGCGTGACGTTCGCATGCGCCTTCCAAGCCATAGTTCGCCAGTTCCAGCAGGTACGGGAACGTTGCGTTGGTGAGGGCGAACGTGGAGGTGTAGGGCACCGCCGCCGGCATATTGGAGACGCAATAGTGCAGCACGCCATCCACGAAATAAATCGGCTCGGTGTGAGTGGTGGCGTGCGAGGTTTCGAAACAGCCGCCCTGGTCGATGGCCACATCCACCACCACGGAGCCGGGCTTCATGTTGGCGATCATCTCGCGCTTCACCAGCCTCGGAGCCGAAGCGCCGGGGATCAGCACCGCGCCCACTACCAGGTCGGCGGTCTTCAGGTTCTCGCTGATGGTCCAGGCGTTCGACGCCAGGGTCACCACCTGCTGGTTGAAGATGTCATCCAGTTCGCGCAGGCGGTTCAGGCTGCGGTCGATGATGGTGACGTGCGCGCCCATGCCGACCGCAATCTTGGCCGCGTTGGTGCCCACGATGCCGCCGCCCAGAACGACCACGTTGCCGGGGGCCACGCCGGGCACGCCGCCCAGCAGGATGCCGCGCCCGCCGCTCGGCCGCTCCAGATATTGCGCGCCCACCTGCACGGCCATGCGTCCGGCCACTTCGCTCATGGGGATGAGCAGCGGCAGCGAACCGTCCTTCTCCCTGATGGTTTCGTAGGCCACGCCATTTACCCTGGAGGCCACCAGTTTGTCCGTCAGCTCCGGCAGCGGCGCCAGGTGCAGGTAGGTGAACAGGATCAGACCGGGCCGGAAGTAGCCGTATTCGGCCTTCTGCGGCTCCTTGACCTTCACCACCAGGCCGGACTTGCTCCACACCTCGTCGGCGGTCTGCACGATCGCCCCGGCGTCCACGTATTCGCGATCCGTTATGGAACTGCCCTCTCCGGCATGGCTCTGGACCAGAACTTCGTGGCCCGCCTCGCGCAGCGCCATCACGCCGCTCGGCACCAGCCCAACCCGCGTTTCGTGGTCTTTGATTTCTTTGGGAACACCTATGATCATGTGCCGCTTCTCCGCCATTAGATTAACACCATGCATTCGGGCGAAGATGGAAGGATGAAATGGGTCGCGATAGCCGCCCTGGTGGCGGTTCAGACACGTGCCGCCGATCTGAAGCCGCAGACGGTCGAGGCTTTTGACCGGTATGCCCGCCAGACCGAAGAGCGCCTCGATGGCGCCAGGACATTTCTGTGGGCGGACGAATCTCCCGGCCGCGCGCGGCGCGTGCGCCAGGGGGAAGTGGCGGTGGAACCGTTTACCGGCAAGGCCGATATCGCGGTCCCCGGCGGCCTGGTACACGACTGGGTCGGCGCCGTCTTCATCCCCGGCGCCACCGTGGACTACACCCTGGCCAAGCTGCAGAATTATGACGGCCACAAGGATATTTTCAGGCCCGACGTCATCGACTCCCGGTTGCTGTCGCATAGCGGCAACGATTTTCATATCTACCTGCGGCTGGTCAAGAAGAAGGTGGTGACGGTTGTGCTCAACACCGAGTTCGACGTGCGGTATACGGAGGTGGACAAGACCCGCTGGCGCAGCGTTTCGCGCTCGCGTAAAATTGCGGAAGTGGAGAGAGCCGGCAAACCGGATGAGCGCGAGCTGCCCGCTGGAACCGGGCAGGGATTCCTCTGGAAGCTGACCACCTACTGGCGGTTTGTGGAGCGCGACGGCGGGACGTGGGTGGAGTGTGAGGCGGTCTCTCTGACGCGCGACGTGCCCATGGGCCTGGGCTGGATCGTGGAGCCGATCATCCGCAATCTGCCCAGGGAAAGCCTGTTCAACACGCTGTTCGCCATGCGCAGGGCGATTGCGAAGTAGGACCGGAGGAAACAGAACTGGTGGACTGCGGTCCTTTTTGAGACACGACCTCGG
>Ga0209847_1000168_pt1 | contig 28741 bp, 23 predicted proteins | sample OrgsoiDNA_201060_FD_185808 | JGI IMG/M metagenome (GOLD analysis project Ga0209847, IMG submission 185808) | Permafrost soil microbial communities from the Arctic, to analyse light accelerated degradation of dissolved organic matter (DOM) -... | ecosystem: Environmental > Terrestrial > Soil >... | reverse complement strand
GCTTCGCCCAGCTGGCGCTGCTGCGCGAGGTGGAAAGCCGGGTCGACGGCCGCCTCGGCGCCGCCTACCAGCCGCCGGACCAGGTGGCGCGCATCCTGGCCCGCTCGCTGTTCAAGGAAATGACCCGGGCCGGCCTCGACGCCAAGCAGATCATCGCCGCCGCGTCGGAGATCATCGGTCAGCTCAACAACAAACTCGAGCGCCATAGCAAACGCGCCGCCCATCAGGGCGGCGCGTCCGAGTAATACATCGGCGTGGATCAGGCGCGATAGCGGCGGCGCGCCACGATCAGGCCCAGCATCGCGATGCCCATCAAAGCCAGCGGACCTGGTTCGGGAACGCGGTTAAAGTCGGTGGTGCCGGACTCGGTAGTGATCGCCACGACGCTTGGATTACCGGTACAGTTGGGGGTATCGCAAAGAGGGGTTTGCGAGGTGTTGATAAACGCGCTGAACGCCAGTTGATAGAATGGAATTGGCGAGGTGAAGAAGTTGGAGCCGGCGGCGGTCAGCATCAAATTGGTATTGACGTTCTCGAAGACGCCGCCCAGCGCATCGAGACCGGCCTGGCTCCCGAACACTTGAGTGACGTTGGCCAGCAAGACGTCATTGGAGCCGACATCGGTGATGATCGGATTCGCAGCGAGGCTGGCATTTTGCACGGCATCGGCATCGCCCGGGTCGCCATACAGGCTCAGCGTGATCGAGGTGACGCCGCACGACACACCGATGGCCAGCGGACCGCCGCAGGTGAAACTCTGGGTGAATTTCGCATACAAACCGTAGCTACCGTTGACCTGGGCGACGTTCGAATTGACTGGATTGCCGTTCAAGCTGAATGCGTTGAAGACGATGTAGCCGACGCCCGTATAGTTGTTGGTGGCGCCGACGCGGACAATGCGGGCCGACGACGTGCCGGTCATCGAATCGGCCGTGAACGTCGAGCCCAGCGTGGTCAGGCCGTTGCTGTCCGGATTGACCGTGAACTGTGGCGTCGCGAAAACGTCGGGCGCGGCCAGAGCGCCGGCCACGACGAGCGCACTGGCCATCAGGGTGCGCAACCGTTTGGAAATTGTAAGCATCTTATTCTCCAGAAAAGTTTTATTTAATATAAACACTGTTGTACCACCCGCCCCTTGCCAACAAGCTCGCCGGCGGCCGCCAAATACGTAGATCGCCGCATCTCGATCACCGCCGTAGCCGACCGCGAGATTGCTTGCACCCGACCGTACCACCGGTTTTGTTGACTACATGGCATATATAGCAATCACCGTGCCAGCCTATTGCGAATCATTTAAAAACAATCACTTATCGCAGATAAAGGTACTTGCGAGATGGCGTTCGATCGACCCGTGTAAAGAAATCCGACACCCGGCCCGGGACGCGCGGGGGACGTGATTCCCATAGGCACACAAAATGCGCCCGCCGCGTCGATTTAATCGGTATCATTTCGCTCTGTAATTCTTTTTCACCTCGCACGACCTTCTTTTTCAGCTAATCGGAGGCAGTTATGCCAAGTCCCGCACTGGTTCAAACCGTTTTAAGAGAATTTTTATCCCGCCAGCGCGCGCCGCGCATCCCCGAACCGCGTCTGGTCATGGACGATGAGGACAGCGTCAGGGCCTACACCGAGGCCGGCGGCGAAACCGGCGTCATGGCGCCGGTCTATCTGTACCACGCCGCCAATATCAGCGAAGTGATACGCCCCGGCGACACCGTGGTCGACCTGGCCTGCGGCCCGGCCACCCAGCTCGGCCTGGTGGCGCGCATCAATCCCGACACCAATTTCATCGGCATCGACCTGTCGGACCAGATGCGGGCCCAGGCCGAGGCGCTGATCCAGCGTCAGGGCCTGAGCAACGTCGCCATCCGCGAAGGCGACATCACCGACCTGTCGCGCTTCGCCGACGCCTCGGTCGACGCCGTGATCTCGACCATGGCCCTGCACCACCTGCCGACCGTCGACCACCTGGCGCGGACCTACGCCGAGGTGGCGCGCATCCTCAAGCCCGGCGGCGGCGTCTACATGGTCGATTTCGGCCACCTGAAGTCGCGGCGCAGCATCGACTATTTCGCCAACCAGCACGCGCACCGGCAACACGACTTGTTCACGCTCGATTACCTGAATTCGCTGCACGCGGCGTTTTACGTGGACGACATCCGCGCCGCCATGCGGCCGCTGGAGGGGCGCGCCACGGTCCACACCACGTTTGGCCTGCCCTATATGGTGGCCGTGAAAAGCGCGCCGCGGCGCGGCGCGGACGCGGCCCTGGTGGCCCGGCTCGAGCGCATGAAGCGCGAACTGCCGGACTGGCACAAGGGCGACCTGGCCGATCTGATCCGGCATTTCCGCCTGAACGGCATGCGCTGCGCCCACCTGGGCGCCGCGCCGCACTAGCGCCGGATCAGCTGCGCCAGCGGCTTGCGCTCGGAACGCGCGGCCGCGGCGCGGCCGGCGCCGAGCCGCCCCATGAACAACGGATGCGCGGGGCCCGTCAGCAAGGCCGCGCTCTCGCGCTGCAGGCGCGCGGCCAGCGCGTCGAGCTTGCGCTCGGCGGTGAAGCGCCGGCCGGCGACGACGTAGCGGGAAAAAATCAGCGGTGTCATTTCCGGCTGCATCTGCAGCCCCAGCTCGGTCGCCGTCAGCCAGAAGCGCTGCACCGCCCGGCCGGCGGCCACATAATCATCCACCGTCACAGGCGCCTGCCGGCTCTGCATCACGAAATGCGCGGCGCACGCCAGACCCGGCAACAAATCCATCTGCAGCCGGGGCGCCCAGGTCCCCATCAGCGCGTTCATCGTGGCCAGCCGCTTCCAGCTCGCCATCGCCCACTTCATCAGGCGCAAGGTCACGGCGTCCACGCCCAGCGCCCGGTCGGGCACCCGGTCCGGACTGCGCGCGACGCCCCAGTGGATGATGCGGCGGTGCACGGCGTAGGCTTCCGGCATGGTCAGACGCAGCTCGGCGTTGTGGTACATCAGCCGCGCCGCCCGCCATTTGTCGGCGCCCGACTCCAGCCAGCGCAACTCGTAGGCGGCGCCGACGGCGGCCGTCAGCGCCGCCTTTTCGGCCACCGTCAGCGGCCGCGTGCTCAGCCGCCGGCGCTGCACGCTGCGGCGCGGGATGGCGGCGATCAGGGGGTCGGCCTGGATGCCGGGCGCGGCCACGAAACGCACGTCGAACTGCATGGCGGCGGGATCCTCGGCCACCTGCGGCCGGCGCACGACGTCGGTGCGCAGGCCGTGGGCCGTGGCGGCGATGGCGATGGTTTCCAGCAGCGCGCCGAAGGCGATCTGGCTGGGGTGGCCGTCCAGGTCGTAGACGGTGTCGGCGCGGGTGTCGCGCGCGTGCACCAGCACATGGTCCGGGGCCAGGATCTCAAACTCGTGCGATTGGACGTTGTCGCCGCTGGGGGCCCAGCGAGCGAGCTCAAGGATCTGCTCGATGACGGAGGGCGTGCTCACGAGCGCTCCAGCGTCTTGCGGTAAATGCGCTGGCCGATGGCGATGGCGATGCGCTGCAGCGGATGGCGGTTGCCGCCCGGCCGCCAGGTACGCACCAGTTTGCCGCGGTAAGCGTCGAACTGCATGCCGTGCGGCGCCGCCCGCACGCCGCCGCGCCGCAGCAGGATCTTCAGCGCCTCGGTGGCCGCCACGCCGGCGCACAGCTGGCACGCCATGATGGTCGACGGGCCGCGCCGCTCGGCCAGGTTGACGGCGGACGGCACCACCAGGTAGGGCCGGTGCAGGCCGGCCGGCGCCAGGCCGACCAGGAAGCGCACCGCCTTCTCGTCCTCGCCGCGCTGGCCCCACTGGAAATATTCCTCGAACGTCATCTGGCCGGGCAGGAAATTGAGCACGGCCGTGCCCATGCCCAGCGGCGCGGCCGTGGTGGCGGGGATGGCCAGTTCGGCACAGCGCGCGAAGGTCTTCTGCCGCACGTCGAAGGCGAAGAAGTCGTAGCTGTCGAGGTAAAAGTCGACGCCATGCAGGAAGGCGTCGAGGTTGTCGTCGGTGACGCCCTCCTTGAAGGTGCGGATGTCGAGTTCCGGATTAATGTCGCGCAACATGCGTTCGACCACCTCGACCTTGGGCTGTCCCACGGTGGACAGGAAGGCCGCCACCTGGCGGTTGAAATTGGGGATGTCGTAGTGGTCGAAGTCGGCGATGTGGAAGGCGCCCACGCCCAGCCGCGCCAGCGTCAGAGCGTGTACCGCGCCGACGCCGCCGGCGCCGCCGATGGCCACGCGCTTGCCGCGCAGCACTGCCTGCTCCTGCGGCGTGACCCAGCCGATGTTGCGGGAAAAAGCCTGTTCATACGAAAAGTGTGGGGTCATGAGGGCGGCGCTACGGAACGGGTCAGCGCATCTCGCGCAGGCGGTGGACGATACCCTGCTCTTCGTGCGGCGAGAAGAACAGCGGATAGAAGGAGCGCTCGCCGCTGGCCGCGCCCTTGCCGCCCAGCGTTTGTATCTGCTGCGTCACATAGTCGAAGCCGACCCGCAGCAGGTAGGCCGGCGCGTTGACGCGCGGATTGGTCTTGACCTCGCCCTCGCGGGCGAAGCCCAGCATGTGTTCGTAAAAGCGCCGGTGGCGCGGATTGACTTCGATGAACAGGTCGGTGCAGCAATGGATGTCGCGCGCGTGCAGCACCGCCAGGTGGAACAGCGAGGCCATCGTTTCCTTGGAATTGACTTGCGGGTCGAAGGCCAGCTTGGTGATTTCACACACCTTGGCGCCGCGCGCGCGGTAGCGGTCGATTTCTTCCTTGAAAATGTCGTCGGCCAGGATGCCGACCGGTGAATCTATGCCCAGCGTCAGCGTGCCGAGCACTTCCCCCTTGACGGTGGTGGTCAGGGTGATGCGGTTGGGGTCGTCGGTGAGCATGTGCGTGCCCGAATAGCCGCGCCAAGCGTACATCTTGTTGATCAGGACGCTGGCCTTGTTGCGGCCTTCGGGCGTGTCCGTCATGCGCAGACCGAACGTGCTTTGGTCAACGGAGACTTCCAGCACATTATCGTGGGATTCATCCCCGGCCCCCGCGAAATCGCGCGGACCGCTGGTCGTCGCCGTCATATTGGCATTCATGTAAGCTCCTCCTGTGGGCGCCTGCGGCAGCGTTACCTGTAAGCACAAAACATGGAACAATACGGCAGATCATAAGACAATATCACGGCGCTCGCAATCGCCGGAAGCGGCACACTAGATCGGATCGCCCCGCCCGCGGCCGCATGCCGAGCCGCGCGGGCGATATGCGTTTATAGTTGCTGCAACAAGGTACGGGCCGCGCCGCTCTGTGCGAACGGTTGTTTTTTGGCCAGCAGTTGCTCGAGTTCCTTGCGCGCCTGGTTCTTGTCGCCGACTTTGACGTAGCCCATGGCGAGATGGTAGTGGATATCGCCGGCATCGGGCGCCAGCGACGCCGCCTTCTGCAACAGAGGCAGGGCGCGCGCGACCTGGCTCTGGTCCAGCAGCGTCCAGCCCAATGTGTCGATCACGCCGGGATTGTCGCCGGCCAGCTTGTAAGCCTGTTCGGCCGTGGCCAGCGCGCGGCCATCCTTGACCTGCAAATAGGCCCAGGACAGATTGTTGAGCGCGCCGACGTTGGCCGGCTCGCGCTGCAGCACCCCCTGCAGCAGCGGGATGGCGGCCGGGTAGTCGTGGTCGGCCAGCTTGAGTTCGGCGAGGTGGATTTGCAGGAAGCTGGCCTGCGGAAATTCCACGATCCAGGCCTGCAGCCGCTGCTCGGCCTCCTTGCCCTTGCCGGCCTCGCGCATGGCGTTGACGATCTTGCTTTTCAGCACCAGTTTCGGGCTCAGGGCGTGCGCCTGCTCATACCGTGCCTGCGCCAGCTGCGGCTTGTGCTGCGCCAGCAGCAGGTCGCCTTCCAGCATGAAGCCCAGCGGATCGGACGGTTGCAGTTGCTGGACCTGGCGCACGACGGCGATCGCCTGGTCCAGTTTGCCGGCCCGCTGCAGCAGGTCGGCCTGGGCCAGCAGCGCCGCCACGAAATCGGGTTGCAGGGCCAGCGCCTTCTTCAGGGCCTCGGCCGCCGCATCCGCGTTTTTCAGCTGCAGGTAGGCGCCGGCCACGCGGAATTGCGGTAAGGCCGCCTTGGGGGCCAGCGTGGCCAGCTTGCTGAATGATTCGAGCGCCTCGCCGGGCTTGCCGACGGCCTGCTGGGCCTGCCCCAGCACGTCCAGCAGGCTGGTGTTGTCGGGGTGGGCAGCCTGCTGTTTGCGGACCAGGGTCAGGGCCTGGTCCGGCTGGCCGCTGCCCAGATATTGCAGCGCCAGCCGCAGCGCCGGCTCCAGCGCGTCCGGATTGATGGCGGCGGCCTGCTCCAGCCAGCTGGTGGCCTCGGCGGTATGGCCGTGCGCGGTGGCCAGCGCGGCCAGCCCGGTCATGGCGTCGACGCCCTTCTGGCCCTTGTCGGCATAGGCTTTCAGGCGCGCCACGGCGGCCGCCTCGTGGCCCTCGCTCAGGTCCAGCCGCACCAGGTTCGACAGCGCCAGGAAATAGGCCGGCTGCAGCCGCAGCGCCGCCTCGTAGCTGCGGCGCGCGGCCGCCAAGTCGCCGCCGCCATGCTGGGCGGCGCCCTTCAGCATCGTCACCTCGGCGTTGTCCGGATGGGCCTGTTCCAGCCGCTGGGCGGCCGCCAGCGCCTTGTCATAGTGTTTCAGATCGAGCTCGGTGCGCACCAGCGCCAGGCCCGCCGGCAGCGACTTGGCGTCGAGCGCGGCGGCCGCCTCGAGATCGCTGACGCCCTGGACCGGCGCGCCCTTCATCATTTCGCTCATGCCCAGCGAGGTGCGCAACGCGGCCTTCTTCGGATCGAGCGTGGCGGCCTGCTGGAAGTAGCCGCTGGCCTTGCCGTAGTCACCCAGGCTCATATACGAATTGCCGGCCAGCGACAGCAACTGCACATCGGCCTGCCCCTGCTTGAGGGCGGGGCCGAGCACGGCCAGCGCGTCGGCCGGCTGGCTGCTGCGCAACAGCGTCGCGGCCAGCAGCCGGGTCGCGTACGGGTTGCCCGGGTCGCCCTCCAGATAGGCGCGCAAATGGCGCTCGGCCTGCTGCATCGAACCCAGGTTGAACTCGACGGCGGCCGCCAGCAGGATGCTGGGCCGGTGGTCCGGCATCACTTTCAGCACCTGCAGCAGCGACGCCTGCGCGGCCGCGTTATTGCCCTGTGAAAATTCCAGCAGGGCCCGCGTATACGTGACGATGGGGCTGTTCGGCGCGGCTTTTTTCGCCGCCTGCAAATCCTTCTCGGCGGCATCGAATCGGCGCGCGGCGATCGCCAGCAAGGCCTTCTCGATGTACGCGGTGCGATGGTTGGGCTTGGCGGCCAGCGCCTGGTCGAACGCGGCGTCGGCCGCCTCGGGCTGGTTTTGCGCCCGCAGCAGTTCGCCCTTGTACATCCACGCTTCGGCGTTCTTCGGATCGGCCTTCACGGCCTGTTCCACCCACAGGGTGGCGGCGGCCAGATCGCGCTCGCCGGTGGCCATGACGGCCATGCCGACCAGCGCCGGCGAATATTGCGGGTGCGTCCGCAGCACGGCCTGGTACAACTGCTTGGCCTGATCCGTCTGGCCCGTCAAAAATAAGGCCTGCGCGCGCATGGACAGCAGTTCCGCATCGGCGGCCTTGGCGGCCTGCTCGGTGTCAGCCAGCAGCTTCGGATACTGCCCCTGCTCGAGCAATGCGCGCGCCAGCACCGTGGCTCCGGGCCCGGCCGCATAGCCGAGGCCGATGGCGCGCCGCACTTCCTTCTCGGCGGCGGCCGGATCGCCCAGCTCCAGCGAGGCCCGGGCCAGCATGAAACGCGCGCCGGCGTCGTCCGGCTGGCTGGCCAGCGCGTTTTTCAGCTGGATCATCGCGCCCCGGCTGTCGCCCTGCCCTTGCAAGCGTCTGGCGTCGGCGACCAGCTCCGGCGCCGTCAGTTTTTTGGCGCAGCCGCCCAGTCCACCCAGCAGCAGCGCGCCGCCGACCAGCGTCCAGCCCAGCGCGCGTCCAGATTTGATACGGCTCATAGCGGAGTTCCTTGTATGCAATTGCATCCTGGCCGAACGACGGCTGTCCTTGCCGCGTCTTGGCCCACTATTGACATTATGTATATTACACTGTTTTTCCGCCGAGTTGACGCCCTAGCGGCCCAGCGCGATCAGTGTCGCCAGCGGCAGCGAATACAAAAAGGTCTGGGGATCGGTGCGCCACTGCTGCTGCAGCACCGCGCCGGCGATGGGGCGCCGGTGCATCAGCCGGTGTAGCAAATCCGCCACAAAACTGCGGCGCAGACCGCGCACCGCGCCGCGGTTGGCGCGCCGCTGCGCGGGGCTCAGCTCGAACAGCCGCGGCAAGGCCTTCTTGTACTTGATTTCGTGGTGCAGCCGCAGCAGCGAACTTTCCGTGCCCCAGCCCGAGCCGGCGAAAATGTTGACGCCCTCGCCGTAGGTGCACTCGCACTCGGCCGAGAAGGCGATGCGCGTGGTGCGCCGCGACAGCTCCAGCCAAAACAGATAGTCCTCGCCGGCATAGACATACTCTTCGCGAAAGCGCAGCGCGGCGTGGGCGGCGCGGCGGTAGACCACGGTCGAGGTGCCGATGATATTGCCCATCAGTATCTGGTCGAACATGTCGCCCCGATACGCGTGCAGCCCGGGCGCGCCGGCCAGCGCCGGATGGCGGCCGACGTCGATGCGGCCGGCGCGGCGGAAGGCGCTGACGGTCTGGTGCAGCTGGTAGTGGTCGGCGAAATAAAAGTCATAGCCCTGCTCCAGCGCCAGCAGCGCGCGCGCCAGGTGGCCGGGCGTCCATTCGTCGTCCGAGTCGAGGAAGGCGATGTAGTCGATGCCGGCCGGCAGCGCCTGCAGGCCGCGGTTGCGGGCCGCCGCCGGGCCGCCGTTGGCCTGTTCGAGCAGGACGATGCGGCCCGGCTGCTGCGCCATCAGGTCGGCCAGCTCGGCGCGCGCCGGCACCGGCGAGGCGTCGTCGACGACCATCACGACGCTGGGTCCGGCCCCTTGCTGGGCCAGGGCCGAGCGCACCGCCTTGCCGAGGATGCCGGGCCGTTTCTGATAGTACGGTATCACCACTGCCACCTGTGGCGGCAGCGGCGCGCCGTCCGCCGTGTCCGGCACCGTATCGTTGCTCATGTCTTCCTCCCCGATAAACTGCCCGACAGGCGCGGCAGCCGCCGCAGCGCCTGCAGCAGGTCGCGCCACAGGGGCGCCGGATCGCGCCAGTCATGCACGAAATAACAGGTGCGCGGACGCACGAAATCGGCCAAGTAGCCGCCCAGCTCGCGCCAGCGCCGGACCCGCAGCTGGTGCGGGCCGCCGCGCGCCGGCCGCGCCAGCAGCGTCAGCAGGCGTTTTGTCTCGGGCACCATGAAGCGGCAGCGCAGGCCGGCCTGGTAAGGCTGTTGCGTCACCGCCTGCTGCAGGCCGAACAGCTGGTAGCTGAACCACGGGAATGCGGCGCCGGCCTGGCAGGCCAGTGGCAGGCTGCCCCAGAAACGGCCGTTCACCTCCATCAGCGCGGCCTGCCCGGTCGCCGCGTCGTAGCGGTACTCGACCATCGCCACGCCTTCCCAGTCGAGCGCGCGCAGCAGCGCCACCGACTGTTGCATCAGCGCGGCGTGCTGTTCCAGCGGCAGCGACACGCACAGGCTCGACACCCCCCCCTCCGGCGGCCACTCGTGCACGCGGCGGTGCTGAAACAGGTAATGGGCCTGGCCGCCGCGCATCAGCACGAACTGCCCCAGGCCATGGCCGGCGCAGTATTCCTGGATCAGCGGGAACTGGCCGACGCGCTGATAAGGCCGCAAATAGGCGAGCAACTCCTCCGCGCTGTGACTGTAATGGACCTTGTCCAGCGCCAGCCCGGCGCGCTGCAACGGGCCCTCGATGGCGGTCGGATTGGCCCACTTCAGCACCACCGGGTAGCGCAGCCGCGGCGCCAGCGCGGCAGCCTGCTCCAGCGTGGCGCACTGCGCGGTGCGCGGCACGTGGATGCCGAGCCCGGCCGCCACCGCGTAGGTGCGGTCCTTGTGCAGCACGCGCTCCATACGGGCGGCGTCGGCGAACATCAGGCGGTAGCCGGGCAGCTTGGCGCGCATCAGGTTGAGCGCTTCGATATCGCTTTCGGCGATGGCGAACAGGCAGGCCGCGCCGATCTCGGCGCTCAGCGCGCCCAGCTGCGCCTGCAGGCCGGCCGGGCCGCCGCCGGCGCGCGTCAGGCCGCGATACAGGTAGCGCGAGGCCAGGCCGATGGCGGCCGGTTCGCGGCCGATGCCGTAGACCGGCACGCCGCGCCGGCCCAGGTCGCGGATGATGGCCAGGCCGATCGGCGTGTCGACGCCCAGCACCACCGCCGGCAGCAGGCGTTCAGACATGGGAACCTCCGTCGCCGGCCATCGGCGCGGCGATGCCGCGCCGCCACCAGGAGGTCTGGACCAGGCGCTCCAGCGCGCCGCGTATCACGCGCCGCAGCCGGTGCCGCTGGCGCTCCGTGACGCTGGCGATCGCATACAGGGTAAGCAAGGTGGCCGCCATGGTCGTCCAATAGTAGAGAGGTCCGCCCGGGTCGCCGCGCAGCAGCGCCGCGTAGAATTGCAGCAGCGGCTGGTGCAGGATGTAAATGGTGAAGGTGCAGGCCGCCAGCTTGCGGATCAACGGTTCGCAAGCCCGCAGCGGCACGCGGAAACTGGTCGAGACGGCCTGGAAGCCGACGAAATTGCAGGCCACGATCAGCGCCAGCGGATAGTCCGTCAGGAAGAACTTGGAAAACGTCAGCTCATGCTGCAGCCGCTCGCCCACCAGCCGCCGCAGCGATTCGCTGCCCAGTTCGGTCAGCTGGTAGTGCTGGAACAGGCCATACAGCGGCCACGAGGCGAGGAACAGCAGCCAACCCAGGGCCGGCGGCACCCGCCGCAGCGCGGACCAGCGCTGCAGCAGCACGCCCAGCGCCCAGACCGGCACGAGCAACAGGATTTTCGGCCCCAGCAGCACCACGGCCGCGGTCAGCAGCAGGCGCGCGCGGCCGGCGGCGAAGCTGACGACGGCGAACAGCACGTAATACCACATCTCGTAGCACAGCGACCAGTACGGCACATTGGAAAACGACATGATGGAGACGAACCAGACTTCGTTGAGGAAGCCCAGGCTGGTGGCGATGCGCAACCAGGCCAGGCCGTAGGTGGTGGCGCCGCCGACATAGAACTGCGGCGCCATCGCCTGGCCCGCCATGTCGAGCAGCGGCGTCAACAGCACCGCCGGCAGCGCCAGCGAATAAAAGCGCGACAGCCGGCTGGACCAGTAGTCCAGCGGGGTGTTTTCGCGCGTCGCCGTGATGTAGGAAATCACGTAGCCCGACAGCACGAAAAACACGATCACGGCGGCGTGGCCGTGGTCGCTCAGCGCGAGTTTTTCCGTGCTCAGCAGACGCAAATTGGAATGGTAGCGCACCACCAGCAACGACGCCAGCAGGCGCACCAGGTCCAGATAGATCGACAGCTCGCGGTTCATGCGGCACTCCCGCCGGCCGTGGCGGCTGGCTGGCGTGGCAGCAGCGGCAGGCTCAGCCGTAGGCGCCGCACGGCCTGGCGCAGGCGGCCGAAACACTGGTCGAAATAGGCGTCGCTGAGCGTGTACGGGTCGTGCAGGTGCGGCATGACGGGGTCGCACCACAGCCCCAGCAAGGCCACTTCGACGTCGTCGCGCGGACCGAGGCGGCGCCGCAGTTCGCGCGCCTGGCGCACTTCCATGACGACGAACAGGTCGCCGGGCAGCACCTCGAAATCGCTCAGGTCGGTGGCCCGATGGGCCGCCATCTCGTAGCCGTGGCGCCGCGCGGCGCGCAGCGCCGGTTCCGGCGACGCGGCGCCGGTGCTGGTCGACAGGCCGACCGAGACCGCCGCCATGCCCAGCTGGACGGCCACCTGGTGGGCGAAGGCGCTGCGGCAGATATTGCCCAGGCAAACGAAGACCACGCGCCGCACTCGGTGCGGATGGCGCAAGCGGAACGGCGCCAGCCGGCCCACCGCCAGCTCGGCCCGCGCCAGCAGCGCGCGCACCAGCCCGCGCCAGGTGCCGTGGCGGCGCTCGATGGCGGCGCGCGCCGCCCGCCATGGACGCGGCCGGCTCATGCCGCCCTCGCCGTCTGGCGCGCCAGCGCCCAGTTGCCGTAGCGGTCGTAGCACAGCTGGGTGGCGATGCGGCAGGCGCTTTGCCACAGGGCGCCACGCAGCAAGGGATTGGCGGCGGCGGCCAGCGGCTGGCTGGCGGCGGCGGCCAGGCCGCTGGGCAGGTAGCGGTCGCGGTTGCGGTCGAGGAAGCGGCACAGCCGCTGCAAACGGCGCTGGTTGACGGCGTGGCGGCGCAGCACACGATAGTCGAGGCCGGCGCTCTGCACGTATTCGAACGGATGGGTCAGTATCACCACCTGCTCCATGCCGGCCAGGCGCGCCCGCTCCAGCAGCGTGCGGGTTTCCGCGAAGCTGGTGCCGGCGATGGTCAGGGTTTTCAGGTGCGGACGGCGCCAGCGCCAGTCGGCGAAGGTTAGCACCGGGCATTCGAGCACGCCGTGGCGCAGGTGGCGCCCGCCGTACAGCTGATAGGCGCGCTCGCCGCTGTCGTAGATGGCCAGCCCGACGTTGGAGCTGTAGGCGATGCCGGCGCGCGCCAGCGCCCGGTACAGGCTGGCGTCGTGCTGCAGGCTGCCGCTGCGGAACACCCGCGGCGCGGCCAGGTCCCAGTCGGCGAAGCTGGCCTGCCCCTGGCGCAGCAGGGCCAGCGTCTCGTCCTCGGCGCGGCCGATGAAATCGTCCTGGCGCGGCTGGCGCCGCACGCGCTCGCGCCAGTCCGCGTGCTGGAACACCGACCAGCACGGGTGGGCGTGCAGCTGCACCTCGTGGCCATCGGCGGCGATGCGCCGCACCAGCGGCCGCATCGGATCGTCGCGGAAATAGTGGCGCTGCTGGGTCTCGACAAAAAAAGTCGCGGGAATCGCGTGGCGCTGGCAACAGTCGAGCATAAAACCGAGTCCCTCGGAGCGGCCGCCGACCTCGCACTGCACCAGCGGCAGGGCGACCGGCCGCCGCGCCGCGTCGGCGAAGGCGCCGGCGATGCTGAATTCGGTGTCGACCGTCAGGCACACGCGCATCGGCATCATCCCTCCTCGCGCTGCTGGAACCACTGCTCGAGCATCATCAGCACCCAGACCATGGTGCCGTGGTAGCCGGCATGTTCGCGCAGGTGCTGGTTCAGCAACTGGTCAATGAACTCGGCGCGCACGATGTGGCGCCCCTTGAGCGATTGCAGGCTGTCGCCGGCCAGATGCTGCAGCGGCCGGTGCTGCTGCAGCCAGACACCGAATGGCAGGCCGAAACCGTGCTTCTGCTTGCTAATAATCCGTTCCGGCAGAAAATCGCGCAACGCTTCCTTGAAAAAGTAGCGCAGCTGCCGGCCCTTGAGTTTTTGCCGCGGCGTGAGCCGCGTCGAGAAATCCACCATGGCCTCGTTCAGGAAGGGAAACGCGGCCGTCACGCCGGCCAGCTCGCAGGCCTTGGCGACCTTGGGCAAATCGTTGTCGGCCAGCGTCACCTTCAGGTCGAGCGCCAGTATGCGGTTGATCAGGCTGTCCGCCCCGCTCTGGCGATAAGTGTGCTCCAGGCTGCGCAGCGGCGCGCCGCAATCGGCGCCGGCCAGGAAGTCGGCGCTGAACACTTGCTGCGGGCCGTAGCGGCCCAGCAGGTTGTAGGTTTCCAGCCGGGCCGGCATCGGCACGCTGGCCTGCTCGATGTAGCTGCGCGCCTTGCGCACCAGCTTGAGCTGGCCGCCGCCGGGAAAATGGCGCACGGCCGGTTCCAGCAGGGCCGTGCGCAGCAGGCTGGGGACGCGCTGGTAGAGCGCGAACACATGTTGTTTGGCATAGCGCTCGTTGCCGCCGAACAGCTCGTCGCCGCCGTCGCCGCCTATCATGCGTGTGATGCCGTCTGCCCGCGCCTGGCGCGCGCAGTAGTAGGCCGGCACCGCCGAGGCGTTGCCGAAGGGCTGGTCGCAGACCTGCGCCATGCGCGGGATGGCGTCGACGACGTCGTCGGCGGTCACATAGTATTCGTGGTGGGCGGTGCCGAAGTGGCGCGCGGCCAGCCGCGCGTACTCCATCTCGTCGTAGCCGTCGGCGGCGAAGCCGATCGAATACGTCTGCGCCGGTTTGCCGCCGACCTCGCACAGGATACCGGCCAGCGTCGAGCTGTCGGTGCCGCCGCTGAGGAAGGCGCCGACGGCGCCGGGCGCCGCGGCCGCCTGCTGGACGCTGCTGCGCAGCACGCGGCGGAATTCCTCCTTGAGCTCGGCGAACGGCAGCGCGGCCTGCTCCTCGAAGCGGATGCGCCAGTAGGTGTGGACGGTGCTGCGGCCCCGGCGGTAGTGCAGGCAGCTGCCGGGCTCGAGCCGCAGCTGTTGCCGGTAGACGCTGCCCGGCCCCGGTATCATGTGGAAATACACGTAGTTGTACAGGCCCTGGGGATCGATGCCGGCCGGCGTCAGCGGGTGGCGCCGCAGCGCGTCGGCCGAGCTGGCGAAGACCAGCGCCTCGCTGGCCTCCTGGTACAGCAGCGGATAGGTGCCCATGCGGTCGGTCGCCAGCAGGGCCTCGCCGGCGCGCTCGTCGACCACGCACAGGGCGAAGGCGCCGGACAGGGCCGCGCACAGCCGCTGCGCCCCGGCCGAGCGCCACAGCGCCGCCCACGCCGGGCCGGGCGCGCCGCCGCCCGGCGCCGGCTGGACGCCGCGCAGCTGCGCCTGGCCCCACAGCATGAACACCAGCCCGTCCTCCCGGTACAGGCGGACGCCGGCGCCGGCCAGCGCGCTGGCGCCGCCCGCATGGTATTCCAGCGGCGCCTGCGGCGGCAGGTCGAAGCGGCCCAGCGGCGCCGCCATCGTCTCGAGCAGGGCGCGATTCTCGGCCGCGCCGCGGCCATGGCCGATCCAGCCGCACAGTCCGCTCATGACGCGTCCCCGCGCCGTGGCAGCGCGCCGACCAGCACCTCGGCCGCGGCCGGATGGCCGAGGAAGGCGCCGGGGCTGGCCGTCAGGCCGTAGGCGCCCGACTGCAGCACGGCCACCAGGTCGCCCGGCTCGGCCTGGGCCAGCTCCATGCGGTCGCCCAGCAGGTCGAGCGGGGTGCACAGCGGACCGACGACGGACGCCGTTTCACGCGTTCCTCCGGCCACCCGGTTGCCGATCAGCACCGGATAATTCTTGCGGATCACCTGGCCGAAATTGCCCGAGGCCGACAGGTGGTGGTGCAGGCCGCCATCCGTGACCAGGAACACCTGGCCGCGCGACACCTTGCGTTCGATCACGCGGCTGACGTAGACGCCGGCCTCGCCCACCAGATAGCGGCCCAGCTCGATCACGATGCGGGCCTGGGGCAGCGACCGCCGCACGTCCGGCAGCAGGCGCGCCAGGTGGGCGCCGACGGCCTCCACGTCGAGCCGCGTCTCGCCGGGGAAATACGGGATGCCGAAACCGCCGCCGATGTTCAGCAGCCGCAGCGGCGCCGGCGCATGGGCGGCCAGCCGCAGCGCCAGCGCGAACGTCTGCTCGTGCGCTTCCTGCAAGGCGGCCGCGCGCAGGTTCTGCGAGCCGCTGAATATGTGCAAGCCGTGCCAGTCCAGCGCCATCCCGGGCAGCCGGTCCAGCAGCGCCGGCACCGCCTCGGCGTCGATGCCGAACTGCCGCGGCCCGCCGCCCATCTTCATGCCGGACGACTTGAGCTCGAAATCGGGATTGACGCGCAAGGCCACCTGCGGCCGCAAGCCGAGGCGGCGGCCGATGGCGTCGATGCGCTCGAGCTCGGCGCCGGATTCGACATTCAGCAGCACGCCGGCGGCGACCGCGCGTGCCAGCTCGCCATCGCTCTTGCCGGGCCCGGCGAAGCTGATGTCGCGCGCCGCCATGCCGCAGTCGAGCGCCACCGCCAGTTCGCCGCCGGAGGCCACGTCCAGGCCGTCGACCAATCCCGCCAGGTGCTGGACCATGGCCGGCATGGGGTTGGCCTTGATCGCGTAATGCAGTTCCACCGCCGGCGGCAGGGCGCGCCGCAGCTCGGCCACGCGCGCCGTGACGGCGGCCCGGTCATAGGCATAAAACGGGGTCCGGCCGACGCGCTCGGCCAGCTGCGGCAGCGCCACCCCGCCGATGTGGAGGCAGTCGTCGATGACCGGGAATTGCAGCAGCGGCGCGTGGCGGGCCGGCGCGTTCATGCCGCCGGTTCCGCGAAGCTGGCCGCGTGCTGTATACTGAGCAGCTTGCGGTCGATCTTGCCGTTCGGGTTGCGCGGCAGGCTGTCGGCCGCGATCACCACTTTATGCGGCTGCATATACGCCGGCAGGTGCGGCCTGCAGGCCGCCAGCAACGCGCCGCCGTCGAGCGCCTGCCCCGGCCGCGCCTGCGCCACCACGACGATGGCCTGGCCCAGCGTCGGATGCGGCACCCCCAGCGCCACCGCCTCGGCGATCGGCGCGTGCGCGTACAGCACGGCTTCGACCTCGCCCGGACTGACGCGGTAGCCGGAGGTCTTGATCATCTCGTCGTTGCGGCTGATGAAATACAGATAGCCCTCCTCGTCGCGGCGCACGGTGTCGCCCGACCACACCGCCATTTCCTGCAGCGTCAGGCCGCCCTGTTCGGAGCGGTAGGGCTTGAAGCGCTCGGCGCTGCGCGCCGCGTCGTTCCAGTAGCCCAGCGAGACCAGCGCGCCACGGTGCACCAGCTCGCCGGCCTCGCCCGGCGCGCAGACGCTGCCGTCGGGCCGCAACACCAGCACCTCGGCGTTCGGGATCGCCTTGCCCATCGAGTCCGGCCGCCGGTCCAGCTGTTCGGGCGGCAGATAGGTCGAACGGAACGCCTCGGTCAGGCCGTACATCAGGAACGGCCGGGCCGCCGGCAGCGCGCGGCGCAGCGCGTCGAGCGTGGCGCGCGGCATGGCGCCGCCCGAATTGGTCAGATAGCGCAAGCTGCAGTCGGCCGGCCAGTCCAGCGCCGACAGCTGCATCCACAGCGGCGGCACGGCCGCCAGGCCGGTGATGCGCTCGGCCACCACGGCGCGCACCACGTCGCGCGCCAGCAGGTGGTTGAGGAGCACCACGGTGGCGCCGCTGCGGAAGGCCGTGGTCAACTGGCTCAGGCCGTAGTCGAAACTGAGGGGCAGGAGCGCCAGGATGCGGTCGCCCGGATGGTTGCCCAAATAGCCGGCGACGCTGGCAGCGCCGGCCATCAGGTTGCGATGCGACAGCACCACGCCCTTGGGCTGGCCGGTACTGCCCGAGGTGTACAGGATGGCGGCCATGTCCGCGTCGATCGCCGCCGACGCCGGGGCCGGCGCGGCCGCGTCGATCGCGCGCTGCCAGTCGCGCACCGGCGGCAGCCCGGCCGGCCAGGCGGGCGCGGCGTCGGCGCCGAGCGCCAGCACGGCGCGCAAATCGGTGCAGTCCGCCAGTGCCGGCGCCAGCGCGCGCAGGCGGTCGGCCGTCGTGACCAGGACGCGCACATTGCAGTCATTGAGGATGTAGGCCACCTGCTCCGGCTTGAGCAGGGGATTGACGGGGACGAAGACGGCGCCGGCGGCGGCCGCGCCGAACAGCGCCGCCACGTGTTCGCAGTTTTTTTCCATGTAGACGGCGACGCGTTCGCCGCGCCGCACACCCTGCGCCAGCAAGGCGCCGGCGGCGTGGCCGACCAGCGCCGCGAGGCCGGCGTAATCGAGACGGCGCCGGCCGTCGACCAGCGCCTCGGCAGTGGGCGTCGCGCCCGCTGCGGCAAAAATGAGATCGTGCACAAGATAACTCATTGGACCCTTACTCAACAGTGTCTCTGCGGACCCGGCGCATCACGGAACACGGCAACGCGGCATCAGTAACTAACATTTTTAGCATTCTAATATGTCAATTGTTTAGAGCGCAATCAATTTTATCCGCCACGCCGGGCCGTTGTTGCATTTTTATATAAACGACAGTGTTTACTCTGTATACTTGTTGATATTTAAATGGTAACTTATCTGCCATGCTGACATATCAATCATTCGACCGCTTACGGACAGTGCCCGCCGGGAAATAGCATGAGCCTCTTCGACATCAATGAAACCAGCAGGCTGGGCGCGGCGGCGCCGGCACTGCGGCGCCCCCCGCCACAGCCGGATGCGGCCACCTTCCCGCCGTCGCCGATCCCGCTGGCGCCGGTGCTCAGCGGCGCCTCCTTCCGCTCCGCCGGCCATGGCCCGGTGTCGTCCATCCTGGACGTCGGCGCGGTGCGCTTTGTCACCAGCGGCCGGGTGGCGATCGCCTTGGCGCTGATCCAGATGCGGCTCGCTCCCGGCGACGAGGTGCTGCTGCCGGCCTACCATTGCGCGTCGATGGTGGAACCGGTGATCTGGTCGGGCGCCGCGCCGGTGTTCTACCGCATCCACGCCGACACCTCGGTCAACCTGGACGACCTGGCCACCAAGCTGACGCCGCGCACGCGGATGCTGATGGCCACCAATTATTTCGGCTTTCCGCAAGACCTGGCGGCGCTGCGCGCCTTCTGCGACGCCCACCGCCTGTGGCTGCTGGAAGACTGCGCGCACTCCTTCCTGGGCCAGTTCCAGGGCCGGCCGCTGGGTTCCTACGGCGACTTCGCCATCGCCAGCAGCATGAAATTCTTCCCGGTCTACGAGGGGGGCTGCCTGGTGTCGGCGCGCCACCCGCTGTCGACGGTCAGGCTGCGGTCGGCCGGCCTGGGCTTCGAGGCCAAGGTCGCCATCAACACTCTGGAGGACGGCAGCCGCTATCATCGCCTAGGCATGCTGCGCCACCTGCTGGCGCTGCCGATGTCGCTGAAAACGGCGCTGTGGCGGCGCCTCAAGGCGCGCAATCCGGCGCGGGCGCAGCCGATGTCGCCCGGCTCCTCTGACGGCGGCTTCAGTTTCGACCCGGCCTGGCTGGACAAGCGCTCGTCGCTGTTTTCGCGCCTGATGCTGAAGTTGGTGTCGCGCCGCCGCATGGGCGCGCTGCGGCGCTGCAACTATTTGCGCCTGCAGGAGGCGCTGGCCGGCCTGCCCGGCTGCCGGCCGCTGTTTGCCGCGCTGCCCGAGCACGTCTATCCCTGGGTCTTCCCGCTGTGGCTGGACGCGCCCCAGCGCGTGTTTCCCGAGTTGAAGCGGGCCGCCGTGCCGGTGCTGCGTTTCGGCGAATTCCTGTGGCCGGGGGTCGATGCCGGCGTCTGCGCCAACAGCGTCGAGCTGTCGCGGCGCGTGCTGCAATTCCCCTGCCACCAGGAGCTGAAGGACGAGGAACTGGGCTGGATGATCGGGCGGATCCGCGCCGCGCTAATGGCCAACGCGCGGAGTCAGCCATGAGCTGGACCGTGCTCCCGGCCGCGCAGTTCGGCCGCCACGCCGCCGCCTGGCAGGCGCTCAACGAGGCCGGACCGGCCTCGCCGCTGCTCGCGCCGCAGTTCGTGCAGCCCTTGCTGACCGAGTTCGGCAAGGGCGGTGAATGGCTGGCGCTGTGGCGCCAGGACGACCAGGTGGTGGCGATGACCATCGTCACCGAGCGGCGTCCCGGCGTGTGGGAAACCTTCCAACCTTCGCAGGCGCCGATCACGCTGTGGCTGGAGCGCCGCGGCGCGATCGCGCCCGGGGCGCTGAGCGGCATGCTGCGCGAGCTGATGCGCTTGCTGCCGGGCCGGCCGCTAATGCTCGGCCTGACGCAGCGCGACCCGGCGCTCAACCCGGCGCCGCCGGACGGCAGTTGCCTGCGCTGCGGCCCCTACCTCGAAACGGCGCGCATCAGCCTGCAGGGCAGCTTCGCCGACTACTGGGGCGGACGCGGCAAGAATCTGCGCAGCAATATGAAAAAGCAGCGCGGCCGGCTGCTCAAGGAGGGCGTCGCGAACCGGCTCGACCTCAGCCGCGCGCCCGAACAGATGGCCGCCGCCGTGGCCGATTTCGGCCGGCTCGAAAGCGCCGGCTGGAAGGCCGAGGGCGGCACCGCTATCCATCCGGACAACGCGCAGGGCCGCTTCTACCGCAGCATGCTCGAAGGCATGGCGCAGCAGGGCGCCGCCGCCGTCTACCGCTACTGGTTCGACGAGCGCCTGGTGGCGATGAAGCTGTGCGTCGAAAGCGCCGACAGCATCGTGATCCTGAAGACCACCTACGACGAAACCCTGGACGGCCACTATACGCCGGCCTTCCTGCTGCTCGAGGAGCTGTGCCAGGCCGTGTATGCGGAGGGCCGCCTGGCGCGGCTCGAATTCTACGGCAAGGTGATGGACTGGCACCGCCGCTGGAGCGACGAGATCCGCACCCTGTACCACGTCAACAGTTACCGCTGGCCGGGCCTGCTGCGCCTGCACCAGATATTGAAGCAACGCGGCTGCCGGCGCCAAGCGGCGGCCGCCGCATCCACCATGGAGTAACACCGCATGTACCTGGAATCCGTCAAATCCATCCTCGGCGAGGTCCTCGGCCTGGGCGGCGCGGGCGCCGCGCTGACCGCCCAATCGGGCCTGATGGGCAGCATCCCCGAACTCGACTCGATGGCTGTGGTACAGCTGATCGGCGCGCTCGAAGAACACTACGGCTTCGCCATCGACGACGACGAACTCAGCGCCAGCACCTTCGCCACCGTCGGGAGTCTGGCCGCGTTCGTCGAACGCAAGCTGGCCGCATGAACGCCGGCGCCGCCGCCCCGCAGCCCTCCGCGCTGCCGTTTTTCCTGGCGGCCGCCGGCGGCCGGCGCTATTGCCTGTACCATCCGGCCGCCGGCGACTGCCACGGCGCGCTGGTCTACGTGCCGCCGTTCGGCGAGGAAATGCACAAGGCGCGCCGCATGGCCGCGCTACAGGCGCGCGCGCTGGCGCGGCAAGGCGTCGCCGTGCTGCAGATCGACCTCTACGGTTGCGGCGACAGCGGCGGCGATTTCAGCGCGGCGCGCTGGGCCATCTGGCGCGACGACGTCGGCCTGGCCTGCGACTGGCTGGCCGAGCGCAGCGGGCACCGGCCCGGCCTGCTGGGCTTGCGCCTGGGCGCCCTGCTGGCGCTCGACTATGCCGCCAGCGCCGCGACGGCGCCGCCACACCTGCTGCTGTGGCAGCCGGTCGCCGACGGCGCCAGCTTCCTGACCCAGTTTTTGCGCCTGCGCACCGCCGGCGCCATGCTGGAGGGAGGCGACGGCGCCGAGCGCAACGGCACCCAGGCGCTGCGGGCCCGCCTGCGCGCCGGCGAGACGCTGGAAATCGGCGGCTACGAACTGGCGCCCGAGCTGGCCGCCGCCATCGACGGACTCAAGCTCGAAACGCTGGCCGGCGCGGCCGCCGCGCCGCACTGCTTCGACATCGGCGCGGCCGGCCGCGCGCCGCCGCCCGTCCTGGCGCGCATCATCCAGGCCTGGCGCGCGCGCGGCCTGCAGCCCACCCTGACGCTGGTCGACGGTCCGCCGTTCTGGGCCAGCCAGGAAATCACCACCTGCCCAGACTTGCTAGAGCCGACGCTGGCCTTGATGAGCATGGCGGCCGATGCAATTTGAAGAGCGCGCACTGGCTTTCAGCTGCCTGTCCGAGCGCCTGTACGGCGTGCTCAGCCTGCCGGAACGGCCGGGGCCGCGCGGCGTCGTGATCGTCGTCGGCGGGCCGCAGTACCGCAGCGGCAGCCACCGTCAATTCACGCTGCTGGCGCGCGCGCTGGCGGCGGCCGGCGTGCCGGTGCTGCGCTTCGATTATCGCGGCATGGGCGATAGCGAAGGCGCACCGCGCGACTTCGCCGACGTCGACGCCGACCTGCGCGCCGCCATCGACCAGTTCGGCGCCGTGGTGCCCGGGCTGCGCGACGTCGTGCTGTGGGGCTTGTGCGACGGCGCCTCGGCGGCGCTGTTCTACGCCGGCCAGGACCGCCGCGTCAGCGGGCTGGTGCTGCTCAACCCCTGGGTGCGCAGCAGCGCCGGCGCCGCCCGCGCCACGCTCAAGCACTACTACCGCGGCCGCCTGTTGCAAGGAACGCTGTGGCGCAAAATCGTCAGCGGCCGCTTCGATTACCGGGCCGCCTGGCGCTCGCTGCGCCAGCTGCTGGCGGCCAGCCGCGGCGCGGCCGACGGCGCCGATCCGGCCGACGCCGACGCGGCGGCGGCCAGCGCCACGCTGGCCACGCGCATGTACGACGGCTGGTGCGGTTTCGCCGGCCCGGTGCTGCTGATCCTGAGCGGCGCCGACCTGACCGCGCGCGAATTCAGCGAGCTGGTGCGCGGTTCGCCGCGCTGGCGGCGCCTGCTCGCCGCGCCGCGCGTGACGCGCCACGAACTGGCCGGCGCCGACCACACCTTCTCGCGCCGCGTCTGGCGCGACGAGGTCGCCGACTGGACCGCCGACTGGATACGCACATGGTAAACCCGCCCCGCCCCAAGCGCGTGCTGATGATCGCCTACCACTATCCGCCGATGCGCGGCAGCAGCGGCATCCAGCGCACCCTGAAATTTTCCCAATACCTGCCGCAACTGGGGTGGCAGCCGCTGGTGCTGTCGGCCCATCCGCGCGCCTACTGCAATCCCGGCAACGACCAGATGGATGAAATTCCGGCCAGCGTGCCGGTGTGCCGCGCCTTCGCGCTCGACACGGCGCGCCACCTGTCGCTGCGCGGCCGCTACGTCGGCGTGATGGCCGTGCCCGATCGCTGGATCTCGTGGCTGCTGGGCGCCGTGCCGGCCGGCCTGCGGCTGGTGTGGCGCCACCGGCCGCAAGTGATCTGGTCGACCTATCCGATCGCCACCGCCCACCTGATCGGCTATGCGCTGCACCGCCTCACCGGCTTGCCGTGGATCGCCGACCTGCGCGACCCGATGACCGACGTCGGCTATCCGGAGCACGCGCTGACGCGGCGCGTCTACCTGTGGATCGAGCGCAAAACCATCGAGCACTGCACGCGCGCCGTGTGCACCACGGCCGGCGCGATCCGCACTTACCACGCGCGCTTCCCGCTGGTGCCGCCTGAACGTTTCCACCTGATCGAAAACGGCTACGACGAAGAAAACTTCAGCCGCGCCGGCGCCGGCGGCCTGGGCGCCGCCGCGCCGCAGTGCGCGGCCGGCCGGCCGTTGCGGCTGGTGCACAGCGGCGTGATCTACCCGTCCGAACGCGACCCCGTGCCGCTGCTGGCGGCCTTGGCCGAACTGCGCCGGCTGGGCCTGGCCTCGGCCGCCACCGTGCAGCTGGTGCTGCGCGCCACCGGCCACGACGACTTCCTGGCCGGCCTGATCGCCGCCCACGGCGTGCAGGACATGGTCACGCTGGCGCCGCACGTGCCGTATCAGGTCGCGCTGGCCGAAATGCTGGACGCCGACGGCCTGCTGGTGCTGCAGGCCGCCAACTGCAACCACCAGGTGCCGGCCAAGTTGTACGAGTACCTGCGCGCCGGCCGCCCCATCCTGGCGCTGACCGACAGCGCCGGCGACACCGCCGCCACCCTGCGCGCCGCCGGGATCGATACGATAGCCCCGCTGAACTCGATGACGGGTATCATGGCGGGACTACAAGATTTTTTACGCCTGGTGGCGGCCGGCACCGCGCCGCTGGCCTCGGCCGCTGCGGTGGCGGCCCATTCGCGCCAGGCGCGCAGCGCGGCGCTGGCCGCCTTGCTCGACGAAGTCGTGCGGGACGCCCGCCACACGGAAGGAAGCGACCGATCATGAGTACTCTCGCCCGCATGGCCCTGGCCACCCTGCTCTGCCTGCCGGCCCTGAGCGTCCACGCCGCACCGAAGGCGTATTGCGGCCAGATCGCCAACTCCATCGGCCCCTTCGACTATCGCGATCCGGCCAACGCGAGCATGCTGCAGATGGTCGAGCCCTATCACTTCACGGACGAGGTCGAACAAGGCATCAAGGGCAACACCGGCCCCATAGGCGGCGACATCGATTACACGCTGCGCGCCTTCCCCAACCACCCGCGGGCGTTGGCGGCGATGGCCCGCATCGCCATCCGCGACAAGGTGGTGCTGGTGTCCGGCGCCAAATATCCGGTCGAATGCTATTTCGTGCGCGCCATGGAGTTCCAGCCCGACGACGGGTCCGTACGGGCCGCCTACGCCAACTATCTGCAGGCCCGCGGCAAGTCCGACGCCGCGCTGGCCATGCTGCGCGACGCCGCCGCCCTGGCGCCCGACGATGCGACCATCAATTACAACTACGGCCTGCTACTGTACAAGACCGGCCAGTATGAACAAGCCAACCTCTACGCACAGCTGGCCTACGCCCACGGCTTCCCCCTGCCCGGCCTGAAACAATTGCTCGAGCATGCAGGCAAATGGCGCGAAGCGACTCCATGACGGGCACCGGCGGCGGCATGCTGCCCGGCCGTCTGGCCGCCGGCGCGCTGGCGGCGCTGCTGGCGGCGGCGCTGTGGGTCTATCCGCTGGGCCGGCCGTACGCGGCGGCCGCGCTGCTGATCTATGGCGCCGTGCTGTGGCGCTGGCCGGCCTCCTGGCTGCTGCTGGTGCCGGCCGTGTTGCCGTGGCTGGACCTGGCGCCGTGGAGCGGCTGGTTCTACCTGGAGGAAATCGACCTGGTGCTGCTCGCCACAGCGGTGGTCGGCTACTGGCGTTTGGGCGGCCAGGCGCCGGTGGCTTCGCTGCCGCCGCTGGCGCTCGTCCTGCTGGGCCTGGTCGGCGCGGCCAGCGCGGCGGCGACCGTGCTCGGCCTGCTGCCCGTGCCGCCGCTGGATCTCAACGCCTTCGCCAGCTACAACAGCCATTTCAACAGTCTGCGCATCGCCAAAGGCTGGCTGTGGCTGTTGCTGCTGCTGCCGCTGCTGCGGCGCGGCGCCGGTCCCGAGCTGGCCAATATCGAACGTCTGTTCGTGCCGGGCATGCTGCTGGGCCTGCTGTTCACGGCGCTGGCCGTCGTGTGGGAACGCATGTTGTTTCCGGGGCTGCTCAACTTCTCCAGCGAATACCGGCCGACCGCGCCGTTCTCCGCCATGCATACCGGCGGCGCCGCGCTGGACGCCTACCTGGCGATGAGTTTCCCCTTCGTCGCCTGGTGGCTGGTGGCGCCGCGCTCGCGCCGCCAGCTGGCCGCCGCCGCCGGGCTGCTGTTGCTGGGTCTGTTCACCGGCTTCGCCACCTTCTCGCGTGACGTGTTCCTCGCCTATGCCGCCTCCGGCGCGCTGGTGGCGCTGCTGGTCGGCGGCCCGCAGCTGCGTCGCGGCCACTGGCGGCTGGCGCCCGTCGCCGCCGTGGCGCTGCTGCTGGCGGCGCTGACCGTGGTGCTGATCGCCGTGTTCGCCAGCGGCGGCTACCGCACGCTGGGCGCCATCCTGGTGCTGCTGGGCGCGGCGCTTCTGCTGGGCGGGGTCGAACGGCGCGTGCGGCACCCGGCGCCGGCCGGCGCCGCCGCGCTGCTGCTGATGCTTGCCGACCTCGGCCTGTACGCGCTGCTGCGCGACGCCGCCCTGCCGGGCTGGGCCAAAGGTCCCTACCTGGCTTTCTTGCTGACGGCGGCCGGCGGCGCGCTGGCGCTGTGCCTGGCGCTGCGCGGGCCGGCGCGCTGGCGGCCGACGGCGCTGGCGCTGGCCATGGCCGCCTTCCCGGCGCTGGCGCTGTGCAGCGCCCTGATCGCCCTGCACTGGGGTGGCGCGGCGGCGCTCGGCGCGGCCGCCATCGGCATCGCCATCGCGCTGGCGATGCCGCTCGTCAGCCGCCTGCGGCGGCGGCCGCTGTGGCGCCTCGGGCGCGCCACCCTGACCCTGGCGCTGTGCTACGCGGCCGTGACGGCGATCGCCATCCCGATCACCGGCAGTTCCTACATGGGTGAACGCTTGAGCACCGTCGCCGGCGACTGGTCGCTACGCACGCGGCACTGGCGCGAAGCGCTGGCCATGATGACGCCGGACGTGTCGACCAGCCTGTTCGGCATGGGCCTGGGCCGCTATCCCGACACCTATTTCTGGCACAGCGACAGCGGCGAGATGCCGGGCAGCTTCCGGTATGTGAGCGAGCCCGGCAACGTCTACCTGCGCCTGCTCGCCCCCCACCACGCGCTGGGCTTCGGCGAGGTGCTGCGCAACCTGCAGAATGTGGCGCTGGAACCGCAGCGGCGCTACCGCCTGACGCTGGACGTGCGGCGCGAGTCGCCGTCGGCGCAGCTCTGGCTGGGCATCTGCCAGCGTTGGCTGTTGTATCCGGAAAACTGCCGGGATCCGCGGCTGCAACTGGCGCCGGCCGACGGCGCCTGGCACCACTACAGCGCCGACATCGACAGCGGCGAGCTGGGCCGGCGCGACGGCCTGCTGCGCGCGCCGACCCAGCTCGAACTGTCCAGCAGCGGCGACAACACGCAACTCGACGTCGACAACGTCAGCCTGCGCGACCTGGGCAGCGGCGTGGAATTGGTGCGCAACGGCAGCTTCTCGGATGGCCAGGACGGCTGGTTCTTCAGCAGCGACCGCGACCACCTTCCCTGGCACATCAAGAATTTCTACGTCAACAGCTATTTCGAGCAGGGCTGGGCCGGCAGCGTGGCGCTGGGCCTGCTGTTACTGTACACGGTGGGCCAGCTGGCCGGGCGCGCCTGGCTCGGCCAGACCGGCCCCGCCGTCTGCCTTGCGGCGCTGACCGGCGCGCTGGTGGTGGGCATGTTCGACAGCTTGTTCGACGTGCCCAAGCTAACGCTGCTGTTCTTCCTGCTGATCGTGGTGGCGCTGTTGCGGCCGGCGGCGCCCGCCGCTCCGCCCCGCCATGGCCAACGGCGCCGGCGCGCCGCTGGGACCCCGGAGCGGACCCGGCCGCCCGCTTAGGCCGACTTCGCCGACTTGGCCGATTCGGCCGCCTGGGCCGCTCAGGCCTGCAGGACGTGGCGGCTCATCAGATCGTACAGCGTGGGCCGGCTCACCCCCAGCAGTTCGGCGGCGCGCGCGATGTTGCCGTCGCAGCGCGACAGGCCCTTGACGATGGCCTCGCGTTCGGCCTGGTCGCGCACTTGCCGCAGATTCAGCGGGAACTCCGGCCCCGCCGCGGCACACAGGCCGAGGTCGTCGGCACTGATGTGCGGGCCGTCGGCCATGATGACGGCCCGCTTGACGCAGTTTTCTATTTCGCGCACATTGCCCGGCCAGCCGTGGGTCTCGATCGCGGCCAGCGCCTCCGGGCCGAAATGCAGGCCGGCGCGCCCCTCCCTGGTGCAGAACAGGTGCTTGAAATGGTGGGCCAGCAGCACGGCGTCGCCGTGGCGCGCGCGCAGCGGCGGGATCACCACGACGATTTCCGACAAGCGGTAATACAAGTCTTCGCGGAAGCGGCCGGCCGCGATCAGCTGCTTCAAGTCCTGATGCGTGGCGCAGACGATGCGCACGTCGACGGCGATTTCCTCGTGTCCGCCGATGCGCTCGATCACGCGCTCCTGCAGGAAGCGCAGCAGCTTGGCCTGCAAGGCCATCGGCAGATCGCCGACCTCGTCGAGGAAGAAGGTGCCGCCGTGCGCCAGCTCGACCTTGCCCTTGGTTTGCTTGGCGGCGCCGGTGTAGGCGCCCTTCTCGTAGCCGAACAGTTCGCTTTCCAGCAGGTTTTCCGGGATCGCCGCGCAGTTGATCGGCATGAAGCGCTGGCCGGCGCGCGGACTCAGCTGGTGCACCGCGCGCGCAAGCACCTCCTTGCCGGTGCCGCTTTCGCCCAGCAGCATGACCGAGGCCGACGTCGGGGCCACCTTCTCGATGTTGCGGCACACCTTGTGCATGCCGGGGTCGCGGCTGATGACGGCGGCCATCGGCGCGTCGGGCTGGCCTTGCTGCATGCGGCGGTTTTCCAATTGCAGCGCATGCAGGTAATAGGCGCGCTGCAACACCAAGGCCAACATTTCCGGATCGGCCGGCTTCTGGTGGAAATCGTAGGCGCCCATGCCGATCGCGCGCACCGCGTGCGCATGGTCCTGGTTCCCGGTCAGCACGATCACCTTGGTGTCGGGCGCCAGTGCCAGAATGTCGCGCAGCGTGGCCAGCCCTTCCGTGGCGCCGTCGGGATCGGGCGGCAGGCCCAGGTCCATGGTCACCACGGCCGGCTCGTGGCGGCGGATCTGCGCCAGCGCGCTGTCGCGGTTGCCGGCCAGCAGCACCTCGTAGGCGTCAAAACTCCAGCGCAACTGCTTTTGCAGGCCGAGGTCGTCCTCGATGACCAGCAGCTTGGCCTTGTTCACACCGCTCTCCGTATTCATATGACTCCTTGGCCTCAAACCGTTTTCTCGATGGTGCGTTCATCAAACTTTCAATAACTCTCGCCCGGCGGCTGTCTGCCTAGCCGATGCGCATGCCGCTGGCCAGCAATTCCTTCCACGCCGCCACCTTGAATGGGCGTCTGGCCAGCCACTGCAGCGCGCAGCGCAGGGCGCTGCCGTAGCGTTGGCGGCCACGGTAGAAATAGCAGTGATCCTGCAGCACCAGGTCCATGCGGCCGATCAGCAGCGCCCTGTGGGCGCGCCATCCCGGCGCCCGCAGCAGCATGTCCAGCATCGCGTCCTCGTGAAGGAAACGCGGGGCGTCGCCATGCGTCAGGCTGGCCCCGTGGATGCGGTAGTAGGCGATCTCCGTCGGCAGCATCCACAGGTCGGTGTCCAGGGCGCAGCGCAACCACAGGTGGTAATCCTCGGCGCGCCGCAGGCGCTCGTCGAACATGCCCTTGACCACGATCAGAGTGCGGCGTATCAACGCTGTCGT
>Ga0209847_1000166_pt1 | contig 28956 bp, 23 predicted proteins | sample OrgsoiDNA_201060_FD_185808 | JGI IMG/M metagenome (GOLD analysis project Ga0209847, IMG submission 185808) | Permafrost soil microbial communities from the Arctic, to analyse light accelerated degradation of dissolved organic matter (DOM) -... | ecosystem: Environmental > Terrestrial > Soil >... | reverse complement strand
GTAACCGACCAGCAAGCATTGGTCGCGGCCAGTGCGCCAGAAGGTGTCCATCACGTGTTCGCACGGATTTCCGGACGCTGAAAAAAATCTTGGCGGACGACCAAAGAGCGGTCTTATCACTATAAACTTTCCAACGTTGGAAAACGTGCATTGCGACGATGAACACCTTTGAGCCAGTTGCGCCGCAGCCTGCCGTCGTTCTTCATGTGCCCGATGGCCGGTTCATTGGCGTTGCGGCGCCGAATGTCGCGGCGCAGACGCTCGGTGATGTCCCGCTTGAGCTTGTGGTGATCGCCGTTGCCAGGGCGTCGAGCGCGTCGTGCTGCCCGCGTCCGGGACGAAATCCATACGAGAACCCGAGAAAATCCTGCTCGTAGAGGGAGTGTCAGAATTTTTGTGTGTCCGAAGTCATTTAGCTAATTGCAATGCTTCGTCACAGGTGCGCCGTGAAGCGCTCGGCGAACAGGATGGCGAATTGGTTTTTCGCGGCACGCCAAGTGATGGCTGGCATTTTCCAATTTTTCGCGATGTTGCGCAAGGCTAGCCAGATCAGTTTTGTCGCTGCCTCGTCGTTGGGGAAGGCCTCCTTCAGCATGACATTGCACTCTTGAATTCCCGATTAGCACTGGGCGGAACCGGCACGCCCGTGTTACCCCAAAATGGCCATTTTTGAACCACGCCCAGTTCACGATCGATCGCATCGATGCGTTGTCGTTCGCCGACCAATTTTATTCGCTGGCAGCACAGGTCCGTCCAGTTTGAGGCACCCCAGTTCCTTTCCTGGAAAATTCCGTCTTCGGATCAACAACGCGACACAACCCGATAAACCACGCATTTTGACGATGTTAAACAATAAATTGATGCAATTTTTTATCAAAATGCTATCATTGCGTGTTACTTAGTCACCGGTTTGTCCGCTCACCGCTGTTGCTCCCAATAAGGAAGTGTCGCGTCATGAAGTTACTGGTCAAGATCAACATCGCCCTGGTCGTGGTATTTGGCGTCGGGCTGGCCGTCACCAGCGAGCTGACCGATGCTGTGCTGCAGGAAAGCGCCAAGCGCGAGGTCCTGGAACACGCCAGTCTTATGATGGAAGCCGCCATGGCAGCCCGCAGCTACACCACCAGCGAAATCAAACCCCTGCTGGGCCAGCTGCTAGCGGCCAAGTTCCTGCCACAAACCGTGCCCTCTTACGCAGCCACGCAAAGCTTCAACGAACTGCACAAGACCTATCCCGATTACAGCTACAAGGAAGCCACGCTCAATCCTACCAATCCGCGCGACCGCGTGGTCGAATGGGAGGCTGACGTCGTCGGTCGCATGCGCGACCACCCGGAAGACACCCAGCTGGTCGGCGAACGCATGACTGCATCGGGCCCTTCGCTGTATTTGGCACGGCCGATCAAGATCAAGGACGGCCAGTGCCTGGCCTGCCACAGCACGCCTTCCGCAGCACCGTCCACCATGCTGGACTTGTACGGACCCAGCAACGGCTTCGGCTGGAAAGCCGGCGAGATCGTCGGCAGTCAGATCGTCTCCGTACCGCTGTCGGTGCCGCTGCATCAGGCTGCACGCGCCTACCGCCTGATCATGGGTGGCATGCTGGCCACGTTTGCCGGCATCCTGCTGGTGGTCAACTTGTTGTTCTACCTGATGGTGCTGAGACCCATGCACCGCATCGCCATCATCGCCGATGCCGTCAGCGAAGGCCGCAGCGATGCCGAACATTTCAAGACCACGGGCAGCGACGAAATCGCCAAGCTGGGCATCGCCTTTAACCGCATGCGCCGCAGCCTGGAAAAAGCCATGGCACTGCTCAACTGACTCAATGACTCAATGACTCAATGACTCAATGACTACCATGCGCCACGACGTCTTCCTCAGCCATTCACACGTCGACAAGGTCTATGCAGACGCCGTCTGCCACAAGCTGGAAGCCTCCGGCATCCGTTGCTGGGTGGCGCCGCGCGACATCCGCCCCAGCGAGGACTGGGCCGAAGCCATCATCAACGCGATGGACAATTGCCGCATCCTGCTGCTGATATTCTCATCGAGTTCCAACAGCTCGCCGCAGGTGCGGCGCGAAGTTGAGCGTGCCGTCAACAAAGGCCTGAGCGTACTGCCCTTCCGCATCGAGAACGTGCCGCTGTCGAAAAGCCTGGAATACTTCATCAGTACCCAGCACTGGCTCGATGCCATCTCCGGCGATGTGGAACATCATCTGGGCCAGCTCCTCGATTGCGTCAGCATGCTGCTGGGCGGGATTGAACCTCCCGTGCCGATGCCACCGCTGATGCAGGTGCTACCGCTGCCGCCATCACTGGAATCTGAGCCAACGCCAGTCACGGCACCGGTGCCAGCGCTGCCGGCCGCGCTGGTCGAGGCGTTGACCATCCAGCTGGCGCAGGTGCTGGGGCCGATCGCGCGCCACCTAGTGCGCCGCCACGCCGTGCCCGGTATCACGGCGGCCAGCCTGATCGCGGCGCTGGCGCAGGAAATCGACGACGACGCCGAACGCAAGCGCTTCATCGCCAACAGCCGCGCAGTCGAACAAAAACAGTTTTAACGGGATCCCGATATGCTGGCTAACGCAACCCGCATCATCCGCTGCCGCAGTGCCGGACGGCTGCGCACTTTCCTTCGCAACCACGTCCTGTTGCAGCTGTGGCAGCCGCGCCACCTGCCACAACCGCCAACGCAGGCCGAATGCAGCGCCGCGCTGGCGCAGCTGGTGGGCGAAAACTTGCGCCTGCGCGTGACCCAGGCGGGCTCCTATGCCGACCATCTGGCCAAACGCATCGGCGGCTGCGCGCGCGACGCCTACACGGTGCTGTACGGCTGCGCCGGATTCGCCGTGCTGTTCGCCGCCTGCGGCGTGGCCGTGTCGCACAACATAGTGCTGCTGGACATGCTGGTGCTGGCCGAGCTGCTGACGCTACTGGTGCTGTTCCTCACCTTCCGCAACGCGCACCGCGTCAACTGGCACACACGCTGGCTGGGCTTGCGCTACCACGCCGAGTTCCTGCGCTCGCTGCCGCTGCTGGTGGCGCTGGATCCCGATTCGGAACAGGCGCGGCAAGCGGCCCAGGGACGTTTCGACAGCAACGGTCACGGCGGCCACGACGTGCCGCACCTGTCAGCGCTGGGTGGCCATCACGACGTGACAGACGAGCGCGCGCAGGCCCACGAGAACGGCCAGGCTGCGCTGCGGCTGGAAATGCTGGGAGATCTGAAACAGCTTTATCTGGCGGCGCCCCAGGCTTACATGGCACGCTGCCTCGGCTATGCGCGGCTGCTGGGACGCCAGCAGTTGCACTATCACTGCCTGCGCTCACAACAGGAACAGGCCATCGTCCACCGCGTGCACCAGCTGTCGCTGCTGTCGTTCGGCGCCACCATCGTTGCGGTGATCACCCACTTCTGGTGGCACTCGCCCGTGTTGACCATCATTTGCACCGGCGTGCCCGCGTTTGCCGCCTCACTGCACGGTTTTTTGGCGCAGGAGGAATCCGAGCGGCTGGCCGCCAGCTACCGCTTGATGGCGCATCGCCTGCATCACTGGCTGGACACTGCCATCGACGACAGCGCGCCGCTGCCGCAGTTGCAAAGCCATCTGGCGGCTCTGGTCGGGTTGCTGATGGCGGACGTGCAGGACTGGCACCGCCTGTTCGACGACAAGGGTTTGTACCACCTCGGTTGAACGACTTGCCATCCAAGCCTCCTCTCATCCGTCCGCCCGGTACGCCCTTCGTGGTGGCAGTGACGGGGCATCGCGACCTGCATCCGGACGATATCGCGTGCGTACAGGTCCAACTTACGCGCACGCTGCAGCTGATCACAGCCGCGCTGCCGCACACGCCAGTGCATTTCCTGTCCGCGCTGGCGGATGGCGCCGACCAGCTGTTTGCCGCTGAAGTGATCGCATTGCGCCAGCAGCTGTCCGAGCGCGAAGGCAAAGGCAAAGGCGTAGCCGAACATAACGCCGCAACCGCAATAGCAGCAGCGCGCCTGTCATTGCAGGTGCCGCTGCCGATGCCGCTCGCTTCCTACTGCGTCGAACAGGGCGGCGCCGAATTCGCGGCACGCCTGCAGCGCTACGCAGCAGCAGCAGACAACATCTACACCGTGCCGCCGACGCCTGGCAGCGACGGCTATGCTGCACTGGCAAGCCATATCGAACAGCGCGCACATTTGGTGATCGCCGTCTGGGATGGACAGACGACGCCCGCCGCCAGCTTTCCGCGCAAGCCGGGCGGCACGCTGGACCTGGTGCTGCGGCTATTGGAAGCGCGCAGCGGCGCGCCTGCGGCCAGCGGCGTGCTGCACGTCTACTGCCGCCGCGCGCAGGCGTCGTCGCGCCAGCTGCCCCCTGCGCGTGACTGCCTGACGGGCATCCGCCTGCTGGCAAACCACGCCGATCCCGTGCAGGGCTGTGACGCTCCGGATCCGCGCTGGCCCGGCGCAAGCATGCCGGCCTTGCTGCAATGGCTGCTCCATCCGTTGCGCGCCACCTTGCAGCGCCGCCAGCACCGGCTCTGGCAGCAGGCTGTCCGCGATACCGAGCAGCGTTTCGGCCGCCGCCTGGATGCACCCGGACTGGCCGCGCTATACGCCATCCTTCAGCATGCTGGTGCGATCCAATAAAAAGGGCCGCCATGAACGCGGCCCAGCGGGTTCTAATGGAGGGGCGGCCGAGATTCGTGTAAAAATACCCAAATCCTGATGTAACTAGCTGATTTAATGGGAAGTTATCTCCCCCTGCGTCCGGTGAAGTAAAAGTACCCAAATAGCTGAAGTAAAAGTGACAATCCCGAAGGTTGTGAAGTAAATCTGCCCACGTCAGTCTTAACGCTGGGCCGTCCACGCGCCTGGCCGCAGGCTAATGGCGCTCCAGCGGGTCGATCAGAGCAAGCGGAGCTAGTGGGGTATTTGTGGTGGCTGTTTGAACAGCGCGCGGCTACGTCGGTTGTAGTGGGGCTTCATTCGAAGGGCGTTGGATCGTATGCTTCCGACCCAGATGGTTTCAAAAATACTCATCAACTGTTACAAATGGATAGTATTGTCAATTTCTTATGGGCTAGCATAGTACAGTCAATTTTCTGTACTGCAGCATAGTGCTTCCTGGTTCACCTACTCTAATAGAACAGCAAGCTTGGCGTATTCGCCGCTGTGCCTGCACCTTTGCATTGGCTTAAGCGAGAAAAAGCTCCAGCTCACGGACCTGCACCCGTACCGAGGGGAAGCGAAATGCGGCCAGAAATAATACATGAGTAGAAACATAATTTAGGGGGCAATCTTTATCACCTTTTGACGAAACGTACATTGTCATTCGACCTTGGGCGCCTTTTCAATCGGTACTCGACGACCAGAGGACCGTTTGCCACTGGCATTTACGTTCTCCAACAAGGAAATCAGCATCGCGCTCTGCTCGGCATCTTTTACCCTCAACTGCTCCAACGCGCCGCTGAGCTGAACCTGCAACCGTTCAGTTTGAGAAAGAAGCGCTGCCTCGCGCTGCGCTGCGGCATTGCTCAACGTTTGGAGATTTCTTTCTGCCGCAGAGAGCGCTTCTTTCGCCTGGTCGACATCGATCTGCTGCCGTGTGGAGCGCATTGTCATCATAGCTAGGTCGGCTTCGATGCGATCGCGCGTCGCATTCCAAGTGGCCAGGCGTTCCGTATGGACCTTCTCGTTCTTGGCGAGTTGGGCCTGAACTTGCTTAGTCGCCTCCCGTGAGCGATCCACCTCCAGGCTCCAGCGCTGTTCATGGGCGGCGGCCCGTTCTTCCACTTGAACCCGCGCGGCCTCGTGGCCCGTGCGTTCGCTTTCCAATTGCATGCGCAGGGCATCCCTGTCTTTCGCGACAGCGATGGACTGCGCCTGCAACTCCGTCGCTTCGACCGCGCATTCGGCCAATTGCTGTTCCAGGGGCGCAATACGGTCGTTCGCCGCTCTTAGTTGCGCCGCCGTGGCACGCATGGCGGCGTCCAATCCCTCCTGACGTGCCAGTTGCTTGTCTGCCTCAACGGCAAACTCTAGACGTTTCGCTTCGAGTTGCGCCCGGCCTTCGGCGAGTCCGTTACGCTCTGAGGCCAGTTCAGTGCCGATCTCGGTCTGGGCCGTCGCGAGCGCAACCGCCCAGAAGTGTGCCGCCGCCTGGTGAATGGGATCGGGCAAGGCCGCCGGCGCCGAGAAGGCCTGAGGATCCTTGATCCGCGCGCCCAAGCCACGAAACCAGGTGTCGAGGTAGGGACTCACGGTATTGGGGGACCCGCGCCCTATCTGTTGGCGGATGCGCTCAATGGTTGGCCGGTCGCCGGCCAGCAACAAGGCGTCGGCCGCCTGCCAGACATCGGTTTCAGTAATTCCACGGGCCATATGCATACGCTCCTTGCTATTTTTCAGTCATGCCCATAATTACTAACGATAATGGAAACTTATCGGGAGTAGTTAATTTCCTATGTTGTATATCATACAGAATACATAATGCAAAAGCATATTACAAGTCAGCCGGCGATTGTTGATATCAGCTCGGAATTACTTGCACCCGTGGAGGTCGCGCCCCTCGATTCCGGCGTGGTCGGCGCCTTCACAGAGCTAGCGGTCCGCCAGCTACTGCGCGAAGGCGAGGCCAGCAATACCCTGCGCAGCTACCGCAGCGCCTTGCGTTACTGGGCCTCATGGTTCGCCCTGCGCTACCACGCTGCCCTGGCATTGCCGGTGTCGAGCGCCGTCGTATTGCAATTCATCGTGGACCACGCCGAACGCTTCACCGAGGAAGGTCTGAAAACCGATCTGCCCGCCGTGATCGACCATGCCCTTGTCGATCGCGGCTTCAAGGCACACGTCGGGGCGCCCGCACTCAGCACAGTTTTGCACCGGATCAGCGTGCTCTCGAAAGTGCATCAACTGCAGAGCCTGCCCAACCCAACCCAAGAGCCTGTGGTGCGAGAACTGTTGGCCAAGACACGCCGCGCCTACGCCAAACGCGGCGCCGTCCCCCAGAAGAAGCCGGCGTTGACCAAGGAGCCGCTGGAAGCCCTGCTGGCTACCTGCGACGGATCGTTGCGGGGCCTGCGCGACCGTGCACTGGTGCTTTTTGCTTGGGCCAGTGGCGGCCGGCGACGCTCGGAAGTCACTGCCGCAACGATCAAAAATCTGGTGCGACAGCTTAACGGCGATTACATCTATAGCATGGGGCATTCGAAGACCAACCAGGATGGCGGCAGTCATGCCGCCATCGCCAAGCCCGTGGGCGGCCGCGCGGCTCAGGCGCTCGACGCCTGGCTCGCCGCCAGCAAGATCAAGGAGGGTGCCGTCTTCCGGAGAATCCGACGCGGTGACGTACTGGGGGATGCATTGTCACCGGCGGCCGTCCGAGACATTATCAAAGCGCGTTGCGCAAGTGCGGGGTTGGCGCAAGACTTTTCAGCGCACTCGATCCGCAGCGGATTTGTGACGGAAGCCGGCCGCCGCAATGTGCCGCTGGCCGACGCAATGGCCATGACAGGACATGCGAGCACTTCTGCGATCCTCGGATACTTTAGGCAAGGTCAGTTGAGTAATTCACTTACCGCGCGACTTCTGGACAGCCCGCCTGCAAAAGAGCTGCCGTTGAAATAGGGCAAGGTTGATCGGCATGATTTTCTTGTCGGGATTTATCTGGCCGTCGCGTTCTTCGGCGACGACTAGGTAGCGTGGTTTCGTCTAAGATGGCCTCCCCTCTCGCAACACGTGCATCCATTTTTGCACGGATGCTTTGCAAGGCGACGTCCAGGCGCCACAGAGGTGGCGGAAGCAATTCCGGGTACAGCGAGCTAACTAGCGCATAAATGGGGCGGCGAACGGCATCGCGTCAGTTCCATCGATTGCAAACTGCCCCTTGCTGATCATGTGCATGAATTCGACTTCGGCGAGCACGCTGGCGAGGCAACGGAACGATTTGAAGTTGAGCATCGGCCTGCACACCCGCCTGATGGCACGATGGTCCTGCTCGACGATGGTGTTGAGGTTGCATAGGATGAATTATCAAGAACTTCAAACACGCCTCGCTCGCTCTCGCTGCAGGCCTTGCTCTTCCGAGTTGCTGGCATCCGTCCCAATCCACCGGACTTAACGCCTAATGGTTTTTGAGACATAGGTTTGAGCGGCTTCGCTTGCTGTTTTCTTGATTTCGACAGACCCAATTTCTTGAATCATAGGCCCGGAATGTCTATCGTTCTTGACTCAGTCCACTTGCGTGTGCAATGAGTGCCATCTCCGCCCGCAGCAGGTCGATGCGGGCGGCAACATTCTGTAATCCAAATGTAATCGAAGCGTCATGCTCGCGTCAGCGGTGATTTTTTATACTTGCCGCATCGATCACGCGGAGAAAATAAGGAAAATCTTTGAGTTCATCGGACACGGCTGCAGCGGGCGGCGCTCTCACACCGCATGCCGGCAACCCCGCCACCGGCCATCGCGCCGAAGGACCTGCACGTGCCGATGGTGCACTTTACGTCGCCAGTAATCCACTGTGTCACGGCTGATGCCGGCCCTACTTGATCGAATGACCATCCTTGGCCACATGCTGACACTTTACCCGACGCGTCAGGCCCGGCGCCATACCATTTGATCGTGTTAGACACGGCGTGGCTCGTATGCGCCGACGGCGTCGAACTGCAGGCGGGAGACAACGCGTTGTCACCTGCCACCTCCTTCAAGTGCTATTTCGACGTCGGCTTGGGGGGCTCAGCAGCGTCGGTGCATACGCCCGTGCAGAATAAGGTTTACTTTATTTTTCGAAAGCTCGCCCTTCCCTTTTTTCCAACCACTGAAACAGGCAGTATTTATGAAAAAACTGATTATAGCGACACTCCTCGGGGGCGTCGGCATCGCGTCGGCCCAAGCACAATCGAACGTCACGATCTACGGCACAGTCGATGTCGGCGTGGTATCGGAGCGCGGTGGGGCGGCCGGCTCGGTCAGCAAGGTCACCAGCGGCGTTGGCTCGGCCTCGCGCCTAGGCTTCAAGGGCAATGAAGACCTGGGCGACGGCATGTCGGCCGTCTTCGTACTGGAAGAAGGCGTGCTGGCCGACACCGGCGCGCAGGATTCGGCCGGCCAGGCGTTCAACCGCCAATCCTTCGTCGGCTTGAGCAGCCGCGAATATGGCGCGCTGACGCTGGGCCGCCAGAAGACTGTGCTGTATCAGGCGCTCGGTGAAGTGGGCGATCCGTTCGCGCTCGGCTATGCCGGCACGGTGAAGAACCTGTTCCCGCTGGCCGGCGTCAACACGCGCACCAGCAACACGGTGGCGTATAACTCGCCGATGGTGAACGGCGTGTCCGGCGAAGTGACATACAGCGCCGGCGAGCAGGCAGGCGACGCGTCGGCCGGCCGCGAGATTGGCGCGGCGCTGGCTTATACCGGCGCCGTGTTCAATGCGCGGCTGGTGTACAGCAGCCGCAACAGCGACACGGCGGCGGTGACCGCGACAGCGACGGCGGCGGCGATTCAGGCCGTCAGCCATGATTTGGGCCACACCACGCTGCTGGTGGCGAACTATGATTTCACGCTGTTGCGCGCCTACTTCTCATATAGCCTGGACAAGGGCTTCAACAGCGCCGTGCTGCCGAATCTGACCAATCCTTACGGTTACGCTGTGGCGCCGAAAGCGACCACCAACAGCGCCGACCTGCTGATCGGCGCGACGATTCCGGTTAGCCGCTCCGGTACCATCATGACCTCGTATGTCCACAAGGGCGATAAGCAGTTTGGCCAGAACGCATCGCAACTAGGCGTTGGCTATAGCTACGCACTGTCGAAGCGTACCAGCACCTATCTGTCTTACGCCCATATCACCAACAAGAACGGCGCCGGTTACACGGTCGGCAACGACACCGAGGCGGGCAGCGGCAATTCTGCGTTAGATATCGGTGTGCGCCATTCGTTTTAAACGGTTTATGTTGTAAATTATTTATATTATTTAGTTAGTTTCGATTTCCTTCGTTGTACTTTGCCGCGCAAGCCCTTACCCGGGACTGTGCGGTTTTTTTTATACTATTTCAGGCCAACGCCTCTTTCCCAGATGTGTTCGCAGACGCCCACGTCGTGATCGATCCCTACCGGCAACACACAGAGCTTTCGCCCTTCGTCGAAGCGGGCTGGTAGCCGCAAGCAGGTGGCTTGGCTCAACCTGCACCACATCACCGAGGAGCGGCTGGAAAAGGCCATCGTGCAGGTCATCAACGCGTACAACAAATTCTTGTTGCCGAAATACTGGGGGTCGGGGAAGAGCGCGTCGGCCGACGGGACCAAGTGGAATATGTACGAGCAAAATCTGCTCTCCGAATACCACATCCGCTATGGCGGGTATGGAGGTATCGGCTACTACCAAGTGTCTGATATGTATATCGCGCTGTTCAGCCATTTCATTCCGTGCGGCGTGTACGAGGCGATCTACATCCTGGATGGCCTGATCAAGAACGAGTCGGATATCCAGCCCGATACGCTGCATGGTGACACCCACGCGCAAAGCGCACCGGTGTTCGGCTTGGCCTATCTGTTGGGGATCAACCTGATGCCGCGCATCCGGAATCTGAAAAGCCTAGTGTTTTATAAGCCCGAACGTGGCACGCGCTACGAGAACATCAATGGCCTGTTCAGCGAATCAATCAACTGGGACCTCATCGAAACCCATTTGCCGGACATGCTGCGCATAGCGCTGTCCATCAAGGCCGGCAAGATAACCCCCTCGACCATCCTGCGCCGCCTGGGCACGGCCAGCCGCAAGAACAAGCTGTATTTTGCATTCCGTGAGCTGGGGCGGGTCGTGCGGACCGAATTCCTTCTGAAATATATCGGGGACGTGGAGCTACGTAAAACCATCCATGCCGCAACCAACAAGAGCGAGGAGTTCAACCAGTTCATCAAGTGGCTGTTCTTTGGCAACCAAGGGATCATCGCCGAAAACGTGCGTCATGAGCAGCGCAAAGTGGTGAAATACAATCAGCTGGTGGCCAATCTGGCCATCCTGCACAACGTTGAGGCGATGACCGGGGTGTTGAAGGACATGCAGGGCGAGGGACTGCCGATCGACGAAGAGATACTGGCCGGTCTTGCGCCGTATCGGACCGAGCACATCAACCGGTATGGTGATTACACGCTCGATCTAGAACGGAAACTTCCACCGATGAACTACAAAACGAGAATTCTTCAATAAATCAGTCGGTTACAGCGTAATTTGGGTATTTTTACACGAATCCCGGCCGACAGGCGCGGTACCGGATCATTGAACCCTCGGGATCCGGCGCCGCCATCGTCAAGGTGCAGGCCGCAGTCGAGTTTAGGCCGGCGGCGGGCGGGCAATCGCGTCGCTTCTCCTAGGCGCAACAATTGATTTCCTCAGGCGGGCGTCGTCCCATGCCGTGCCGGCGGCGCGCTGCCTGCCTGGGAGGATTAGGTGGCCAGCGCGCAAGCCATGTCGGCGGCGTATTCGCGGCGCTGGTCCGGTGCCGTCCAGGTGTGGCCGGCCGCGCGCTATTCGACATGCTTGACCAGATTGCGCACGAAGGCACGCATGCAGAAACGCTCGTCGAAGCTGCGCGTGGCGTTGGCGGCCAGCGTGTCCTTGAGCTGATGATCGTCGAGCAGGCGGCGGATCGCCTGGCTCATCGCCGCCACGTCGCCGCGCGGCACCAGCAATACCTCCTCGCCGTCGGTGACATATTCCTCCACCGTCGGCGCGCGCGTGACGATGCTGGCCTTGGCGAAGGCCATCGATTGCAGCAGCACCATCTGTCCGGCCGAGATATCATCGACGGCCAGCGGGATCACGACAAAGATGGCATTCTTGAGTTCATCGACATAAGCGCCGTCGTAACAGTTGCGCAGCACGGTGACATTCGGCGGCACCACCAGTCCCTCGAGCGCCTGCTGGCGGTCGCACACCACGTGCAAATGCACCGGCAGCGATGCCACCGCCTGAAACAAGGTGCCATAGTCGCGTCCCGAACGCCCCGCCGCCAGAATGTAAGGCTGGGCATGCGCCGCCGGCCGGGCCGCAACGGCGCGGCCATGGATGTGCAGGCCGAAGGGAATGTGCACGAAGCGCGTGTGGCCGTTGTCGAACAGGGCGGCATAGCGTGTCACCTCCAGCATCGAATGGCACAGCACCTTGTCGACGAAATGGAACACCAGACGAAAATACTGGTGGCGCAGGCGGTTGCGCCAGGCCGTGCGGCGGTCGGTGAGGATGAAGCCGAGCATGACGATTTCCAGATGCTTCAGGCCCATCAGCGCGCGTAGGACGCCGAAGATTATGGCTTCGATGTCGGTATTGATGACCACCTTCTGCGGCCGCGGACGGCTCAACACCAGCGAACGCACCGCCAGGCACAGCGCGCACCACGCCACCTGCGGCATACCCAACAGCAATACCGCCAGCTTGCTCTTGTAGCGCAGCTTGATCTGAAACGCGAACAGCCGGTGCGGCACGCCCAGCGCAAGCAATTCCAGCGCGAACGGCGAGCGGCTGGCGTCCTTGGAAAAGGTCGGGAAAAAGTGGATCAAAATAACCTCGTCGTCTATGTTGTGCCATTCAAGTGCGCGCCGCCGCGCCCCGTCCTCATGCCCGCTCGGCCCGGCGCGCCAGGTTTTTCGCCAGGCGCAGCTGAAAACGCAGGGCGTCGCGGTCCCAGGGGGTGAAGCGCGGCAGCTGGTACAAGTCGGTGTTGCGGCCGCCCCAGGCGGTCGAGACCGCTCCTTCGAAACCGAGTTCGCGCACCATGTCCACGTGCTCGGCGCGGTAATCGACGCCGGGCTTGCCGTTCGGATAGGCGAACAGCCGGACCGGCGCCTCCAGCATGGTTTCCAGCGCGGCCTTGCTGGCGGCGATCTCGTCGCCGGCCTGTTGCGGCGTGAGCGCCGCCAGGATGGGATGGTTGACCGTGTGGGCGCCGACCTCCATGCCGGCGCGCAGCAACTGGCGCACCTGCGCGCTGCTCATCATCAGGTCGTCCGGCAAGGCGCAGGGCTGGGCCGCCGCCAGCAGCGCCACCAGGTCCAGGCGGCGCTGCATGGGCAGGTACTTGAGCTGGCCGATCAGGGCGGCGATCGCCAGCCGGCGCTGCGCCACGTCCGCGACCGCGTGGCGGCCCAGTCCCAGCGCCGCCGCGTCCAAGGTGGCGCCGGGGGCATTGCGCACCAGCTCGATCACGGTGTCGTTCCACATCCGGCCGCCGTCGAGGAAGCCGCTGGCGACGAAGAAAGTGGCCGGCAAGCCGTGCCGCAGCAGCAGCGGCAGCGCCACGTCGGCATTGTCGGCATAGCCATCGTCGAAAGTGATGCAGGCGGCGCGCGGCGGCAGCGCGCCGGCGCGCAGGGCGCGCACGGCGTCGAGCAGCGGCATCACGTGGAAAGCCGCTTTCAGCAGGCCGAGTTGCAGGTCGAAGGTGGCGCCTTCGATTTCACCGGGGAACAGCGAATCCGGCCGGGCTAGTACGCGGTGGTAGATCATGATACTCAAGCCATGGCCGCCGCCCGGCGACAGCAGATTCAGCAGCGCCCTCCCCGGCCAGGCGGCGGCCTGGCCGGCCAGCGCCAGCGCGCCGCCGCGCATGTCGCGCCCGGCCATCAGCGCGCCCCCGCCAGCACGCGGGCGCCCGGCGGCGCGCCGCTGGCGGCGGCGTCCGGCGCCAGCGCGCGCGCCACCAGCATGCGGGTCGCCACCATGGCCGCCATGATGAAATAAGGGACGTCGAAATACGCCAGGCTGAGGAAGGCGCCGCCGACGGCGAAGCCGACCAGGCTGACCTGCAGCATGGTGGCCAGCCGCACCGTCCACTCCAGTTCGCGCGAGGCGCCGGCATGGCTAACGATCCAGCCGCCGGTGCGCCAGGTCATCACGCCCAGCGCCAGATAGAGTATCAGGCCGACCCAGCCGTGTTCGCCCAGCACCTGGAAATAAATGCTGTGGGCCGCGTGCACATCGCTCGGGTTGGGGGCGTAGCGCTCAAACACGCCCGCGTCGTAGATTTCGAAACCGCCGCCGACCAGCGGGCGGTCGGCAGCCAGGTTGAAGGCCATGTGCCAGGCGTTGATGCGGCCCATCGCCGAGGTGTCCTCCTCATAGTCGTTGATGGTGTCGATGCGCTCGTGCCATTGGGCCGGCATGGCCACCAGCATCAGCGGCGCCGCCACCAGCAGCAACATCCCCAAGGGCAATTTGTTATGGCTTTTCAGCCAAAGCACGCAGGTCATGGCGCCGATCGCCAGTGCGGCGCCGCGCGAATACGAACCGAGCGCGGCCAGTCCGCACAGCAGCATCGACACCAGCAGCGCCGCGCGGCCCCAGCGGTTGGGCACGACGCCGGTCAGGTAGTACATCAGCGGTATCACCACCACCAGCGCCAGCGCGATTTCATTGTTGCCGTCGATAAAAGTGCCCTCCGGGCCCCAGACGCGGAAATTGCCGCCGCTGCGCAGGGTGAAGATGCCGCCCTTGACGCCGTAATAGCCGAGCGAGACGACCACTGTCCATACCAGCCATTCGATGTCCCGGCGCGTGCGCAACAGCATCATAACCACCAGCGTCATGCCGAAGATCTTGTAGACCTTGCTCCACTGCCCGGCCACAGCGTCCGGGTGGATGGCGAACACGGCCGTTACGCTCATCCAGCCGAGGAAGCACAGGAAGATGTAGCTGACCGGATGCTGCGGCAGGCGGAACTTCTCCTTGCTCAGCAGCATGGCCAGCAGCGTGGTGGCGGCGATCACGGCGGCGAACGGAAAGGTGCGCGCGAAGCCCCAGCCCTGCGAGTGCGGATTCATCACGCTGATCCAGATCCACATGACGACGCCGAGCGCGGGCCGCTTGAAGATATAGGGCAAGGACGCGAACACGATCAGCGTCACCAGGATGTCCCTCATGTCGGGGTCTCCCCATGGGGCGGCGGGCGGCGCGCCGCCGCGCTTGGTCGGACGTTCACGACGCCACCACCTTGCTGACGACGTAGCGGAACTTGCCCGACGCCTCGGCCGCGATGGCCGGCAGTTGCTCGACCTCGACCGCCACCGTCGGGCCCAGCCGGGCGCGCACGCCGTCCACGATGCGCCGCCGCAGAGCGTCCGGCAGGGGCAGCGCCAGCACCACCTGGATCCGCGTCAGCGCCAGGCTTTCCTGGATGATCTTGAAGGCCTGCATGCCCGGCAGGTCGCGCAGGATGTAGACTAGCGCCAGGCCGTGCATCACGGTGCCGTCGGCGGCGACCAGGAAGTCGGTGCTGCGGCCCTGGATTTCCTGCAGCAGCGGCAATCCGCGGCCGCAGCCGCAGGGCGCCGCCGCCAGCACGCCGACGTCGCCGGTGCGGTAGCGGATGAAGGGATAGTCGCCGCTGGCCAGGTGGGTGACGACGATCTCGCCGGCTGCGCCGGGCGGCAGCGGCTGGCCGGCCGGGTCGAGGATCTCGACGATGATGTCCTCGGCCGTGATATGCATGCCGCCGTGCGGGCACTGGTGGGCGATGAAGCCGGCGTCGCGGCCGCCGTAGCCGTTGGCCACGGCGCAGCCGAACGTGGCGGCGATCTGTTCGCGTTGCTCGTCGTAGAGGCGCTCGGCGGTGACGAACGCGACCCGGATGCCGAGATCGTCCATGCGCCGGCCGCGGGCCTGCGCATGGCGCGCAATGTGGGTCAGCGCAGACGGATAGCCGAACAGCATGCGCGGCCGGCGGATGCGGATGCGCTCGATATAATCGTCCAGCCTGGCCGCCGACATCTCGAACGCCGGCAGCAGCGCTGTGCGCATCACGCGGTCGCGCAGCGCGCGCAGGCGGTCCTGCGCGCCCAGCTCGATGGGCGAGCCCCAGACCACGATCTCGGGGTCGCCGATGTCGACCTGCCACCAGCGGGTGGCGCGCCACTTGGCGGCGACATCATGGCTGACGCGTTCCTTGCCGATGTAGAAGATCAGCGGCTCGCCGCCGGAGCCGCCGGTGTTGAAGCGGGCCAGGCCGCGCGCGTCGGCGGCGCGCATAGCGTCGCTGTGCTGGCGGACCAGCGCCTTGTCGAGCAGCGGCAGGCGGCGCAGGTCGTCGAGCGAGCGCAAGTCGCGCCCGACATCGAAACCGATCTGCTCGAACTGTCGGCGGTAGTATGGCACCTGGGCCTGAGCCCGCGTCAGCAGGCGGCGCAGGCGCTCCAGTTGCAGCGCGCCCAGCTGCGCGGGTGTCCAGTACTGGCTCGCCTCCAGGCCGCGCCGCACGCCGACCGTGGCGTGCTCCTTGAGCCGCTCCTGCAGCGGGAACAGCAGGCCGGCTACCAGCGCGGTGTACGGCGTGCGGGCCGCGGCCCGGACCGGGTCCCGATCGGCTGCAGTCATGCCGCGCTCCCGTCGACGCCCTGGCGGGCCGCCAGACTGGCGTGGTATGCCTGTAGTAGGCGCGGCCGGACTTCGACCCATGTGTATTGCGCGACGTGGCGCAGGCCGGACTGGCGCAGCCGTTGCGCCAGCGCCGGCTCGGCTAGCAGCCGCAACATCGCCGCCGCCATCGCTTGCGGGTCGCGCGGCGGCACCAACAGCGCCGTCGCGTCGTGCTCGACCAGATACGGCACGCCGCCGACGTCGGTGCTCACCACCGGCACGCCGCTGGCCAGCGCTTCGAGCAAGGAATTGGGCATGTTGTCGGCCAGGCTGGGGTTGAGCATGACGTCGGCGGCGCGGTACAGCTCGGCCATGGCCGTGTTGTCGAGCCGGCCGGCGAAGCGCACGGCGGCGGCGATGCCGAGTTCCCCGGCCAGGCGCTCCAGCGCCGCGCGCTCCGGGCCGGCGCCGGCCACCACCAGGCGCGCGTCCGGATAGGTGGCGGCGACGATGGCGAAGGCGTGCAGCGCGCTGGCGTTGTCGTACAAGCGTTCCAGGTGGCGCGCCACCAGGATGGACGGCGCGGCGCCGGCCGTCGCCGGCAGCGTGGCGGCCGGCTGGAAGCGCTCCAGATTGATGACATTGGGCACCACCGTGCTGGCGAATCCATGGCGGCCGAAGACGCCGGCCAGGAAGCCGGACGGCACCAGCAGGGCGTCGCTGCGGCGCAGGCTGGGCCGCACCCAGGCCAGTGAACGGCTCAGGAAGGCGTCGGCCTCGCCGCCCCGGTAATTGACCAGCACTGGGCGGCCGCGCAGCCGCGCCATCCAGATCGCCGGCGCCGCGAACAGATGCCAGGACCAGCCGGAATTGGCCATCACGTGCACCAGCTGGGCCCGGCCTGCCGCCCGCCACAGCGCCAGCAGGTACGGCAGCAGGCGGAAGCCGGCGCGCACGCCCGGCACACGGCCGATCCAGGCCGGCCGGTACGCGGCATTGACCTGGACCAGATCGACCGCGTGGCCGTCCTGCCGCAGCAAAGCATGCAGCTGCAAGGTTTGGTTGGCCATGCCGCCGGGCGGCGGCGGCAGCGGCCCGACCAGCGCGATCCGTAGCGGCGGTATGCTGGCGGCCATCATGGCGCGGCCCTGCCGCTGACGCGCGCATACACGGCACGGTAGCCGGCCACGCTGGCGGCCCAGTTGCGCTCGTCCTCGACGTAACGGCGGCCGCCGGCCCGCAGTCCGGCCCAGCGCTGCGGCGCCGCGAGCAGGGCCAGCACCTGGCACGCCAGCGCGACCGCATCGCCGGCCGCGAACAGCACGCCGGTGCGACCGTCGTCGATCAGCTCGCGGTGGCCGCCGACGTCGGAGGCCACCAGCAGGCGGCCCTGGGCCATCGCTTCGAGCGGCTTGAGCGGGGTGACCAGGTCGGTCAGCCGCATTTTGACGCGAGGATAGACCAGGATCTCGATCAGGTCGTAATACCGCTGGACTTGTTCATGTGGCACGCGGCCGGTGAACACGACACGGTCGGCCACGCCGAGCTCGGCGGCCTGGCGCTCGAGCGCCGCCGCCTGGGCGCCGCCGCCAACCAGCAGCAGGCGGATGTCGGGCTGCCCGGCCAGCAGGGCCGGCATGGCCTGCAGCAGGATGTGCAAGCCCTCGTAGGCGTAGAACGAGCCGATGAAGCCGAGCACCCGCTTGCCCTCCAGGCCCAGCCGCACGGCCAGGGCAGCGTCGGGCGCGCCGCCGACGCTGAAATCGGCGATGTCGACCGCGTTCGGGATCACCGTGACCATGGCCGGCGCGATGCCGCGCGTGGCGATCTCGGCGCGCAAGCCTTCGCAGATGGTGGTGGCGGCGGCGACCCGCCGCAGCGCATACGTCTCCATGGCGCGCGTGGCGCGGTAGCGCAGTCCCCAGGCGCGGCTGGAGCCGTGGTCGACGGCCGCGTCCTCCCAGAAGGCGCGGATTTCATACACCACCGGGATGCCCAGCAGCTTGCCGACGCGCAGCGCGGCGATCGCGTTCAGAGCCGGCGAATGGGCGTGCAAAATGTCCGGCCGCACTTCCCTGGCCACCTCCAGCAGGCGAGCGGCCAGGGCGTCGATCACGGCCAGCTGGCGCAGCACGGGCAGGCCGGCGAGCAGGCCGCGCGCGGCCGGCGTGCGGTAGAACAGCAGGCCGTCGACCGGTTCGTGCGCGGCGCCGCCTGGCCCCTGCTTCGGCCCCGTCACGTGGAAGGTCTGCCAACCCATGGCGCGCTGCTGCCGCAGGATGGCGCGGGTGCGGAAGGTGTAGCCGCTGTGCAGCGGGATCGAATGGTCGAGCACGTGCAGGATGCGCAGCGCGGCGGCGTGGACGGCGGCGCTCATGACTGCATCTCCTTGCGCAGGAAGGCCTCGAACATCAGCAAGGTCCAGATCGGCGCGCTGTAGTCGCGCAGGCCGGCCTGGTGCTGCTCCACCATCAGCCGCAGGTAGGGGCGGTTGAAGATACCGCTGTCGCCGACCAGCGGCCCGAGCAGCGCGTCGCGCACGTGCTGGCGCAGCGGGCCGCGGAACCAGCTCGCCAGCGGCACGGCGAAGCCCATTTTCTTGCGGTACAGGATGTCGTGCGGCAGGTGCGCCTCCATGCTCTTCTTGAAGATGTACTTGCCCTCCCCGCCCTGCAGCTTGAGCTCGGGCGGCAGGCCGGAAATCCACTCGACCAGCTCGTGGTCAAGCAGCGGCACCCGCACTTCCAGCGCGTGTGCCATGCTGGCGCGGTCGACCTTGGTCAGGATGTCGCCGGGCAGATAGGTTTTCATGTCGAGATACTGGATCAGCGACAAGGGATCGTCGGTCGGCGCGGCGGCGGCGTGGCCGCGCATGACGTCGATGGCGCGGTAGCCTTGCAGGCCGCGGCGGAACTGCTCCGAGAACAGTTGCGCGCGCATGGCGTCGCTCATGATGGAGACGCCATGGAAATACCCTTCGACCAGGTCGCGCGACAGCGCCTCGAACGTGGTCTTGGCGCGGAACACGCGCGGCGCCCAGTCGGCCTTCGGGTACCACTTGCCGAGCGTGCCGAACAGCGGCTTGCGCAGGACCGACGGGATGCGTCCGCGCACGCGCTGTTCGACCATCGTATGGCGGTAGCGCCGGTAGCCGGCCAGGTTCTCGTCGCCGCCGTCGCCCGACAGCGCCACCGTCACGCGCTGGCGCGCCAGCTGGCACACGCGGTAGGTCGGGATGGCCGAACTGTCGGCATAGGGTTCGTCGTACAGGCCGGCCAGGGTGTCGAGCAGGCTGTAGTCGTCGGGGTCGACGGTGCCCGTGTAGTGGTCGGTGCCGTACTGGGCCGCGACCTGGGCAGCATAGGCCGACTCGTCGTAGGCTGCGTCCTTGAAGCCGATCGAGCAGGTATTCACGGGTGTGGCGCTGAGGCCGGCCATCAGCGCCACCACCGCGCTCGAATCGACGCCGCCGGACAGGAAGGCGCCCAGCGGCACGTCGGCCACCAGGCGGATGCGCACCGCCTCGCGCAGGCGCGCCAGCAGCTCGTCCTGTGCCTGCGGCTGGGTCATGGCGGCGTGGCGCTGGAACGGCACGTCCCAGAACTGCACCGGCGGCGCCAGCGGCGCGCCGACCCTTTGCGTCAGCGTGTGGCCGGGCGAGAGCTTGAGGGCGCCGCGGTAGATGGTCTTCGGTTCCGGGATGTAGCCGTAGGCGAAGTAATCCTCGACGGCGCGCGGGTCGATCTCGCGCGCCAGGCCGGGCAGCGTGCGCAGCGCCTTCAGTTCCGAGCTGAAGGCCAGGAAGCCGTCCTCTGTCAGGGCGTAGAATAGCGGCTTGACGCCGAGCCGGTCGCGCCCGAGGAACAGGGTTTGCTGCCGGCGGTCCCACAGGCCAAAGGCGAACATGCCGCGGAAGCGCCGCACGCAGTCAGCGCCCCACTCCTCCCAGGCGTGGACGATGACCTCGGTGTCGCAGCGGGTGCGGAACACGTGGCCAAGCGCCTTGAGCTCGGCCGTCAGCTCGCGGAAGTTGTAGATTTCGCCGTTGTAGCAGACCATCACGCTGCCGTCCTCGTTGCCGAGCGGCTGCAGGCCAGCCGCCAGGTCGATCACCGACAGGCGCCGGTGGCCGAAGCCGATGCCCGGCTCCAGATACAGGTCGGCCTCGTCCGGGCCGCGATGGTGCTGGGTTTCGTTCATGCGCGACAGCAGCGCGCGGTCGATGGCGCGCTGACCGCGGATATCCAGGATGCCCACTATTCCACACATGATGTGAGTCGCCTTATCGGTTTGAGTTTACGCGCGCACAAGGCGTCGTACAGGGTCAGGTAGGCGGCCACCATGGCCGCCATACCGTAATGTTGCAGCACGCGCGCGCGGCCGGCGGCGCCGTGGCGCGCCGCCAGCGCGGGCGCCGCGGCGTACACCTCCAGCGCGGCCGACAGTGCCGCCGGGTCGGCCGGCGGCACCACGCGGCCGGTGACGCCGTCGGCCACCACCTCGGGCACGCCGCCGACGCGCGTGCCGACCACCGGCACGCCGCTGGCCATCGCCTCGAGCGCCGCGCCCGGCGTGCCCTCGGCCAGCGAGGGTAAGGCGAACACGGTCAGGCCGCGCAGGATGTCGGCCACGTCGTGGCGGGCGCCGGGCAGCCAGGCTACCTGCTCCAGCCCGGCCTCGAGCACCTGGGCGGTCAGCGCCGGCAGCAGCGGGCCGTCGCCGATCAGCGCCAGCCGCAGCCGCAGTCCGGGCCGGCGCGCGCGCAGCGCGGCGAAGGCGCGCACCAGGCTGGCGTGGTCCTTGACGGCTTCGATGCGGCCGACGCTGCCGATGACAATGCAGCCGGGGCCGAAGCGCTCGTGCAGGGGCCCGGCGGCCGGCGCCGCGTCGGCCGGGCGGTAGCGTTCGGTGTCGATGCCGTTGGCCAGCAGGCAGCTCTTGGCGGCGGGCACGCCGATGACGGCGCGGTTCCACTCCAGCATGGCAGCCGAGTTGGTGTAGTAGCAGTCATAGAACGGCAGCATTCGGCGGCGCAGCCAGTTGTGCTTGCGGTTGCGGCCCTCGGGGTCGCCGGCGTCGCGGCCGTGGGCGCCGTTGATGCGCACCGGCACCCCGGCCAGCAGGGCTGCCGGCGCGTATTCGATGGCCGACAGGTTGTAGCTGTGCAGGATGGCCGGACGCAGGCGGCGCAGCAGCCGCCACAGCGCGGCGTGGGTGCCGAGCGCCAGTCCGGCCCGCTTGTGCAGGGCGTGCAGCGTCACGTCCGGCCGCGTGATCTTGTCGGCGAAGGCGGTGTAGTCGGTCAGGCAGACGATGGCGTGGCGGTAGCTGGCCGCCGGCATGCGGTTGATGCGCTCGACCAGCAGGTTTTCCAGCCCGCCGAAGTCGAGCCGGTAGATCAGGTGCACCACCAGCGGCGCGCTCATGGGTGGCCTCCGCCCTGGCGGCGGACCCGCTCCAGCGTCGCTTCCAGCGTCCCGAGATTAGCGTCGAGGAAGGCGCGCAGCGTGGCGCGGGCGCGCTCCCCGTGCTCGTCCGCGGGGGTGTACAGGAACACGGCGGCGCCGTCGTCGCGGCCGGTCAGCAGGGTCTGTTTGGCCTGCAGCAGCTTGCCGGCGATGTCGCTGGCCGTGGTCCGGCCGTCGATCCAGTACCAGCTCCAGAACAGCAGCGGACCCTCCGGGCCGTCCAGCGTTTCTTCCCGCAGCGTCAGGCTGCGTCCGGCGCCCAGCGTTTCGTGGCGCAGCGTGGTGCCCGCGCTGTGCCAGGGGCTGTTGACCATGGCCGTCAGGCGGTTGGTCGAACTGATCAATTTGCTGTCCGGCCGCTGGTCGCGGTAATACAGCAGCGTCAGGCCCAGCGCCCGCCCCTGCTGCGCATAAGCATGCCGCGCCTGCGCGGCCGGCCGCGAAAACGCCGGCTGCCAGGCGCTCAATGGCGGCGCTTCCGGCGCGGCGGCGCGGAAGGCGTCGAGTCCGGCCGGCGCCGTCCTGACCCGGCTTTGCTGCAGATGCCAGGCATAGCCGGGCCAGACGCCCAGGCACAGCGCCACGCCGCAGGCGGCCAGCGCGAAGCGGCCCGTCGCCACCGGCGCGGGCGCGGCGACGGCCGGGGCGGCCGGGGGTGGCAGGTGGTCTTCGCGCCACAGGCTGCCGATGCGGAACAGCAGGAACATGACCAGGCCGAAGAACACCCAGCCATAGATCAGATGATCGAAGCCGACCGCCAGCCGCATGTCGCTCAGGTGGGCGATCATCACGATCAGATAGGCGCGCAGGCCGTTGGCCAGCACCGGCAGCACGGCCGCCACCAGGATGAACACGGCGCGCCGCCACCAGCTGCGGTAGCTGAGATAGGCGTACAGGCAGCCGACCGTCAGCGACGAGACCAGATAGCGCAGGCCGCTGCACGCCTCGACCACCGACCAGCTGCCCGAGGGCACCGTGAAATTGTTGCCCTCCGGTAGCACCGGGATGCCGCTGGCGCGCAGCGCCGCCACCGTGAAGTCGGCGGTGATCCGCATCAGCGGCTCGACCAGGCTGTCGCCGGCCGGCACCGCCAGCAGCAGGAAGGCCAGCGGAAACGCCAGTTGCGCCGTCATGCGCGGCCCCAGCATGGCCAGCACCGTCAGCGGCAGCATGGCCACCAGCGCGTATTGGCGCGCGACCTGCACTTCGACGAGGCCGGCCAGCAGCCAGACCAGGCCGCAGCCCAGCAGCGCCGCCAGCGCCGGCCAGAACGGCGCCGGCGTCATGCTCGCCAGCAGCGCGCGGCGGCGCCAGGCCAGCCACAGCGTGATGGGCACGATGACGAAGCCGTGCGCATACGTTTCCGAACGGCCCCAGATGGCGACGATGGAGTCCGCCGTGTCGCGGTAGACCAGCAGCGGCAGCAGCAGCGTGGCGCCGATCAACAGCAGCAGCGCGCGGCGCGGCGCGGCGCGGCCGGCCGGCGCGGTGGCGCGCACGCCGGCCAGCGGCTCAAGCAAGCGGGCCGTCATGACGCGCTCCGCAGCATGGCGCCGGCGGCCGGGGCTTCCAGCAAGGCGGCCACCGGCGCCAGGTTGCCGGCCCAGCCGTACAGCCGCTCGACGCAGGCGCGCGCCGCGCGGCCGATGGCCGGGTCGGGATGGCGCAAGGCGTGCAGCGCCGCGGCGGCCATGTCGGCGGCGGCGTCGGCCAGCAGCAGCTCGCGGCCGGCCTCGGCCGCGATCCCTTCCAGCGCCTGCGGCGACACCAGCACCGTGCGCGCCATCGACATCGCCTCCAGCACCTTGTTCTGGATGCCGCGCGCGATGCGCAGCGGCGCCACGCACACGGCGGCGTGGGCCAGGTAGGGGCGCACGTCGGCGACCGTGCCCGTCACCAGCACGCCGGGCAGCCCGGCCAGCTGGCGCACGGCCGGCGTGGGCCGGGCGCCGACGATGCAGAACAGCACCTCGGGCAGCTGCGCGCGTATCGCCGGCAGCACGGCGCGGGCGAACCAGTCGACGGCGTCGATGTTGGGCCAGTAATCCATGGCGCCGGTGAACACCAGCACCTGCGCGCCGGCCGCGAACGGCGAGGGATACGCGGCGGCGGCCGAAAAATACGCGGTGTCGACGCCGTTGCTGTAGTGGCCGGTGTGCGCCGCGCTTTCCGGCGCCAGCTGGCGGAACAGCCGCGCCTCCGGCGCCGACACGAACAGCGCCGCGTCGCTGGCGGCGGCGACGCGCCGCTCGTAGGCCAGCAGGCGGCGCGCCTCCTGCGCGTACAGCCAGCGCATCGGCCCGCGCTTGCGCGCCGCGTACTGGCGCCACTTGTCGGAATCGACGTCGACGAAATCGACCACGCGGCGCGCCTGCGGATACGGCTCGGCATACTGGGCCATCGCCGCCGAATACACGAGGATGCGGCTGATGCCTTCGCGCCGCACCGTCGCCTCGACCCAGCGCCGCAGGCCGGCGTCACGGTAGTAGTCGAGCGACAGCGAACGCCCGGCCAGCAGCGCCCCCACGCTGCGCAGGCGCGCCAGGCGCGGCGGCAGCCGGGCGAAATGGCTGCCGCCGCACATGGCTTGCAGGCGCGGCAGGTGCTGCCAATCGGCGGCGTCGTCGACGAAGGTGCCGAGGAAGACCTGGTAGTGCTGCGCCAGATAGGCCAGCAAGTGATAGGAGCGGATCTTGTCGCCCTTGTTGGGCGGATACGGGATGCGGTGCACCAGCAGTAGGAGTTTATCCATGACGCTCAGCCCAGATGCTTGACGATGTGCGGCCCGAGCCGGTTCGCCACTGCCAGTGGCAGCCGCTGCCACAGCTGGATGAACAGGCGGAACTTGGGATTCAGCGGGTTGTTCTCGGGCATGGCGGCGGCGGCGTGCAACTGGTATTCATAGGCCAGCGGCGTCGGCGCGAAACCCCAGTTCTTCTTGAAGTCGTAGGCGCCGGTGCCCAGCTTGCTGCGGCCGAAGTCGAACAGGCGGCAGCCGCGCGCGGCGGCGGCCTGCATCAGGTTCCAGTACATATAGTCGTTGCCGGCCAGGTCGCGCGCGCAATCCATGCCGCCGCCGTAATACGGCAGCACCTGGTCGCGGAAGAAAAAGCTGAGCACGCCGGCGACCAGGGTCTGGCCCTGGACGATGACGCGGATTTCGCAATCGTCGCCGAACACCTCCTTGAGCAGCGCGAAATAGCGGCGCGAAAACACCGGCGTGCCGAGGCGGTGCACGCTGCGCGCATAGGCCACGTAGAAACGTCCGACATCGGCGTCGACGACGCCGCTCAGCCCCAGTTTGATGCCCTTGCGCACCATCGCGCGTTGCTTGCGCGGGATGGCGTTCAGATTGGTGTCGTCGTCGCCGCTGATCTCCTTGCGGAAGGTGACGTACAGCGGTTTGCTGTGCCAGCCGGGCTGGCCGGCGTGGCGCGGCTGCTGACCGCGGTATTCGAGGTGGCCGGCGCCCAGTTCGCGCGCCAGCGTCTGGGCCGCCTGGTCGAGCATGGCGCGGGCCGCGTCGGTGGCGGCGGCGATGCCGCCGTAGACGCAGAACGGCAGCGAGCCCAGCGAATGACCGAACAGACGGCTCTTGATCTGGCACAGCGGCAGCACGCCCTGGATCACGCCGTCCTGTTCGACATAATAAAACCAGGTGCGGTGTCCGAACGCCTGCTCGATGACCGGCTGCCAGCCGGCGCGGTGGAAAAAGGTCGCCTCCGGGCATTGCAGGACGAAGGCATCCCAGCGCGCCGCGTCGGCGGCCCGCAGCAGGCGCAGGACCGGCGTGCCGGCGGCGGCGCGCGGCGCGCGGTCGGTCAGGGTCGCGCTCATGGGCGCTCCAGGAACAGGCGGTCCATGCGGTCCCAGGCGAAGTCGCGGGTCAGCGCGCGGATGCGCCCGTCCATGCGGTCGAGGTTGACGTAGTGGCGGAAGCGGGTCTTCCAGCCCAGCCCGTCGGGACGCGGCTGGCCGGGGTCCAGTTCCCATGGATGGAAATAAAAGATGGCCGACTGGCCGTCGCGCTGGTTGACCTGGCGCATCAGCCAGCGCGACAGCGCGTACGGCAGCAGGCGGAAATAGCCGCCGCCGCCGGCCGGCAGGTTGCGCCGTATCAGCCGCACCGTCGTGATCGGCACCTCCAGCAGCCCGCCGTGGCCGTTGGGATGGAAGGCGAAGCGCGGCGCGTCCGGCATGCCGTAATGGTCGTGGCGGATCGGGTAGATGCTGGAGCTGTAGCGGTAGCCGGCCTCCTGCAGCGCGTCGAGCGCCCACAGGTTGGCCGGGCCGATCGAGAAGCTCGGCGCGCGGTAGCCGCGCACCGCCCGCCCGCCCAGGTCCTCCAGGATGGCCTTGCTGCGCACGATGTCGTCGGTGAAGCCGGCGCGGTCCTGGTCGGAGGCGCGCAGGTGGCCGTAACCGTGGCTGGCCAGCTCGTGGCCGCCGGCGACGATGTCGCGCACCACCTGCGGATAGCGCTCGGCGATCCAGCCCAGCGTGAAAAACGTGGCGTGCACCCCGCCCTCGGCCAGGATGGCCAGGATGCGCGCGATATTGGCTTCGACCCGGCATTCGCGCTGCGGCCAGCTGGCCCGGTCGATGTGCGGCGCGAACGCCGACACCTGGAAGTAGTCCTCCACGTCGATCGTCATCGCATTGCGGACGACGGCGCCGCGGTTCGGCGCGGCGGCGGGGGTGCGGCGCGGCGCGAGCTCATTCATTGTTGTTCATCTGGCTAAGGTTGGCGCCGGGCGTGGCCATGATCTTCTTCAGCAGATTGAGCACCGACACGACGGAACGTTCGACCCGCACCATGCGGTCGTCGAGCGTGTCGGCGCCGGCCTCGACGCCGACGCCGGAGGCGCCGGCCGGCGCCGGCGGCAGCGCCTCGCCGCGGATATCGCCGACGACGGTGGCGACGTCGGCGCCGTCGAAGGCGCGCATCTCCTCCAGATAGCCCATCAGCAACAGGCGGTCGCACAGGTGGTTGGTGGTGCGCGGGATGCCGCTGGCGTAGGCGTAGATGGCGGCGTGGGCGGCGGCCGTGAACGAGGGCGAGCCGCTCCAGCCGACCGTGCGCAGGCGGTGCTCGATATAGGCCTTGGTTTCCGGCTCGTCCATCGGCCCCAGGTGGTAGGTGGCGATCACGCGCTGGCGCAGCTGGCTCATGTCCGGGCCGTGCAGCGTGGCGCGGAATTCCGGCTGCCCCAGCAGGAAGGTTTGCAGCAGCGAGCGGTCGTCGGTCTGGAAGTTCGACAGCATGCGCAGCTCCTCGACCGTGCGCGGGCTCAGGTTCTGCGCCTCGTCGACGATCAGCAGCGCGCGCTTGCCCTGGCTGTCGCAGCTGCGCAGAAACTGTTCCAGCCGCACCAGCAAGGCGCTTTTGCTGACCTCGTGGCTCGGCAGGCCGAAGGCCGCCAGCACCATGCGCAGCGTGTCCTCCGAGTTGAGGTGGGTGTTGGCGATCTGGGCCGCCACGATCTCGTCGGCGGGCAGGCGGTTCAGCAGGTTGCGCACCAGCGTGGTTTTGCCGGCGCCGACCTCGCCGGTGATGATGATGAAGCCCTCGCCCTGCGCGAGGCCATAGTCGAGGTAGGCCATGGCCTTCTTGTGGCCCTTGCTGTCGAAGAAAAATTGCGGCGCCGGGCGCAGCTGAAAAGGCTTGGCGCTCAGCCCGTAGAAGCTCTCATACATGGCGCGGCGCTCCTTAAAACCGTTGGTTGACGTGGAAGGCGAGCGCGTTCTCGCGATAGCCGGCGGCCGTGCCGCCGGCGCTGCCCTCTTGCCGGCGCAGCTCGATATCGGCGTTCAACTTGGCGGCGAACTGGCGCGCCAGTGAAATCCGGTAGGCGCGGGTGGTGGTGCTGAACACCTGGGCCAGCGAACTGCTCTTGCCGTAGGTGGCCGAGGCATTGACCGAACTGCGCGCCGACAGCCGCAGGTTGAACGCCGCGCTGACGCCTTGCTGACGGGTCGCCTCGTTCACATTGGCGTTGTTATTGCCCAGTAATTGACTGTCCGTCTGCACCGACGACAGCGCCTGGCGCCGCATGTCGTACAGGGACAGGATGGTCGACGTGTAGGCACTGTTGAGCGCGGTCGACAGCTGGAACTGCTTTTGCAGCTGATAGCTGTTGCTGAAATAATTGATGCTGTCGACCAGCGTGGCCGGCAGCTTGTTGGCCTGGATGAAGGCCTGCACGGCTTGCTGGCGCTGTCCCGGGTCGCTGATGGAGGCGGCGAACAGGCGGTCGAGCAAGTCGGCCGTGGACACCGCCGCCGGCAGCAGGAACTGGTCGCGCGCGGTGGTGACGTCGGTGCTGTAGCTGGCCGTCCACACCGTGTGGCGGCTGCGGTGCAGCGCGTTGAAGGCGTCGCTGTTGCCGAAATAGCGCTTGCCATAGCTGGCGCTGACGCTGCTGCGGGTCGACGGCGTCCAGACGAAGCCGGCCGACCACGATTTGCCGGCCGGCAGCGAGCCGGCCACCTCGTCGTAGGCGTAGCGGTCGTAGCCGCCGCTGGCCGTCAGGCTGAACTGCGACGACAGCGCATAGCGCAGGTTGAGCGACGCATTGGTGCTGGTCGAGCGCGGCTGGGCGCTGTTGTCGAGCACCTGGCGGCTGTATTGCAGACCCCAGCCGAACTTGCCGAAGGCGCGACCGCTGTTGAGCGAGGCCAGCACGCTGTCGGCCTGGCTGCGGGCGAAGCCGATCTGGTCGGAGCTGACGACGTCGTGGGTGTAATGCAGTTCGGTGGTGAGCAGGCTGCCGAAGCCGTGCACCAGGTAGGGGCTCAGGCGGTAGGTCTTGACATGGGCCCGGTTGGTGCTGGTGTAGCTGTCGTCGCCCACCGGCGGTCCGAAAGCCGAAATCGCCTGCTGACCGTAGCTGCCGGCGGCGTCGACATACAGCAAGCCTTCGATGGCGTCGGCATGGGCGGCGCCCTGGAACTCCGACTGCGCACCCTGGGTGCCGGCGACGCTGCGGTCGGAATAGGCATAAAAATGCGCCTGGTAGGCGGCGCTCAGGCGCAGGCGCGGGGTATTGTCGATCAGCGACAGGCTGGGCGCCGCTTCGCTCACCCATTGGCCGCGCGCCTGGTCCGGCGGCGCCAGATTGGCGTTGTCGCTATAGGTTTCGCGCA
>Ga0209847_1000165_pt1 | contig 28983 bp, 27 predicted proteins | sample OrgsoiDNA_201060_FD_185808 | JGI IMG/M metagenome (GOLD analysis project Ga0209847, IMG submission 185808) | Permafrost soil microbial communities from the Arctic, to analyse light accelerated degradation of dissolved organic matter (DOM) -... | ecosystem: Environmental > Terrestrial > Soil >... | reverse complement strand
TGCCTGGCTGTACGCAGCAACTGCCAAAACCATAGTAAGGATCGCGCGAATGCTCATTTTCATATTTTCGTTGGTTATTGTTATTGCCACACAGGCAGTTGTTGTCAGATTGTTCCCCCGGCGTTAATCAGCCGGATGACTATTGTAGGTACACATGGGCCTGAGAGGGAATCAAGATGTGTAACCAATCACATTTCTGGGCCGCCAATTATAAGGATTTATTTCAAACAGGCCAAAGCTTTCTCAGCAAGTGTGAAAAGTTCCCTAAAGAGACTGCATTTTTTACCAGATTGATCACAGACCTTTTACATTTCATGACATTCCATGGCCTATTTCCGACAAAATGGCACCATCAGCAAAGCCGCGAGAAACATCCATGACATCAGCATAAACACGTCATTGAAGGCCAGCGTAAAGGCATCGGCTGCCACTTTTGCCCCGAATATCCCTTTGGCCATCAGCAGCGCATGTTGGGCGTCCGGCGTCACCTGAGCGAAACGTGCGGCCATGGCTGACATCACCTCCCCGGCCTCACGGCCATAATGCCCCAGGGATTCGCCGAAATGGGTGGTGTGAACCCGCGTCCAGTCCTGCAGCCAGGTGTTCACCGTGGCGATGCCAATTGCGCCGCCGAGATTACGCATCAGATTAAACAGCCCGGATGCGTAACGCAGTTCCGGCCCCTGAAACGCCGTCAGCGCCATGTTTACGCTGGGCACGATGCACAACATGATGAACAGCCCACGGATGATCTGCGGCCACAAAAACTGCTCCTCGCCCCATTGTATGGTCACTGCACTGGTCAGCCACATGCTGAGGGAGAAGCCAAGCAGGCCAACGGAGACCAGGATCCGCCGGTCAACCACACCGATTAATTTCGCCGCTAAAATCGTACTGAAAAATTGTCCGATACCGACCACAAAGACGGTAGTACCGATCTGCAAACTGTCGAAATCACGGATGCGACCGAGAAAAACCGGCGTGAGGTAGGTGGAGGCATAAAGCCCGAAGCCAATCACCAGATTAAACACGCAGGCAAACGTGAAGGTCGGGTCACGAAAGGGCGTCAGACGTACAATCGGGTTTTTTGAATAAAATGAGCGCTCCAGAAACAGTATAAAAGCCACCAGCGAAAACCACGCTGAGATCTGGATTTGTGGATCGCTGAACCAGTTTTTGCGCGGTCCCTCCTCCAGTACGTACTCCAGGCATCCCAGTGCAACCGCCATTGAGAGTAAATGCACCCAGTCGATACGTTTAAGCATCGAAAAATCGGCCTTATCAACATGGATAAATAGCACTGCACCCGTCGCGACTAAAATGCCGGGCACGATATTAATAAAAAATATCCAGCGCCAGTCGAGCCACTGCGTCACTACGCCGCCGACCGTCGGGCCAAGGGTAGGTGCCAGTACGCTGACCATGCCGAGGATCGCCGGGATCAGCGCCTGCTGCTTGCCTTTAAATAGCGTAAAGCCGGTGGAAAAAACGGTCGGCACCATGGCTCCGCCGGTAAACCCCTGCAGGGCGCGGAAAAAAATCATCGACTCAATATTCCACGCCAGCCCGCAACCGATGCTGCTCAGCGTGAACAGCGCCGCTGAGGCACTGAACAGCCAGCGGGTCGACAGCGCCTGCGTCAGAAATGCGGAGAACGGGATCATCACCAGTTCCGCAATCAGATAGGAGGTTTGTACCCAGCTGATCTCATCCGGCCCGGCGGATAATCCGGCCTGCACATCGTTGAGGGAGGCGGCCACAATCTGGATATCAATCAGCGCCAGAAACATGCCGAACGCCATCACGCTAAAGATCAGAAATTTGCGCGCCGTCGGCAGATCGGCAGGCGAGAGGGGCGGTTGAACGGAAGCGGGAACAGTGGCTGCGCACATGATCAAAAACCTTTTGCACTTGTTTATATGATGATCATCATATTAATATGATATCCATCATGCAATGAGTGAGATGAAAAATGAGTGAAGCAGCGGTAACAGCCACAGAGAATGCGCCGGGCACAGAGACGGCGAAATCAGGATCACGTCGCTCGCCACGGATCTGGATAGTCAGCGGTATCGCGCTGATGGCGGCTTTGGGTGGCGCTGTCTGGCTGCTTGCTGCACCTGTCAGTGAATCCACTGATGATGCGTATGTCAGCGTGGATGCCACCACCGTGGCGCCGAAGGTGAAGGGTTTTGTCTCGGCCGTGTTGGTGAAGCACAACCAGTGGGTAAAGACCGGACAGCCGCTGGTGGTGATCGACAGCGAAGAGTTTGATGCCCGCGTGGCCGCCGCAGAAAGTGATGTCGCCGACGCAATGGCCCAGGTGGCGGCCCAACAGGCGGCGTTAATCAGCCAGCAGGCCCAGGAGCAGCTAGCGCAGGCACAGATTCAAGCGGCGCGCACCGCCATCCGCTCCTCATTGGCTGAGCAGCAGCACGCGCAGGATGAGCAGCGTCGTTATCAGTCGCTGGCGTCGAGCGGTGCCACATCGCGAAATGATGCCGACCGCTATAAAACTGTGGCCATTACCGCCGAACAGGAAGCCGCCCATGCCCGCGCGATGCTGGATGTGGCGCAAAATCAGGCTGACGTCACTCACGCAAAGCGGGCAGAAATTCAGGCCTCGCTGGCGCTGGCCCGCGCCACGGTACAAAAAGCGCAGGCGGCGCTGGATCTGGCGCAGCAGGACCAAAAACACACCACTATTTATGCCGCCGTAGACGGCGTGGTGGGTAATCGTCAGGTACAAATTGGAGACTATGTTACCCCCGGCCAGCGCCTGATGACGCTGGTGCCGCAGCGCGATCTCTACGTCATTGCCAACTTTAAAGAGACGCAGACCGAACGTATTCAGCCCGGGCAGAAAGCCAGCGTCAGCGTGGACGCGCTGCCGGGGGTTAAATTTAGCGGAGTGGTGGACAGTCTGGCACCGGGTTCCGGCTCTACTTTCGCACTGCTGCCATTTGAGCCGGGCACCGGTAATTTCACTAAAATCGTGCAGCGTGTTCCGGTGCGTATACGTCTGAACGACGGGCAGCCGGCGCTGGCGTCGCTGCGGCCCGGATTGTCCGTCGATGCGCGAATCGACCTGCGGGATTGATTGTCATGGCGCAGTGCGCCAGACTATGGCCGCAGCAGGAACCGCCGTTTATCAGGGAGTAAACCATGCGTTATGAGAGTGAACATAAACCGAAAATCCGCGAGCGCATCGTCAGGGAGGCGGCGAAAGCGATTCGCGCCAAAGGCCCGCAGCAGGTGAGCGTGGCGGGCGTGATGAGCAAAGCCGGGCTGACCCACGGCGGTTTTTATGCGCACTTTGCCTCGAAAGAGGCCCTGATTGAGTCCGCCATCGGCCAGATGTTCAGCCAGGTGATGGCGCGCTGGGAGAAAGAGAATAAAGGCTTGACGCCGCCCGAACAGCTGGCCGGATACATCGATTTTTACCTGTCGCCCTGGCACCGCGATAACCGCGCGCAGGGCTGCCCGATATCTGCGCTGGCATCAGAAACGCCGCGAATGACAGCACCTTGTCAGGCAGCTTTCGCTGAAGGTATTAGCAAAGTTCGCGGCATGATTATCTCTCAACTACGGGAGATGCAGATCCCTGAACCTGAGAGCGCAGCGGTATCGCTCACTGCTGAACTGATGGGCGTTTTGTCGCTGGCCCGTTGTGAACCGGACCGCACAACGTCGGATGCGCTGCTGGAAAGCGCCAGAATAAGAATAAAAGCGCGGCTCGGACTGGCACAGAAAAAGCCCTGATTGCTCAGGGCTTAACAGGGCATATCTTTGAGGGAAGAACAGTGTGAAGGTTTCCCCGTTTCAGTCAGTGATCAGAAATCATAGCCAACGGTCGCCACTACGGTACGTTCCTGACCCCAGTAGCAATAGCTGGTGCCATAACAGGCCGCAACATATTTCTTGTCGAACAAGTTATTGGCATTGAGCTGTACGTAAGCGCCTTTCAGCTGTGGATTAAACTGCACCAGATTCATACGTAATGAAGCATCAACCAGCGTGGCTGACGGCATACTCAGCGTATTTTCGTTATCTGCCCACTGTGTACCGATGTAGCGCACGCCTGCACCCACATCCACGCCGACCGGCGTATTGTACTGAGCCCAGATTGAAGCCATCTGCTTTGGCGTCACATACGGCGTATTACCGTCATTGCTGGTGGAGTCATCAAAGCGCACTTTGTTATAGGTATAACCGGCCATGACGTTGAAGCGTTCGGTGATCTGTTTCTTCGCTTCCAGCTCAAGCCCTTGTGAACGCACTTTCCCTGCTGGCTCATAGTAGCTGCCCACCACCACACGGTTACCAACGTCATCCTGCGTCAGGTCAAACAGCGCGGCGGTATACAGGTCGGATGTTCCCACCGGTTGGTATTTGATACCCGCTTCATACTGCTCACTCTGCATAGGTTTAAGCAGGGTGCCATCCTGGCCCGGCAGGGCAGACGGGGTCATCGCCTGGCTATAGCTGACGTATGGCGAGATACCGTTTTCAAACGCATACAGCAAAGACGCACGGCTGTTGAAATGACGGTCAGTACGTTCGCTGCTGGTGTCAGTGACAGCAATACTGTCATAGGCGGTGTTTTTGGTCTTCAGCGTGTCGTAGCGACCGGACAGCGTCAGGTGCCAGCGGTTCCATGTCATGTCGTCCTGCAGATAGGTGCCCATCTGCTCATAACGATCTTTGCCGGTTTTGCTGCTGTAGTAAGCCAGATTCGGGCCACCCGTATAGCCAGTGTAAGGGTTCAACGGGCTGGCCGTGGCACCCAGTGATTTCAAATCATTCATAAAGTAGGAGTAATCGAAACCGACCACCACTTTATGCTCCAGCTCGCCGGTCGCGAAATCCGCTTCCAGCTGGTTATCAATAGCAACGCTGTCCAGCGATGACGTCTCACCAGAGTAGTAGCGGTTCATCAGGGTCCGGTCGGCGTTCCAGCCCGCCTGATACACCTGATCCAGCTCGGTATTGGAGTGGGTGTAGTTGGCATTCTGGCGGAATGACCAGACGTCGTTGAAGGCGTGACGGAATTCGTAGCTGTAGATCTGCTCCCAGCGTTTGAACTGGTTAAGCGAAGATTCGCCGTCGAAGAATCCGCGGCTCAGTTTGTCCCCGTACAGGCTGCCGTCAGCAGGCACAGCGGCGTGATAACCACCGGACGGATCTTTTTGCAAATAGGCGCGCAGTAACAGCGAGGTATTTTCATCCGGCTGCCACATTAGCTGTGGGGAAATTGCGTAACGCTCTTCACGCTGATGGTCGTACTGCGTATCGCTGCTGCGGGTCATGCCGGTCAGACGAAACGCCCACTGGTCGTTGATGGCATTCGTGTAATCGAACGCACCGCCTTTGGTGTCCTGCGTGCCGCCGGAGAGGCGGAAATGTCCCTCTTCAGCAAACTGCGGACGCTTGGTGCTTTCCATCACCAGACCGCCCGGAATGCTCTGACCATACAGGGCAGAAGAGGGGCCTTTGATCACATCGATACGTTCCAGGAACCACGGATCCACCTGAATGGAGTTATAGCTGGCGCCATCGCTGAGAATACGCAGTCCATCGAGGAAGGTGTTGTTAACATCACCGCCGTGGAAGCCGCGCAGGGAGATGGTGTCATAGCGCGTTGCGCCACCGGCAAAGTTGGTGAATACGCCCGGCGTGTAGTTCAGCGCAGCGTTAACCGTGGTGGCGTTCTGGTCGTCCATCTGCTGACGCGTTACAACGGATACAGCCTGGCCGGTGGTAATGATCGGCTGGTCGGTTTTAGTCGCCGTTCTGCTGGTTTTTGCATTGTAACCCTGTGTTGGCGTATCCGCAGTCTGTTCAGGTGCCGCGGTAACCACCACAGTATCTTCCGCGAAAGAGGCTGCAGGAAGTGTGAGTGCGACGGCGCAAAGCAGCACCGAGCGCTTAAGAGGGAAGGCCAGCATATTCAAGTTCAAAGTCCCTATAAATAACGAAATAAATTATCGAGTGATTAATGATTTGTGTGCGTAATACATTTGAAAACAAACCCCGGAAGCCCACTTTTCCGCGCACTGATCCCCACCGGTCAAAAGAAGGTGTATTCAGAAGGATTTGGCTTGGATGTTAAACTTAATGATAATTGTTATCATTATTATTTTGACTTTTCAAGTGAACTTTTCTAAAAAATGTGAAGTGAGGGGATTTTTATCCGCGTCAAAATCAGGGAATTAGCGCAGGAACGGCGGTTTTTTCGTTGCTTGTTAACGAAATGTTAAGTAAGTTTTAAGGGACTTATTCCTATCAGGAAACACGCAATGAACGAAAAGTGGACGCAGGTAGACAGTTATATTGTCGATAACTTAGTGGAAGCGGACGACGTGCTGGAAAAGGTTCTGCGCAATAATGCCAGAGCGGGGTTACCTGCTCATGACGTGGCTCCGAATCAGGGTAAACTGCTGGCACTGTTTGCCCAAATGATCGGGGCGAAGCGTATTTTGGAAATAGGGACGCTCGGGGCCTACAGCACGATATGGCTGGCGCGCGCCTTACCTGCCGGAGGGAAAGTGGTGACGCTGGAAGCCGATCCGCATCATGCCCGTATCGCCCAAACCAACATTGAGATTGCCGGGCTAAAAGAGGTGATCACGTTACATCAGGGGCCGGCGCTGGACACCTTGCGCACGTTGCCCACCAACCAGCCCTTCGACATGATTTTTATTGATGCAGACAAACCCAGTAATCCTCACTATCTCGAGTGGGCACTCAAGCTGTCTCATCCTGGAACGTTGATCGTCGGGGATAACGTGGTGCGGGACGGTGAAGTGATTAATCCTGACAGCGACGACGACCGGGTACAAGGTGTGCGTCGTTTCTTTGAGATGATCGCCGCGGAGCCCCGACTGACAGCGACGGCGTTGCAAACCGTCGGCAGCAAGGGCTGGGACGGTTTTACTCTGGCTTTGGTAAAAGAGTAAGTCGTGGCCTTACCGCGCCAGACCTGTACCCACCGGATAAAGCGGATTTTCAGTATCATGCGGCAGGTCTGATTTCTGTTTCAGTACTTCTTCCATCGATGAGGGTAGCTCGAAGGGCAGTTTGCCGGTGTAGGCTTCATCGCGGGTCAGGCGGCTAAAAAGTACAGCGTCGCTGACACCGAAATTGCCAATAATCGCTTTGGCTTTGTCCTGCACGTTGGTCAGGATTGCCGGACGATCGAGATAGACGGTCACCACCACCGGCACGTTAGCGCTGGCGGTGACAATGGCCTGGTAATCCGGGTTATCGGCCGTAAAAGCCAGGGAGCCTTCGTGATGACGTTTGCCAAAGAAGTAATTCTTATGCGGTTGCTCAAAGGGGGCGTGGGCGCGGATTAACGCCACGTCGGCTTTTTCCGGGGCATCGACTACCGTGAAACCCGCGGACACGGCGGCCTGCGGTGCAATACCGTAGAGCCACACTTTTTTGCCTTTTTTCAGTGGTAACAGATTATCGCTGTTTTGCAGCAGGACCAGTGAACGGAACTGCGCCGCGTCGGCCTCTTTTTGCCATGCCGGACGTCCCACGATTTGCGCAGCCTGTTGTGGATCAACATAGGGGTTTTCAAACAGACCAATGCGGAATTTCTGTTCCAGAATCCGCGCCACCGACTGATTGATCCGTGCTTTGCTCAGTTGCTTCGCTTCTACCGCTTTGACGATCATATTGGAATCGGTCACGCCGCCGAACTGATCAATCCCCGCCTGTACTGCTTTTACAAAACGCGCCTGCTGGCTGAGGTTTTCCACACCCCATGGCATTCCACCTGGTACGGGTTCAACACCCTCTTTGGCACCGTTGACGCACACGTCATCGCAGTCGTTAGTGATCAGCCAGTCGCTGAGGATCACCCCTTTAAAACCATACTGGCCGCGCAGAATGTCGGTCAGTAACTGATGGCTAAAACCGGCACCGACCTGTTCCACCATTTTGCCTTCAATCAGCAGGTTTTTCAGAATGGAATAAGTGGGCATGACGCTGCCGACATTCGCCTCGAATGCGCCGGTAAAGGGATAAATATGCTCTTTCAGATTATTGCCAGGAAACACGGCGTTCTTGCCGTAAACATTGTGGCTGTCGTAGCCATTCTCAGCCGCGCCGTAGCCCACCCAGTGTTTCACCACCGAAATCACGCTGCCGGTGTTCAGGCCATCGGGTCCGTTCTGCATTCCTTCGATATAACCGCGTACCAAGTTATGTACGCGGGTCGGGTCTTCGCCGAAAGTTCCGCTAATGCGCGCCCAGCGAGGCTCAGTGGCTAAGTCAGCCTGCGGGGATAGGGCCTCTCGGATACCTACTGCCAGATATTCCTGACGGATAATATCGGCGTAACGACGGGTAAGCTTTTCATCACCAATCGCTGCCAGACCGAGGGTTTCCGGCCATTGAGTAAATTTACCTGCCGAGGTACTGGCCCCGTCGAGATATTCAAACGAGTTACGTGGGTCACTACTGATGGTCAGCGGAATACCGAGCCGCGTCCCTTCGGCGATAGCCTGAAGTTTATTGTTCTCTTCGGCAAAAACGGCGGCATCATCGGCTGAAAGGCGGGTGATCAGGCTATTGACCTTTTGGTCATCGATCATCACTTTAGCGGCCTCCTGGTCATAACTTTTGCCTGCTCCAATCGGGCTGTTGGCGGTCGGTGCTGAGCCGTGCATCATTACCCCGGCTTTCTCGGCCAGCGTCATCCGCCCGACCAGATCCGCTGCGCGTTCTTCCGGCGTCAGACGCCAGTCTTCGAACGGCTCAAGCTTGCCGGACTTATCAAGGTCTTTAAATTTCAGGCCATCGACGGTCAGCACTTTCACCACGCGCTGACTGAGCTCGGGCTGTTCGGCGGCCAGAAGTGGGGCGCTGGCAGCCATAACAATGGCAGTGATGGCGGCACTCAGAGGGGTAATTTTCATCATCATCCTTAATAAAATTGAGGAAAAAGAGGGGCATTACATTGAAATTATTGTAGTTAAAGGCCGGTACTTTCTCATATATCTCCGCCACCTTGCTGCGATGCTCTTCGCAAAACAGGCCGCTAAACTAAAACGGACGCCTTAAGCGTCCGTTTCATGATATGCCGTTCTGATACTCAGAGTTTAAACAAACGTTCGGCGTTACCGTGACCAATCAGGGCTTTCTGTTGCGCAGTGATTGGCGCGTTTTCCAGAAAATCGCGTGCACCGGTATTGGTCAGATAAGGATAGTCAACGGCGTAAATAATGCGCTCAGCGCCCATCACATTCAGCGTGAAGTCAAAATGAGACTGGAATAGATTGAATTGACTGATTAATCATCTTTAATGATTGATGTGAAGGTCTTTACGCCAGCGCCAACCCCAATAAGCCGCCAACCGCCAGTACCCAAAGCGGATGCAGTCGTTTACTCAGGGCCATCAGCGTGCAAATGGTGATCACGCCGGCCAGCGGCCAGGTGGGCGCAGAGGCTTTGGCGATCAGCAGACCGCTGGAGGCCACCAGCCCGACGGTTACCGGTATCAGCCCCCGCTGGATAATCTGCCGCCATGGCCGGTCTTTGTAACGCTTCCAGCCCCCTACGGCAATCAGCGTCACCAGAGACGATGGGCCGAACTTCGCCAGCGACGACACCAGCAGACCGGACCATCCCGCCACCTGCCATCCTACCAGCGGCACAATCATCATATTCGGGCCTGGAGCCGCCTGCGCCAGGGCAAACAGGGCGCTGAACTCCTGCGCGCTCATCCATTGATGCACCTGCACCACTTCGCGCTGCATTTCCGGCAAAATCGTATTACCACCGCCGAACGCCAGCAGTGATAGTTGGGTAAACAGCAGGGCCAGACTGACCAGCACCGGGTTCATGCTTTGCTCCTTGCGCAGATGAAAATACTGATGGGAGAGAGCACCAGCATCACCGGCAGCATGGGCAGACGCAGCCCGGCGATGGCGATAACGCCTGCCACAACCACCGCCAGCTGTAGCCATTTTCCCCACAGCGGAGCCAGCATTTTTATACCGGTGGCGAGCAGCAGACCGCCCGCGGCGGCGGCCAGCCCGGCAAAAAGATGCTCAACCAGCGGGTCATTTTGGTAACGCGCATACACCAGACCCAGCAGCACCACGCAGAGGGTGGGGGCCAGAATTAACCCCAGCAGCGCCGAGAGCGCGCCGCGCACCCCGCGAAATTCCATGCCCAGCGCCACCGACAAATTGATGATATTGCCGCCCGGCAGGAACTGGCACAGCCCGAGCAGTTCGGCAAACTGGTCGCCACTCAGCCAGCGTCGTTTTTCTACCAGCATATGCCGCGCCATCGGCAATACGCCGCCAAAGCCGGTCAGCCCCAGAACGAAAAAACCCATAAAGAGTTGTCGGCAGTCGGGCGAGGTCAGATCGGCTTCACCGGCCGGTGCGGTATCTAAAGAGTGATGTGTCATAACGGTATTTCCCTGCAATCGCGCATTATGCCGTGGTTTTTTTGCCATCATGCGCGGCGGCATGCCATGATGTCTAATGCCTTTATAAATCACTAAGGATACCTAAAAGGTATGTCTATTCCCGATCTGCGTAAACTGCATGCCTTCGTCACCGTGGTGGAACAGGGCAGCATTTCAGCAGCAGCCGAACGCCTGTTCATTCAGCAACCACCGCTTAGTCGATTATTACAGGGGTTGGAGGCGGATTTTGGCGTGGCGCTTTTATACCGTCAGCCGCGCGGCGTGGTGCCGACGGACGCCGGGAAAGTTTTACTGGAGGAGTCGCGGGAGCTGCTGGCGCGTGCCGATCGGCTGGAAGCCGCCATGCAGCGCGCCGCACAGGGCAAGCAGGGCAGTATTACCATCGGCTTTACCAGCTCTTCGGCGTTGCACGCCTTTGTGCCTGAGCTGTTACGTCGTTACCGAGAGCTTTATCCGTTGGTGACGACGCTGCTGGAGGAAGCAGGCAGCGGTGAACTGCTTCAGGCGGTGGTAGCACAGCGGGTGGACGTGGCCTTTGTGCGCATGCCGGTTCACGGGATGCCGGAGCTGACGGTGGAAAGAGTATTGCAGGAGCCGATGCGCGTAGCGCTTCCTGCACGCCATCGGCTGGCGGGTTTACCGCCCGAGGAGCCGATACCCCTTAAACTGTTGGCGAATGAATCTTTCGTCTTATATCGGCGTCCGGCCGGGCAGGGGCTTTATGACGCCATTCTTGCCGCCTGTTTCCGTGCCGGATTCAGCCCGAAGATTGTACAGGAGGCGCCGCGTCTGACCTCATGCCTGAGCCTGGTGGGGGCCGGGCTCGGCGTGTCGATTGTGCCAGAGTCGATGACCCGCTTGGGTGGCGAAGGGATGGTTTTTCTGAAACTCTCACCGCAGGCACAGCTCAGTGCACCGCTCTATCTTGCCCGCCGGGAAGACGTCCGCTCATCGGCTATAATTAATGCATTCTGTAGTCTGGTGAAAGCCAAACTGGCGGGTGATTAAAGATGCTGCTCGGAAATATGCTTTTGCGTGGCTTCCAGCGTAATGCCGTCAGATTCAATGGCGCTGAGCAGGGAGTCCAGCAGGCCGGGGAAGCGGGCGTCGAGGTCTTCGCGGCGCAGTGACAGCAAATTGGCGCGGCCGTCGGGGCGCTGCCAGATCACGCCGCTGTCGCGCAGTACCCGCCAGTGGTGAGTTAATGTCGATTTGGATAATCCCTGCAACAACGTACCGCAGGGATGCTCGCCGCCTTTCGCCAGTGCGCGTACGACGGCCAGCCGCAGCGGATTCCCCAGCGCAGTCAGGACGTTCTCGAGGCGGATCTGCTCGCGCTCCGGGTGGTTAGCTATCATTGGCCTGTCTCCCCTTGTTTCATTTTATACGCTGATTATGTTCAGGCCGCGCAATATAGCCTATACCTGCCTTACTTTACAGCGCGCCTGCTGAAGCACCGATTACATCAATAGAAAATATAATTGTACGAATATACACGTACAGTTGTATTATACGCTCCGTAAAACGAAATGACGAAAAACTGTACTTAACAGATCGTCAACTTTGCCATCCATCATGTAAGGACGTTATATGGCTCGCCAAACCCCCATTGAGCGCTACCGCAACATCGGTATCTCAGCACACATCGACGCCGGTAAAACGACGACTACCGAGCGTATTCTTTTTTACACCGGCATGAATCACAAGCTGGGTGAAGTGCATGACGGCGGCGCGACCACGGACTGGATGGCGCAGGAGCAGGAGCGCGGCATTACTATTACCTCTGCGGCGGTAACCTGTTTCTGGCAGGGTATGGATCACTCGTTTGATTCGCACCGTATCAACATTATCGACACGCCCGGACACGTGGATTTCACCATCGAAGTGGAGCGCTCTATGCGTGTTCTCGACGGTGCGGTGATGGTCTATGACTCGGTCGGCGGCGTGCAGCCGCAGTCGGAAACGGTCTGGCGTCAGGCGAATAAATACAACGTGCCGCGTCTGGCCTTCGTCAATAAAATGGATCGTCCGGGCGCTGACTTCTTCCGCGTCCGCCAGATGATGGTCGACCGCCTGAAAGCCAATCCGGTACCGATTGTCATTCCTATCGGCAGTGAGGAGCACTTCATTGGCGTGGTGGATTTACGCAAAATGCGCGCGATCTACTGGGATGACGACACGCAGGGTATGACCTTCAGCTACGGCGACGTGCCGTCTGAGCTGCAATCTCTGGCCGAAGAGTGGCGCGAGAAAATGGTCTCAGCGGCGGCGGAAGCCAGCGATGCGCTGATGGATAAATACCTTGAAGGAGGTGATTTGTCAGAGGATGAAATCACCCAGGGCCTGCGTATTCGCACCATCGCCGGTGAAATTCAGCCGATGTTGTGCGGCAGCGCCTTCAAGAACAAAGGAGTGCAGCGCATGCTTGATGCGGTGATCGAACTGATGCCGTCACCGCTGGATATACCGCCGGTGGCAGGCACGGACGAAGACGGCAATGAGGTGTTCCGTCACTCCGACGACAGCGAGAAATTCTCGGCGCTGGCGTTCAAACTGATGACTGACCCTTACGTTGGGCAACTGACGTTCGTGCGCGTATATTCCGGCGTGCTAAAAAAAGGCGACAGTGTGTATAACCCGGTGCGCGGCAAAAAAGAGCGTATTGGCCGTATCGTGCAGATGCACGCTAACGACCGCATCGAGATTGACGAAATCCGCGCCGGTGATATCGCGGCCTGCGTCGGGCTGAAAGACGTGACGACGGGGGAAACGCTGTGCGACCCAACAGACATTATTACGCTGGTGCGCATGGAGTTCCCGGAGCCGGTGATCTCGCAGGCTATCGAGCCGAAAACCAAGGCCGATCAGGAGAAAATGGGTATCGCGTTGTCACGGTTGGCGTCGGAAGATCCGTCGTTCCGCATCCGCACTGACGAAGAGTCGGGGCAGACCATCATCTCCGGCATGGGCGAGTTGCATCTGGAGATCATCGTGGACCGTATGAAACGCGAGTTTGGCGTGGAAGCCAATATCGGTAAACCGCAGGTGACCTACCGCGAAACCGTGCGTAAAACGGTGAAGGATGTGGACGGCAAGTTTGTGCGTCAGTCCGGTGGTAAAGGCCAATATGGCCACGTGGTGTTTACGCTGGAACCGCAGGAGGCGGGCAAAGGCTTTGAGTTTGTGGATGCCACCAAGGGCGGCGTAGTTCCGCGTGAGTTTATTCCAGCGGTTGAGAAGGGCGTGGTAGACGCGCTGAACAACGGCATTCTGGCGGGTTATCCGGTGGTGGACGTCAAAGTCACGCTGACGTTTGGCTCCTACCACGAGGTGGACTCCTCAGAGATGGCGTTCAAAATGGCGGCGATCTTTGGGTTCAAAGAGGCCGCACGACTGGCCAGCCCGGTCATTCTGGAGCCGATGATGCGTGTCGAAGTGGAAACGCCGGAAGACTACGCCGGCAGCGTGATGGGCGATTTATCCTCACGTCGCGGTACGGTGCAGGGTATGGAAGAGATTGCGGGCGGCGGCGGTAAAATAATCAAAGCCGAAGTTCCGCTTTCCGAGATGTTTGGTTACTCAACCACCTTGCGATCAATGTCGCAGGGCCGTGCAACCTACACCATGGAATTCAACCATTACGCCGAGGCACCGCGCAACGTCGCGGAAAATATCATCGCTTCGCGCGGCAAGTGATGTGCAAAGGAGTATAACGAAACGGCCTGAATGGGCCGTTTTTTTTGGTCTGTATTTTTAACCCCTTTTTTATTCAGAGTTGAGCGGGAAGTGAATATGAACTGGTATGAACAATGGAAGTGTGTGAGTATTATGCGCATGATAAGTGTGTTTATGGAGTGCGTAATGCCGCCAGTTTCAACTACGCTAAAAAAAAGAACTAACGTCACCCTGAGCGCTGACTTGCTGGAACAAGCGCGAGAACTGGGCATCAATTTGTCAGCAACCTTTGATATTGCCTTGAAGGAAGCCGTAAGAGTTCAACGGAGGAAACAGTTTATGGAAGAAAATCAGCAAGCTATTGATTCGTGCAATGCGTTTACACAAGAGGCGGGGCTCTTTTCCGACGGTCGGGGAGTCTTATAAATGGCGCAGTTTGATATTTATGAAAATCGGGGGCAGGGGAAAAACAAGTATCCCTATTTTATGGATATTCAAAACCCTCTGTTCGAACGGCTTAATGAGCGGGTCGTCATTCCTTTGACTTCCATCGATAACGTTAAAGCTATCAGGCAGCTGCATCCTGCAGTCAGGGTTGAGAATCAACAGTATCTGCTGATGACTAATTTGCTGACCAGTATCAGTAATAATGAGTTACGGCATGAGCCAGTGATGAACGCAGAAATCCATCGCAGCGACGTGGTGTCAGCCCTGGACTTACTGGTGATGGGTATTTAAGGCGCAAGTATTTGCGCCTTTTTTGTCTTAAAACCGGTCTAACTCACCAGCTTGCTGGTAATGGTGGCGACATGTTTGCCTTGATGATGCGCAATCCTCAGCTCTTCTGCGCTGGGCTGGCGCGACCCGTCGCCACCGGCAATGGTGGTAGCGCCATAAGGCGTACCGCCGCGAACTTCAGAAATATCAAACAATTCCGGGGTGGTATAACCGATAGGCACAATGATCATGCCGTGGTGCGCGAGCGTGGTCCAGGTTGAGGTTATCGTCATCTCCTGGCCGCCACCGGTACCGGTTGAGCTGAAGACGCTGGCGACTTTGCCGACCAATGCGCCTTTGGCCCATAAGCCGCCAGTCTGATCAAGGAAATTACGCATCTGACCGGTCATGTTACCGAAGCGGGTAGGAGTGCCAAGAATGATGGCGTCGTAATCGGTCAGTTCTGCCACCGACGCGACCGGTGCCGATTGCTCAGCTTTACCGCCCGCGGCTTTGAAAGCTTCGGCATTCATGGTTTCAGGCACCCGTTTTACCGTGACCTCTACGCCGGGAACGCTACGTGCGCCTTCTGCGACGCTTTGCGCCATGGTTTCAATATGACCGTACATGGAATGATAAAGGACTAATACTTTTGCCATTTTTAACTCCTCATTGGGGGACGGTGGTTCTGAATTTTTGCCCAACAGACGTGTGAAAAAATTGCTCAGTGATCCCACAGTGTATCCTCCGCCAGATGGCGGGCTGATGAGTGTGAAGTTCCATACTCCGCGCATCAGCGCTCTGATACAAACGCAAATTTTTGAACAGACTCTTCAATTAATTAGGGCAAGAAATTCACTGTCTGCAATGAGGCAGAGAGCGGTGCAAGGGAAGGGGCGTATTACGTTGTCGCCTCTCCGCTTTTAGGGTATTCCCAACTCACTATCACCGAGACTTCCTCATGAGCCGGAGCGAACTTGCTTACTGTGGCTCTGTGCCCATCGTTCATAATGACGGATACTGCCAAGCCTAAAACTCCATTTTGTAACGGTGTTTCATCAATGCTTTTTAAGGCCTGCAAGCACTGGTATTGCTGCTCAGAGGAGAGATGTTTGAAACGGTCAGTGAGGATTTTTTTCATGTCCGATGTTTCCCGACTAATTTACTGTCGCACAACAACATGATCTTACGTATGAGTTTGGACCACATGGCTCTGAATATCCCTTTACAGTAAAACTCTACGTGCTCACTTTTTTCGCTTATTAAGAGTGCAGTGGTCGACGCGTTCCTGATCTGCTTATTTTGCGGAGAGATTTTGATCTTCATGCCGGTGAACCGAGCATCAATCTTGGGGTATTTGCGTGCCGCCTGCCCATATTGCGCAGCGGCGTTGCGCAGGGCCTGACTTTCGGCAGCATTCTCAATACTCGTCTGATGGTTCTTGTCCGCAATGTAGCAGGCATCTTTCGATACCCCCTGTGCTTCACACTCCACCATACGTGATGCCTGAGTGGAACAACCGGCAAGTAAAGCCATAGCCAGAACAACCAGAGCGATATGTTTATTCATGAAATGGACCTCATTCTTGAACCTTTAGACGGGTTGGCTTCAGCGTTGTTTAAACCGCGACTTACCAGCCGACGCTGACGCCAGCGCCATAACCGACGTTGCTTTGCGTGTCATTCGAAACGGACATCTTAACGATGGTGGCACTGCCTGCATGGAAGGAGGCACCCACAGACAGTGCGTTCTCTGAATCGTAACCACCGATACCGGCACCGACGGCAAATTGCTGTGATTCCTGAACCTGGGGGATATTCGCCTGAGCCATCGCAGAAGCAGAGCCCGCCGCAGCCTGTTTCTTGTTGTCATCAACCTGAGATTTCAGGTCAGCGAATTTGTGGTTGGTGTAGTCCTGTGACTGTTGCAACGTCTGCGCATCACCTGATGCACGTGAATGGGACTCTGACAGCACTTCAGCATGGTTCTGCTCGGCTTGCGCATTCAGCGCGATAATCTGCTGATCGTAAGAGGCTGAGCGGACTTGCTGCGAAACTAGGGGGCGTAGGGCCGACATCGGAACCGAAGCCGTTTTTGCCGGAGTCAGGGTGCTCGTCGGAACCGAAGCCGTTTTTGCCGGAGTCAGGGTACTCATCGGAACCGAAGCCGTTTTTGCCTGAGTCATGGTGGTCATCGGAACCAAAGCCATTTTTGCCTGAGTCAGGGTACTCATCGGAACCGAAGCCGTTTTTGCCTGAGTCATGGTGGTCATCGGAACCGAAGCCGTTTTTGCTGGTGTCAGGATACTCATCGAAACCGAAGCCGTTTTTGCCTGAGTCATGGTGGTCATCGGAACCGAAGCCGTTTTTGCCGGAGTCAGAATTGCCATAGGTACAGAGACAGAGGGGATAACCAGAGACGGCTCTTGGTTAAGCGGTCTGGCAGAGATAACTGTCTTGCCGGGTTCAGCCACAGTAAGCCTGTAGGCGTCAATCGTATGAGTAATTGGTGGGAGGGGGATATTGGTATTTGTATCCCAATAGGTGTTACCTCTTATCCGATCATTCGCCTGTTCTAAATTATCTGACGTTAAAATCAGCTGCTTCTGATCCTCCCGCATGCCTGAATGCGTTGCAATGTAGTGCATTGCCGCAGCTAGGTCATCACCTGTTAAAGCCGCTTCGGCAGGCTTAATTATTATTACAGTCAGCACAACCAGAGCTGTACCTAAAAACAGACGGCGAATAGCGTTAACTCCCCATGCTAAATCTGTTTTAAATGTCTCTATTGCCTGGTGAGTAGTCATGGCTGTGGCGTTGCTGCCTGTAATCTGATCGTTCATCTGTTTTTTCCGAATTTAAAATAAGTAGCTATTAGCGACGTTGAATTATGCTTTTAGACCATTAATGTTGTCTCTTTGCGAAAATCATACACAGGGTGAATATGACTTGCTTTACGTATTCACGATGAGTTTGACTTATGTCAAGAAACGTAAGCTTAAAGCGCTACATGAATAAGTTTCACTTAGAGCGCTTAAAGGTAGCGATTAGCGACGCGATGAATTGTCCAATGGGATGATGTAGAATATGGGGGCAGAGATAATCAGAGGTTTATTGAGATGACGAGTCAGGAAGAGTTTCAGGATTATTTTACGCGGTTAGGGATCGATCAACCTGCATTGTGTATCTTGCTCGGCGTACAGCGATCTACGCTCAACAAGTGGATCACGGGGAAAGTCACACAGATCCCCGCTGTCGCGATTACGGCGATAAAAATGCTGTGGTTTATGAAGGAATCTGACGGTGAGATGTTTGAACGCTGGGCGATGGTGCAAGATTTCGGTGTACCGGCTGTTTATGCGACCAATGACAAAGCTCAGGCATTTCTGCATATGATAAAACGTGAGCCCAGTGCACCTATTCGCAAATATATTATGAAGGCGACAGCTAAATAATATTCCCTATTTTTACCCTTACGGTAAGTATTTAACTAAAATTAACACCATCAAAAAACACAGGCCTTAAATATCGACCTGTGTTTTTTTGTTCATCAGTTAATGACGATAAATGCCTTATTTTAAGCTGTGTCGTTGTTGACTGCGCTTACTCGCCGGAATGACTTAGCCCACTACGCTCATCGAAATCTCTTCCCTTGCTGACTCGATGCGGCTCGAATTATTTGGGGTATATTGCGTAATTCCGACGGAATTTGCTAGCAGACAGACTTCAGCAAAAACCTCATCCACTGAAATAGACATCACGTTCTGATCACTTTTCTGTAATATTTTATGCGGCACTGCCCACGGGGCCCAGCTAACAGGATCGCTATTGCCAAACAGTGCAATAATAGGCTTGTTCAGGGCCGCCGCCACATGCATTGCGCCACCGTCACTGCAAACAATGAAATCACACAACTGAGTTGCGGCGATCATCTCTCCCAACTGATGCGTAGGGACCGCGGTAATAGGCAGGTCTTTGCAAAGTGACATCACGCGTTCAGCTTTGGCATCATCACCAGGGTGCCTTGGATTATTTTCATCTCCAGGGGACCACAGCAGCATCAGATGGCAGGGGAATAGGGTGACAATATGATGGGCCAACGCGGCAAAATTCTCCGCTGACCAGCGCTGTCTCTCTTTACGCGAGCTGATATGCAAAGCAAACACCGGCAGTGTGTCGGGGATGCCATACTTCTCCCGGGTAGCGCGAACGCGTTGCGGATCGGCAGTCATTTCGAGTCTTCCGGGCGCTTCTTTTGCATCGAAGGGTTCTAATAAACGATGCATACGTTCCACACAATTTTCATTACTCGGTTCTGGCGCAATCACTAAGTCCGTAACAAGGCGGTGCTCACTGAGCCCCAGAGCGATGACTTTTGAGGGACGAATGAGAGGCACCCAGCGCAATACTCTTTTATCCCAACGGCCTTTGGCAATAAAAACCACGTCGTAACGTTTTCGTCTTAATTTTACCATCAGGGCGAGACGCTCGAGAATGATTTTTACCACAGACTCGCCGGCATTTCGATGATGAGTTTTTTTATAGGTATAGACATTGTTAATATTTGAATTGCCGTCTAATACTGCCGCGTTGTAACTGTTGGCGAGAACATCCACATCAAAATTAAGTTCTTTGGAGATACTTCTGATTAATGGCGTAGTGATAATGGTATCGCCAATATTATCACGACAAATGATTAACGCTTTCAACGCTTACTCCTTGGCAAATTATGCTCATCCAATCTGCGAATGATGATTTCTTATCTTTCAGGTCAACAGTAGACTCAGGCGCCTGAGCTTGGTTCACCGCGCAGCATGTAAATCCTTCGAAAAGATATTCAGCACCGATGAGCGTTCATAACATCCCGAGATTATTGCTTCGGCATATTTTTTAAGGGCGTGATAATAACCGCTTTACGCGCTACTGCACATCATTAAAGCCCGGTCGGTAGGGTTAAAGGTACCAAAAGTCGACCAAAAGTAATGTCCTGTAAAGAGCAAAACAGCCTTATAACACCGCATGTTAAACTTCTGCAATATTTTGAAACATCATCTTCAGGAATCACAGGGCATGGAAGTATTTTTAGGATATGTCATTGAAAACCCTTCAAGAGTTGCGGTTACCCTTGCCTCATTGGGGATTGCGGTTTTTGCCTCTTTACTGCGTGGAATGCATGCCGTGTTTGCCAGTTTACTGGCGATCTTCGGCTCATTTGTGGCGATGATGTTGTAAGACGTGACGCTGACAGAGCGGTTTCCATCGAAATAACAGGCCATGGGGTCATATCTTGACCGATGGCCGTAACATCAAACTCCCATTCTTCAAACACACCCTAAACAAGCTGCCATCTTTTTAAGCCGTCAGGCTGCATTGCGCCCTGTCTGGTTTATGCTTTCGGGGTAGGTTTCGGTACAGAGGCAACGCCGCCGATTTCCTACTTCAAAAGTAATCCAAACACGCTTGCCGGTTTTTGGCACATTTTACACATTGACGTGAAAGAGCTTTGTATGACCCGTCGTTTATTAATGTTATGGGTATCAGGTTATGCGCTGGCCTGGACCCTGGTAACCGTTTTACTCGATCCGACAGTACCTTACGATGCCGTGGAAGCATTGAACTGGGCGCAAAATGCAGAATGGGGGACCCCAAAAAATCCGTGGCTGGTGGGGGTTGTGATGCGCCCGGCGCTATGGCTGCCGCCCGATGTCTATTGGTATGCATCACATTTTCTCGCTATTGCCATCGGTATGGCTGGCACCTGGTTTCTTGCCCGGCAACTCAGCGGCAGCACACGTCTCGCGTGGCTGGCACTCCTGACGCTCAATCTTTCCGGGGTGATAAACTTCGATATCATTTGTTATAACGACAACTACCTGCTGGTGATGCTGTGGCCGTGGATGATGCTGTTTTATTGGCTGGCAATTCACCGCAACGCGCAGTGGTGGATGGCCTTCGCTATCACGGCGGGTCTCGCGATCATGGCAAAATATTCCTCACTGGCCCTGGTTGGCTTTATTTTTCTTTCCACGCTGGCCATACCCTCTATCCGCCGGTGCTATCGGGAGCCTGCTTTTTATATAGCTCTGCTGATCGCCTTTGCGCTGATTGCTCCAAACGCACTCTGGCTGTGGAATCATGATTTCGCTGCTTTCCGCTGGGTTGATTCACAAATTAAGCCTGGTTTTAACCTGCAAATGTTCATCAATCTGTTGTCTATATTCTACCCGCTGTTGATTCTGGCGTGGATATTACGCCGCGCCGGCGCGGGGTTGCAGTGGCCAGTAGAGTGGGCGCGTCGTGTGATGCTTGGCGTCTATTTACTGCCATTGCTGGTTATCTGTGGTTGGTTCCTGTTCCACGACGGTGGCAGACTGACCGAGTGGTTGCAGCCTTTCTTCATTCTGTCGCCAGCCCTTATGGTGTGCTGCGTAAAACGTGATGCACCGCGTTCACTGAGTCCTGCCATTAAAGGGTTGATCGCGTTTGCCGTGCTGGTCATTTCTGGCTATGTGGGGGTGATGACGATGAATGTAGCTAATGCGGGGCAAAAAATGAGGGGAATTATTCCATTCAGTCAGCAGATGGAACGGCTATGGCAGGAGAGGTATGAAACGCCGCTGTCCTACGTCGGGGGAGAACATATGGCGCAGTGGCTGACGTTTTACACTCCGTCACGGCCGCAGATCATTACCCGCTGGGATGTCGCCACCCATCCCAACATCTATAACGTTCATATTAGCCGCCGACAAATTGAGCGTCACGGCGCCTTGCTGATCGGCAGGGTTGGCGTGCCCTGCGCCTCAGAGACATTTAAACGTGCGCTCTATGATTGGCCTGAAATGAAAATTGATGATACCCAACAAATCGCTTTTCATGAGGACCCTGCTTATCCCGCCAGGCCATTGTGTATTGCCTTTGTCAGTCCGGTGTCCTGAAGCCTGTTTCAGGTAATGCCAGGAAAGGGAAAAAAACAGCGTGATGGCCGATAAAGCCACGAATTGCCATCACGTCTGTTGACATAACTCCGTATGCTGGGCGCTCACCGTCACACCGGCGGGCAGAGGAAAGCAGCACAATGAGAATCGTGATCTTCGGAGCGACAGGAATGGTCGGGCAGGGCGTATTGCGTGAATGTTTACTGGATGCTGACGTCGAACAGGTCACCGCCGTCGGGCGTACGCCCTTAGCGCAGAGTGACCCTAAACTGGGGCAGGTATTGCTGGCAGATTTGTATCAACCGCAGACAATCGTAGAGCAACTTAAAGGCTATGACGCCTGCTTTTTTTGTCTTGGGATGTCGTCTTCAGGAAAGAGCGAGGCTATTTATCGCCGTGAGACGTACGATATGACGCTAGGCATTGCGAAGCTGCTGGCCGCTCAGTCACCCGATATGACGTTCACCTATGTCTCAGGGGCAGGCACCGACAGCACAGAGAAAGGGCGTGTGATGTGGGCGCGGGTCAAAGGCAGAACGGAAAATGATTTACAAAAGCTGCCTTTTGCCAGTCTTTACCTTTTCCGTCCTGGCATCATTGTGCCTTTGCATGGCATTGAATCGAAAACCGCCAGCTACCGGATTTTCTACCGCTGGAGTAAGCCTTTGCTGAATCTCGCACGCAAACTCTTTCCTCAGCAGGTTTTAACCACTGAAATCCTTGGTAAGGCTATGCTCAATGCGGCGCGGGGTGGCAAAGGTCGCTACATACTCGAGAGCAAAGATATCAACCTGCTGGCAGTGACGCCGATAATCAAAACCTAAACGTGAAGATATGACGTAAATAATGCGTCAGGGGACGGTGGGGATTATCTTTATTTAGCGTTCGAATATCTACGAAATATAAACGAGTGCTATTAATCCCAATTTAAAGTTGACAATAATAGAGTGCATGGGTAGATTGCACGAGCCGGAAGTAGCGGCCTTTCTAACCTTAACATAAGAGACTAATGGACACTGTATCTAGTAGCTTCCCGAATGTTGCCGATAACGCCATTCGGAATATTAAACATGAAATCGATTGTGATCGTTTCATCGTTTGGGTGTGCCTCGCCAGAGCCTGATGCTCTCGTGTCAAAACACCTCAACCTGAACTATCACGGTCCCGAGGTGTATTATGAACTTCAAATCGACTCTTTTCCCTGATGTCACTTCACTGACATCCACATTGCGTGTTCGCCACTCCCGCGATCGGACTCTGGCTGCGCGTAAAAAACATTCCGCTTCAATTTTTTCGACTAAAATCAATGAATTGAATCATCGCATTACTAACTGGCGTGTCAGCCCTGTCACCGGCCAGCTGGAGCAGCGTTGTTCATTCGCTGATAGCGATGACCCACACAGTCGATCCTTCTTTGCCTGATTCACGCCGTGTGTGTCGGTTGAGTAAACCCGTCCACAGGTTCTGAATCCCGTCATTATTAACGCCCGCACGTTATTTTATATTTTCTCCTGTAAATGGAAAATATAGAACAGCGAAGCTACGCGAAAATAAAAGACACCCCATAAGGTTGCATCCCTTTATCTATTAAAGGGCAGGGAACCCTGCGCGAAATTAATTAAAAACCGATCGCTTTAATAATGCGGAATATTTACGGCTGCCTGCTATCTGACGTCTGCTGATAAATAGTTCCGTGTTACGAGGCGACAGGAGCACCACCATGACTGTAGAAACTAAAAACATTCAAAAGAAAAAGCCAAAGGATAACCGCCTCTCCATGCGCGCTGTCCAGGAGGCTAAAAACGGCGTGGCCATCACGCTGCTAAACGTCGGCGCTACGCGTGAAGGGCTGCTGAACTCGCATGCCGCCGCACGCCTGGAGAAGGAGGGTTACAACGAAGTGGCGCATGACAAGCCGCCTCACGCGCTGATTCAACTGGTGAAAGCGTTCAATAACCCCTTTATTTATGTACTGATTGTACTGGGTATCATCAGTTTCTTTACCGACTTCTGGTTCCCATTCCGTGCCGGTGAAGAGACCGATCTGACCTCGGTCTACATTATTGGCACCATGGTTGCGCTCAGCGGTTTGGTGCGTTTCTGGCAGGAGCACCGCTCGGCGAAATCTGCCGAAGCGCTGAAAGCCATGGTACGGACTACCGCAACGGTGTTGCGCCGTGATAACGCCGCCATGCCGGGAAAAGTGCGTGAAATTCCGATGCGAGAGTTGGTGGTCGGTGACATTGTACAGCTCTACGCCGGGGATATGATCCCGGCCGATGTGCGGCTCATCGAGTCACGCGATCTGTTCATCAGTCAGGCTGTGCTGACAGGTGAAGCGCTACCGGTGGAGAAGTACGACACGCTGGGCGATGTGGCGCAGAAGTCAGCCAGTGCGGTAGCAGAAGATGAAGAAAACCTGCTCGATACGCCGAACATCTGCTTCATGGGCACCAACGTAGTCAGCGGCACGGCGCAGGCCGTGGTGGTGGCAACCGGTCCGCGTACGTATTTTGGATCGCTGGCGAAAGCCATTGTTGGCACCCGCGCACAAACTGCGTTTGACCGCGGCGTGAACAGCGTCAGCTGGTTACTGATCCGTTTCATGCTGGTGATGGTGCCTATTGTGTTCCTGATCAACGGCCTGATGAAAGGGGAATGGTGGGACGCCCTGCTGTTTGCCGTGGCAGTGGCCGTCGGCCTGACGCCGGAAATGCTGCCAATGATTGTCAGCGCCAACCTGGCTAAAGGCGCGGTGGCGATGGCGAAGCGCAAAGTGGTGGTCAAACGCCTCAATGCGATTCAGAACCTCGGCGCGATGGATGTGCTTTGTACCGATAAAACCGGCACGCTGACGCAGGATAAAATCATCCTCGAGCATCACATTGATGCCAACGGGCAAAAAAATGAGTCGGTGCTGTCGCTGGCGTGGCTGAACAGCCATTACCAGAGCGGTATTAAAAACCTGATGGATCAGGCCGTCATTTACTTCTCTGAAAACGAACCCGGTTTCGTCAAGCCGCAGGGATATACCAAGGTTGATGAACTGCCATTTGATTTCATCCGCCGTCGACTGTCCATCGTCGTCAAAGATCCCCAGGCTAACCACCTGCTGGTATGTAAGGGGGCCGTGGAGGAGATGCTGAGCATTTCTACCCATATGCATGAAAACGGCAAAGTGGTGGCGCTGGATCACGCGCGCCGCGAAGCGCTGTTGAAGCTGGCTAATGACTATAACAAAGAGGGCTTCCGCGTATTGGTAGTGGCAACCCGCGATATCAACAAGAGCGAGGCTAAAAAGCAGTACAGCACGGTGGATGAGTCTGATCTGATTATCCGCGGATTCCTGACCTTCCTCGATCCGCCGAAAGAGACGGCGGGCCCGGCGATTGCCGCACTGCGTGATATTGGCGTGGCAGTCAAAGTATTGACCGGTGATAACGCGGTAGTCACCTGCCGCATTTGTCGTCAGGTTGGGCTGGAGCCAGGTGAGCCGGTGCTGGGACCACAGCTGGAAAAACTGGATGACGCCACGCTGAAAGTGCTGGTGGAAGAGCGTACCGTGTTTGCCAAACTGACGCCGTTGCAAAAATCTAGGGTGCTGAAAGCATTGCAGTCAAATGGCCATACCGTCGGTTTCCTCGGCGACGGGATCAACGATGCGCCAGCGTTGCGGGATGCTGATGTAGGTATCTCCGTAGACAGCGGTACGGATATTGCGAAAGAGTCTGCCGATATCATCCTGCTGGAAAAGAGCCTGATGGTGCTGGAAGAGGGGGTACTGAAAGGTCGCGAGACTTTCGGCAATATCATGAAGTACCTGAATATGACCGCCAGCTCCAACTTCGGTAACGTATTCTCGGTACTGGTTGCCAGTGCGTTTATTCCGTTCTTACCGATGCTGGCTATCCAGTTACTGCTGCAAAATCTGATGTATGACATCTCACAGCTGGCACTGCCGTGGGACAAGATTGATAAAGAGTTTTTGAAGAAACCGCGTAAGTGGGACGCCAAAAACATCGGCCGCTTTATGGTGTGGATCGGCCCCACTTCATCAATTTTCGATATGACCACCTTCGCGCTGATGTGGTACGTGTTTGCCGCTAACAGTGAACATATGCAGACGCTGTTCCAGTCTGGCTGGTTTGTTGAAGGGCTGCTGTCGCAGACGCTGGTGGTACATATGCTGCGTACCCAGAAGATCCCATTCTTCCAGAGTACGGCTGCGCTGCCGGTGATGTTGATGACCGGGCTGGTTATGGCAATTGGTATTTATGTGCCGTTCTCACCGCTGGGTCCGTTGGTGGGGTTGCAGGCTCTGCCATGGCAGTACTTCCCATGGCTGGCCGGAACGTTGCTGGCATATTGCTGCGTTGCACAGGGTATGAAAATGTTCTATATCCGCCGTTTCAAACAGTGGTTCTGATGCCACTGTGCATCCATCGCTGACTGCCTGAACCCAGGTGCCGCAGCACATTGCGGCACCTGCTTTTAAACGACTGCATTAAAGACCGGCTTTTCACAACTGTTTTAAAACACGCTTTTAGCATTTTGCTTTACAAGTACAACCCTGAAAAAGGGGGAATTATCATGTCCGGAACTACCCTGTTAATTAATCTGGCTGGCGCCATTGCCCTGTTGCTGTGGGGCAGCCATATGATCTCATCCGCACTGCAGCGCGGCTTCGGCACGCCACTGCGTCACTGGATGGGGCGTCACCTCAATAACCGCTGGATGGCGCTGCTGTCCGGTATTGGCATCACCGGCATTTTACAGAGCAGCACGGCGGTGAGCCTGATGGCCACTTCCTTTACCGCCGCGGGTACGCTTAGCCTGGCCCCTGCGCTGGCGGTGATGCTCGGTGCCAATATTGGCTCGACGCTGGTGGTACAGCTGATGAGCTTTAATACCGCAATTGCCATTCCCCTGCTGATGCTGGGCGGTTTTGTGGTGTTTAAACTGCGTGATAACTCCAGCTTCGAAAGTGCAGGCTGCGCCATGATTGGCCTCGGTTTGATGCTGCTGGCGCTGAGCCTGCTCAGCGCCACGCTGGGCCAGATTGAGTCCACCCCGGTGTTTCACGCCGTGATGGAAGGGTTGCACGGCGATACCCTGATTGCGCTCCTGGTGGCGGTGCTGCTTACGTTGATTTGTCACTCCAGCGTCGCGGTGATTTTACTGATTGCCTCGCTGGCGGCGACGGGCGTGATGACACCCGCAACGGCCATGGTACTGGTACTGGGGGCCAACATTGGTGGCGCACTGCCGCCGGTACTGAATGCCGGATCATCCGTGGCCCTGCGCCTGCCTATCGGTAACCTGATGGTGCGCGCACTGGGGGCGGTGTTGGCCATGGCGCTGCTGCCATGGCTGACCGAACTGGCCGGAAACATGACGCTAACGACGCCGCAACTGGTGGTCTGGTTCCACACTGCTTTCAGTGCGGTACTGGCGCTGATATTCATCTGGATGACCGGCCCGCTGGCGCGTTTGCTGGAGCGGATGTTTGTCGAGGAGCAGCAGGCCGGTGACCCTGGCATGCCGCAGTATCTGGACGAAGCCGGGCTGAATGTTGCCTACCTCGGCCTGTCCAATTCGGTGCGTGAGTCGCTGCGCACGGCAGACATGCTGGCAGTGATGCTCGACCGGCTGTGCGTGCTGTTTGAAACGCAGGATCAGGGGACGGCTGATGAAATCCGCCAGACCGATCAGTCACTGGATCTGCTGAGCGCGGCAATCCGCGCCTATCTGGCAGATCTAGGCCAAGATGGGCTGAGTGACGCGGATGCTGACCGCGCGCAAGAGATCCTGATGTTTGTGATTAATGTCGACCATGCCGGCGATATTCTCTCCAACAATCTGACCCAGTTGGCGCTGCGCCGTGCCCGTCGGGGAGAGCAGTTTAATGAGTTCGAACTGAACCATATTCGGCTGCTGCACTGGGAAATAATCACCAGCCTGCGTCTGGCGGTGAGCGCATTTATGGGCGAAGACCTGTATGCCGCACATCAGCTGGTGGCGCGCAAAGACGCCATCCGCCATTTGGAAGCCTCGGCCAGCCGCGAGCATTTCAAAAAGCTGCGGGAAGATAAAAACGCCTGGGCGGAATCCGGGGATATTTTCCAACGGGTGCTGCGTGATTACCGTCGGGTACATCACCATATTGCCGCCGTCGCCTATCCGGTGATTGACCGGTTGGGTGAAGAAACAGTGCTTCAGGAATAAGACACGATGAGAGTATGACGATGAGAGTGTTAATTTGCGCAGGGCGCTTTTACGCCGACACAAAAAATATGACCCGGATATTGGACCTTTATTCGCAGTCGAATCCTATCAGGGTGGTTATCCACGGAGGACACCAATCCTCGGGGGGAGTCATTGAAAGTTGGGCCAGGGATGCGGACGTTCATGTGGTCCGTTACCCGGCCAACTGGGCGATGCACGGCAAGTATGCCGAAATCCGCCGGAATCTATTTATGCTCGAGGACAGCCAGCCCGATGCGATCCTGGCTTTCCCCGGTGGTGAAGATACGGCGGACTGTATCCGCCAGGCGAAGAAAGCCGGTATTACGGTGATCGAGGTGGATATTTAAGCCTTTTGGCGTTGTTCCAGCGCCGTGGTGAGCCATGGCAGCACCTCTTTTTTACGGCTGAGCATGCCCGGCAATGAGATGGAAACCGAGTCAAACAGCGTATTTTGCGAGAAGTAGACCACCGAGTTTTTTGTGCGGATGTCGGTAATGATCAGCGCAAACAGATCCAGCGCGCTTTCGCTACACTGGCTGTCCATCGCGGCTATCAGCTGTGGCAGGAGCGCGTCGGTCTGGGTAAAGCTGCTGACTTCAATCTGCGCTAACAGTACGTCCAGCCCGGCGATGTGATAATTTTTGGCGTCTTTATTGATCAGCGTCTTCGGGCTCATACCTGCCAGATCGGTTTTCGCCGCCAGCAGGCCGCTGATGAAGGCTTCGCGGTCCAGTTGGCTGAGAGTAAACAGTTCATCCGCGACTTTAACGTCGACCGGTGTGGTGGTGGGTGAGGTGAGGGCGACGGTATCGCTCAGTAACGCACCGAGCATCAGCGTGGCCTGAGCGGCGCTGACCACCTGATCGCTTTCGCGGGCAATTAACTGCCACAATAAGGTGGCGCAACTGCCCAGCGGCTGAACCCACACTTCGGCCGGATTACGTGTGGTGACGGTTCC
>Ga0209847_1000163_pt1 | contig 29122 bp, 26 predicted proteins | sample OrgsoiDNA_201060_FD_185808 | JGI IMG/M metagenome (GOLD analysis project Ga0209847, IMG submission 185808) | Permafrost soil microbial communities from the Arctic, to analyse light accelerated degradation of dissolved organic matter (DOM) -... | ecosystem: Environmental > Terrestrial > Soil >... | reverse complement strand
AAGTCCACGGCAATCGGATGGGAGGAAGCGGGATGGACAGCGATGCACAGGCCAATCTGGGTGAGGTGCTGGTGGTCGAGGACACGCCGGCATCGCTCAAGCTGCTGACCGATTTGCTGCGCGGTGAAGGCTATGTGGTGCGCCAGGCGCTCGATGGCGAAGTGGCGCTGTGGAGCGCGCGCTCGCGGCCGCCCGAGCTGGTGCTGCTGGACGTGCGCATGCCCGGCCTCGACGGTTTTGAAGTCTGCCATCGGCTCAAGCAATTGGCGGGAATGGCGGACGTGCCGGTGATATTCCTGTCGGCCCAGCACGACACCGAGGACAAGCTGCGCGGCTTCCGCAGCGGCGCGGTCGATTTCATCGGCAAGCCCTACCAGGCGGAGGAGGTGCTCGCGCGCACCGGCACGCACATCAAGCTGGCGCGCACCCAGCGCGCGCTGGCCCATGCCAACCTGGAATTGAGCGCGACCCTGGACCAGCTGCGCAGCGCGCGCGATGCAATACAGCGTTCGGAACGGCTGGCGGCGCTGGGCGCCATGGTCACCGGCGTGGCCCACGAATTGAATACCCCGATCGGCAATGGCGTGCTGGCCGCGAGCACGCTGACCGAGCGCGCGCGCGGCTTCGGCACGCAGCTGGGCGACGGCGTACGGCGCTCCGAGCTGGCGCTGTTCATCGACGAGGTGCAGCACGCCGCAGACCTGTTGTCGCGCAACCTGAATAAATCGGCCGCGCTGATCGCCAGCTTCAAGCAGGTCGCCTGCGACCAGAGCTCGATGGAACGCCGCAGCTTCCATCTGGCGCCGCTGGTGCGCGATACCTGCGCCGTGCTGATGCAATCGCTGACGGGCCGCCCGGTGACGCTGCAACTGGAGATCGACGCCGGGATGGCGATCGATAATTATCCGGGCGCCCTGAGCCAGATACTCAGCCACCTCGTGAGGAACGCCGTGCTGCACGGGTTCGACGCCGCGCCGCAGGGAACGATACGCATCGCGGCGTGCGAGGAGGACGGCGATATCATCAGCTTGTCGGTGGGCGACAGCGGCAGCGGCATCGCGCCGGCCCATCTGGAGCGGATTTTCGATCCCTTCTTCACCACCAAGCTGGGCCAGGGCAGCTGCGGCCTCGGCTTGAATATCGTCCATAACCTGGTCGCCAATGTGCTCGGCGGCACGATACAGGTGACCAGCATCCCCGGCGACACGCGCTTTCTTTTGCGCTTCCCGCGCAGCGCGCCGGTGCTGGCCGGCGCCGCGCCGCCGCACAGGCCCGGATGACATGGGCCGGCTATTTCAATTCATCAAACAGACGATGGCCCGGCCGCTTGCCGCCCCGCCCGCATTCCCCGGTAGTGCCGTCGCGCGCCGCGCGGCCGGCTGCGCCGCAGCGGGCCATGCCGCCCTTGTTGCGGCATGGCGGCGGCGCGCGGCGGGCACCTGCCTGTCGCTGATATGCCTGGCGCCGCTGGCGTACAGCCGGGCCGCCGACGTTGAGGACAATCGCGACGAGAGCCGTCTGAAGCTGGCGATGATGTACAACTTCAGCAATTTCGTCGAATGGCCGGCCGCCGTGTTGCCGCGGCCGGACACGCCGTTTCTCATCTGTGTCATGGGCGCCGATCCCTTCGGTCCGCTGTTGCAGGCGCTGGAGAAGCGCAACTACCAGGGCCATCCCATCGTTGTGGCCCACCCCACCACCGTCGACGGCGCCCGCAAGTGCCACATCCTCTACATCGACAAGCCCGCGGCCACGGCCCTGGGACGCGACGTCGGCCGTGCGCTGGCGAACACCCCGGTGCTGACGGTCAGCTCGGGCGGCGATGCGACCGACGCGGGCATCGCCATCGGTTTCATCCTGCAAAACGAACGGATACGCTGGAATATGAACTTGAACGCCATCCGCCAGGCCCAGCTCAAGGTCAGCGCCAAGCTGATAGAAATCGCGGTCAATGTCATCGGTGAGGGAGGCCACTGATGCGTGCGCAAGCCACCCATTATTCGCTGCGCCGGCAATTGCTGACGGTGATACTGGCCACCAGCGCGCTGGCGGTGGCGGCCGCCGGCGCGACCTTGTTTGTGACGGAAATCGTGCGCGCGCGCGCGGCCACGCAAAAGGAAATGCTGTCGGTGGCGACGCTGATCGGCAACCGCAGCAGCGCCGCCCTGCTGTTCCAGGACGAGCGCGTCGCGCTGGAAAACCTGCATGCGCTGGCTGGCCTGGACCAGATCGCCTCGGCCTGCCTGTTCGCCGAGCGTGGCGCGCTGGTCGCGCAATTTTCCAGCGCCTCGGCCGCGCCTGTCCATTGCCTTGCGCGGCAGCCCATAGGCCGGCCGTTCGTGCAGGTGGGCATGCTGGACGCGGCGGTGCAGCTGCCGGTGGTGGCCAACGGCAATGTGGTGGGCGCGATCCTGATCAATTCCGCCGCCGCGCCGCTGGTGCAGCGCCTGTCGGCGCAATTCATCTCGCTGGCGCTGGCCCTGTGCGGCGCCTTGCTGGTCGCCGCGCTGCTGGCGGTGCGTCTGCAGCGCGGCATTTCCCGGCCGCTGGCGCAGATGCGCAACGTCGCCAATGCCGTCGTGGCCAGCAGCGACTATTCGCTGCGCACGCCGCAGCTGGGCGCCAGCGAGTTCCAGGAAATGGCGCAGGCCTTCAACCGCATGCTGCTGACGATAGAAACGCAAAACAAGGAACTGGCCGACACCGAAGCCCATACCGCCAGGCTCAACGATGAACTGCTGGCCCAGCAGGCGCACCTGGAAGAGCTGGTGGCGGTGCGCACGGCGGCGCTGGCGCTGTCGCTGGAACAGGCCAAGGCGGCCAATCTGGCCAAGAGCATATTCCTGTCGAATATGAGCCACGAGCTGAGGACGCCGCTCAACGCGGTGATCGGCTTTTCCCGGCTGATGGCCAAGTCGGCCTCGCTGACGACGCAGCAGCGCGACAACCTGGAGCTGATCAATCGCTCGGGCAGCCATCTGCTGAACCTGATCAACGAGGTGCTGGAGTTGTCCAAGATCGAGGCCGGCCGGATGCAGCTGCATCCGGCGCCGGCCAATCCCGCCGACCTGCTGCGCGAGGTGGCCGACATGCTGCGCGGCCGCGCGCTGGAAGCCGGCTTGAGCTTCGAGACCGAGCTGTCCGGGCTGCCGGCCGGCGTGCGGGTCGACGCCGGCAAGCTGCGCCAGATCTTGATCAACCTGCTGGGCAACGCGCTCAAATTCACGCTGCAGGGCGGCGTGCGGCTGACGGCGCGCGCCACCGCGCTGCCGGCCGCGCAGGGCGAGGCCATGTGGCGACTGCATATCGCCGTCAGCGACACCGGCGTCGGGCTGGGCGCGGCGGAACAGGAGACGATCTTCGAGCCCTTCACCCAGTTGCATACCCATGCGACCTCGGCCGGCACCGGCCTGGGCCTGACGATCACGCGCAATTATTTGCAGCTGCTGGGCGCCGCCTTGCGGGTCGAATCGACGCCGGGCCGGGGCAGCACCTTCAGTTTCGAGCTGGACTTGCCGGAGGCGGCGCTGCCGCCCACGCCGGAGCCGCAAGGCGGCCGGGTCGTGGGCTTGCCGGAGGGCGAGCTGGGGCGTCGCATACTGGTGGCCGACGACCGCCCCGAGTCGCAGCTGTTGTTGCGGCAGATATTGGAGCCGCTGGGTTTTGTCGTGGCCCTGGCCAAGGACGGCGCGCGGGCGCTCGAGCGCTTCCGCGACTGCGCCCCCGATCTGATCCTGATGGACTGGAATATGCCGCGCATGGATGGGCTGGAGGCGACGCGGCGCATCCGCGGCGAGCCGGGCGGGCGCGCCATTCCCATCGTGATGCTGACCGCCAGCGCCTTCGATGAGCAGCGCACCGAGGCCATGGCGGCCGGCGCCAGCGATTTCATGCGCAAGCCGCTGGACGAGGCCGAGTTATACCTGATGCTGGAGCGCCATCTGAAGCTGTGTTTTGTGCGCGACCAGGGCGACGCCGAGGCCGCCGCGTCGCCCACCGTCGCCGTGGATCTGCAACAACTGCCGCAGGCAAGCCAGGCGGCCTTGCGGCAGGCCGCGATGGAATTGAACTCGGAAAAAGTCGGCGACGCGCTGGCCGGGCTGGCCCCTGCATATGCGGCGCACGCCGATTATGTCCGCAGGCTGGCCGACAATTTCCAGTTTCGCGAACTGTGTCAATTGCTCGAACAAACCACCTTGGGAGGTGTCATCCATGATGAGTAAGCGACTACGCCACCGGGCGACGCCGGCCGGCATGGCGCTGGCGGGCGCGGGCCTGCTGCTATCGCTGTCCTTGGCCGCGCCGGCCGCGGCCGAGGACAGCGCGGCGCCGGCCGACGACAAGCTGCTGGACATTCCGCTGGACCAGCTGATCAACATCGTCACCGGCACCCGCGATATCGGCGTGCAGGCCGGGCAGAGCACGGCGCCGATACAAATCGTCGACGCCCGGGCCATGGCGGCGACCGGCCAGAACAATGTGTTCGACGCGCTGATGCGCCTGGTGCCGGCCCTGTCCTGGGCCAGCAATTACGACCTGGGCAATGTGGTGCGCTCGGCGCGCCTGCGCGGCATGAGCCCGGGCGCCGTGCTGGTGCTGATCGACGGCAAGCGGCGCCACCCCACCGCCAGGGTCAACTCGACCCCCGGCGCCGACGAGGGCTCCAATCCGGTCGACCTGGATTTGCTGCCGCTGGCGCTGATCGACCACGTCGAGATATTGCTCGACGGCGCCTCGGCGCAGTATGGCTCCGACGCCGTCTCCGGCGTCATCAACATCATCCTGAAAAAGCCCGCCAAGGGCGACGCGGTGAGCGCCAGCGGCGGCCTGACCAGCCGCGGCGACGGCGGCCAGGCTTACGCCAGCGCCCTGCACGGCATGGCCTTGGGCGCGGATGGCGTGCTGCAGGCCAGCCTGGAGTACCGCCACCAGGATTTCACCCACCGCACCGCCAATTTTTTCGGCAGCGAGGTGCCCAACTATGCGCTCGACTATCCCAAAACCGGCGTGCTCATCGGCGGCATGAACGCGCTCAAGCCGCTGCTGCCCGACCTCGATTTCTACGCCGTGGCGACGGCCGCGCAACGACGCGGGCAAACCACGGAGAATATCCGTGTCACCAGCGCCTACAATCCCAGCGTGCCGGCGGCCGATATCTATCCGCTCAGCGCGGCGGCGATCTACCCGCAGGCCTTCGTGCCGCGCGAGACGCTGGCCGAAACCGACGCTGCGCTGACGGCAGGACTGCGCGGCCGGCAGTGGGCCGGCTGGGATTGGGACCTGTCGCTGACCTGGGGCCGCGACCGCCAGGACGAGGGCAATATCGATACCGTCAACCAGGGCCTGCTGGAAGCGACCGGCAGCTCGCCGACGGCGGTGCATATCGGCAGCGAAGCCACCAGCCAGGTCACCACCAACCTCGATCTGCGCCGCTCCGTGGCCTTGGACTGGCTGCCGGCGCCGGTCAATGTCTCGTTCGGGCTGGAGCACCGCTTCGAGACCTATACCGAGGGCGCCGGCGAGCCGGCCAGCTATCTGTACGGCGGCACGGCCGCCTTGCATGGCAAGAGTCCGTCCGACGCATCGAGCTCCAGCCGCACCGTGAAAGCCGGCTATGTCGACCTGTCGACCAGGCTCACGCCGCAATGGCTGCTGGGCCTGGCGGGCCGCTACGAAGACTATAACGATGCCGGCGTCGGCAGCAATGTCAGCGGCAAGCTGACCACGCGCTATGAGATCACGCCGCAGTGGGCGCTGCGCGCCACCTTCGGCAACGGCTTCCACGCGCCGACGCTGGCGCAAAGCCACTTCTCCAACACGGTGGTCTATCCTGCCGCGTCGAGCAACGGCAGCCCGACGCTGTCGGTGCAACTGCCGGTGTCCTCGCCGGGCGGCGGCGTGCTCGGCGAACCGGCCCTGCGGCCGGAGACATCGCACAACCTCAATGTCGGCATGGTTGCCCAGCCCGGCTCCCAGTGGCATTTGACGCTGGATGCCTATCGCATCGATCTGCGCGACCGCATCATCGATTCGGGCTTCATCCCGGGACCGGATGCGCCCGCCTCGGCCAATGCGCTGGCGCTGGCCGCGCTGGCCGCCAACGGCAACGTGATACTGCCGGGCTCCATGGCGGCGGTGCAATTCTTCACCAACGGCGTCGATACGCGCACCCGCGGCATCGACTCCTCGGCCAACTACACGCAAAGCGTCGGCCTGTACACCAAGATCAATTGGTCGCTCGATGCCAACTTCAACCAGACCAGCGTGAGCAAGGTGCAGGTGCCGACCGCGACGCTGGCCGCCGCCGGCATCACCTATATCAATCCCGAGGTCATCAACGACTTGACCGCGTCGACGCCGCGCAGCCATGTCAGCCTGGCGGCGAATCTGCGCAGCGGCAACTGGAGCGTCACGCTGCGCGCAACCCGCTATGGCTACGCCGCCGACGTCAGCGCGTTCGCGGTCGTGCCGTATACGCCGATACCGATAGCGCCGGCCTACGTCGCCGATGTCGATATCGGCTACGACCTGACGGACCGCGTCCGGCTGTCTTTGGGCGGCAACAATATCTTCAACCGGTTGCCGCCGCCGCCGCCCGCCGCGGCACTGGACGCGGTGGACCGCGATGGCAACCGCTATCCGCGCAACACGCCGTGGGGATTTGCGGGTGCGTATTTTTACGTCAAGCTGACATCGCTGTTTTAAGCGGTGGCGGTTTATCCGGACCGCGCGGCCGCCGCCGATGGCGGCAACAAGGTGCGCAGCAGCTGCGACATATATTGTGGCGTGATGCCGAGGAAGGAGGCGATCACCTTCTGCGAGATGCGTTCTTCCAGGCCTGGATATTCGCGGCGGAAGGCGGCCAGCCGTCCCGCGGCCGAGGTGTGGCTGTGCATGCTGATGCGGCGGCCCTGGCGCAAGATGCTGGCTTCGGCCACCTTCAGATAGTAGTCGCGCAGGATTTGGTGTTCGGCGGCCAGGGCGCGCACCTCGGCCCAGTCCATGCGGTAAGCCTCGACGGCCGTTTCCGCCACCACGAAATGCTGGGCCGGGACGCCGCTGCGCGCACCCACCAGGTCTTCATGCGAGCCGGCCGCTTCGCCATCCATGGTGAAGCGTAGCGTCACCTCGGTGCCGCACTCGTTGGTGAAGCCGTTGCGCACCACGCCGCGGTAAGTCCAGTACACCCATTTCGCCGGCGTGCCGATGCGCTGCAGGTAGTCGCCCTTGCGCAGCGAGACCGGCGTCGCCAGCGGCGCCAGCAAGCCGGTCACGGTGTCGAACATCTGTTCGCTGACGTCGTAGCGCTGCGCGATGGCCTTCGTGTATTGCTTTCGTTGTTCGATAAATGCTGGATTCATGGTAGGCGTGAGCTGTCCCGTTTGCGCGGGTTTCAAGGAAAGGAGTCAGCCTGCCGGCCTCAGCATTCGGTTCGGATAGAACATGCGGGGTGGCGTGGAGGCGGCCGCAGGAGTTGCGCGGCGCTGTCCGTGGAGCTAGGGGGCGTTTCCAAAATAGGAGCCAGGTGGCATGCAATATAACCGAAGCGGCCAGGTCCATCAATCTTCAGCGGCAATTTTTGTTGCTAAATTACATTAAATTAAAAATATAAACTTTAAACTTCAACTAGTTGAAGTTGTTTCTCCGCGAACAGTTTCTATACTGCACTTCCACTTTTTCATTTTAGCGATATCGTTTGCGACGCCGCACCGCACCGATGACCATCTCAGGTGCCTCATGACTCAGTTTTTCCGCAATGACGGCGGGCGCCTCTATCCGCCCGCACTGGCACTGGCCGGCGCCGCCGTGTCGCTGGCCTGCGGCACCGGCCCGTGGCTGGGCGCCGCCGGCGCCGCCGCTTTCCTGCTGGCCGGCCTGGTGGCCCACGTCCGCATCGCCGCCGCCCACGACCGCCTGCACCGGATGATCGACGACTACCTGGCCGGCCGCCAGCGATTCGGCGAGCAAGTCATGCCGGTCTGGCACCGCCACATCGAATCGTCGCGCAGCCAGATGGAGGGCGCCGTGGCGGAATTGGCGACGCGCTTTTCCGCCATCGTCGATAAGCTGGACCAGGCCGTGCACGGCGCCAGCCTGCACGGTGGCGGCGGCGCGGCCGAGGTGTTTGCCGCCAGCCAAGCGCGGCTAGGCGCCGTGGTCGATTCGATGAAGTCGGCGCTGTCGTCCAAGCAGGCCATGCTGGAAAAAATCCGCGGCCTCGAACACTACACGCGCGAACTGCGCGCCATGGCCGAGGGCGTGGCCAACATCGCCGCGCAAACCAATCTGCTGGCCTTGAACGCGGCCATCGAGGCAGCCCGCGCGGGCGATGCCGGACGCGGCTTCGCGGTGGTGGCGCAGGAAGTGCGCCAGCTGTCGAACCGGTCGGCCGAGACGGGCCGCAACATCGGCGAGCGCGTCGGCCAGATCAGCGGCGCCATCGTCGCCGCCTGCCAGGCGGCCGAGCTGACCGGTGTCGCCGAGCGGCAGGCCATGCAGTCGGTAGAGGAGCACATCGCCACCGTGCTGGCCGATTTCCGCGCGCTGACCGGCGCGCTGCAGCAGTCGTCCGACCTGCTCAAGCACGAAAGCATCGGCATCCAGGGCGAGGTCGGCGAAGCACTGGTGCAGCTGCAATTCCAGGACCGCGTCAGCCAGGTGATGGCCCACGTGCGCGACAACATGGCGCTGCTGCCCGCCATCCTGCACGACAACCGCGGCGAGTATCTGCGCGCGCTGACGCTGCAACCCTTGCAGGCCGACGCGCTGCTCGACAGCCTGCAACAGACCTATGCGATGGCCGACGAACACGCTGCCCATGCGGGCGTGCCAGCACTGGCCGCGCCGGCCGACGCAGTGACTTTTTTCTGAAAGTAGCACATGACAAAAACCATCATGGTGGTGGACGACTCCGCGTCGCTGCGGCAAGTGGTCGGCATCTCCCTCAGGGGCGCGGGTTACGACGTGATCGAGGGCCGCGACGGCATGGACGCGCTGTCCAAATGCAGCGGCCAGAAAATCAACCTGGTGGTCTGCGACGTCAACATGCCGAACATGGATGGCTTCGAGTTCGTCAGGCAGTTCAAGGCGCTGGCGCCATACCGCTTCACGCCCGTCATCATGCTGACCACCGAAACCGAGGAGGCCAAGAAGCGCGAAGGCCAGGCGGCCGGTGCCAAGGCCTGGGTCTCCAAACCGTTCAAGCCGGAAGTGCTGCTGGGCGCGGTGCAGAAACTGGTCCTGCCTTGAAGCGGCCCGATAGTCCGTCACGCCGCGGCTAAGCCATGTCCCAGCCATCACCCAGCCGCATCGCCGTCGACGGCGGCTCGACCATTTTGGGCAGCGGCGAGGTGGCGCCGATCCGCGCCATCGCCGCCATCATGGCGGCCGCCGGCGGCGCGCCGCACACGCCGGCGCCGGCCGCGTGAACGCCGCCATTTCACCGGAGCGATAACAGCATGAGCCTCGTCACCCTCACCGATCGCGAATTCGGCCAGTTCCAGCGCTTCATCTACGAGGCCGCCGGCATCTGCATGGGCAATGGCAAGCAGGCGCTGGTCAGCGGCCGTTTGTCCAAGCGCCTGGCGCACCACGAGCTGTCCAGCTATGGCGACTATCTGCGCCTGCTGGCAAGCCGCAGCCAGCCGGCGGAGCTGCAGATCGCGGTCGATCTGCTGACGACCAACGAGACCTATTTTTTCCGCGAGCCCAAACACTTCGCCTTGCTGCGCCAGCTGGCGCTGGACGCCAGGGTCAAGGGGCGCGGTTTGCGCGTCTGGAGCGCGGCCTGCTCCAGCGGTGAGGAAAGCTACAGCATCGCCATGGTGCTCGATGAGGTGCTGGGCGAGCTGCCGTGGGAAGTGCTGGGCACCGACATCAGCACCCGCGTTCTGCAGCGGGCGCGCAGCGGCCACTATCCGATGGAGCGCGCGACGCAGATGCCGCCGGCGTATCTGAAGCGCTACTGCCTGAAGGGGCAGGGCATCGAGGCCGAGACCCTGCTGGTGCAGCGCGCGCTGCGCCAGCGCGTGCAATTCCAGCAGCTGAACCTGAACCAGCCCTTGCCCAAGGTCGGCAGCTTCGACGTCATCTTCCTGCGCAATGTGATGATCTACTTTAACCTCGACACCAAGCGCCAGGTGGTGGCGCGCCTGCTGGCGCAACTGCGGCCGGGCGGCCATTTTCTGGTCGGCCATTCGGAAAGCCTCAACGACATCTGCGACGCCGTGCAACCGGTCGCGCCGTCCATTTACCGCAAGCCCTGACGCCATGTCGAATCTCAAGCCGACCGTCAAGCTCACCGATATTTTTCTGATGCCCGGCGACTGCTTCGTCGGCGACCAGCGGCACCGCATACGCACGCTGGTCGGCTCCTGCGTGGCGATGACGCTGTGGCATCCGCACCTGCGCATCGGCGCCATTTCGCACTTCCTGCTGTCGGGCTACGCGCGCCGGCGCGGCGCGCAACCGTCCGGCACCTACGGCGTGGACGCCATGTCGCTGCTGGCGCGGGAACTGGCGCGCCTCGGCGTGCCTATCGGCCAGTGCCAGGGCAAGTTGTTCGGCGGCGGCGCCATGTTCCCCGGCCGCAGCCGCGGCAGCATCGGCGACATCGGCCAGCAGAACGGCGAGTGCGCGCGGCGCCTGATGCGCGAATACGGCGTGCAGGTGGTGTCCGAAAGCCTGTTCGGCGTCGGCCACCGCCAGGTCATTTTCAACGTCGCCAGCGGCGAGGTGTTGAGCCGCCAGGTCCATCCCGCCGCGGCGCCGGCGCCGGTGAAGGAAAACGCATGAGCGCCATCAAGGTCATGATCGTCGACGACTCCGCCGTGGTGCGGCAGGTGCTGAGCGTCCTGCTCAACGGCGCCGCCGGCATCGCCGTCAGCCACGCCGTGGCCGATCCGCTGTTGGCCATGGAGCGCATGAAAAGCCAGTGGCCGGACGTGATCGTGCTCGATGTGGAAATGCCGCGCATGGACGGCATCACGTTTTTAAGGAGGATCATGAGCGAGCGCCCGACGCCGGTGGTGATCTGTTCGACGCTGACCGAGAAGGGCGCGCAGACCTCGATGGAGGCGCTGGCCGCCGGCGCCGTCGCCATCATCAGCAAGCCGCGCCTGGACCTGAAGCAGTTCCTGCACGACAGCGCCGACGAGCTGGTGTCGGCCGTGCGCGCGGCGGCGCTGGCCAATGTGCGCCGGCTGGCCGCGCGCGCAGCCGTGCCGCGGCCGAGCGAAAAATTCACGGCCGACGCGGTGCTGCCGCCGGCCGACGGCCGGGCCATGCTACGGACCACGGAGCGGGTGGTGGCCATCGGCACGTCCACCGGCGGCACGCAGGCCCTGGAGGAGGTGCTGACGGCGCTGCCGCGGGTCACGCCGGGCATGGTGATCGTGCAGCACATGCCGGAAAAATTCACCGCCGCTTTCGCCGCGCGCCTGAACAGCGTCTGCCAGGTGCATGTGAAGGAGGCGGCCAACGGCGACCGCGTGCTGCCCGGCCAGGCGCTGATCGCGCCGGGCGGCAAGCATCTGCTGATGCGCCGCAACGGCGCTTACTACTACGTCGAGGTGCTGGACGGCCCGCTGGTCAACCGCCACCGGCCGTCGGTCGATGTGCTGTTCCGTTCCGTGGCGCGCTGCGCCGGCGCCAACGCGCTGGGCGTGATCATGACCGGCATGGGCGACGACGGCGCGGCCGGCCTGCTGGAAATGCGCAAGGCCGGCGCGCGCACGGTGGCGCAGGACGAGGCCAGCTGCGTCGTCTACGGCATGCCGAAAGAGGCGGTCAAGCGCGGCGCGGTGGAACGCTGCGTGCCGCTCAACGCCGTGCACAGGGAAATCCTCCAGCAACTCACCGCCTACACCAGTTGAGTACATCATGACATCTTCAAGCTCCCCTGTCGTCGATGACGACGCAGTCCCGCTGTGGACCGGGCGCACCGCGCTGGTGGTCGAGGACAGCCCGCTGCAGCGCAGTTATCTGGTCGACCTGTTGTTCCAGATCGGTTTCGGCCTGGTGCTGGAGGCCAGCGACGGCAACGAAGCCTTGTCCGTGCTGGCCCGCCATCAAGGCCCGGTGTTCCTGGTGCTGACCGACCTGGCCATGCCGGGCATGGATGGCATCGAGCTGACTTGCCAGCTGAGCGAGCGCGGTTTGGCGCAAAACCTGATCGTCGTCAGCGCGCGCGACCCGCGCCTGTTGGAAGTGGTCGAGAGCATGCGCTCGACCGACAGCGGCAGAGGTTTGCTGGGCACCTTGGCCAAGCCGGTGCGGGTCGAGGATTTGACCGAGCTGCTGCTGCGCGCCGGCCAACCCGAGGCGGAACACGCGGCGCCGTACAGCCAGCAGCCGGACCTGGAGGAACTGGAAACGGCGCTGCGCGAACAGCAGTTCGTGGCGTATTTCCAGCCCAAGATTTCGGTGCGCAGCGGCCACCTGAAAGGCGTGGAAGCGCTGGCGCGCTGGCGCCATCCGCGCCGCGGCCTGCTCGGGCCCCAGCACTTCATCGCCGCGCTGGAAGGCACGCCGCTGATGGCCGGCTTCACGCTGTCGATGGCGCGCCAGACGGTGCGCCAGCTGGCCCGCTGGCAGGGCGCCGGGCTGCCCGCGCTGTCGGCCTCGATCAATCTGTCGGCCGACAATCTGGCCGAACGCGGTTTCGTCGACAGCCTGGCCGCGCTGGCGGCCGAGGCGCGCGTGTCGCCGTCGTCGCTGGTGTGGGAGGTGACGGAGACCACGGTGATGCGCCAGCTGTCGGCCGCGCTGACCAATATGGGCCGTTTGCGCTTGATGGGCTTCGGCCTGGCGATGGACGATTTCGGCATCGGCTACTCGTCCATCCACCAGTTCTCGCGCTGCCCGTTCACGGAACTGAAAATCGACCGCGCCTTCGTCAACGGCGCGGCGCATTGGTCGAACCGGCGCGCGGTGCTGAACAGCGCCATCGAACTGGGACGGCGGCTGGGCATGGGCACGGTGGCCGAAGGCGTCGAGACCGAGGCCGACTGGCTGCTGCTGCGCACCCTCGGTTGCGACGTGGCGCAGGGCTTTCTGCTGGCGCGGCCGATGCCGGCGGAAGAGCTGATCGACTGGACCCTGCGCGAGCGCCCGCGCCTGCGCGCGCTGGCCGCGCTGGCAGCCAAATAAATTGAACGAACCACCAACGAGGAGACACCATGCTTTCTAACCTGACCGTCAGGACCAAGATCATTGCCCTGATCGCCACCGCCATCCTGGCGCTGCTGCTGGTGATGCTGATCGCCTTCGCCGGCTTGCACCGCCAGAGCCGGATGCTCGACGAAATCGGCAAGAACCGCATGCCGTCCGTGACTGGCCTACAAATGATCAACGAGGGGCAGACTGCGATACGCGCAGCCAACCGCGCCATCGATGCCGCTGCGGCCTATCCCGAAGAATCGAGCGAGGTGGCGCTGCAGGTCAAGAACAAGCAGGCCATCTGGGCGCGCATCGAGAAGGGTTGGAAAATCTACGAGCCGCTGCCGCAGACGCAGGAGGAGGAGCGGGTCTGGACCCAGTTCGTCAAGGAGTGGGACGACTGGAAGCAAATCGATAATCAGGCCAACGAGCTGGCCAGGCAGATCGAGCAGGCCGACGCCGCCAAGCGGAAAGACTTGTTCATGCAACTGCATCGTGATCTGAAGTCGAACCGCGCGCGCTACCACGCGGCCGAGCAGAGCCTGGGCAAACTGGTCGAGTTGAACATCGGCTATGGCGACGACACGGTCAGGCAGGCCGACATCGCCTCGGCGGCCGCGCAGCGGCAGATGTATATCGCCTCGGCGGCCGCGCTGCTGGTGCTGGCGGCGCTGGGCACGGTCATACTGGTCGGCGTCCTGCGCCAGCTGGGCGGCGATCCGGCGTACGCGGCGGCGATCGTGCGCCGGGTGGCCGACGGCGACCTGACCGCCGAGGTGGTGCTGAAGGCCGGCGACAACACCAGCCTGCTGGCGGCGATGAAGTCGATGATAGAGAAGCTGTCGCACGTGGTGCAGGAAGTAAACAACGGCGCCGAGGCCTTGGCCAGCGCGTCGGAGGAGGTCAGCGCGACGGCGCAGTCGCTGTCGCAGGCGGCCAGCGAGCAGGCCGCCGGCACCGAGCAGACCAGCGCCTCGGTCGAGCAGATGACGGCGTCGATTTCGCAGAACACCGAGAACGCCAAGGTCACCGACGGCATCGCCAGCAAGGCGGCGCGCGAGGCGACCGAAGGCGGCGAGGCCGTCAAGTCGACGGTGGCGGCGATGCAGCAGATCGCCAAGAAGATCAGCATCATCGACGATATCGCCTATCAGACCAATCTGCTGGCGTTGAACGCGGCGATCGAAGCGGCGCGCGCCGGCGACCATGGCAAGGGTTTTGCCGTCGTCGCCGCCGAGGTGCGCAAGCTGGCCGAACGCAGCCAGGTGGCGGCGCAGGAAATCGAGCAGGTCGCCAGCAGCAGCGTCGAACTGGCCGAGCGGGCCGGCCGCCTGCTCGATGAAATGGTGCCGAATATCCGCCGCACCTCCAACCTGGTGCAGGAAATCACGGCGGCGTCGGAAGAACAGTCGGCCGGCGTGGGCCAGATCAACAGCGCCGTCACGCAGCTGAGCCAGACCACCCAGCAGAACGCGTCGAGCTCCGAGGAGCTGGCGGCGACGGCCGAGGAGATGAGCGGCCAGGCCGAGCAGCTGCAGCAGACCATGTCCTTCTTCAAGCTGATGGGCGGCTCGCGCAACGCCTACGCGGCGCGCAAGCCGGCGCCGAAGATGAAGCTGGCCAGCGCCCTGCGCGGCGGCGGCACGCGCAAGATGGGCGAGATGACCGAGCCCGATGAATCGCATTTCATCAAATTTTAAGGAGTGTCCATGAGTGTATTGAGCACCATCGGCGGCGCGGCGCCGCGCCCGCCCGCCGCGCCAGATATGGGCGATGCGCACGCGGGATCGGCGCAGTTGCTCACCTTTATGCTGGGCGCCGACATGTTCGCCATCGGCATTCTGGCGGTGAAGGAGATCATCGAGTACCAGGGCGTGACGGACGTGCCGCAGATGCCGGCGTGTATCAGCGGCGTCATCAACCTGCGCGGCGCGGCCGTGCCGGTGTTGGATCTGGCGCGGCGGCTGGAGCGCGCGCCATCGGCGCTGAGCAAGCGCAGCTGCATCATTGTCGTCGAAGCGGGCGGCGCGGGCGGGACGCTGGTGATTGGCATCCTGGTCGACGCCGTCAACGCGGTGCTCGACATCGCCGCGTCCGACATCGAACCGCCGCCCAGCTTCGGCGCGCGGGTGCGGCCGGACCTGTTGCAGGGCATCGCCAAGGTGGGTGGGCGTTTCGTGCTGTTGTTGGACATGGCACACGTGGTGTCGCTGGACCAGATTGCGGCGCTGGCGCTGGCCGCGCCCGAGTTGACGGACCAGCCGTCCTGACTTGAGCTGGTGACAGGAAAAAAGCCGGATTGAGCTGCGGGGCAGCGGGCGGGCCGGACAGCGGCCCGCCGGCCTATGTCCGCCGGTGTCGCCCTGATGGCGCCGGCCTCGATCAACAACTGGCGTTATCAGAGCGTGCCGCGGGCCGGCCTGCATGCGTGATCGACTTGTCGAGCGCCGTAGGCCGTGGGCCGATACTCGACATCACCATTTCCCAGCTCGCGCCGTATGAAACGGCGGCGGGCTTGGCGTAGCCGATTTATATTGTTTATCTTGTTTTACGGTTGCTCCGCAAGGCGCGCGCAGGCCTTGCGCTGGCCAAGTGTCGCACCTGTGTGCAACACCATGCGAATAGCGCGGCAAAGAAAAAGCCGCTGACCCTTACGGGACAACGGCTTCTTGAGATAAGCGGACTTGAACCACCGGCCCCAGCATGATGAAAGCTGTGCTCTATTTAGCCTTACGAACGGTCCAAATGATCAGACTGCTCCAAACGCCCAGACTGCGATTTTCCGGTCCCTATATCTTCGCAAATTTTTCGTGAGAGTTGGGCCACTCCTCCGTGCCGGCTGTCGCCGGCAATTCGCAAGCTGCCGGCTACCGCATGCGTGTCAGGATTGGGCCGCCGATATGTTTCGGGGTTGGCGTATCCCCAGGTGGGTCAACGTCGATCACTCGGACGGTCGTGACCGTTTCCAGCCGATATGGCACTCGCACGTTCCGGCCCTTGAAGTCCTTCGTGTTGCGCGTGATGATAGTCAGGCCCTTGATGTCGGCTGTCGCCTGAATGATCGCGTCAGGCAGGGGGATTTTAGGACCGTGTCGGCGGCGCTCAGAAACCAGCTTTGCAGCCGCCTGCATAATTTCGGCGTCGACCTCGATAATCTCGATCCCAAAGTCGGCCATGAAATCGTCCAAACGCGGGATATCATCTACATCAGCACCGCCATACAGCTCCATCCAAGTGATCGCGCTGATGGCCGGATTGTCCCAGTGGGCCAGCTCGTCGAGGGCTTCCTGGTATCCCTTGCCGCAGTCGATCAAAAATGTTGGTGTCGGAAAGAACTAGGCCCGCCATTCAGACCTCATCTCCCGCTGATACTCCAGTCCGTCAGCCGGAATATCCGGCCGGTGCGCCCACATTCCGGCCACCTTTTTGAGCGCTGCCATGCGTCGCGCGCGACGAACCTCGATCGTGTCTTCCACGTCCGGTTCGTCTGTCGCGCTCGCGTCGAGAACGTGGTGATCGACTAGTGAGAGTTTCAGTGTCGCCATCGCGCAGCTCCCTTCGTTTATGTGTTGATGTAAGTGTATCGCATTGACTGTCCAGTGTCTCGCTGGCGCCGTAAGTCTCCTGTGACTTGGAGAACATTGCCTTTGCAGACATAAGTAAAAGTGGTTTTTCCTATAATCGTCTTGCCGGCAATGCGTATTGCCTCCAAACCGTGAATCAGGGAATCACATGCTCGTCGTTGGATTCGTGAACCAGAAGGGCGGCGTCGGGAAGACGCATAAGTGGATGGCGCAGAGCGGGTAGTTCAGCGCTGGCTCAGTTGCGAGCCAGGTTTGTAAGATAGTTGTCGGTGAGCGGATCCCGTTCAACTCTGTCTCAACAGCAGAGTCAAAACACAACGAAATTGAGTTGATCGGCATGCTTCCGCCGTTAAATGCAAGAAGCCCCTAAGCGTTTGATTTCTTAGGGGCTCTCGCAGTTATTCTTTGGTGGTGATAGGTGGACTTGAACCACCGACCCCAGCATTATGAATGCTGTGCTCTAACCAACTGAGCTATATCACCTGCAACGCCCAGCATTATCCCGGTTGGCCGCACCCCTGTCAAGCTGCGCCCTGAAAAAAATTCAGCTAATTTGCAGACCGGCCCGTCCGCGTGGCTGGGCCAGTGGGGGAAAATCTTGGTATCATGGTCGGCCGCGTCACGCGCGGCCCTTGTCTGCACTTCATCATTACTGGATTCCATCATGACCGCACCGCGCCTCCGCATCACCCCCTCGACCGCCATCCTCAGCGACGCCGACCGCGCCGCGCAGATGAGCACGCTCGCCTTCGGCCGCACTTTCACCGACCACATGGTGGTGATCCCCTACCGCGACGGCGCGTGGCAGCAGGGCGAAGTGAAGGCCTACGGTCCGCTGAGCCTGGATCCGGCGGCGTCGGTGCTGCACTACGGCCAGGCCATCTTCGAGGGCTTCAAGGCCTTCGCGCAGCCCGACGGCAGCGTCAAGACCTTCCGTCCGCAGGCCAACGCCGAGCGCTTCAACCGCAGCGCGCGCCGCCTGGCCATGCCGGACCTGCCGACCGATCTGTTCATGGAGGCGGCCGACGCGCTGATCAAGCTCGATCAGGCCTGGGTGCCGAAGAACGTCGGCGAGAGCCTGTACCTGCGCCCGCTGATGATCGCCACCGATCCCTTCCTCGGCGTGCGTCCGTCGCATGAATATCTGTTCGTGCTGTTCGCCTCGCCGGCCGGTGCCTATTTCCCGCAGGGCGTGAAGCCGGTGACGGTGTGGATCAGCGAAGACTACGTGCGCGCCGCGCCGGGCGGCACGGGCGAGGCCAAGTGCGCCGGCAATTACGCGGCCAGCCTGGTGGCGCAGGCGCAGGCGCAGGAAAAGGGCTGCGACCAGGTGGTGTGGCTGGACGCGGTCGAGCGCCGCTACATCGAAGAGATGGGCGGCATGAATCTGTTCTTCGTCTATCAGGAAGAGGGCAAGACCGTCATCGTCACGCCGGAGCTGACCGGCACGCTGCTGCCGGGTATCACGCGCCGCAGCCTGCTCGACCTGGCGCACGACCTGGGCTACGAGTCGAGCGAGCGCAAACTGACGGTGCAGCAGTGGCGCGATGACATCGCCTCCGGCCGCATGACCGAGGTGTTCGCCTGCGGCACGGCGGCCGTCATCACGCCGGTCGGCGTGGCCAAGGCCAACGGCTTCGAGATGAGCATCAACAAGGTGCAGAACGGCCCGGTGACGATGGCGCTGCGCGACGCGCTGCTGGCGATCCAGCACGGCACCACGCCGGACCGCCACAACTGGATGCACACGATCTAAGCTGGCAATGAGTTGTTGAATAAGCGGCGGCCGCGAGGCCGTCGACTTGAGGAACGCAGTCCGCGCAAGCCGGCTGCGTTTTTTTTTGCCCGGCCAGCCTGCGTGGCGGCGCGGCGCTGTCGTGGCAAACGGCGCCGCCGCCGCGTTATGCGCGCCGCTCGGCGATCCGCGCCAGCATCTGCGCGGCGACATCCGGCGCCAGGCAGTCGATGACGACGCGCTCCGGCATGGAGCGCAGCCACGTCATCTGCCGCTTGGCCAGCTGGCGCGTGGCGATGATGCCGGTTTCGCGCAGCGTCTTGTAGTCGATATTGCCGTCGAGGTAATCCCAGGCCTGCCGGTAGCCGACGCAGCGCATAGCCGGCAGTCCCGGATGCAGGTCGCCGCGCCGGCGCAGCGTTTCCACTTCCGTGATCAGGTTGTCGTCGCCGCTCTCGTCGAGCATCAGGTCGAAGCGCTGCGCGATGCGCGCGTGCAGCACGGCGCGGTCGGACGGCTCCAGCGCGAACGACAGCAAGTCGAAGGGCAGCACGGTTTTTTCGCGCAGCGCCAGCAGCTCGGACATCGGCCGGCCGGCCAGCGCCGTCACCTCCAGCGCGCGCTGGATGCGCTGCGCGTCGTGCGGCGCCAGCCGGGCCGCCGTGAACGGGTCCAGCTCCCGCAAGCGCGCGTGCATCGCCGGCCAGCCGACGCGCGCCGCCTCGGCCTCCAGCTCCGCGCGCATGGCCGGATCGGCCTGCGGCAAGTCATCGAGGCCGTCGGCCAGTCCCTTGAAGTACAACATGGTGCCGCCGACCAGCAGCGGCAGGCGGCCGCGCGCGACGATCTCGCCGACCAGGCGCAGCGTATCGGTGCGGAACTGCGCCACCGAATACGCGTCCAGCGGATCGATGATGTCGATCAGGTGGTGCGGCGCGGCGGCGCGTTCGGCGCGCGTCGGCTTGGCGGTGCCGATGTCCATGCCGCGATACACCAGCGCCGAATCGACCGAGATGATCTCGGACGGTATCTGCTGCGCGATGGCCAGCGCGGCGGCGGTTTTGCCGGACGCCGTCGGTCCCATGATGGCGACGGCCAGCGGCCGCGCGCTTGCTGCGATTACTTGAGTAGTCATGTTGTTTGCCGCGCTTATTGGCCGCGCAAGAACAGTTTGTCGAGCGCGCCGATTTCCACCTGCACCCAGGTCGGGCGGCCGTGGTTGCACTGGTCGGCGCGTTCGGTGCTTTCCATCTGGCGCAGCAGGGCGTTCATTTCCTGCGTCGACAGGATGCGGTTGGCGCGCACCGCCGTGTGGCAGGCCAGTGTGCCCAGCAGCTCGTTGCGGCGCTCGATCAGCACGCGCGAGCCGCCGTATTCGCGCACGTCGCGCAGCACGTCGCGCGCCAGCGTTTGCGCGTCGGCGTTCTTCAGCAGCACCGGCACCGAGCGCACCGCCAGCGTGGTCGGCGACAGCGCGGCGATGTCGAAGCCCAATGCCAGCAAGGTCTCGTGGTGTTCCTGCGCGGTGCCCACTTCGATGGCGTCGGCGTAGAAGGTGACGGGGATCAGCAGCGGCTGCACCTGCATGTCCTGGCCGGAGACTTGGTTGTCGAGCGCCGTTTTCAGCTGCTCGTAGAGGATGCGCTCATGCGCCGCGTGCATGTCGACCAGCACCATGCCCTTGGTGTTCTGCGCCAGTATGTAGATGCCGTGCAGCTGCGCCAGCGCGAAGCCGAGCGGGAATTCTTCCTGCGCCATCGCTTCCGGCGAGACGCTGAACGGCGCCGCCTGCGGCAGGCTGCGGTCGTAGTCGGCGCCGAAAGTGTCGGCGCGGCTGGCGCCCGCGTCGGCGCCGTCGCGGAACAGCGCACCGTAATTGGCCGTGTTCTGCGCGACGCCGCCGCCGGAACCGCCGCCGCCAAAGCCGCCACCCGCGCCGCCGCCACTGCTACGCGCCGACGGTCCGAACGGCGACGGCGAAAACGTCGGCGTATAACCTGGCGACAGCAGCGGCCCGAACGAAGCCTGTTGATGTTCGCGCGCCGACAACGCGCCATTCAGCGTATCGGCCGCAGGTAAAGGCGATGGCACGCTGCCGTGCGAGGTGGCCGAGGTCTGCGCCAGCGCGCGCTGCACCGCGTGGAAGACGAATTGATGCACCGCGCGGCTGTCGCGGAAGCGCACTTCGATTTTAGACGGATGGACGTTGACGTCGACCATGGCCGGGTCGAGCTCGAGCGCCAGCACGTAGGACGGGAAGCGGTCGCCGTGCAGCACGTCCGCATACGCGGCCTTGACGGCGTGCACCAGCAGCTTGTCGCGCACGTAGCGGCCGTTCACGTAAAAGAACTGGCCGTCGGCGCGCGCCTTGGACGCGGTCGGCAAGCCGGCGTAGCCGTGGATGCGCAGCGGGCCGGCCGTTTCGTCGATCGCCAGGCGCGCCTCGGCGAAGCCGTCGCCGAGGATGTGGGCGCTGCGCTTGGCCATCTCGCTGACGTTCCAGTGGTCGATGGTGCGGCCGTTGTGGCTGAGCGAGAACGACACGTCCGGCCGCGCCAGCGCGATGCGGCGCACGACTTCGGCGCAGTGGCCGAATTCGGTCTGCTCGGATTTCAGGAATTTGCGCCGCGCCGGCGTGTTGAAATACAAATCCAGCACGTCGATGGTGGTGCCGTGCGCGCCCGACGACGGCGAGACCGCGCCATGTTGCGAGCCGACGATTTCCCACGCGTGCGCCGCGTCGGCCGTGCGCGAGGTGACGGTGACGGCGGCCACCGAGGCGATCGACGCCAGCGCCTCGCCGCGAAAGCCCAGCGTGCCGACGTTTTCCAGGTCGTCGAGCGAGGCGATCTTCGATGTCGCGTGGCGCGCCAGGGCCAGCGGCAGCTGCTCGGGCGCGATGCCGCGGCCGTTGTCGGTGATGGCGATGCGTTTCACGCCGCCTTCTTCCAGACGCACGGTGATCTGCGTGGCGCCGGCGTCGAGCGCGTTCTCCAGCAGTTCCTTGACCACGGCCGACGGCCGCTCCACCACTTCGCCGGCGGCGATTTGGGAGATCAGTTGGTCGGGCAGGGCCTGGATGGGGCGGGGCGGGCGGAGGTTGGTGTCGGGCGCGTTCATGCTGCGATTATAACGGGTCGGCGGGCCGCCGATCGCATCGCCGGGTAGGACCCGGCGGCCGGATTGCGGCCCGGACCCGCACCGGCGGATGCCGGGGACAGGTCCATGCGGGGCCGGGCACTGTCAGTCGCAGCGCGGGCCGGGGCGGCGATACGCGGGCTTACTTGCCGATCTGGCGCACCGGTATCGGCGCGTTGCACAAGTCGATATAGCCGGCGGCGACCTTGGTCCACGGACCGCCGCGATTGCGCTGCGCCTCGACGGCCGCCGTGTAGGTCGCGCTGTCGGTGCGCATCACTTCGAGCTGGCTGCGCTCGGCCTCGGGCACGTCGGCCGCCAGCCGCAGCGTCTTGATCGGCGTGTACTGCTCCGGCTTTTCATAGAAGCCCAGCGGCCCGGTGCCGCGCGGCAGCGTCGACAGCAGGTCCATGCCGGAGACGACGCGGCCGACCAGCGTGATGTTGCGGTCCAGCTGGCGCGGCCCGTGGCCGGTGACGGCATACAAGCCGCTGCCGTTGCCGCTGTCGCTGTCGTTGTCGCGGCCCACGCCGACCATGCCGTAGCAGTGCGCCAGCCAGGTGGTCCTGGTCTTCGGATCGCGGCCGGCCGGCATGCCGTCGGCGTGGCCGATCTGCGGCGCGTAGCCGTCGCTGTCGCGCTGGCGCACGAAGTGCTGCGCGGCGCTCATCGGCACCGTGAATTCGGCGGCGACCTTTTCCTTGGCCGTGCCCAGCGACTTCGGATGCGCCTCGTCGGCGTCGCCCCACTGCGCGACGAAATTGTCCTGCGAGCGGATCACGGCCAAGCCGTCGAAATAATGTTCGCGCACCAGCGTCTCGATATTGGCCACGGTCTGCGGCGCGAACGCCGGCGCCAGCTCGATGACGACGCGGCCGGCCGGCAGCTCCATATACAGCGTGCGGCTCGGGTCCAGCGGGCGCCAGTCGGACGGCGCGGAGGCCTTGATGACGTCGCTTAAAGTCGGCTTGGCGGCCAGCGCGGGCTTGGCGTCGGCGGCGTGCGCGGCGACTATGCAGCTGATAAAGCTGAGCGCCAGCAGCGCGGCGGCGCGGCGGTGCGGGATCGTTGTTGCGGACATCCGGTTCTCCTTATCGTTATGGGCTGGTCCGCAAATGAATGGGACGGCGCGGGTGCTGGGCATTGTAAACCGAAAGGTGGTTGATTTGGAAACTAGCGGTTATCAGCCACAGCCGGTTCCGGTGGTGTATGATTCCGCCGCTACCTTTATGGGAAATATAATGGATTTTTTGCATGTGCTGAGCCTGATCGTCCACGTTGACAGCGCGCTCGGCGACCTGATACAGCGCTACGGTACGCTGGTGTATGCCGTGTTGTTCGCGATCGTGTTTTGCGAGACCGGCCTGGTGGTGTTGTTCTTTTTCCCCGGCGACACGCTGCTGTTCATTGCCGGTGCTTTTTGCGCGACCGGGCAGCTCAACCTGGCGCTGCTGATCCTGCTGCTGATCACGGCGGCCGCCGGCGGCAACACGCTCAACTACTGGATCGGCGAGGCCATCGGCCACCGCGTGTTCACGCACAACTACCGCTGGATCAACAAGGACGCGCTGCGCCGCACCCACGACTTCTTCGAGCGCCACGGCGGCAAGACCATCGTGCTGGCGCGCTTCGTGCCGGTGGTGCGCACCTTCGCGCCGCTGGTGGCCGGCGTGTCCGACATGACGCACACGCGCTTCCAGATGTACAACCTGACCGGCGCCGTGCTGTGGGTGGCGGCGCTGACGACGGCCGGCTACTTCTTCGGCAATATCCCGCTGGTGCGCGAACACCTGACGGCCATCGTGCTGTTCGGCGTCGGCGTGGCGGTGGTGCCGATGGCACTGGGCGGCCTGTGGAAGCTGGCGCGCAGGATGCTCAAGCGCTGAACGCTGGCAGGCGCGGAGCAATAACAAAGTATAAATTTTTCTCGCGTGCCTGCCTGGCGCGGCTCAAGTTTTTCCGTACAGCATCCGTTAACCAGTAGGTAATCTCTACCCTTTCTGGATATCCATGCGTACTTCGATCGCCCTTATTGCCTGCTGCTTCGTCATCGCGACGGCATACGCGGCCGATCCACCGCCCGTCGGCATGCCCAAGCCGATACTCACGGTCCGGCCGCCGTCGCCCAGCGCGGCGGCGGCCGCCGCGTCGTCTTCGGCATCCGCATCGGCATCGTCTTCCGCCTCCGCCGCTGCCTCGTCGCCGATGATCAAGGGCCGCGCGCCGGTCTTGTCCGAGCGCCAGCGCGAAGACCAGGCCGAAGCCGATTTATCGGCCAAGATCGCGGCGCGGCTGGCCATCATGCGCGCCAACCAGGCGGCCCGCATCGCCCAGCAGGCCAAGGTCAAGAAGGCCGCCGCCGTCGCCGCCGTGGTCGCGGCCGCGCCGGTGATACGCCACGGCACGCACTGGGCCTACGATGGCGAGGACGGCCCGGCCAACTGGGCCAACGTCAATATCGACTGGGCCAAATGCGGCAACGGCAAGCGCCAGTCGCCGATCGACATCCGCGACGGCATGAAGGTCGACCTCGAACAGATCACCTTCGACTACCACCCGTCCTCCTTTAACGTGACCGACAACGGCCACACGGTGCAGGTGCAGGTCGGCGGCGGCAATTTCATCACGGTGCAGGACCGCATGTACGAGCTGACGGAGTTCCATTTCCACCGGCCGTCGGAGGAGCGCATCAATGGCCGCGGTTACGAGATGGTGGTGCATCTGGTGCACCGCGACGGCGAGGGCCACATCGCGATACTGGCGCTGCTGATCGAGCGCGGCAAGCCGCAAAGCGCGATCCAGACGGTGTGGAACAACCTGCCGCTGGAAAAATTCGACACGGCGGCGCCGGCCATCGTGCTCGATCCGAACGACCTGTTGCCGCAGCGGCGCGAGTACTTCACCTTCATGGGATCGCTGACCACGCCGCCGTGCACGGAGGGCGTTTTGTGGCTGGTGATGAAGGAACCTATCCAGGCGTCGCCGGCGCAGATGGCGCTGTTCAGCCGCCTGTATCCCTACAACGCGCGGCCGACGCAGCCGAGCTCAGGTCGCATCATCAAGGAATCGAACTAAGTACACGCCGCAAAACGAGCGTGGCGTCGTTGCGGCGAGGCGCGCTCTGCGTCGCCGCGCCTCGCGCATTTTGAAGCATGGTCCGTGGTCAGCAGCGGATACTGTGCCGGCCGGTCCATTCGGCGCCGGCGTCGAGCATCTGCTGGTCGACCCGTGCCGGCTCGATGCAGACGAAGTTCAGATACTCGTCGTCGCCCAGGTCGGCCAGCGCGGCCGCATCCTCCACCCCAGGATTCCACACCACCCACTCGCTGTAGCCTTGCTGCTGCAAACGCAGCGTGGCGTCGGCCGTGTGCAGCGTCAGTTCGGGCGGCGCCTGATAGATGCGGTCGAGCTTTTCGGTGAAGGCCAATGCCGGCGTGTCCTGCACCACGCTGGCCAGCGACGGATCGGTGTAGCGCATGCCGCGCAAGCCGTCGATGCGCACCGCGTCCAGATGGCCGACGTCGTAATACGTGTGCAGCGCGACGCCGAAGGGGAAGGGCGCGGTGCCGCTGTTGCGGACGTTGAATTCGATGTCGAGCTGGTTCGCCTGCAGCGTGAAGCGCAGCCGCAGCTGGAAGATGTGCGGCCACGCCTGCGCCAGCGCGGCCGGCACGTCGCCAGGCGCCAGGCCGAATTCGGCGTAGGCGCCGCCGCCGTTGCCGCCGCTGCTGGTGTCGTCGCCGTCGCCGATCAAACGCCACGTCGACTGGCGCGCGAAGCCGTGGCGCAGGCCGTCGCCGCGCGAATTAAATTGCGGGAAGATGACGGGGATGCCGCCGCGTATCGGCTTGCTGCCGTCGAGCGCCGTCTGCGAGCTGCAAAAGATGCGCTCCTTGCCGTCGGCGGTTTTCCAGGACAGCAGGTGCGCGCCGAACAGCGCCACGGTGGCCTGCGCGCCGTCGGCGGCGCTGATGCGCACCGCCGGCAACTGGCCGAATTGGATCATGGTGATGGAGCTTGCCGTCGTTGCCGTCATGGCTGCCTTTCTTGTCGATGCGTGATGGGGTTGAGCTGCATACTAAACGATCCGCCTCCGCTGCGGCGCGCGCGCTGATGCGGCAACGCGGCGCGGTCCTGCGCCGTTGCGCATCGTTGCGCAGCGTGTCAGGTCTGGCGGCTCTTGGCCAGCGGCGGATTCTTCGCGAAGTAGCGCCGTATGCCCTTGACGATGGCGTCCGCGATCTGGTCCTGGTAGCCGTCGTCGAGCAGGCGCGCCTCCTCTTCGGGATTGGAGATGAAGGCGGTCTCGATCAGGATCGAGGGGATGTCGGGCGCCTTCAGCACCGCGAAGCCGGCCTGTTCGACCGCGCCCTTGTGCAGCCGGTTGATGCCGCCGATCTCGCCCAGCACGGCCTTGGCCAGCTTCATCGAGTCGTTGATCTGGGCCGTCGTCGACAGGTCGAACAGCACGCTGGCCAGCTGCAGGTCATTGCTCTTGACGTTGACCCCGCCGATGGTGTCGGCCTGGTTTTCCTTGTTGGCCAGCCAGCGCGCGGCGCTGGAGCTGGCGCCCTTTTCCGATAGCGCGAACACCGACGAGCCGCGCGCGCTGGCGTCGACGAAGGCGTCGGCGTGAATGGACACGAACAGGTCGGCCTGCACCTTGCGGGCCTTGTCGACGCGGGTGCCGAGCGGGACGAAATAATCGGCGTCGCGGGTCAGCATGACGCGCATGTTCGGCTGTTCTTCCAGCTTGCCCTTGAGGCGCTTGGCGATCGCCAGCACGATGTCTTTTTCATGCGTGCCGCGACTACCGGAGGCGCCCGGATCTTCGCCGCCGTGGCCGGGATCGAGCGCGATGGTGATCATGCGCAGCACCTTTTGCGGCGCGCCGGCTTTGGCGTCGGCGCGCGCCTCCGGTTTCTGCGCTTCCTGCTTCGCCAGTTCGGGCGTGGACAACGCGGGCTTCAGCGGCGGCGTGTCGGTCTTCAGCGGATCGGCCGGCGCCGGCGTCGGTATCGCGGCGACCGGCGTTGATGGCGCGGACAGCCCGCCGCCATTGGGCGTATCGGCCGACGACCACTCGCCCTTTTCTATCATCGCGGCGATCGGATCGACCGGGTTGACCGGATACAGGTCGAAGATCAAGCGATGTTTATATTCGCCGGCCGGCGCCAGCGTGAACACCTGCGGTTTGATTTCTTCCTTCAAATCGAACACCAGGCGCACCACGTTGGGCCGGTTCTGGCCGACGCGCACCTGCTTGATGTAGGGGTCGTTGGACTGGATTTTCGCGACCAGGCTTTTCAGCGTCGGGTTCAGGTCCAGGCCCTCGATGTCGACCACCAGCCGCTCCGGGTCCTTGACGATGAAGTGGGTGGCTTTCAGGGCGGCGTCGTTTTCCAGCGTGACGCGGGTGTAGTCCTCGGCCGGCCAGACGCGCACGGCGAGGATTTGCGCGGCGGCGGCTGGCAGCGGCGCGATCACCGACAACAGCAGCGTGCCGCCGAGTTTGAGCACGGTGCGCCGCGTGACGGGCTTGATGCTGTTGCCGCTCACAGGTTCGGAGCGAAATGGAGGCGTTCGAGGCATGACAGACCCAGGGCAGACGACCCGTGCAATTCTACATCACGGCCCGTGCCCGAGACAGTCAAATAGACGTGCCAATCGGGCGGCGGCAGCACCGGATCGGCCTTTTCCGGCCATTCGACGATGCAGATATTGTCGCCGTTGAAGTCTTCGCGGAAGCCGGCGTCGAGGAATTCCTCGGCGCTGCCCATGCGGTACAGGTCGAAGTGGATGACGTTGACGGCGCGTCCCTTCAGTTGCACGCGGTAGGGTTCCGACAAGGTGTAGGTCGGGCTCTTGACGTTGCCGACGTGGCCGGCCGCGTGCAGCAGCGCGCGCGTCAGGGCGGTCTTGCCGGCGCCGAGGTCGCCGTGCAGGTGGATCGCCAGGCCGGGCGCGAGCACCCGCGCCAGCGCCGCGCCCAGGGCGGCGGTGCCGGCTTCGTCGTGGAGGTGGGCTTTAAAATGCGGCATGGGATAGTAGAATGCGGGTTATGAGTCGTTGTTTGTCGTTCGTCCACGGGCAGCCTGCCCGCTTTGCCTGCATTGTAACCGCCTGCCTGAACCGATGTCCCTGTCCGATTCCAATTTAGCCGAACTGGCCCTCAGCATCAAGCGCTGGGGCCGCGAACTCGGTTTCGCCGACGTGCGCATCACCGACACCGACCTGGCCCACGCCGAAGCCGGCCTGCAGGCGTGGCTGGACGCCGGCATGCACGGCGAGATGGACTACATGGCCAGCCACGGCATGAAGCGCGCGCGCCCGGCCGAGCTGGTGCCGGGCACGGTGCGCGTCATCAGCGTGCGCATGGATTACTTGCCGAGGGGCGTGGAAAACGGCGCTGATGCCGAGGACTGGCGCGCGCGCGAGGCGCGCCGGCTGGCCGATCCCGGCGCCGCCGTGATCTCCGTGTATGCGCGCGGCCGCGATTATCACAAGGTGCTGCGCGCCCGTTTGCAGCAGCTGGCCGACCGCGTGCGCGGCGAGATCGGCGAATTCGGTTATCGCGTGTTCACCGATTCGGCGCCGGTGATGGAGCTGCCGCTGGCCGAAAAAGCGGGCCTGGGCTGGCGCGGCAAGCACACCTTGCTGATCAGCCGCGACGCCGGTTCGATGTTCTTCATCGGCGAGCTGCTGGTCGACTTGCCGCTGCCGGTCGACGCGCCCACCGGCGCGCACTGCGGCCAGTGCAGCGCCTGCATTACCGTCTGCCCGACCCAGGCCATCCTCGGGCCGGGCAAGCTCGATGCGCGGCGCTGCGTGTCCTACCTGACGATCGAATTGAAAGGCGCGATACCGGAAGAACTGCGGCCCTTGATCGGCAACCGTGTCTACGGTTGCGATGATTGCCAGACCGTCTGTCCGTGGAATAAATTCGCGCAGCGCGCGGTGCTGGCCGATTTCGACGAGCGCCACGGTTTGGGCGAGGCCTCGATGGTGGCGCTGTTCGCGTGGACCGAGGAGGAGTTCAACCGGCGCATGGAAGGCAGCGCGATCCGCCGCATCGGCCATGAGCGCTGGCTGCGCAATCTGGCCGTCGGCCTGGGCAACGCGGCGGCGGCCGGCGCGAAAGGCGATGCGCAGATGGTGGCGGCCTTGATGGCGCGCCGCGACGACGCGTCGGCGCTGGTGCGCGAGCATGTCGCATGGGCGCTGGCGCAGCATGCCGTAGCGCTTGCCGCCGGCTAGGCTTTCAAGCGCAGCGCCGACCAGTTGTCGTCCATCGAGATGATGGCCACGCTGTCGAGGCCCAGCGTTTCGGCGTGGATGCGGATGGTGTCGCGGTGGATCTCGGCCTTGTTCTTGGCCGCACCCTTGAGGTAGGCGACCCACAGCGCGCCTTTGTCCATCAGGCGCGCTTTCGCCTGCGGCAGCAGCGCTTCGAGTTCCTGCTGGCTGTGGGCGAACAGCAGCACCAGGTCGGCCGGCTGGCCGTCGC